>WUUC01209411.1_pt1 | contig 53452 bp, 82 predicted proteins | sample 6278441 | NCBI WGS metagenome assembly WUUC01 (sample SAMN13675441, study PRJNA597444) | soil metagenome | isolation source: soil | place: USA: Washington | collected 2017-10
ACGGCTTCGAGCGCACGAAGTTGTCCGAGAACAGCAGCCCGCTCGCGCCGCCGACCTCCTCCTCGGGAGGCTTCACGCCGATGGAATACTCGACGCGCACCTTGTAACCGGGCGGCTCGACGATGGGCCAGTCCGTCTCGTTGATGCAGACCTCGTACGTGCCGGCCGCGGTCATCCCCTCGGAGGAGATCACCGGGGGCAGAAGCATGGGGATCCCGGCACCCTTGAAGGCGATGATCGCCACGCCCGGGCCGCCCGGCGCGTTGCTCCCGGGGGTGTAATTCCCGCCGCCGCCGTACCCGTAGCCACCGATCTGCGTAGCGCCCGGAATCGCGCTGTTGCAGCACAAGCCGCCGAGCGCCTGGGGGACGGATTGAGCGGCGCCCACCCCTCCGGCGCCCGCGTAAACGCCCCAATACCGGAGCCTCGTCATCCCGCCGCCGAAGCCACCCTCCCCGCAGCCCTCGTTGTTCCGGCCGTTCCGACCGGCGCCCGCGAAGGAGCCGCCACCGCCCCCGTAGGAGTGCTGGCACGTGGCGATGCCGCCGCCACCGGCTCCGCCTCCGCCCGAGCTTCCTTGCGAGCCGTCGCCGCGCGCCGCGGTCGTGCCGTTGAAGTCGCCGCCGGAGATGGGGAGATGGCCGCCGGAGCCGCCGGAGGAACCGCCCATCCCGCCGGAGCCGTTGTTGCCGCCGCCGTACCCACCGCCCCACGCTTGGTAGCCGAGCGCCGGATCGTCGGTCATGGGGTCGAGCGCGGTCCCGGCCTCCTCGCCGGGCACGCCCGTGGAGACGCGGCGCAGCCAGAGCACCGTGTCCTCCCCGGTACCCGCGGCGCCGGTCCCACCTGCGCCGACCGTGATCGGGGCCGTCACGCCCGCCTTGATGAGCACGTCGCGGAACAACGTGTTCACGAACCCGTCAGCGACACCGCCCGCGCCACCGCCGCCGCCCGCGGGTCCCGCGCCGCCCGCGCCGCCGCCCGCGATGAGGAGCACCGCCGGGAAGGTGATGTCGTTAGTGCAGTTGTTCGTGACCGAGCCGGCCTGCTCGAACTTGTAGCCCTGGTGCCCGGTGGGGAGGTAGACCGGGACTCCGCCCATCACATCGGCTGCGTCGGTGTCGAGGCAATCCTCGAAGGTCGGGTCCACCACGTCCGGGTCGCTCGTGTAGTCCGGCAGCCCGCCGTCCACGAGGGTCAACTGCCGCACGGCCGGGTTCTCGTCCGAGATGGACCGGATCTGCATGAAGCGGCGCGCACCGCGGCGGCCCGTGGCGTACTCGGGGAACCACGTCGGCGCCGCCCGGACCCATTGCCCCACGACCAACTCCGACACCCCGGGCATCGTCGCGCGCACGGTGGCGGAGTAGATCGGCGCGCCGTTCTTGAAGCGGTCGAGCACGTGCTTTGAGATGGAGGCAGCGATCTGGCTCCCCGCCTCGTCCGCCGTCTCCGCCGCGCGCGGGCGCCCTTGGGCATCCCCGAAAGAGCGGATCGTCCACGGCGCGATGGTCAACTTCTTGGCGCCGAAGGTCGTGATGGAGTCGATGTTCCGGTGGTCGCTGATGACCTCCCGCACGAAGTACCGCTCCCACTCGGAGAGCGTCCCCGTCACCCGAACGTGCTTATCCGGCCAAAACCGGCGGTTGATCTTCTGGACCGTGATCTCTTGGTCCGCGATCCCTTCCCGCAGGTACTTGTATTCGATCTGGTTGATGACGTTCGAGGCGTTGTGCTCCCACGTCCCGATGGGGATGAGGGTGTCGGCGTCGAGCACGGGCACCGCTTCGAGGTCGGTCGGATACTTCCACACCGACACCGGGTGGACCCGGCCATCCGCGTCGAGCCCCGGCGCATAGCCGGCCGCGGCGTAGATGTTCGCCTCGACCCACTCGCGCATGTTCTCGGGTTGCTCCCCGAGCACGAGCCGCGCGCGCGGGGTGTTGGCCTCGAAGTCCGCCATCGCCGCTTCGTTGTACGGGATGAGCGGCGAGCCGGGGGAGTGCGTGCCGTCGTAAATCTCCCGGAGGAGCGTCCCGAGCGTGCCGCCGTCCCAGAAGAACGGGCTGTTCTCCGTGACCTCTTGGGCCAGAATCTGAATCTGGATCGGGAGGCCCGGAGTCGGCAGCCGGCCCGGGTCCGTGCTCCCGAGGTACAGCCGCGGGAAAAGCGCGTACGGGTCGCCCTTGCCGGTGAGGAGGTTGGTGACGTTGACCTTCCCGTCCATCGCCAGCGGTGCGTTTTGCGCGCGCACCACGGGCTCCCCGAGCGTGTCGAGGTAGCTCCAGGCGCCACCGCTGTCGTACCGCCACCGGATGCCGACGCGGTTGTACCGCCACAACCCATCTGCCCCTTGCTCGGGGCTGTTCATCTCCTCCATCGCCACGAGGTTGAAGGGGTCGGTCGCCTTCCGGTCGTGGTAGAGGATGTATCCCCAATGGATCCCGTCCGCGGGCACCGCCTCCGACCGCTTCACAAAGTGCGGCGCGGCGGTGTCATAGGGCTCCACCGCCTTCAGGAGATAGCTCCCGCTGTTGGCGCCACCGCCACCGAGGAGCCGGGTGAGCCGGCGGAAGATGGACGCGGGAAGCTCGCCGTAATTGATCGCCGGACCGCTCGCCCCGTTCTTCCCGAAGATGACCGTGTTCGAGACGAACAGCCGCTGGTCGCGCTCGCGCTCGCGCATGTCGCGGAGGGAGAGCGTGGCGATCACGAGCCCCGGATTGGACCCACCCATCCGGTAACCCTTCACGACCCCGTTGAAGCACGGGACCATCGTTTCCGTCGTCGGGTCGAACCGGCGGAGGAGCGCGCGCTTCCCGATGATCTCCGAGATGCGTGACGTGAGGATCCCGCTGTCTTGGTCGGCCGGATCGGTCCGCTTGTCGAGCACTTCGAGGCGAAGCTCCCCGATGGTGCTGGACATGGTGGAGAACTCGACCTCGGTCGCGCTCCAGTCCGTGACCTCGCGCAGATACGGGCGGGGGTGGGCGAGGTCCGTCGAGAAGTCTGCCTCCACGAGCGCGCCGGGGTCCCCGGTGAACTCGTCAAGCTCGGCCTCTCCGAAGAACGGGGTGAGGTCGTCGTTCTCGAAGATGGTGAGGTCGAACGCGATCACGGCGTCTCCGCGAAGGCAGCGGTGAACGGCGCGCCCGCGGTCGCCGTGCGAAGCTCGAAGCTCGCCACGAACAGCCCCGGGTAGGATTCGTCACGCTCGACCGTCACTTCATCGGGCACCGGCGGCGAGTGCCAATAGACCGACGTGTCGGTCAGCGCGTCGTCTTGGTTGAACGAGAACGTGAAGGAGGCGCCGCTCGCGCGGATGGCCTCCACTTCTGCGAGGAAGTCGTTGATCTCGTGCTCGTACAACCGCACCCGACACGACACGAGCCGGTCGGTGCGGATCACGTACGACTCCTGCACGCCGCTGGCGGCGACCGCTTGGCCGCCGATCCCGCCCGAGCGGTACGTCCACGGATACATCGGCAGCGCCAAGTCGAGCGCCATCGCTGGGTTCGGGCGCTTGAAGCTCGGTCGAAAGGGAAGCTCCACGGCTCACGTCCTCGCGCTGTGATTGACGATGCGCCCGCCGGTCCGCTCTTGGTAATCCCGGGTCGCAGCCCCGACCCGAGCTTGGTGCTTCGGGTTCCCCGGGTCCATCCCGTCGATGTACAAGTTGATGTCGGGGCCGGTGATCTTCTGGCGCATGTTGCCTTGGTCCGTTTGCATCCCCGTGCCCGCTCCGGCGCCCATGCTCCCGGCGCTCCCGCCCCCGGAGATCGCGCCACCAGCGATGCCAGGGATGGCCTTGAACGCAGCCGCTGCCAGGAAGTGCTTCCCGGCGGAGAGGAGGGAGAGCGGGTTCGGCGGCCAGATCCCCGAGGCGAGCTTCCCGATGCCCTCGGCCATGTGGTACGCCACCTTCCCCTTCGTCAACTCCGTCAGCACCGTCTTGGCCGTGCCGCCCACCGCTTGCCGCAACGCCTGGAACACGTTCGCGCCCGAGCCGATGGCCTCGAAGCTCGCGGTCCACACGTCGGTGATGTTCTCGGCATACATGGTCACGTTGTCCATGAACATCGCCATCTCCTCCTCGGCCGCCTCCCGCATCTCGCGGTGCCGGTCCGATTCTCCCGCCGCTTCGAGCCGCTTCGGGAAGGAGAGCTTCCTCGCGCCGCCGAGCACCCCGCTCATATCCCGCACGCCCACCGCGCCGAACTGGCCGAGGTTCGGCCCGCCACCGCCCGCGGCGGCCTCGGTGAAGTTGTGCGTTTGGTCGATCACTTCCTTCTGGGCGCGGGCCGTCGTGAACATCGCCCGCCCGAGGTCGCTCCAAGCGTCCTTCACCGTGACCACGGTCTGGCCCATGTTCGACATGACGGTGCGGAGGATCTGTTGCGCGTCCGCGATGTCGAGCGTGTCTTGGGCGATTTGCTCCGTGCGGTCGAAGCCGGGGAGCGCGTCGATGGCGGTGTTCTTGAGGAGCGTGAGCCCGTTCGCAGCGAGCTTGAAGATCCCCGCGAGCGCGCCGCCCATGTTGAACAGGAGGCGCACCGGGGCCATCACCGTGACCGACACCGCCTGCGCGCCGTCCACGATGACCCCGATCCACTTTCCGATCTCTGCGCCGTTCTCCTCAATCCACCCGGTGAGCCCGCGGATTTGCCGGGTGATTTGTTGGAGGAACGTCCCGGCCCCCGCACCGCCCACGACGATGCCGCCGAGCGCCTCCTTGAAGTTGCCCCACTCGTTGTTCAGTTGCGCCATCTGGCCGGAGAACGTGTTGACCTCGTTCGCGGCCATCCCGGCGAACTTTTGACGCATGACTTCGAGCGCGTCGGCCCCTTCCTTCACGACCACGCCATAGCGGGAGAGCGTGCCCGTCTCCCCGGTCATCGCCTTCCCGACGATGAGCGCCGCCGTCTCCAAGTCCAAGTGCATCGCTGAAGCGAAGTCGGCCACGATGCCGACGTTCTTGAGCGAGCCCGCGTAATCCCCGGAGATGGTGACGAGCTTCTGGACCGTCGTGAGGTAGGCTTCGTCGTCGAACACCGTGTTCCGTTGGAACGCTTGGGCAGCCGCGTCCAACTCGGCCCGGTGCTTCGTGAGAGAGAGCCCGACCGTGGCGAGGGTGCCACCGAGCCGACCCCAGATGGCCTCGCTCTCGGCCGCAGCCATGACCGAGGAGCGCCCGAACTCGACGACCTTGGCGACCGACCACATCGCCCCGAGCGTCCCGGCAAGCTGCCCGATGGGGCCGCGGAGAGCGTTGAGCGCGCCGTTCCACGTCCGCCGGAACGCCCCCGCGGCGCCAGCGCCTGCACGCTGGAGGGCGTTCCCCACGTTCCCGGCCATCTCCCGGCCGTCTTGCTCCACGCGCGCACGGCTCTCGCGGTCCGTGACCCACCGGATCAGCCACTCAACTCCGCGAGTCGCCACGTAGCCTCCCCTTCCATCCGGCGTGAATCGTCGTGTTCTCAGCCCACTCCCGCTGGTCCTCCTTCACAGCTTGCGCCGCCGTGAACGCCCGGTACAGCCGGAAGGCTTCCCGCGCGTCCTTGTGTCCCATGAACCGGCCGCCGACCAAGAAGTGCCCCCATGAAAGCGGCTCTCCCGCGCGCGTCAACCAGCCCGGGAAGGTGTGGGCGAACTCCGCCAGGGCGTCTGCTCGGTCAACGACCGCGCGCTCGCGGGTGCCGCGCTTGGCGACGACCCGCGGATGGTCGATTTCATTCGGCAGATCAAGCAAAAACCCAGGAGGTCGTTGAACTCCCCGTTCGACACGTCACGGAACGGGTTCTTCGAGACGCGCCACAGGAGCCGCCGGAAGGGGTGTACAGGCCGCACGAGGCGCTTCAGGAGCCTCGTCCCCGCCTCGTACAACCGGAGCACCGTCCCGGTGTCCCCGGCCTCCACAGCGGCGTCCCACGCCTTCCTCAGCGCGTCCAGCTTCACCCCCTCCCGGAAGGGCACGGGAGGGATCACGTACGGCTCACCCCGGAACCACACCGGCTGGCCGGCGAGGAGCGCGTAGACGAGCGTGAGGTTGCCGTCCACGACCTCCGGCCCAGGAGGGGCGCCGTTCCCGGCGGCGTCCCCCTCGGGCTGGTGGTCGTAGTACGCCCACGGCGGGCGCTTCACGGGCACGGGCCTAGATCAGCAGATCGGAGACGCCCGCGGCGACCGGATCCCCGATGAGGTACAGCTTCTGGCCCACGGCGAGCGTGAGGTCCGGGTCCGCCGCCTTGGCGCGCATGACCTGAAAGCGGACCGTCTCCACCCGCTTCCCGCCCTCGGCCACGCGGAAGGTCTGGTTCGGACGCTCGAAGTGCCCACGCCAGAACCAGACGGCGTGCTTCGGCGGCGTGGTCGCCGGGGTGAGGCCGGTCGTCCATGCCGTCCCGTCGTACTCGAACTCCGAGCCGAACTCAGCCTCGGGCACGATCACGAGCGAGGTCGTCACGACCGGGGTCGGGCCGTCGCGCCCGCCCGCCGCCGTACCGCCCGGCGAGAGGAGCGCGTGCAGATCCGGGTTCCCGATGATGATGGGGATGTTCACGACCGGGTTCTCCCCGAGGAGCTTCGACTCGTGGACCTGGGGGCCGGTCTGCTCGGGGGCGGTGAGCCGGCTGTACTCCTCGTTCCACTCGATGGTGATGTCCCCTTCCTTGAGGCCGAGCACTTCCAGGCCGCCGGCCACGGAAGGGTCGCCCACGAGGATGATCGCGTTGCCGATGGCGGCAAGGTGATCGTCCAGGGACGGATACAAGACGGACATGGTTGTGCTCCGTGGTTATGGGACTCGCCGGACCTTCGCTTCTTCGTTACTCGGCCGGGGCTTCGCGGTCGATCACGTAGCCCTTCTCGACGAGCGGCGCCACCACGTCGAGCGGCAGCGCGTTCACCGAGTCGTTCGTGACCATCACCTTCCGCTTCTCCTCGCGCTTGCGCGCGCCCTTCCCGCGGGTCGTCGTGATCTCCACCGAGGCCATCCGGCGGACCTCGAACCGACCGCGGCGAAGCACGTCGTCTGCCGCCTCGACGACGATGGAACCGACCGGGCCACCCTCCTCGGGCGGCGTGACCTTCGTCGCTGCACCACGCTTCGGGCTCATAGCTGGCTCCTTCACACGTCGGGGGATTCCATGAGAACTCGGTACTCCGCAGACATCGTGCTCACGTCGGCCTCGGGATCCTTCACCGGGATCGGCTCGGGGCTCGTGACTCGGTAGATCCGGTGCCGCACCTGCACGTCCTCCATCGGGCCGGGCATCCACCCGTGGAGGAGGAGGAAGCACCGCTCGTGGATCAACTCCCCCATCGAAACGGGCACCGCGTCACCCGGCGCGTGGAGGTCGGCGCGGACCATGAACGGGGCGAGGATGCTCTCGCCGGCCACGGCCTCGACCGGGTACGCACGCACGACCGGCACGATCACGACCCGCTGCCATTGGCGCGTCTCCCCGAGGCCGGCCCACACCTTTTCGTAGGAGAGGTTCACGCGCCCTGCCCCGCCCAGGAGCGCGGTGAGAGCGGCGTCCGCGCGGAGGAGGTCGCGTGCGGCCAGCCAGAAGGCCGAGGGCCGCGGCGGGGTCGGGGGGACGCCTTGGTACACGGTCAGGCCACCTTGAAGCCCAGAGCCTCGGCAGCGGAGCGGAGCGCCCGATCCAGCGGGGCGCCCGGGTCCGTGATGCCGGAGAGGACCCAGTACCCGTTCCGGTCCTCCAGATAGACCGCGTACTCCATCGTGTTCGTCATCAACAACCCCCACGCGGTCGGAGCCGAGGGGCTCCCGTAGACGATGACCTCGTACCCGTACGCGAGCGCGAGCGCGCCCGTCACGTCCGCCCACCCGCCGGGGTGCGCGCGCCGCCACGCCTCACCAGCGCCGACCGGCGGTTGCAGCTTCGACGTGAGCGAGCGGAGGAAGGCCACCGCCTCAGCCCCTGTAACATGGAAAAGGCGCTCCACCTTCTCGCCCACGTCCATGTCCAACTCGCGCCACTCCCTCCTCCACGAATCCTCGTCGATGGAGAAGTCCACGTCGATCATACGGCCTTCACCAACAGCTTCACGTCGAGCCGGATCGCGCGGACGACCTCCGCGTCCCCCTCCCACGCATCCGGGTCGTCCGGGTCCGCGGGCGGGTACCGACCCCACATGAACTGCACCACATCCTCGGGCTCCACGAGCGCGATCTCCGCCTTTGCGCGCTCGGGGAGGAAGATGGTGGCGGTGCTGTCCCGAACCTCCTCGGAGGTTTCGACCCGCGCGGACAACACCGCCCCTTCATCCTGCACGTCGGCCGGGCCTTCGTACACGAGGTCATAGACGGGTGTGATGACGCCCGTGTCCCGGTCCTCGTCCGTCTCCCCGGTGGGGTGGCGGATGCGAATGTAATGCGGGTAGTTCACGTGCTCGGCCCCCTCACGCTCGTCAACACGTTCCAGTCGCCGGACGTGAGGCCGCCCATGAGTGCGGCGGCGATGGGGTGAACGCGCACGAGGTCCCGGTAGCTCTTGGAACGTGCGCCGCGGCTGCTCGCGGTGAGCACGTACGCCTCGACGCCCGCTTCCACTTGGAAGTTGACTTGCAGCGCGACGGCGAGGGTGGCGGTCGTCTCCTTGACACCCGTGTAGGTGTCGCCTTCGTGGAGCCCGAGCACGACCTCCGCAAGCTCGTTCTGAGCGGCAAGCTCCGGCTCCGACAACGCTTGCGCGTCGTCCGAGAGGAGCCCGTGCTCAGAAACGTCATACCGGGCCACGCTGGGTTACTCCTCGAACCCGAGCGCCTCGTTGATCGCCCGAGCCTTGGCCTTGCCGATGCCCTGGATCTCGGTGAACTCCCCGCCGCCCTCGACGTACGCGCGGGCCGCGGCCTTGTCGGCCAGCCCCGCCTCCCGGAGCTTGTCGGCCTCCGGGAAGTCGTCCTCGTACGCCTCGCCGCCCGCGCCCGTCGCGGTGGACACGGTGGGCTCGGGGCGGTTGTCCTCCCCGCCCTCCGGGATCTCCGCGAGGGCCGACGCGCGGAGCGTCGGATCCTGCGGAAGCTCGTCCTTCTCGACCTCGACCTCGCCCTCGCGGATCTGCTTCGCGGTGGGCCGAACCTTCCGTCCGTCCGCCATTTGGTGCTCCTGCTGGGGTGATTAGGGGAAGGCCCCCGGCGCCAAAGTATCGGACACCGGGGGCCGTCGCTCCTCTTTCGCGCTCGCGCCCCTCGCTACGGTCAGGTCGGGGTCGCGTCGATCACGTAGAGGCGGGACTCGACCGGCATCGGGAGGGCGTTGATCTGCGCCTCCGTGAGCAGGCCGCGCCCACCGTTGACGGGCTCGGAGTACACCGTCACCCCACGCACGTCGATCTGCGCCTGGGGCACCTGACGGTTGATCTGCGCCGCGCGCACGACCGGCGCGAAGTGCGTGGAGCCGACGCGACCCCCCTGCGGGATCGCCGCGATGACGCCCTCGGGCCACAGCTTGACCGCCGCCGTGGTGATCCCCGCATCCGTGTAAACGTCCACGGTGCGCTCGTTCACGACGAACGTGAACGCCGACCCGATCTCGTCCGAGATGCGCTGCTCCAACTGCCGGCGCGTCATCTGGAGAGTCGAGTCGGGGGCGAAGAAGTTGGGCGCCGAGGCCACGATCATGTTGAGCATGGCCTGCCGGAGCATCACGCCCTCGGGGGTGCCACCGAGAGCATCCGGCGCGTCGGCCAGCCACGCGAGGAGGTTCTCATAGGCGTCCGTGGCGTCCCAGTTGGCGCCCGCGTCCTCGTAGCGGTCGGTGAACGGGAGCGCGAGGGTCTGCGTCCCGCCCGTCTGGGGGTTCATCGCCGTGATCTGGCCGAGGCTCCACGCCGTGAACGCATCCACTTCGATGCGCCGGTAGTTGGCCTCGACCAACGTGTCCACGCGCTGCGGGATCGTCGCGCGGATGATGTCGCGGAAGGCGGCCTCGTTGCCGAGGGTCCGCTCCTCCAACTCCTGCATCTCCCGCTCGTTGAGCCCGAAGGTGGACTCGATGGGCACCATCTCCCACTCGTGCCCGGCCGGCGTCCGCATGTCGATCACGCGACCCCGCTGGTTCCACTCGCGCCGGTCGGCGGTGGGGCGGAAGTTCACGTCGGAGATGGACCGGAACTTCACCGAGTCCACGTTGTTCCGCGGGAAGAACGCATCCCACAGAAGCTGCCCGTTGTCGTTCGGGCTGATGGCCTGGGCCTGCACAGTAAGGGCCGCCGAAGAAAGCTCGGCCTCCTGTGCCATCCATGCAAAACGGTCCACTTGGGACCTCCTAGCAGATGGTCAAGGTTGGTCGTGCGCTTCGGGGCCTTACGACAGCACCTGCACGCCGCCGTTGGCGAGGGCGCCCAACTCCGCGGCGGTGAGCGCACGGCCGAGGTTGTCCTCGACGATGGCCCGGTTCACCGCGCAGTTGATCGCCACCGCCACGTCGAGGTCGGGCGCCGTGGCGACCGTCTCCCCTCCGTCGAAGTCCACGATCTTGAGCGGCTCGGGCACGATGCCCGCGCGCTGGTCGGCGTTGGTCGGGGGATCCCCGATGGCTCCGCCGGTGCCGCCCGCGTCGATCTGGATGACCGAGCCCGGGCGGAGGTATCCCTTCTCGTCCACCTGCCCGCCGGAACCCGCTTCCAGCGTGAGGGCGGACACGTCGAGTCGGACGGCGTGCGTGTGGTCCCACGGGCCAACGAAGATGTGGCCGTACGTGGCACCGGCGGCGCCGACCGCCTTGCTCTTGAGGGGGCTCATAGCCCTCCGGGGTTAGTTACGTCGTGGGCGTCGTGATTCCCAGACGCTCCCGGTATCCGGCTTCGGGCTTCTTGGCGTCCTGCTCCGCCTTCTTCTTCTCGCCGTGCTTCTTGAAGTCGAACCCCTTCGGCCCGCCTGCGCCGTTTCCGTTCCCCGCACCGGCGCCGGAGTCGGCATCCGAGACGATGAACTTGGGGTTCACGCCCTCACGAAGCTCGGCCGCGAGCAGGCCGATAGAAGTCTGACCGTCGCCCGGGGCGAACGGAATCTGCTTCCCGCGCTGGAGGACTTCGAGGGTGCCATCGTCGGTGTGAGTGATCCGGTCGATCACTTCCGGCTTCTCCACGAGCACGGCGGCGTAGTCCTTGTCCACCTTGAAGTCGGAGACGAGAGAGGCCCGCAGATCCGCCTTGGCCCATGCGAGCCGGGTGGACTTGAGCGTGGCCTTCAGCGCCGCTTCCTTCGCCGTGAACTTCTCCTGCGCCTTCTGAAGCTCGGTCGTGTACTCGGCCTTGAGCTTCTCGCCGTCCGGCGCCTTCCCCTTCAGCGTTTCGAGTGCGGCCTTCGCCTCGTCCCGCTCCCGCTCGGCCGTTTCGACGCGAGTCTGGAGGGCAGTCGCCTCCGCGCCCTTCTTGCCCGTACCCGCGGCATGGCCGCGGTCGTGGGCGATCTGGTACACGGGTTGTCCGTGGGTCTGGATCGCAGAGACGATGGCGTCGTCCGCGATCTCCTCCGTCCCTTCCGCCGGCTTCAGGCCGGACAGTTGGGCCACCAACTTCTCGTAGTCGCTCTTACGCATTGCCTTCCTCGCGGCGGAGAGGCGGCCGAGTACGGGCCTCACGGTGGCCCGACGACCGAATCAGTACATCTGAGGAGCCAACGGTAACAACCGACGTTGACATCCCGCAAGCGCCGAGCCAGTCAATCCTCGGCGCCGGGTGGGGCGGCGTCCTCCGGGTCGTCGGGGATCTCCTCGCTCACGACGGTGAGCCCGAACAACTGGCGCGCGGCTTGGGCCTGCGCTTGGTACGGCAGCGGGAAGTGCCCGGGTTGGCGTGCGGTGGCCTCGGAATCGGGACCGCACTCCTTGGTCAACGTCCGTTGCCGGCGCTCACTCCCTTCTGCCGGATCGGCCGTCCAGATTCCTTCGTCCGAAAGCGTGTACCCGCGCCCGAGTCGATCCTCTAGTCGCATCACAACTCCCCCCGGATCATGCGGAGGATGAGGGTGAAGTGCCCCCGATCCTTGCGGAAGAAATTCGCCGGATCCTTCACCATCTCCTCCATCCCCATGCTGAACACTTCGCTCGCCCGGGTGCCGTAATCCTTGCCGACGTACGGGTGGAAGAATTGGTCCTTCCGGGTCATCTCCTTCAGCGTGTACCCCTTGTTCCCGGTCACGTCGCGGAGCCGTTCGAGCGCCTCGCCTTGGGTTCGCTCGCGGAGGAAATTCTGAGCCGCGTTGTGGATCGTCGGAGACGTGTGTTCGAGGTAGTGCCCCATCTCGTGGACGACCGTCGCCACCCGGTCGTTCGGGGAGATGGCGATGGTGCCGTTCTGGTGGTACGCCCGACCCTTGGGGCCGAGCTTCGTCACCGACAGCCGCGCCTCCGTGACCATCGTGTACTTCCCCGGGACCATCCCCGCGAACGCTTCGAGCCCCTCCTGCACCTTCTTCCGAGTCGCGCCGGAGGAAAGCCCCTTGCCCCAATGCGCGCCGTGAACCTGCACCGGCGCGCGCGCCTTGAGGGTCGCTTGCACCGCCGCCGTCTCGCGCGCCTTGAGCCGGTCCCACCGATTCCGCACGGTGGCCCGGCGCCGCTCCACCGCCGCGTAGTTGGCCTCCCTCCCGGTCATCGCCCAGTACTCGTCCCCGATCTTCATAACCTGCTGTTCGAGTCGGGCAATCGTGCCCGCTGAACGCTCTAGGACGCGCGCCACCGCCTCGACCGTGTTCGAGGCGCCGAGCTTCGCGCCGTGCTCCTCCAGATCCTTCAGGTTGCGGATCGGGGGCACCCGCGGGTCGTTGCTCGGGGGCGCCTTCGGCTTGGGCGGCCTCGTCACCGAGGGGCGCGTGGACTTCGGCCGCACAGGCGCTGCCACGCCGCTCTTGATGCTCCTCGCGGCCATCTCGCGCGCCGCGCTCGTGCGGGGATCGTACGCGAGACTCGAATAGCTCGGGGGTGGCGGGGCCGGCTTCGGCTTCGCCCACTCGCTCGGCCGGAGGGTTTTCACGGGGCCGATTTGAGGGCACGCGCAGAACGGGTGCGGATGGTGGGGCCAGTTCTCGGGCGGGTACATCCCCGGCCCGTACCCGTACACGTCGGCCTCGTGGAGCACGTCGCACGCATCCGGGATTTGGTGCCGACCCGAGAGCCCCCACTTCGCTGCCGTCACCACGCCACCGTCGATGAGGCTGTGGCGGTTCCCCTCTCGGAGCGCGTTGTTCACCGTCGAGACGGCGATCCGTCGCGCATCGTAGAGCACCGTCCGAGCGGCGCCGACGTTCGCCGGGTCGATCCCGTACTTCTCCAAGTCGGCTGCCCCGAAACCGCCCTTGTGGAGCGTAGACGAGGAGACGCCGAGCACCTGCCGCTGAAGCTCGGGGTCGTTGTCGGTGAGGAGCCGGAGCACGTCGCCCGTGACCTCCCCCGCCCCCATCCCTCGGAGCACGCCCACCCGAAGCATATCGTCGAGCACCGGGGCGACCCCGACCATGTGCCGGGACATGAGCGTCTTGAACGTGCCGGCGCCGGGAGCTTGGAGCGTGGCGATGAGAGCGCGCTGGTTGGTCCCTCCGAGCCGGCTCGTGAGGAGCCCGGCATCGGCACGACCGGATGAGGAGAGGTCGCGGAGAACGTCACGGTGGATGCCCACGACGGTATTCACCGCCTCGGACGCGCCTGCCGCCACGAGCGAGGAACCGACCTCTTTCAATTGCACGAACACCGCGCGCACTTCGGCACGCAGCGCCGCCTCCCGCGCAGCCGTCAGCGGGTTGGTCGCTCCGATGTCGAGGCGGCGGAGGAGTCGCCCGTACGTGGCTCGAAGCTCTTGAACCTGCTTCTGAGCGAGCACGATCCCCGTCTTGCGCGCCTCCGCCAACCCCGCCCGGTACGCATCGTGTTCAACGGCCACGGCCTACATACCGAAGTCGGCCAGAAGGTTCGTCTGCTGGCTCGCCTTGTCGATGGCCGCTTGGGCGGACGCCTTGAACTCGTTGAGCACGCCGGACGAGTCACCGTCATCCGGGATCAACTGCGACTGCTGGGCGGCGAGGAGCATCGCGCGCGCCTCGACCGCGGGCGACCGGATCCCGCTCATGGTCACGAGCGCGAAGTAGTCCTTGATGGTCTGCCGGAGGTCCACGAGGTCGAAGTCACGCTTCCACGTGACCGAGCCAGCCGGGGAACGGTGGCCGAAACGCTGCTCGAAGAAGTGGATGGCGGTGTTTTGGGCCTGCTCCAAATTCGCCGCCACGTTGGCGAGCCGCGGCCCCTTGGTGTCCGCGAAGCCCGCCTCCTTGGAGATGCCCGAGGCGTCGGGCGTGCCCGAGGATTCCATCGCAGCGATGCGCTCGGCTTCGCTGTTCTTCATCTCCAACCGCGTGCGGAAGATTTCCGCCGGCACCGCGCCCGTGCTCGCATCGTGGATCGTCGGAGGGGTGGCGCCTTGCGCGAGCGCGTCGTCCCCGTGTTGGAGCGCGGCGTACTTGGCCCCCGCCGCGATCATGTCGGTCATCCGGTTGAACGCCTCCTTCGAGGCGCCGATCACGATTTGCGTCGAGCACGCCGCATCCCAGGCGTCGTAATCCGCCGCCGAGGAGACGTTCATGTACGACACAGCGAGCTGGCCCAACTCGGTGAGCGCCGAGCGAGAGATCGCCGGCTCCTCATAGCTGCCGTCGTCTTGCTCGTAGAAGTGCGGGAAGAACGGGATCTGGCCTTGGGTCGAGTCCCACCGGCCATCCCGCACGGGCTCGTTGTCCGGGTCGAACAGGAACCAGCCGCCCTTCTCGAAGTCGGTCCCGAGCCCGGCGAAGCCCTGCCGCACGAGCACGAGGGTGTGGAGCTTGTCGCTGTTCTGCCCGAGCATCTTCCCCGCCTCGACCTTGGGCGCGTTGAGGAAGAACTTCACGAAGGCGAAGGCGAGGAGCCCACGCTCGTAGTGCCAGTTGGGCACCGAGAGGGGGGAGAACTCAATCGCGTACGGGCGGATGCCCTTGAGAATCCGGTCGAACGTCCCCGGTGCCTCCTCGGGGGATTCAATCATGTGCCAGCGGTGGCCCGTCGCCATCGCTCGGCGCACCGACCCGTGCCAGTAGTTGTTCCATTGCGACCCGTCGTTCCCCACGCCGTTCGTGTTGTAAAAGATCAACTCCGCCTCGGTGGGCTGGGTGATCTTCGCACGCTCACGACGCACTTCCCCGAGCGTGCCGAAGGACAGCGTGCCATCGGGCGCCGGTGCGTCCCGGAGGAGGAAGCCGGCGAGAGACGTGGCGAAGATGTCCGGGAAATTGATGTACGTCGCCCCGGCCTTCCGCGCCTCGTGGTGAGGGCCTCCGTCCTTCTCCCACTCGAACGGGCGAAGCTCTTGGAGCACGCCCTTCCCCCCGCGGAGCCTGCGCTCGTTCACGATCCACGTGTCCCTCGACGCCTCGTAGATGGGGTGCTTCGAGCCAAGCCAGTCCCGGTCCGGCATTATCCGATCCTCCGCTGAATCTCGGCGGTCACGAGTCGGGCGAAGTGCTCGGCGGCACGTTCCGCGGTCACGCCTTCGGCCAACGTGAAGATGCCCTCGTTATTGATGCGGAACACGGGCTTCAGATCGTTCTTCTTGAGGAGCGCCCTGAACTCGACCTCCTCGAATTGCAGCGCCGTCGTCGGCACCGGCTCGGGCTCGCGCGCGAGCGCGCCTTCCCGCCTCGGGTGATTGGCCGGGAGAGGCCGGCCGCAACACCCGCACAACCCCGAGCGGCTCAACGGCGGAGGATGTTGAAGTCGCCCTGCTCGTACTCGGTCCCCCGGAACATCACGTTGAGCGCCTGACTCATTGCGTCTCCCTCGTCGTTGTCGCCGTGCGGGTGAGTCGCCGTGCGGTCGATGAACCCGTGGACCCACGGGGCGATGGCCGGGTGTGGGAGATAGACGTTGCCACTCTCCACGTACGGCGACACCGCGCGCGCCCGTTCTTCTTTGTTGCCCTCGACTTGAACCGGGATGATCCCCGGGATTTTCCGTGCCAGCGTGGAGATGAGCGCCGAGGCGTTGGCCTTGTCCTCGACCATTTTCCTCTCCCACGGGAACGTCGTGCAGAAGGCTTGGAACGCCTCCACCGTGCCCACGAAGTCGAGCCGCTCCCGGTGTTGGCCGAGGAGGAAAGCGTTCCCTCCCTTCCTCGCCCACGCCTGCCCGACAACGTAACTGGTCGCCTCACCCTTCTTGAACGTGAGGTCCCAGGAGTGCGCCCGCCAGTCGAACCTCCCCGGGAGGTCCACGACCTCGGGCATGTATTGCCCCTCGTCATCCGGGAGGTCGATTGTCACCGCCGGGAGGTCCAACCCGGCTGGCTTCCAAAACTTCCACCAGCGGCGCTTGAAGATGTTCCCCTCGGCGGGGGCCGGGTGCTGTTGGTACAAGGCACCCCACCAATACGGCGAGAGCGAGCCCTTCACCCCGAGGAGAAGCTCCTTCGTCCACCGTTCCGGCCAGAGCGGCTCCCCGTCCCGACGCCCGAGGGGGTCGATGATCCCGCCGCGGTCCTCGGCCAAGGCTGGGAGCGAGAGCACCGCCCACTTCTCGCGCTCCGTCTCCAAGAGCATCCCGGCCAGATCCTTCTCGTGCCACCGCGTGTGCATCACGACCATCACCGGCTCGCGCCCTTGGTCGTCGGGCTCCAAGCGGGTGTACAGCGTCGATTGGTACCAATCCCACAACCCCCGCCGGTACGTCTCGGAGTGAGCTTGCTGCGCGTCCTTGATGGGGTCGTCGATGATGACGAGGTTGGCCCCTCGACCCGTGACGCCCGTCCCCACGCCCGCCGTACGCATCCCCCCCACCACGGGGAGCCCGTCCTCACCCCGGCCCGTCAGACGCCAATCTGAGGCCGCCCTGTAATCGCTCTTGACGGTGAGCCCCCACAACGCCGGCCCGAACTCGGCCATCGTGTCGCGCACACGTCCGCCCCACACCGCCGCGAACCCCGCCTCATAGGAGCCGAGGATGATGTTGTGGTTCGGGAACGTCCCGAGGTACCACGCCGGAAAGTAGTGCGAGATGAACGTGCTCTTGCCGTGCCGGGGCGGCATGAACACCATGAGCCGCTTGATCCGACGCGCGGCAAGCTCCACCGCCATCTTGGCGAGGAGCAACGTGTGACGGACCGCCTCCCATCGGCGCGTCGAAGCCCACCGAGCGAACCCCGCCGGGTGAGCCCTAGCCCACTCGATTGAGTCGGGCGAGAAGTCCGCTAGCTGCCTCGGCCGTCTCGGGGTCGTCAAGGATGGCACTCGCTACGTCCCTCGCGCCGCTCGTTTCGTGAACGCTCGCGTTCACTTCGTGGATGCTCACCGGCTCGCCCCTGCTCAACCGCTCCACCTTCACCACGATCTCCAACGCACGCGCGAACCGTTCGAGGTACCCGAGCCCGAGATGGGGGTCGGAGGCCAAGAGGTTCGTCATAAAATCCGGGTCGTCCCGGAGCTTCTTGAGCACCGCCGTGGCGGGTTGGAGCAGGGCCTGTTGGTAGACCTGGGCGGCGCGCGCGTGACGCACGCCCATCTCCTCCCGCTCCTTGAGCACCGCCATCCGCTTCGCGCGGTCCTGCTCTTGGTCCCACGCGAAGGCACGGTCCACCCATGACCACTTCCCCGACCAATGCTCCCAGGACCGATGGGCTCCCGGTGCGTCCCCACCGTGAACTTGGCGGTACGCGAGGCGCACGGATCGCGTCTCAGGGCTGAGATCCCGATACCGCACGAAGGCTGCGTACGCTTGGGGCGTCTCCTCGGGTTGGGCCTCCCACGGCTTCAGCGTGGGGTCCAACGGCTTCACCCCCGTACCCACCGCAGGCACCGCACGGAGATGTCCGTGGACGCTACGACCTTGGACCTCCCTCGTCCCACCCTTCGGCATAGCGTTACCTCCACTCCCTCAGCACGTTGAGGTTCTGGGCCAACTCGACGAGCGCCGCGCCGAGCACGAGCCCGGCGAGGAAGATCGCTGCCTTCTCCCCGCGGGCGCTCACTCGACGGCGCCGGAAAGGCCCGCGTCGGCCGCCGCGATCTCCTCCAACTCGGCCACCGTCTCGGGCTTGCCCTGGAAGTATCGCACCATCGCCACGATCCGGTCGGCCGGGCGGGGTCCCATGAAGCCGCGCACGCTCTCGGCTTCCTCGTTCGAGAACACGCAGATGAGCCGGTAGACGTTGTTGTCCCGGCGGGCGGCGGCGCGCTCCTCCTCGGTGTTCGCCACGGCGAGCGAACGCTCCCGCGCGCGGGCGACCTCGACGGCGCGCTGGGACGTGGACGTGTTGCTTTGCCCCTGGCTCGTCTGGTGCTCGCCCTCCCGGCTCACGTCGCCCTCGTGCGCCGGATCCCACGACTCCGAGAACGCATCCGCTGCGTACGCCTCGGGGGTGGGCACCTGCTCCAACAGGATCTGAAGCTCGGTGTCGTCGAGGAGAAGCTCGGCCGCGGCCATGTCGAGGCTCCCCAACTCGCGGAGGTCACGGAGCACCTGCGCGGAAAGCTCCACGTCCTCCGAGCCGCGCGCGCGGTTGTGGCGGAGGGTGGAGATGCGCCGCTGGGCCTCGGTCATGTCCGTGAGCACCACGGGGATCTCCAACTCGGGCATCCCGTTGAGGAGGTCGAGCCGGCGCTCCCGCATATCGCGCATCTCGTCGCGCGTCACGTCGTCGAGCACCTTGCCCGCCGCGTAGAGCGCGTTCAGCACGATCCACCCGGTCCATCGGTGCTCGCCGTCCACGATGTGCTTCGAGTCCTCCTGCACGATCACGGGCTGGGTGAACCCGTCGCTATCCATGCTCCGAAGGAGAAGCTCGAAGTCGAAGTCGGATTGCCGGTTCGGGTTGTACAGATTCGGCGTCACCGAGCCCGCGGGCACGTACTCGACCCGAAGCTGTTGAAGCCGGCGCGCCTTTTCCTCGACTACCGCCCGACCACGATCACCGCGCCGCTGAGGCATCTCGCTTGTTCCGGTTGAGGGTGTGGAGCGCCCGCGCCTTCTTGGTCACGTCCTTGGACACGGGCATGTACAGGTTGTTCGAGTCGATCTTGTAAAACGGCTTGCACGCCCGAGCGGCGAGCAACGTCGTATCCGGCCCGCAACACTCGACCTCGTTGAGCGCGCCGTGGAGCCCACCCGCCGAGCAGATCGCGTGGATGCACACGCTCCCCCGCCACCGCGCATTGCGGTACCCGTTCACGTACGCCGTGAGCGCCACTTGCACGTCATCGTGGCGGTACGGCTTGACGGGGCAGTATGGGTTGCGGCGAAGGAGCGCCGCCACGTCCGCCCTCATAAGCTGGCCGCCCGCCGTGTTCGTGAGCGGTTGGTAGATGACCTCGTTCTTGAGGGGGAGCACTCGCGCGAGCATCCCCTCCGAGAACGACCGGGACCAATTCCCGCTCACCGTCCCGAGGGTGCGGTCGGCCATGAGCATCTCAGCCATCTCGTCCCACCGGGTGAGGTCCAAGAGCGGGATCATGTCGTCGTCCACGGCGCAGTAAACGTCCGCGGGCCACCGCGCCTCCATCCGCCGCCGGAGCGGGTAGATGGGCTGCTTCTTGAGGTTGCCCCAACACCCCACTACGCGCGGATGCGAAGCGAACTCGACCTCCTCCTCGTGGGTCATCTCTTGAAGGGCGAGCACGACGTTCCACTCACGCAGTTGGGACGCCTCGCATAGCCCCTCCAGAAACAAGCGAAGAAGCGCCGGCCGGGTGGAGGGGAGAACGCACAACTTCACCATGACGGCTTCCCCTCGCCCCACGTGCCCGCCCCCGGGCGGAAGAACTCGGGGTCGATGTACGGACGGTGGAGTGGGTTCTCGGCCTTCGTCGAGAGGTACCCGTCCACGCGCATCCCGAACGGGTCCCCTGAGTACATGGCGCGGGTGAGCTTCTTCCACGACGACGTAGCGATGCAATGGAGGCACGGCTTCGTCTCAGGGTACGGCTCCCGAGAGTGCCGGCGGTGTCGATCCACCGCCACCTTCGCCACGTACCGCGCGCGCTCCGCGATCCACTCGGCCGGGGCGTCGTCGATGCACTCGCGCTGGTACGTTTGCGCCCACGTCTCGCCCGTACGCCGCCGCGGGAAGATCGCCGCGGCCCCGAAGTTGGCCGCTTGACGCACGCCGGGGAGCCGGTCGCACACCCGCTCCCACCAACCCGGCCACGCCTTCGAGGCGGGGAGGAGCGACTCGCTCACCGAGGTCGCAGTCATCGTCGGGGGGCCGATGCGCTGTTGGCGGGGCGGGATCCCGAGCATGGTCATCGTGTCGTAGGCCCGGTTGTAATCCCAACCGAACTCACGCACCGCACGCCACACGTCGCCCACCTTCCAATCGTAGATGGGCCACGCCATCCGAAGCCCGTCCTTGCCCCCCTTCGTGTAGAACCGCTTCATCGAATGGAGCCCGAGCTTCCTGCGCGCGCTCTCCTCGGTGCGAAGCCCCGTCACCGTCACCCGCCACTTCCCATCCGGGAGCGGGAAGCGGTCGCTCGTGTTGAGCGCGTTGATGTGCTTGTCGTGGATGTGCTCTGCGAAGCTCGGCGGCGTACGGACCCACTTCGAGGGCGGGAGCAGCGGGTCGAACACCCAGAAGTACGGGGCCGTCCGGTTGAACGCATTGATGACCGGCTGGTTCGCCACGACCCACCGGAAGTCCACTTCCGGCCGCTGCGCCACCCGCTCGGCGTACTCGTACGTCCCGGGGAGCATGATCTCCTCGTCGCGCATGATGACCTGCACCGGGAGCCGGCCCGTGGCCTCCGCGGCGAGGATCATCAACTCCAGACACACCCCCGAGTCCTTCCCCGCGGAGAACGCGAGCACGACGGTGTGACCCTCCTCGTACAACGAGATGAGCCGTGACACCGCTGCGTCGAACACGTTGGTGCCCGTGTACCGCTTCATCCCCGACTGGGCCGTGGTCATGCGCGCTTCCGGGCTGAGACGACGTAGTGGTAGCTGTCCTCGGGACGGGAGAGATGGCGCTCGGCGGCGAACATCGCACGCCACCCGAGCCGGGAGAGCGCGCCCTCCTCGTGGTCACGCCACCACGCACCGAACCCCCGAACCCACTCGATCCCCCACCCGCGCAGCGTGAACAACCGAGCGAGCCCGAGGGGGTCCCGCACGATCCAACGGGGGATGCCGTGGGAGTCCACCCTCGACCGCCCCTTCGACCCTTGGCCGAAGAACATCCCCACGAACCGCGCGCCCGGGTTCGTGTGGAGCGTGATCGCGTTGAGCGTACACCCGAGGCAGGCGTCGTGGCCGAGGCTCCCATAGAGGCTCAGAACCGTGTCGAACACATCCCCCGACGCCCTCACCCCTCCGACCCGGAAGCGGTGCCCCGGGCTTCGCAGGCGCGCCTGACGGACCATCTCCTGGCTCGGGTCCACCCCGAGGTAATCGTCGGGCGGGATGTCGAGGATGCGGGCCGCGTGCCCGGTCCCACACCCCACGTCGAGCACCCGCCCCTCGACGCGCCCGATCCATGCGCGGATGGTGTCGTCCTCGGCCAACGAGCGAGGCCCCTCGAACATCTCGTCGTAGTCCCCGGCGAGCGCATCGTACGCGCCCACGATCTCCCCCGGGGTGTGCGGCGCCGTCCACTCCGCCCACGAGGCGCTCAATGGGCCGCCTTCCGGCGATGGCGGACGAGCGCGTGCGAGAGGTCGCTCACCACTTGCTCCATCGCGTGCTCCGCGGTGTCGGCCTTGAACTTGTCGTCGGGAGCCTCCTCCAAGAACCGCTCCAGCACCGATTGGATGGGGCCTTGGCAGAAATGGCAAAGCTCGTGGACGAGGGAGACTTCACGCTCGTAGTCGCCTTCTTCGAGCAGGGCTGGGCGGAGGAAAAGCGTGGCGTTGCGGTAACGGTCGCGCGTGATCGTCCCGGCGCTCCCGCTCTTGTGCTCGTATTCGATGAACACCACGTCGAGCCAATTGGGGAGGAGCCACACCCACAGCTTCAGGAGAGGCTCAACCGCGGCTCGGTACTCGGGCGGGGTGTCGGCTTTCCACTCGAAACGCACAGACGCATCTCCGGGCCAAGGGGCCGGGATGGTCCGGCGGGGGTGAGCCCGCCTTCGCTGATTGGAGCCGGGAACTCCTCGCGTGCCGTCCCGGGCGACACGAGTCGTGCCCGGGATGAATACCGCTTCGTCTACTCGGCTGTCAACGGACCTTCCGCCTTCTTCGCCGCCCGACGAACCGCCTTCACGTGCGCGTCGAAGATCATCTGCGCGGTGTCTCGGTGCTCTTGGAACCCGATGTGGAGGAGGGTGAGTAACTTCTCCTCGACGGTCCCCACGGGGACGGTGACGGGGACCTCCTCCCTCTCCACCCCGAGCAGGTTCTCCCCTCTGGTCTGGGCAAGGCGCTTGGCGAACCCCTTCGCAGCCGTCCACGCCTTCCCCCTCGCCCGCTTCCCTTCGATGGTCGCATCCGGGACCAACTCCAAGGCGGTCCTGACTCCCTTGGCGATCTCCTCCTTGAACCACTCCCGGGTCGCTATCGCCTCGGGTGGCATCCGCAGCCCCCTCGGTCCGAACACGTCCCCCTCCTCGGCCTCACCCACAGCACCCTCCATCGTCAAAAGTATTCCCAACTCCGTCGTGGACCGACACAAGCGCAAGGGGGGAGGCTCCCGTGAATCTCCGCGCGTGCAGCGCGCACGCGCGCGCGAGGAACCACTTCCCAGCAGTTGCGGTGCGCGAGACACGTCGCCAAAAACGGGCAAGGAGATGGGGGACAATCACTTACAGGATCCGTTGAAGTAAATTCTCGTCAAGGAAAATTGCCACTCCGACTACACTTGTGGACGAACTACCGCCGTCGTCGTGGTTTCAGAGCCAGTTGCTCGGTTTTCCGTCCACGGGTGTTGACGGGCTCCGGCTCCGGGAAAACCCCAAATTCCGCGCGAATTGCCCAGACCAGCCCCTGCACTTCTTCGAGGCTCGTGGCGGTCCGGCACCGGCCCCCGGCGTTGGCGATGAGGCGAAGCTGGTGCATCTGGGCGGGGGAGGGCACCTGCTCGCTCGGGGACCCCTCTGGGTTCTTGAGTTCGACCGCGGCGAACACCCCCCGCACGCACAGCAGGAGGTCGGGAACGCCCGCCCGTTGGCGAGGGCCGCCGTGGACCTTGAGGTACCACAGGTCAGGTTGGTCCTTGAGCCACTTCTTCGCCTTCTCGGTCAGCGCGTGCTCGTTCACCGGCGTGCCCTCCGTGCTTTGGCGATGAGGTCTGGGATGGCGTCGTTCAAGGCGAGGGCGAGAAGCTCCCACACCCCGGCGCTTTTCCTCTTGAAACCCTCCACCCGGCCCCGCTTCCACACGTGGCCCCCTCGCCGCTTCTCGAACCGGGCGTCGTAGCTGGCCTCGTACTCGCCCCCGGTCCCGTCGTTGGCGATGATCGCGCGCCCGAGCACTTCGACCTTTCCGGTGCGCGCGCTCACAAGCTCCACCGTCACCCGGATCACGTCGGTTCATCCTCCACTTCGAGGGGCGGGAGGTCCGGGGACCCGACCGTGACCATGAGCGGTTGGAGCGGGTCCCCGAAGGTGAGGCAGGACACGTACAGATCGGTCCCAGAGGCGATGAGAGCCCTCTCGGCGTCCGAGAGCCGCCACCGGGTGACGAGCACCGGGCCGGTGCCGTCTGGGTTGATGTGGAGGGCGACGACGAGGCTCGCGTACTCAAGCTGTTCCTCGGCCACCGTGATCTCCGGGCCGCCAGTCCTGGGGGCGACCGACCTCACGGCGCTTGGATCCCTTTAGCCCTCTCCGTTGCTGCGACGAGCTTCCTCGAAGCCTCCACTTCCCGCACCGTATCCCCCTCCTCCCACGCCTCGCATAGCGCCCGGGCTGCACGGAGGACAGCTATGAGGAGGGGCACCCGGCCATCCGACTCGGCCTTCACTCGGGCGAGGAGGGGCTTCGCATCCGGGTCCCTCCACCACCACATCGCGCCGCACCCGCGGCAAAACGCCTTCCGGTTGGCGTGCTCGGGCTTCCCTTGGTGGACCTCGGAAACGGCGATGCGTTCGACCTCACCGCACCGGCCGCACGCGCCCGGCATCCCCTCCGGTCCGGGCAGGGGGGTGAACTCCCCCTGCCCGGCCTTCGTGGTGTCGTGGCTCACGACCGCGTGCCGAAGCTCCGCGCGGCGGGCGCCTGCGACACCGGGGGCGTCGGGGCGGCCGGCTCACGCACGCCTTCCTCCATCTGCGTCCCGGCCTCGGGCTCGTGGACGGCGCGAGCCGCCCGCGGAGCCGCCTGCGGAAGCTCGCCCTGGAGCGCGCTCTCGTCGTCCCGGTGCGCGCGCTCGCGGCAATCCGTCTCGTTGATGAGCGTTCGCACGTCGGCGGGGGTGAGGCGCATCCCCGTCTGGGTGGCCGCCGCGTGGCGGAGTCGCTGGTAGATCGTCTGCTCCTTCATCGTTCTCCCTCTCCCGGTGTGTGTGAACTACGCCCGCTCGGCTCGCCGTCGTGCGACCCGATTCGCGGGTCCCTCGGGCACGACATACATGCCCCCTTCGTCTGCCTTGTCGATCCGAAACCGCCACCCCTTGAGCATGAACACGTCGCCCACCTTGCCATCGAAGCGCACAGCGCCCGAGGGCACCGTCGTGTCCGGGTGGATCGGCGTGACCTTCGTCGGCAGCCGGCCCGCTTGCTCCAACTCGGCCAGATAGCCCCGGAACGCGAGGTCCCGGATGAGCCGATCCTTCCCATCCCTGAATCCCAACTCCCCTATGGAGCCGGGAGCGGCGAGCCCGGTCCGCTCTGCGAACTCGGCGCCGATCTTCTTCTTCGTTTCCTCGTCGAGCGGCTTCACTCGAACCTCCGGTAGTTGATGATCCGGCGCCTCGTGTCCTCGTCGATCTCCGGCCACCCGTTGAGCCACTCGTAAAAGCTCACGAGCACGACCCGGACGCCGACGTACAACGCCACCGCCACCACGAGCCCGAGCCACCCGAGGAGCCCGACGAGCCCGACCACGCCGAAGGCGATGGCCCAACGCGCGCCGTGGCTCACCGATAGAACGCCTTGAGCGGCCTCGTCCGTTGCTCCACTTCCACCTGCGCGGCGATCTCCGGGAACCGCTCCCGGAGAAGCGTCACGTCGATCTTCCGGCTCACGACCTCCCGGTAGTAAATCTTTTTCCCGGTCCGGTCCACCGCGAAGTCGCTCCCCAACTCCTCCATCAAGTCGCGCATCCGCTCGCCCGCGGCGGTGGCGATCCTCTCGGCCATCTTCCATGTGCGGTGCGCCTCCACGTAGCGGTCGAGGATCTTCAGATGCTCGTGCTCACGGAGCACCGTGGCGGTGTCGCCCACGGTCGGAATCGCCACCCGCCGGATGATCTCTTGGATGTCGTCCGGGGGCTCGCGCGTGAGGATGTGCCGGTTCCAGAACTGCTGGTAAGCGTCCTTGATGTTGTCGATGAGGGCGGCGTCCCGCTCGAACTCCGGGATGTGCCCCCGCCACGCGCCCGGGTCGAAGATGCAGAACTGGCCCCAATCCAGCCCCGTGATTTCGAGATAGGTCTGCACTTGCACCATGTTCTCGCCCGACACGCCCAACTCCACCGCGTCGTTGAACCCGTCCGACAGCGGCACCTTGCACTCCCAAAGGCCGGGCGTGCCGCCCCGGCTCTCCTTCGGTGCGATGATCCCGTCTGGGTGCCCCACGAGCGAACGGAAACGCTCGTCCGGGTGGCGGAAGAAGCCGCCCGGGTACGCGCTCAACTCGTGGACGTTGCGAGTGAACCACCCCGCGGCCACAGGTTCGAGGAAGATCCCCCGCTCCATCGGGTACGTTTGCACCCGAGCCTTCGCCACGTTGAAGAAGCCGCGCCACACGTCGAGCGGGGTGTTGAAGCGCGACACCCCCAGCAGCGCCGGCATGGCCGAGCCCCCGAGCCCCCGCTTGCACGTCTTGACCCATTCGAGGAAGTCGGCCTCCGACAACTCCAATGGCTTGACGTTCGGCGGGATCGGCGCGTCCCGGTCCATCGGGGACACGTGGGCCGCAGCCATATCCGGCACCAGCGCGAGGCTCAAAGCTCCAACCCCCGGAGCCCGAACGCCCGGCGCCGCGAGAACGGCACGTCATCCCGCGCGCCCTTTTGGAGCGGAGGAGTCGAGCCGCCGATGCGGTCGGGCGTCACCTTGTCGTTCTCCCCCCGCACCACAGCGGCGCGACGAGTCGGGGACACCTTCGCTGCCTTCTCGAAGTTGCGCCCGAGGATCTCCCGGGCCTCCTTGGTGCTCGGCTTCTTCGGCGGCCGGCGCGTCCCCGCCATCGTCACCATCCCGTTCCGAAGCTGGAACTGGAACGGCTCGGGCTTCGTCCCCCGGTCGAACATCACCAACTCCACCTGCGCGATCCGGGGCGTCAGATACGTGTACCGCAGCCCTTGAGTCGGATCGGAAAACCGGATCGTGGCGAGGTCCACCGACACCGACCGGGCATCCGGGTATGCCGCCTTCACCGCCTCCGCGATCATGCAATGCCGCGAGTCCCGCGGGATCGCGTTGTCGATCAACTCCTGGGTGACTTGAAGCGTCACCCGGGGCGAGCGTGGACGTGCTCGTGCCATCGTCATCCCTCCTCCGTTGCGGGGTTTACTTTGCGCGCCGCTTGGCCTCGCGCGCCGAGGCGTCCCTCTCCTTCTGCCGGCTGGACGCGAGCTTGCTCTGCGTGAAGGTGAGCACCCGCTCCCGCGCCGCTTGGTCGAGCGGGAGGAGCGAGCCCATCACGAGCACGAACGCGCGCGTGGCCGGGTCCTTCATCGCCGTCTTGATCGCCGCACCCTCGGCCTCGTTCTGAACTTCCAAGCTGATCCTCACTCGACCTCCAGCGTCAACGTGATTTTTTGTCCCACGTGGAAACTCGACTGGTCCGGCGCGAGGCTGGTGAGGTCGAGCGTAATTTCGTCCTTCAGATAACCGTTCGGATCGGTGAACGTGAACGGAAGATTCTTCTCGCTCCACCGCTCATACTGCGCCTCGCCTCGCTTGGTATCCGGGAACGCCTTGGCGGGCACCGGATGTGCGACCGTGACGAGGATGCCGTTCTCGTCGAAGCTCACGCGCTTGACCACCATCGCCAGCTTCATCAACCCAACTCGGTCGGGGTGATCGTGACGACGTACTCTTGTCCGTCGAGGATCAGATGCGAGGCGCCCATTGGGTTCACGTCCCCGTCGTCCTCGCCTCCGCGTTGCACCCGGGCCGAGAGCACGGAGCCCCCGACCTCGGTCACGTTGATGCCCACGCTCTCCATGAGCGCGTCGAACTGAGGCGTCTGCTTCACGCTCCCTCCTCGGTGAAGGCTTCCGATGCCACGCTCGGCTCGGGCGCCGGGCGCTCCCGCTCCATGCGGGCCTGCTGGTAATTCCGAAGCACGCCGAGCCACTTCATCGCCGTCCGAAGCTCCTCGTTCGAGAGGGCCGGCGGGTCTGCGGTGATCGGGTCGCGCGGCTCCATCGTCATCTCGGGCGGAGCGAGCGAGGCGAGGAAGGTGTCGAGCACCGCGAGCGCCGCGGCATAGCCTGCTCGAACTTGGGCCAGATGTTCGGCCTCCTCGGCCACGCTCGGCCGCACGTTCCGGTCGAGTCGGCCCACGTGGAAGCGAAGCTCGCCCATCGCTCCCCTCACATCGTTCGGGTCCACGTCGAGGAGCCGCTGCACAAGCTCGGCGGCGGCGTCGAAGTGATTGCCCTCCAAGGGCACCCCATCGTCCTTCAGGAACATCCGCACCGAGAGGAGCACCCGGAGGGAGTCGAGGGTCTGGGTGATTGCCAGAAGGGCGTTCTGCGCGGTCACGATTGGTCCTTGGTCGGGTCGGTGATCTGCATGTTCTCTTGAGCGGCCAGCCTTTGCCGGCGCCCGGATCGCTTCACGACGGCGGGGGCCGGGGGCTTCACGGGTGGAACGTACGGCGTGACCGGGTACGGCTGTCCCTCTTGCACGGCGAGGTCGAGCGAACGCTTGGCCGCCAGGACCATCTTGAGGTCCCACCCTTCGTCGATGTACTTGGCGACCTCGGCCCACCCCCACACCCGCGTCTCGCCCGTCTCAGGACGGATCGCGTAACGCCCGGCCACTTCCACGTCCTCACCAATAGGGAGACGGAAGATGGCGACGATGCTCGTCTCCTCCAGCGCGCGCAGCGGAGCCTTGAGCCGCCAGTCGGGATCCTCGGCCCATCGGATCTCCACGAGCCGCCGGATGCACGCCCGGTACTTCTTGGGCATCGCGTCCGTGCGACGGATCTCCTCGGAGGCCGCCCACTCCTTCGGCTTGTTGACCTCCGCCCACTCGCGGACGCACTCCGCCATCACGTCCACGTCCATCGGCTTTTGCTTGCTCACCGTCGCCCTTTGCTCGTGCCCGTTGCCGTCAATAAACATACCGCCCGGTGTCCACTTTTACCACGTCTCAAAAGGGCGCCTCGTCGGAATCCGCCACCGCGCTCAGACTCTCCCCGAACGACGCCTGTCCGCCGTTGCTCACGATCAACTCGCGGAGGTACTTGATGGCCGCGGGCGTCTTGACGAAGTACCCGCGCGCCGAGCGCCGCCGGAGGAACCCGAGCCTGACGAGCTTCTTCACGACGGTGTTCAACTGGTCCCGGTCGTTGATGTCGAGGATTTGCCCGATGCCTTGCTGGCTGAACGTCTCCTCTTGCATGAACTCCAGCGGGGCGTTCGGTGCCGCGGCGATGATCCGTTGGACCTCGGCCCGGTTCCCCAACTCGTACTCGCGTCGTTGGATCTCCGCATACTCGTGGAAGGAGAGCGAGGGCTTCGCGTAGAGCTTCTCCAAAAACTCCCATGCAAAGTCCACGTGTTCCTGCTTCACGAGCACCGTCTCCCCATCCTCGGTGGAGAAGAACAACGCCGCCGCCGACACCGCCAACCGGGCGAGCTTGATGCGTTGCTCGTTGGGCTCCACGAGCGGGATCTCCGTGGCATATCGGTACTTCTCGCCTTGCTGAGTCGCGCGCACGAGGATCCGCCCCTCGGCCTCCGGGGTGAAGCGCACCTGCTCCGGCGACCGGCTCCACACCCACATCACCCGCTGGTGGCAGATGTCCCGGGTGTACTTGGTCGGGCCTCCGTTGCGGTGCGAGGCGTTCACGGTGGCGAGGTTCACGTCCCCCGAGGCCGCCGTGACCACGATGTCGAAGCGCGCCACGTCCTCGGGCTTGCCGATCAACTCCTTCACGGCGAGCACGCCCTGCGAGTAACTCGACATGGGGCGGGGTGAACGGGGGTTGCTCGTCCAGATTTGGCGGGTGCGGGCGTTCGTTTTTTCGGAGTGAATCTTTTGGATCTCAGCGATCCCCTCCGACCGGATCCCGCTCATTCGTTCGATGTGCTCGGGCGGGAGCGAACCGGCCTCGTCGATTGCGAGCAGCCGCCGGTCGTTCAAGGGGATCCGTCCCCACCGGAGCGCCCACGAAGTACCGATTTGATGGAGCCCGCCCACGAGCCCAGCGATGCTCGTGTTCTCCCCGCTGCACATCTCCCCGGCCCGGTACCACTCGATGAACTTCCGCACGATTGTCGTCTTGCCCGTGCGGGAATCCCCGATGATGAGCGCCTCGCCCCACCCGCGCTGCACCCGGTTCCCGTGGAGGTTCCACGTCGTGATCGTGTGGAAGATGAGGTCGCAGGCGAGCATGATGTCCCGGCGTTGGTAGATCCGGGTGTGGTGCTCCAAGTCCTCATAGATTTCGTCGAGCTTCCGCCACAGCGGCGCCGTCCCGACGCCCTCGTCCGGGCGGAACACCTTGAGCTTCTCCACCACTTCGGGGGTGAGGCGGAAGGCGTCGATGTTCGATTGGGAGGCGACCGCGGTGTGGATGAGATGGGTCGCCAGTTGGCGCTTCGGCTCGGTGACGGTGTGCCCGGTCATCATGTATGAGCGGTTCGCGCCGAGGCCGTGCCCGATGAAGTACGCGAGGCGGGTGACGTACTCCCCATCGTCGTCCACCGCCCGGTCGATCTCGGGGATGACTTGGATCTCCTCGACGTTCTTCGCAGCCAGATGTTCGATTTGGACGAAGCTGCACTTCGCCGGCACCCCCACCTTCTTCTTGAGCCGGCGCTCCACTTCGGAGTCGGGGGTGTTGATGTATTGCAGGATCTCGTTCGAGTCGTAGTCGAGGGTCCGTTGCACCCTCCCGGCAGCGATGCTCACCGGGCACCGCTGGCACATCGGGAGAGCCGGCATCACGCACGAGCAAGCCACTTGGTGAGGGACGATGAACGGGGCCATCGTCTTGCCGCTCACCATCACGTTGATGCGGATGGGGGAGTTGTAGTAGTCGGCCTTCGACGCCTCCGACAGCGGCACGTTCTCGGGCTCCACCCGGAGCGCCACGGGGGCCGCCGGAGGCCCTCCGTTCGTCTCTGCCACGCTCGGGGCTCGCCCCTCGTCCACGACCGGGGCAGGCGCCCCCTCGCCCTCATAGGCTGGCGTGGCCTCCACGAGCGCGAGGTAATCCGCCACCGTGTGCCCGTGCCCGACGATGAAGTCGGTGAAGTCGGCGCCGGGGGGCTCGGTGATCGGGAGGTTCACGATCTTGACCGAGCGCGCTTGCCCGGCCAACCGGCTCGCCACCTGCGCGGCGCCCGCCCGACCCGCGGCGTCGGCGTCGTAGCACACGATCACGTCACGGCCCCGGAACAAGGGGCTCCACACGTCCCGCCACGTGCCCGCTCCTCCGGTGGCGGTCATCGCCGGGAGGCCGCTCTGGAGGGCAAGGAGGCAGTCCATCTCCCCCTCGAACAAATGCACCGAGCCGCCCGGGGCGAAGATGGTGTCGTACGGCCACACCCGAGCGCCGCCGAACCCCGCACGCCAGGAGATGATCTTGTCAGCGGCTGCCGCGCCCGGGAGGTACCGGCGCACGTTGACGACCCGGTTCAACTCGTCGCGGATCGGGATGAAGTACCGTTGCCCGTCGTGCCCAAGCTGCCACCGGCGGATCGTCGCCTCGGTGAGCCCGCGCTTCTCCCCGAGCCACGCCATCTGCGTCGGGGTAGCGAGGAGCCGGCGGTGGGCGGCGACGATGATCTCCTCGTCGATCACGCCCGTCTGTTCGGTGGAGGTCGAGCCGGGTGTCTCGGGAACTTCGATGTTGCACCGCCGGGCCAACTCGCGCACCGCGTCCGGGAAGCGGAGGTCGCGCACCCGCATGTAGAAGTCCACGAAGTCGCCATGCACGCCGCACGCGGGATTCATACAACGGTAGAAGCCCTCGTCCACGTTCACGCGGAGGGAGCCGGTATCCGTGTTCTCGTGGAACACGCACATCGCCGTCCGCCACGTCCCCCGGCCTTGCAAGGTCAAGAACTCCGCGAACAACCGCTCGTAGTCGATTAGCTGGCGGATCTGAAACAGGATGCCGTCGTTCGGCATTGGGCTCGCTTCTGTTGGGGAACCACGGCGCCCGGGCGGGCAAGGAGGGGGGCTTCCCCCACCCGGGCGCCTTCCGTTGCGATGGAGAGGCTAGAAGGGTGCGTCCTCGTCGTCCGCCGTGCCGCCGGGCTCGCCCGACACCGCGGAGAAGTCCACGTCCGCCGCGAGCGGGTCGCGCGGAGTGATGAGGTTGAGGTACTTGTTCCGGCGCGCGAGCACCTGGAGCCACGTGTCCTCATTGAGCGTGCCGGCCTCGGAGAAGCTCGCCGCCGCGTAGGTGTTGTTCCCACGGGTGACGCGAGCGACCTCGAACTTCGTGACCAGCGTCTGGACCGGGATGCCCCGGTTGCTCACGGAGAGCACGTAATCGTCGAACGGCTTGATGCTCGTGGCGGGAAGCTGAAGCTCCACGGGAAGCTCGCGGTCGGGCAGCATCACGAAAACGATCTTCGAGTTAGTGACCGCCTTCCCCTTCCCGTTCCCTTGCGGCTTGTTCGGGAAGTGATGCACGGAGCCGAACTGGTTGTACGGGCACGTCGAGCAGTCGATCCGCTCGTCCCCGCGGGCCTCGGCGCCGTTGAGCGCGAGATGGGCGAAGCCGGGGCGCGGGATCCCGTACCGGCCATCCGGGCTCGCGCACGCCGGGAGCTTCTCCTCCTCGGTGCGCGCCTGCTCACCGAAGGGCTTCGGCCACAGCGCGTTCTTGTTGTGGATGTTGAGGATGACGCCCTCGAAGCTCCGCGCGGTGACGTTGGTATCCATGAACTCGAACAACGCCGCATCTCGGAGCACCTTCACCCGCGGCGCGCGGGTGATGACCAGTTGCTCTGTCTGCTGGCGAAGGAGTGACTCACGGAGGTCGTCGGGGATTGCGAGGGCCGAGCCGGGCTGATTGGGAACTGGGGACATTGACACGCTCCAATGGTTTGATCCGGCGCTTCGTTCTTCACCTACCACAGAGGCGGTCGGGGCCGGTCGTTGTCCGCCCGCTCCGTTGTCATTTTCCGTTGCCGGGTTACCACGTTACCCCTGCCGCCGAAAGTACGCAAGCGCACGTCAACCGTTCGACGCACCGAGCGCACGGCGGAACTCCGTAACCGCTTCTGCCACAACCAACTTCCGCTCCCGAGCTTGACGCATAATCGTGTCGATTGTCCCGGGGCATTCGAGGTCGAGGTACAGCACGCTGTCGTGGATCTCCGAGCCCGAGCGGTGGCACCGATCCTCGGATTGCAGCCGATATTCGAGGTTGTAGTCTTGCGAGTAGTAGAGCGCCACCGAGCCGCTTTGCAGATTGAGCCCGACGCCCGCGCTCCCGGGGTGGCCGAGGAACACCCGCGCTCTGCCGGCGAGGAACTCCGCCTCGGCTGAGTCGCGTTGAACCTTGGTGAGCCCGCCCACGATTTTGACCAGCCCGAGGTCCCCGACGCGCTCCTCCACCATCCGGTAATTCTCGACGAACGAGGCCCAGATGATGACCTGTCTCCCGGCTGCAACTTGCTCGCGCACCGTCTCGTCGAGGAGGTCGAGCTTGGGGATGGACGGGAAGCGGTACATCGCACCGGGCGCTCCCTCGTTCGGGAGGTACCCGCTCGTGATCTGCGCCAACCGGAGGAGCATGGTCAATTGGATCGCAGCGGTGCTTTGTCCCTCGGCCTCCTCCTCTAACCGCTCGAACTCGACGATGAGCTGTTGCTCCATGTCGCGGTACGCTTGGGCTTGTTCCCGGCCCATCGGCGCGTCGAGGATCTCGTAGACCTTCGGCGGGAGGTCGAGGCAGTCGGCCTTGCGGTAACGGATGCCGCGGCGCTGGATCCGCGCGCCCACGGTGTCGGCGGTGTCGGCCTTCGCTTCGATGTTGAAGCCGTCCCACGACTCGTCGAAGAACTCGCGGCGGAACTGGACGTAGTTGGCCCCGAAGGTGATCCCGAGGTCAACGACGTACCATTGGGACCAGATGTTTTCGATCCCGTTCACGATGGGCGTCCCGGTCATCAAGAGCCGCCACGCCGCGTGGCCGGCGATCTTCATAGCCGCCTTCGTCATCTTGGCGGTCGGGTTTCGGATCCGGTGCCCCTCGTCGAAGATCACGCCGATGCGGTGGCGGGTCATGCCCGCCACGACCTCGCCCTTGAGCTTGTCGAGCACTTCGTAGTTGATGATCGGGCACACGCCGCCGGGCGCGTACGTGCTGCCGATGAGCCGGTTGAGCGCACGCCCTCGGTCGGCCACCGTCCCGTCGAGCCGCGCCGGGCGCAGCTTGTCGGTCCACAACCGAAGCTCCCGCTCCCACGTGCCCGTCACGCTGTTCGGGCAGACGATGACCACGCCGTCGAGCCGACCGCGGCGCACAAGCTCGGCCGCCGCCTCAATCGCCGCGCGCGTCTTGCCGGTCCCCATCTCGCAGAGGAAGGCGAGCCCGGGCACCTGCACCGCCATCGACGCCATCACCTTTTGGTGCTCGTACGGGACCCGCTTCGGCCCACCGTCAAGCCGCCGGTCCATCCACGGCAGCGGCACGTACTGGCCCTGCCGGATGCGTTGGCGGATCTCCTCCACGTCGCGCTCTTGGCGGTTCGCCGCCTTCGCCCAGAGCATCACGTCGGGCGTGCAGCACGCTGCAAGCTCGCCCGAGGTCATCCTCACGGCTTCCTTGAGCGCGCGGAGGGTGTCGAGGGTGAGCGACAACTCGACCACGGGCATCCCGCCCAGCTTGGTCGTCCGCCGCTTGTTGATCGCCGCGCCGGGGAGCTTCGTGCAGCGGGCCGAGAGAGCGCCCGACACGTACAACCGGCCGACCTCGGTATCGACCTTGAGGGAGGGCACCCGGAGCACGTGTGCAGCCGCCCCAGCGGCCCGCTGGAGCACGTTCGGGGTCCGGTCGTGCCGGTGGCGGGGGCCGAGCGGGTCCGGGGTTCCTGGCTCGTTCACGGGCGCCGAGCCAACCGGGCCGCCCGCTGGCCGATGCTCTCGCTCGTCCCGTCGTCGTAGAAGTACGTCCCGCACGCCGAGCACACCCGCGGGCCGGTGCAAGGCATCCCGAACACCGCCCGGTAGGGGCGGTGGCGGTGCTCGCACAGCGACCCGTAACGGTCGGGCTCGGTGAACGTGACCCACCGACTCCACGAGTCGTCATCCCACCGGGCCGTGCAGACCGGGGGAGCGCCGAAGCGGTACTGGGCTCCGGCGCGGTACGCCTTGAGCCGGCGCTCGTCGATTCCTGGCTTGAGGAGGAGCATCATGCGTTCTCCACCACGTCCATCATCCGGTCGGTGTCGATCCCCATTCCCCGACCGTAGATGGCGATGGCCCCGAGGAGGCACAAGAACTGGTCGCGGGATCCGCCGACCTGAACGGCGACCCCGCCTTCCATCCCGCACGCCACGAGGCCAAAGCGAGCTTCGACGACGTGGAGGATCTCCCGGGGCGAGCCGTTCGCGTAGTCGAACGACGCCTGCACCGACATGGAGGGTTTCTTCTTCGCGTCTTTCACATCGCCTCCATCTGGGCGGTGAGCTTGGCCTCGCACTTCGGGCAGATCCCGTGGCTCGTGCCGGTCGTCCCGCGCCCGAGCTTCCATCCCTGGCCCTTCCGGCACCACGCGCAGCGGCGGCGGATGAAGGCGATTCCGAGGATCCTCATTAGCGGGGCGTCTCCATCTGGACCGGCTGGCTTCTCATTTTCGTGCTCCGTTGGCGTCGTCCGTTGCTTCCCACGACTGAAACATAATGCCGCCGCGAGCGGCGTCAATACCCGTTGCCAACGTCTCAGGCCGCTTCGATCCACAACCCGCACCGCTCGCAGCGGTAGTCGCTCCCGTGGTCGCCGGGTCCCTCATAGACCATCGCGTGCTCACGGTTGTCGAGGTCGCACGGGATCGCGCCCGTCTCGCGCACCCGGTCGTAAACCTCCTGCTCCTCCTCGGTGAGCCCGTTGTGGTCAATGTCGCAGGCGTTGACGTTGCACACCATCACACCCGGATGCTTCAGCGTCCCCTTAGCTGCCCACCACACGAGCATCTCTGCGAACGTCTCGAAGTCCGGGCCGTACTCGTCCGAGTAGATCGTGAGGCTGTACCGCTCGGGGGCGGTCCACCGCGGGCGGCTCATGCACCCTCCCGGGTCGCCTTCCAGCGGCCGAAGGTCGAGGAGGTCTGGTAACGGAGCGCCACGCGGTCGCCCTCCACGGCCCCGCTCGCGCGGTCCCAACCGTAGAGGGTCATCGTCTCGCCCCACGAGGGATGCGGGGTGTCGAGCTTGATCGTCTGGCCGTTGCTCCTCGGGTCCACCGAGGCGACGACGACGCCCGCCAGCGGCGCGCTCACGAGAGCACCGTGACGCCGTTCGAGGCGAAGTGCAGAAGCTCGGTCGGGGCCGGGTTGAGCACGACCGGGGCGAAGCGGCCATCGGGCGCCACCGCCACCATCCACCGGATCCGCTCCATGTTCTCCTCGCCGGCCACGCGCCGCAGATGCCGCTCGGCGTTCGCCGGGGTCGAGTACGTCCGGGCCGTCCGAATCACGTTCGCCATTTCCCGCTCCGTTGAAGTGCTCCGTTGCTTCCGACACAGGAATCATACATGACCCGTCCCGGGGTGTCAATGGGTATCGCCACTTGACGGTCACTTGATGGTCCGGCGGGGGCAGCTATGAGGAAAACCCCCGGGGCTGACCGCACCCCGGGGGCTCCCTCCGAGCCGGTGACTACCAGGGCTCGTCGCCGTCTGCCGGCTCGTCGTCGAAGTCGAGGTCGGCCACCGAGCCCGCGCCCTCGGCGTCGAGGTAGTGCCGCACCTGCTCGTTCTCCTGCTCGTCCCAGGCCAGGATCACGTAGCGGCGGTGATCCTCGCCGCGGTGGATCGGGTACTCGGCGCCGGCCTGCGCGCCCACGACCGCGCCCTCACCCGCCGGAGCGGTCCAGTTGCCGTGAACGTCGTTCGAGCGCACCAGCACCATCGACTCGAACGCCTCGGGGCGGAACTCGTGCGTCTCCTCCTCCCCGGCGATGGGCTTCACGACCTCCATCTCCGTGATCTGGTCGCCGCGGATGAAGGTCCGGGTCCGCACGAGCACCGGCTCGTTCGACACCGGGTGCCGGTCGGCCACCTTGCGCCAGATCGGGAACGCCTTCCGCCCGCCCATCACGTCGGCGCTCAACTGGCGGATGCCCTTGAGCTTCTCGAACTCCACGATCACCGACTCGCCGCCTTCCAGCTTCGCCTTGACGAACATGGTCCTGTCTCCTGGGTTGCCTCGTTGTCCCTGGTCGTCGCGCGAGGCCCGCGCCGACCCGCTCCCGGACGGTCGTCCGTGGAGCCGCACTTACCTCCGAGCCTTGAACTCCTTGGCCGCCTTCAGGTCGCTGATCCGGGGCATCGGCTCCGGCGTGACCTCGGCCATCAACTCAGCGTGCCGGGCGTTCATCCAACGGAGCCGCTCCTTGGCCTCCTTCGGCGTGCAGACGAACGTGAACTTCGCGTCCATCTCGGCTTGGAGCTTCTTGAGTGCTTCGGCCCTCGTCATCGCGTCTCTCTCCGTTTGGTCCCGCCCGTTGCGCTTCCGACACAGGAATCATACACCGGCTGTTACCGCGTGTCAACACCCGTTGCCAACTCGGGGAGCACTTCGAGAACGTCGGCCGTGCCGGCTGCGCGCACCGCTCCCCACATCCACTCGTCGCCGGTCGAGGTCAGCCGGTCGCCTTGCCCATACATGATCCCGCCCTCGTTCCAGTCGTCGTCGTCGATCTCCCCCGCGTGCCCCTCGAACACCGAGAAGCCGGGGAACTGCGAGGCGCGCTCAGATATGAACTCGGAGAGGTCGTCGATGTCGAGCATCTGGACCCGCCCTTGGCGGTCCCGTTCGAGCCGGTACACATCCCCCGGGAACACGTGGAGGAGGAGGAGCTTCACCGGCCGCACGTTGGTCATGGGATCTCCCCGAGGAATTGAACCTCCCCGCCTTCGGGGAGAAGCTCCTCTATGATCCGCAACGTGACCTCTCCCTGCCAGTCGTTGTACATCCATGCGCTCCGGGGCGTCCGCCGGTGCCGCAGCGCCACGCGCTCCCCGCGCACGAGCCGCGCGAGGGCAACCGCAAGCTGGCGCCGGTACCAATCCGGCCGGCCCGGCTCGTCCGGCTCGTGGTCGCTGCTGTCGATCCCGAACGATTGGTTCCCGATCACCAGCCGCGCCCGGAGGGTGCCGGCGGTGTGCTCGTCGTACATCCGCTGCTCCAACGGGTCGAGCAGGCGGGGGTGCCGGAACTCCTCGGCCCCCGCCGCCGCCGACACGTCGCCCAGCGCCCTCTGGTCCGCCGGCCCCCGTACGGGGTCGTCGCTGTACTCGAAGTGCGTCACAGCCCGCCCTCGGCCGTCTCAGCGATGGTCACGAGCCCCACGCGGCTGAGGTCGTCGAGGAACTCGACGGGGGTCGTGCGGATGTCCTCCTCGTACGCCTCGCCCACCCGGGTCGCCACGTCCTCCATGTACTCGCTTTTCGGATCCTGCTGGCGCCACGCGGCATCCCGCATCTGGCGCACGATCCCCGCGGCGTCCGGGGCCTCGAACACGGTCCCGTCTTGGGTCGTCACTCGCAGAGCCATCTGTCCTCCTTATCGGGTCGTAGTGGGGGCCGGGCGGCGGTTCGCCGCCTCGGTGGCCGCGGCGTGCCCGAACCGCGCGCGCCGCTCGTTGCAGAAGGCGAGCACTTCCTCGTAGACCGTCGAGGGCGCCTGCCACCGGCTCGGGCCGAGGCCAATCGCCGCGAGCACGTAGACGGCCCCGAAACCAAGCTCGGGACGCGGCTGGTGGATCCGGGCGTTCAGCTTCGGGAACGTGGTCCCAGCGGCCTTCACGCGGCCGACGAGCGAGAGGAGCATCGTCACCCAGCGGCGGATCTTGTCGTAGCTCACCGACCCGGCCGCGAGCCGGAACTCAATTCGGCCGGTGCGCCAGAAGTGCTCCAACCGCAGGCTCCGATACTTTCCGGTGGAGATGGAAGCCGAGCGGAAGGTCTGCTCGTTTTGCGCGTCGAGCACCGGCTGGAGCGCGCCGAGCCCGCGGGCGTTGGCGCGGTCGTTCGACACGTCCGACCACTTCGCCCCGCGCAGCGGGATGCAGAAGTTGTTGGCGTGGCGGCTCTGGGGGAGCATCGAGTAGAAGAAGGGCTCGTACCGCGCCCACAGGGCCACGAGGTTTTGCAGATCGCGCCAGTTGAGGTCCCGCGCCTCGACGTGGACGTGCAGGCCGCAGGCCGAGTCGATCACCGGCCGGAGCGCACCGATGGCGCCGCAACCCTTCTCAAGCTCGGGGCAACGGCCATCGGCCTCCATCGTGAGGGCCGGCGTCACGACCTCCCACCCGGCGCTGCTGTCGTACTTCACTTCCCAGGCTTGCCCGTCCGCCTGACTCAAATGCGAGGTCCCGTTCCCGAGCACTTGGTGAACGAGGCCCGCGCCGCGCAGCGACCGGCTCAACTGGTCCGCCGTGAGGTTCACGCGGGTGCCGTCGAGCGCCTTGCTGGACTTCTTCATCTCCATCTCGACCCCGAACTTCCGGCCGGTCCAGATCGGGTTGACGGTGGCGGCGAAGGTGGCGGGCATCTTTCGTTCTCCGTTGGGTTGGTCCGTTGCTTTCCGACACAGGAATCATACAACGCCTGCCACGGGGTGTCAACACCCATTGCCACCTATCCCATCCGCATCCCTGCACGGAACCGCTCCCGCTCCCACCGCGGCCCTATGACCGGGTACCGCTTCGACGACTCGCTGCCCATGTACACGTTCACCCGGTCGCCCTCGCGCGTGACCGCGCCCACCCTCCGGTAGCCGCCCGGGTGCGGGTGCCCCTCCACGCGGTCGAAGAAGCCCTCTACGGCGTCCTCTGGCACGTCGTACACGTCGCCCTCCACGTACGCCCCCGGCTCGTCGGTGACGTGCGCGTGAGCCACGCCCGAGCCGTGCAGCGTCCACCCGTCGAGATGCTGGCGTCCGATGTACTTCATCCCCGGCCGCTCGCCCGCCGAGCCTTGCTTGAACACCCCGTAGAAGAACATCCGCACCATCGCTGCCGTCGTCCTCATGCCGTCGCTCCGAAGATGCACGCCTCGTGGATCGGGCCGTCCTCGACCCGAATCAGATTCCCGTCCTGCCCGCACACGACGCAAGCATCCGCGTCGTCGTCGTCCTCCTCCTCGACGGCCCGGCGGAAGCTCTCCCGGTCGCCGCTCAACTCCGAAAGCTGCGTGAGCAGGAAGTCGTTCTCCTCCTCCAGCCTCGCTACCGTGGCCTCAAGCTCGTCGAGCCGCGCGTTCATCGCGCTGAGGGTAAGCTCGGCGGCCGAGCCCCGGCCGGCCCGCGGCTTCTTCCGCGCGGCGTACCGCTCGCCGTCGATCTTGTCGAGCGCCGCCGCCACCCGCTCGCGCTCGCTCTTGCGGCTGATCGGACCCCACCCCTGCCCCTTCGTCCACCCGTAGTCGTTGCCGTCCCCGAACTCGGTCTGGGCGGTCGTGTAGGCCCGCTCGCCCTTCGGGACCTCCACATCGCGCCGCTCCGGGTTCGAGCCCTCGGCGTCGAAGGTCATCGGGTCGAGCGCGTAGATGGTCCCGACCTTGGGCGTCCAGACCTCGTACTCGGACGACTCCAGCTTGTGCTTCGCTTCGAGCACGTGGACGAGCTTCTCCATCTCCGAGCACCAGAACAACGTCCGGGCGCCGGGCACGTACGCGCACGCCAACGGGCGCTCGGCGTTGCGCGCGATCCACAGCCGTCCCTCCCTCGCCCACGTCAGCGCGTAGTCGCCCTTGATCCGGCCGAGCACGCCCTCCGGCTTGTCCTTCGAGCGTTCGATGGCGTCGAGCACCGCATGGCTGTCCGTGAGGAAGTCGGATGCCCGCTTCGACTTCGGCACGAACTCCTGCCAGTTGCGAACGATCCCGTTGTGGGCGCCGACCGTCCGGCCGATTGCGTAGGGGTGAGCCGCCGCATCGCTGGTCGCGTTGTTGAACGTGGCGTGGCGCACGTGTCCGATCAGCACCCGGACCGAGGGCGAGAACGTCGCCATCGTGTCCCGCCACGTGTCGGAGGGGATCATCCGGCCCGGGTCCACGGCCCACTTCGACACCTTGGCCCGCTTGTCCCCGATGGCGGCGATGCCCGTGGCGTGACGGCCTCGGTCCTTGATGGAGAACAGGAGGTCGGTCACGACCGCCTTCGCCTTGTCGAAGCCCGGGGCGTCCGGGTGTCGCACCATCCCTGCGAGGCCGCACATCAGTTGATTCTCCCGAGCTTGCTCACGTGGACCGTCGTTTGCCCCATGCTCCGCCCATCCCACATCACCGTCACCTGCTCGCCCTCCACCATCTGGACCGTCCCCTTCACGGGCCTGGGCGTCGTCACCGCCTTCACGCGGTCCCCCGGCTGGAGGTTCACGCCTCCACCACGAGCAGCTTCACGGTGAGCGCGGCCAGATCGACCTCGTAGAACTGGACCGGGAACCCGTGACCCTCGTCGAGAAGGAAGCTCACGGACAGCGGCTTCACCGCGTCCGCAGCGTACTCGGCGGCGACGGCCTTCGCCTTGTTGAGCGCGGCGAACGCGCGATCCCAGCCGCCCTCCGAGGCGAGCATCTGGAAGGCTTCTTCGGTCACGTCGAAGGTCATCACCGGGGTCGTCGTCGTGCGGGTCATCTTTCCGTCTCCGTTGGGGTTGCTCCGTTGCCCGACACAGGAATCATAATGCCCCTGCCGCTACGTGTCAACGCCCATTGCCACCTTTCTTCTCAGCCCGCTTCGCTCGGCGCCGCGCGCCTCTGCCCTCGGGTTTGGTTTCCACCGGGGGCTCGGGCGCCGCGCGCCTCTGCCTCTGCTCGGGTGGCACGTAGACGGGCGGAGCCGGCGGGGTCGGGGCAAACCCCGTCCGGTCCGCCGGCAGCGCGCTGAGGGCCAACGTGAGGGCCAAGAGCCCCGGCCGGATCCGTGTCACCAGCCTTCCTCCCAGTTGGGGTTCGCCACCGCAGCGACCCGCTCGCCGCCGGCCGAGGTCGGCACCGTCAGCCGCGGGCGGTACGGGCGGGCCGGGCGGAGCACGTCCGCGCCGCCGGCCACCTGGGGGACGCGCGCCGGAGCGCCGCCCCACGGGAGCCCGAAGCGCGAGGCGCAGATGGGGCCGTACCCGACCGCCGTCGAGCGGTCGTCGGACAGCGGCCGGCGGCAGTAGCAGCACCGGCCAGTCGTGCGCCCGGCGCGAGCGGTGACGCCGACCGGATCCGCCGCGAAGGTGCGGATCTCCGCTGCCAGCGTCTCGCTCACGAAGCGGGGGTTCGGCACGAACATCCCCGCCTCATCCGTGTTGCCGAGCCACGAGCCGCGCGACGTGTAGACGCCCATCCCACCTTGGCGCCGCACCGAGAACTTGAGGTTCCCGACGATGATCGCCGGGCTCTGAAGGTGCGTGGCCGCGCGGCGGAGCATGGCGAACACCGCCGAGAGGTCGATGCCCGGGATCGTCACCGGCTCAACCGGGGGCGTGACGGTCGGAACCTCGTACAGCGTGCGGATCTGGGGAGCCGGGGGCGTGACCGGGGCCGCGCTCGGGAGCGGGGTCAACTCGCTCTCGTAGTGGGGCCTCGGGAGACGCAGCGCGATCTTGTGGCAGTACGGGATCTGGCGCTCGGTCAACCGCCCGTGCCGGTTGTGGTAGTCCACGAGGCCGGTCCCGTACGGGCCGAGCAAGGCCGACCCGTACACGGCGGACAGCCGCGCGATTGCCTGCGCGTCTGTGAGATTCGTGACGACGTGATCGCCGCGAGTCGTGACCAGGGTGCGGATCGGTGCGGGCATCTTTCTCTCCGTTGGCGTGGCGTCCGTTGCGTCTTACACATCAATCATACATGCCCCCGCCCGGAGTGTCAACACCCATTGCCACGTGACTCAGCCGCCGCTTCGCTGATCGGCGCACGAGTCCCACCGCTTCCAAGAAACCGAGCCGTGTGACAATGCGATCCCAGCTATGCGTGATGTCGAGGAGCGCGGCCGGCGGGAGGTCGAGCGGCGCGCGCACGACCCGCTCCCCAAGCTCGTCCTCATCCCATGCCTCCAGATGCGCGAGCACCGATTGGGGTCGCCCGTCGCGCGTCTGCCACTCGGGGTTCTTGGCCCGCACGACTCGGTAGAGCGCCTCCCGGTCGGCCACTCGAAGCGCACGGGCAACGCTCAAGCCGTCACCCCTCCTGCGAACGGCGTCACCATGTCGATCAACTCGTTCATCCGCTCTGCGATTTGGTGGATCTCTTGGGCTTCCATGCTGTTGCCCTCGGCTCGCGGAACCGCGTTCAAGAGAAGCTCCAACGTCGTCAGGATCTGGTCCCACCCCGTCACCGTCACGGCCACGCCGTTGAGCGCGCCCGTCGCCAGCGGGATCGTCTCCTGGGCGGGATCCTCGCCCGGGAAGTAATGCGACCGGATCCGGCTCGCCGGCCACCGCTCACCCCGGCGGAGTGCTTGGTGAAGCTGCCGCTGCTGGCCCCTCGGAAGTCGCGCCGCGAACATCGCCCCCGTCACCGAGAGCGTGCCGACCCGGACCTCCTCACGAAGATAGTCCGCCAGGGCTGACATCCGCAGCCGGGCTCGGAGCGTCGTCACCGAGAGCCGAAGCGCCTCTGCGACCTCCTCCTCGGTGCGACCCCCGCGCATGAGAGCTTCGATGGCCTCAAGCTCCGACACCGGATTGATGCGGCGCTGAAGGTTGGTCGAGAGCGTGACCGCCGCCGCATAGCCCGGCGGGGTGCCCGCGGGAAACACCATCGCCGGGACCTCGGTCCGGTCGAGCCGGCGGAGCGCGGCGAGCCTGCGGCGCCCGTCAGCGATGGTGTAGTAGAGCCCGTGCTCCGGCTCCTCCCGCCGGATCAACGCGACCGGGAGGATGACCCCGAGGCGCTCCACGTTCGCCGTGAAGTCGGGTGCCGGTTGCTCGGTCGTCGTGGGGATCTGGGTGAGCGGGACCGACTCGAACACGGCCAACGGGCGGCGCTCGGGGAGAAGCTCAAGCTGTTCACCGATGGGCACTTCATCCTCCGGGTTGAGTGTGCGAAGGATCGCCGCGCGAAGGTGCTCGGCGGTGCCCTCGGGAATGACTGCATCCGCGAGCGCCTCGCGGTTGATGACCAGATGGGAGCCCACGCTCACGAACTCGCGGACCGCGCCGCTGTCGAGGCTCGTGACCTCCACCGGGTCGTCGATGATCTCTATGCGCGCCTCGCGGCCTTGGATCGGGGCACGCGAGAAGCGCGGGTCGTTCCGTTCCAGCCACGTCGTGAACTCCTCGTAGCTGGTCGCTTGCCGTGGCGCATCCGGCTCGTCCATGCGGATGCGGTGCTCCTCGGGGATCGGCTCGGGCACCGGGAGCGCGTTGATGCGGACCTCGGCCGTCAACTCCCGCGGCCCCGCGCGCCACATCCGCGCCTCGGCCTCGGGGATTTGAAGCCGCCCGTCTTGGATGGCTTGGCGGACCTCTGCGTACGCTGCCCGCCGCTCGCTCTCGTCCCGGATCTCCCGGACCACGTGGCGCTCCTCCACCACGTGCCCAGCGTGCTGCGGGAGATGCCCCCAGACGACGTGCTCGCTCGCGGCCGGCCACTCGCCCACGTTGCCCGAGAGAGGGCGCCAGCGGCCTCTGTGGTCGCGCACGTCGAGGGAGTGTGTCCACCAACCCCGCGGCACGACCGCGGGCCGCATGGATGGGCACGAGTCGGGGTGCTGGCCGGCCGCGTTGATGGAGCGGTCGGCTTCCCGCGCGCGGCGTTGGGCCTCGGTGGGTCGGACGGGTCGGGGCATCGCTCACCACTCCAAGCGGTAAACGCCCGGACGGATCCGCACCCACCAAAGCCAGCCCTTCTTAGAACGGCGCATTACGCTCGGCCTCCCGCGCGTGAGCCCACGCCCGGATGCTCTCCGGGGTGGCCCGCGAGCACGCGAAGATGATCCGCCGACACAAGGCCGCGTCGGCGCTCCCAAGGTGAGCAGGCTGACCAAGCCGCTCCTCCAGCCACTCGTACGTTCGGCGCCGTGCCCGACCCCGGATGATCCGCACCTTCTTGGGGTCGAGCGCGTCCACGCCGTACAGCAACGGGGCGTCCCTCCACAACGGGTCGAGCGCGTCGTGCGCCCGCTTCCTCAGCGCCCTCGTGCGCGCGTCGGCCGGGGTGCCGACCGGGTAACCGTTCGGATGCGCGGCGTGCGTCCCGTAGCAATCCGGGAAGCGCCAGCACCTGAAGAACGGACGCCCATACTGGCTCTCCTCGGCGGGCACCAGTTCCATCGCGCTCCCGCAATCGGCGCACTCCAACTCCGGGCCGCTCTCCGGCCCGTCGTAGTCGCGGTCATACACGTCGTGCGCGCTCACCAGCGGGCGATCCCGCCACGGGTGAGCCACGCGAGCGCGCGGATCGCCGCCTCAATCGTCGCGGCCATTGAACGTGACCTCCGGCTGGTCGGGGTGATGGTTCGTGCTCGCGTGATCCACGAGGATGCCGACGATGTACGCGAGCGTCACCGGGTGATAGCCCTGCGCGTCCACGCCCACGTCTAGGCTCCGCCCGTGCGGGGGGAGGTCGCCGTGCGAGTGCCCGTGCAGATGGAAGCTCCCGTTATGACTGTTCCGCCACACCCGGTGGGCGTAGTGACTCATCCACACCCGGAGCCCGTTCTCGCGGAGGTAGTGAACGTGCCCCGTGCGCCCTCCCCGGGCGCGCACGAGGTCCGTCAACTGCTTCACCCGCGAGTCGTCGTGATTCCCCCAGAGCAGATTGATCGTCCCGTTCAACCGCTCGAAGTACTGGGCCGGGTTGCGGAAGGAGAAGTCGCCCAGATGCCACACCGTGTCGGTGGGCTTCACGAGGCTGTTCCAGTTGCCGATCAACGCCTCGTCCATCTCCTCCACCGACGCGAACGGGCGGGCGGAGTGCTTGATGATCGCCGCGTGCCCGAAGTGCGTGTCCGCCGTGAACCACATCATCGCTCAAACTCCTCTGCCAGCTTCGTGAGCTTTTCGATCACCACGTCGTACGGTCCGCGGAACATCGCCGGGGCCGTGGCCTTCTCCCCCTCCACCTTCTCGGCCAACGCGAGGAGCCCCGCCTGCACGTCCGCGATCCAGGCGTACGGGTCCCGGACAGTCGGGGCCGGCTTCGGTGCTGCACGCGGCGGAGGGGCCGGCTCCTCCGCCCGTACGATCTCCCCCAGCGTCATCGGCGGCCCGCCGTGCTTGTGCTTTCCGTTCGCTGCGTGTCTCCCCTTTCTCTCGTCTTTCACCCGGGTGAGGTACGCCTCGGCCTGCGCGAGCCTCTCCTCACCGGGGTCCCCGCGCCGTTGGAGCGTGTTGTGGAGCGTGCCACCCTGCGTGTATCCGAACGCCTCGCGGGCGATCACTTCCTTCTTGAGCCCGAGCCCTACCAACTCGTCGAAGATGGCCTTGAGGCGGATGAATCTGGGGTTGTCTTTCACCTTCAACTCCTCCGGCGTTTGCTTCATCCCGGCCTTCTCCTTGGCGATCACCTGCCGCGCGCCCTCCACGACCGCGGGGTCTATCGCGTTGACGAACTCCCGGAGCCTTCGCACCGACTCCCGCTTCATCACGTGCTTCGAGTCGTACGCCGACCTCGCATAGCCGGGCTCGTAGTCGTCGTCCATGATCCGGGAAATGCCGGTCCAATTCTCACCGAGCGCCCGGATCACTTCGATGTCCCTCCGTCCCTCCTGCCACTCGTGGCCGGTGATCTCCGCCCCGAAGCCCATCGCTGTCGCCTCCTCGTGTTTGATTGCCTTGACCGCTGTCACGGAAGCGTTCCGTGTCACCGGGTCCCGCATCATGTCGCGGGCGATCTCCTTCACCGCCGCAGCCGGCGCCTCGGCCCCGATCTCCTCCTTCACCACGCGGCGCACGATCCTCCCCGCTTCCTTTTCCAGCTTCCGCCGGAGCTTCCGGCTGGACCCCATGAACGCCTCCAGCTTCTGAGTGAACCGATCCGCCCCCGTCTCCTTGTGTTCAACTTTCCGGGCTTCCGCCCACCGACGCCCGGCCTCCGCGTCCGCCTCGCGCCACGCCTTCTGGCGGGCCTCCTCGGTCACGAGAGCCGCGGCGCGCTCCTCGGCGCCGCTCTCCCGCTCCTTCGCCTCCTCGCGCTCCTCGCGCTCGGCCAGACACCGATGCCGGCGGGGCCGCGCGTTCTCCAACTCCTCCGGGGTCCCCGTGCCGTAGTTGGGCCGGTCCCCCGTGAGCCGCCACACGATGGCGTCGATCCGTTCGAGCAGCGCCGGGTCGTACATCCGGCGCGGCTTCTCCTTCTTCCGTGACCCGTCCCGTTGCTTGAGCCCCGCCCACACCTTCATCGCCCTCCCGACCCCGTTCCGGTCGGACATGGCGATGTACTCCACAACGTCGAGCGTCCGCTCGTTCACCGGGCGGAGTGCTCGCGCTCTGCGATCATCGCTTCGATCAACGTGACCTCGGCCTCACCCCTCGCGCGGATCGCCTTCTGGGCGTCGTCCCAACGGGCCTCCTTGAGCGCGCGGCGGGCGTCCTCCACCCAGTACTCGTACGCCTTTTCCAGCCGCTTCACCCGCTCGGCCGGCGTCTCAGCCTGCTCCACGTTTCTGCTCGTGTCCGCCGTCATCGCCCCGCTCCGTTGGTGTCCACTTCCGTTGCCGTGTCTGAAGTGTGCCACACCCGGCGCACGGTCGCAAGGCCCATCATTCCACCGACCCCTTCGTAGCTGCGCCGCACGTGGCCGGCGCGCCGGAGCCGCTCGAACGCCTCAAGCTCGTCGGCGTCGAGCGCGCCCACGAACAGCCCTGCGATCCGGCGGAGGAAGTCCTCGTCCTCGGCGGTCATCAGAAGTCCGGGCTCTCGCCAAGGTCGTCCCGGTCGAACCCGTCGATGCGGTCCGCGGTGCGCTTCTCGTTGATCTCTTGACGCGCGCCCATGCCCGCCTGCCGCACGATCTCCCCGTCCGGCATCCCGTCGCAGTCCACCCCTCGGCCTTCGAGGTACTCCCGGCACCGCGCCACGTCGCGCGGGTTGAGCCGTCTGCTCCTCATCGCTTGTCTCCCTCGGTGTGGTGGCGGATGAAGTCGCGCCCGTGCTTGAACACCGGCGCCTTCATGTCGAGCTTCGTCCGGTCGTACATGCGGAGGCGCTCGCAAATCCGCATCATCTGGTTCGGGCGCTCCATGTGTTCGAGCATGATCGTGGCGCCCGCGCAATGCTCGCTCTTGTCCGTGACGACCATCTCCCCGTCGTCCCGCTCGCTGCTCACGGTCGTCTCGTGGCACGCGAAGGTGCCGTCCTTCCTCACGAGCATGTCGATGATCGTGGCCGCCGACTCCCGGCGGAGGAACCCCGGCCGGTCGGTGCGGAAGGGGCAATGCGCGCACGGGCGGCGGAGGTTGAACCTGCCCACCGCGCCGCTCACGCCTCCCTCCGGCGGCGAAGCTCGCGCTCCTCGCGCGTCTCCAGCCGGCAGATGTCGTTGATCTCCTTCTGGGTGAGCCCCGCCCCACCGATGGCGGTGCCGAGCTTGGCGATGCCGGTGAGGAGGTCGAGCACGAGCGCAGTCGGGTGCGGCGGGAACTCCACCGGCTTCCGGTCCGGGCGCTTCACCATCATCGTGACCTCGCGCGCACCGGGCTCCCGGTTGAGGTAGATGTTCCACCCGTGCCGCTCGCACAACGCGATCATCAGCCGGTCCAGCGCGATGCGCCGGTCCAACGTCCGGCGGCTCACCGGCGGGCCTCCCAGTACCGCTCCACCACGACGAGGCGAGCCGGGAACAACTCCATCTGTCGCTGCTCGCCGCAGTCGTGTCCGCCGTCGCACGAGGGGCACCCCCACTCCTCGGGGCTCGAATGGGTGGCGCGTGCCGTCCGCACCAGCCAGAGCCCGCACTCCCGGCACCGGCCGGGCTCGTTGAAGTCCGTCGTGTAGCGCATTAGGCCCTCACTTCCATCAGCCGGCCGGCCATCTCGCGGAGCATCTCGGCGCGGCGGCCGAGGGCGGTCGCCCGCTTGGCGCGGATCGTGGCGCGGGTCGAGAAGCCCGCCTCGTAGTCCTCGTGAGCCAGCATCTGAACCGTCTCCGCTTCCGCGTCGAGGGCCGCCGCTTCCGCCAACTTGCTCATCGCCTCGTTCATTTCCCGCTCCGTTTTGGTTGCTCCGTTGCTCCCCACGCATCAATCATAACCGATCTGCTACTCGGTGTCAACACCCATTGCCACGAGGAGGTCGCGCTGGTCGTACGGAGTGAGATGCCACAGATGGTGCCCGGCCTCGCACTTGAACGCATGGATGTGGTGCTCGTCCACGAGCGCACCCGGCCGGAGAATCACGATGGCCCCGGCCTTACAGATGGGGCACCGCGCTTCCCGAATCTTCTCTACGCTTCCCATAGCCCCAGCTGCTCCTTCGGTGGCAATTGCCGTGGAGGCGTGGCAATCGCCGTATGGGGTGGCTCCGTCGCGCACGTCACGCAAAGGGGCCGGCGCTCCTCCTCCCCGAACAGATTCAGCACGGTGCGAACCCCGAGGGTCGGGCGCCCGCACACCCAGCACGGCCTCATACGGCCTCCGCGGGGGCGAGCACGCCGTACCGCTCCTGGCGGGCGATCTCCTCGCGGATGAAGGCGTCGTCGAACCCGACCGCGGCGAGCCGGTCGTGCTCCTGCTTCCGGGCGAGGATGACCTTCGGGCTCACGGTGCCCTTCGGCCCGTGCCACGAATGGACCCACGTCCCGGCGTTGGTCCGAGTCTCCAAACGCCCGTCTTTGATCCTCTGAACCGGCTTCACTTGACTACCTCCGTCGTCGTCAATTTTCCTTCCGTTCCTTCAATTTGGCAACTTCCATTGACGGACGCAAGGGGGGCGGCTGTCCGGCAAATTCCGACCTCTACACTCGTGGGAGGATATTCATTGACGGAGGGCGTTTTCGGGCTTCCACCGGAAAGTCCAATGATCTCTAAGGTTCTCCGAGGTTCTCCACACTTTCTCATGGTGGCTCACCGCACAGGGGGGTAAGGGGTGAGGGTAAGAAGTCCCGCGCGTGCGCGTGATCGTGCGCGCGATACCTCCCCCCCTCGCGGACACACGACCCTTTTTTTTGACCTCCAGCCGTTCAAGAAATTGGGATTCCGTTGACGTGGAGAGGGTGGCAACGTAAATTGCCACACGTGGGAACACACACCCGAAGGGAGGGCAGGATGGTCAGGCAGACGATTCACCCGGAGAACATCCGGTCGGTCGCCGCCGTGCTCGTCGGAGAGGATCGCGCCTCGGGTCCGAAGATCGCCCAGGCGCTGGACGCCGAGTACAACACGGTCTGGGCGTGGCTCAACCGGCGAGGGATGCCGGTGGACGTGGCGGAGAAGTTGGCGAACTACATGGAGGAGCACGCGCTCAAGATGATCGAGCAGGCGAGCGTCCTCCGCACTCGCGCCCGGCAAGCGGTCGAGGAGCACGCCGAGGCCGAAGTGTGAAGCCAGACCCGATCCCGTTCGCCTTCGCCACCGGGCCTATCCACCGAGCGCCGCCGGAGGCGTTCGCCAAGGGGTCCCCTACGCGAATGACGCTGTGCGGCGTCTCGGTGGTAGACCGCCCGTTCTTCTTCGACGTGAAGGGCCGCAGCACCTGCCCCGCGTGCGATTCCGCGGTGGCCGGGTTGCTCGTGAAGGACGAGATTTTCCAGACCGCAGTCGTCCGGTCGATCCGGTACGGGCTCGCGGTCGGGGGGCTCGTGGGGTTGCTCGTCGGCGTGGCCTTGGGGTGGTGGCTGGCCTAGACGTTGCAGAACTTGCGGGTGTGTGTGTGATCCTCGCCGGGGCTATACGCCCGAGGGGGTGATCCTCCGAAGGTGGAAAGGGAAGCGACAAGGGCCGGCTCCGGGGTTTGACCGCCCCCGGGGCCGGTTCCTTTTCACCCCTCGTCCAGCTTGTCCCGGGCGGTCCACCCGATGGCGATGCCAGCCCCTCCGGCGATCCACCATGCGTTCCGCTCGAACCATCCCGGCGCCGTACGGAGCGCGGCCTCTGCGAGCGCCTCGGCCGCCACCGCCCGCGCCTCCATCGCCGTGAGCGCCCGGACCCGGGTCACGTCGAGGGCCTCGAACTGAGCGATGGTCCGCTCGTGTTGGGCGAGCGTGGAGGCTTGCCGGACGATGACCATGCTGTCGGACCGGGCCACCGCAGCCCACCCTGCCCGCTCCTCGGCCACGTTGGCGAGGAGGGTGTCCACCGCCCGGCGCACGGCAGCCGTGTCCCCCGAGGCCGCCGTGACGACGATGGTGTCGGCCAGCCCAGCGGCCCTCAGAATCGCCTCAGCCGCTCGGGCTTGCGCCGCCCCGCGCGCGCGCCGTTCGCGCTCCAAGGCCGAAGCCAGGGCTGCTGACGCGGAATCTGAGGCGGTGGCCTCCCGGCGCGCCTCGACCGCGGCGGAGTCGCTGGCCGCAACCCTCCGCTCGGCTTCCGCCGCTGCGCTGTCCCGGGCCTCTTGAAGCTCGCTCACCTGCCCCTCCGCGCGGATCCGGTCGTCCCGGTCCTTGAACCACAGGGCACCGAAGATGAGCGCCAAGACCGTCGCTGCGATAGCGACCCAAGCCCCCGCCGTGAGCCTCATTCCCCGACGTAACTCGCGCCGTACACGAGCGCGGGGCCGACCACATCCATGATCGCGTCCACGATACGGTCGCGGTCGATCTCCACGTTCCCGGCCTTCACGTCGGCCACCAAGCTCCACGCCTCACGAGCGAGGTAGAACACGAGCGCGCCGAGGGCGAAGCGCCGAAACCCCGGGCGGAAGGCACCGAGGATGAGGAGGGAGAGGATCCCGCCGAGCGTGCCCGCGAGGGCCGCCCACATGGCATGTTGGATCCACGTGATCGGGTCGCCCCATCGCTTGTACGTGTACCACGACGGCGCCTTCTTCTCCACCGCGTCCGCCCAAGCGTTGAGCTTCCCGAAGCGGTTGGCCCAGAACTGCCACGCGAGGAGCAGCACGAACACCGCCTGGGCGGCGAGCCACATTTGCTCGCGCGTCACGTCACAGGATCCACGCGAGAACGACGACCACGATCCCGACGACGACGATGGTGCCGATGATTCCCTTGGGCATCCGGTCCACGGTTCCCTCCTCGGTTGGGTCCTACTTTCTCGCGGCGAGCCAGTCCTGCACCCCCGCAGCTATGGCGCGCACCACGGCCATCCGAACGCCCGAGGTCGAGAGCGCGCCGAAGTCCTCCTCGTTGGTGAGGAAGCCAAGCTCCACCAGCACAGCCGGTGCCCGCGTACCGCCGAGCACCGCGAGGTCCCGGTTCCCCACCGGGGGCGAGTCGTCCGGGAAAACTTCCTCGGCCGCATCTGCATCTGCGACCCCCGGCACGTCCCGCATCCGCCGGAAGATCGCGGTCGCCAGCGCCTTGCCGCTCCCCGGGCCGCTCCCGCTGTTGTCGTCGTGGATGACCCAGGCCCCGTTGGCGAGCTTCGAGTCGGCGGCGTTGAGATGGACGGAGATGAAGCACTCCGCCCGGTGCTCGTTCGAGAAAGCGGACCGGCCGGCGAGGGGGATGAACTCGTCCTTGTCCCGGGTCATCACGACCCGGTGCCCGGCGCCGACCAACGTCGCCCTCAGATCCTGCGCGTACACGAGCGCGAGCGCCTTCTCCGTCACGCCCGCGGCCGACACCGCCCCGGAGTCGTGCCCCCCGTGGCCGGCGTCTACGCACACGAGGATGCCCTTGGAGGGCGCCGGGACCGGCGGCGGGGGTGCCGCGGCGGGCGGGCCGAGGAAGGCCGTGGAGGCCCACCCAGCGCCTGCCTTGGCGGCCACGTACGTCCACGTCCCGTCGTAGGAGGCCCCGTGCGCGTCCACGACCTCCCCGCTGACGATGCGGAGCCCGGTGTCCGCCCCGGAGGGGGTCGCCCGGATCTTGAGCGAGCTGGCCTTGTTCTGGAGGCGCTTCATCCCACGCTCCCGTCGTCGTCGGCGGCGGTCCCGTTGGTCGTCACCTGCACGTTCGTAGTCCCGCCCCCGGCCGGCGCGTCCACTTCGACCTTCGCTGCCGCGCGCTTCGCCACGCCCGAGCCGAACACGCTGGTGAGGAAGGCCATGAACTCGGTGAGCGGCACGTGAGCGAGGAGGGTGTCGAGCACGAGGAGGCCGGCAGGGATGGCGAGGCCCCAGATGTCCGTGCGCGAGAGCGGCGCCACCACGAGGCTCGCCACCACGACGAACATCCCGAACGCGAGCACGCGCAGCGCGGAGAGCGTGCTCGTACGGGTGACGCCCTCCTCCGCCACCGATCCCCGCGGGGGCTTCGACATGAGCATCGTGAGCGGGAGCGAGAGCGCCTCTACGACCTCGCGGATCCGGGACCGCTTCGTCTTGTCCATCGCCGCGCCGACGACCCGCGCGACGTACGCCACGAGCACGAGCCACCCGACCACGTGGAACGGGTTGAAGAAGTCCATGTCTGCGTTCACGGATTGCCTCCTTGGGTCGCCCCCGGCGTCATCACCTTCTCCGCCCCCTTCTTCGGCCGCGGGAGCAGCACCCGGTGAAGATCCAACCGGAACACGTGCAGCCCGAACGCGATGCAAAAGTACCCGAGCGCCGCGGTGGCGAGGCGAACGCCCACCGGAAGCTCAACGAAGAATTGAAGCCCCGAGGCGAACGCGAACGTCCCGAACCCGAAGTTCAGAAGCGTCCACGCTCGGCTCGTGAGGATCCGCGAGAGTGCGAACACTTGGGCCGTGATGACCAGCAGCGGCAGATATGCCGCGATGCGAACGACGAGTTCTTCACCTTCCACGGGGTGCCCTCGCTTCCAAGGCTGCGCGGAGTGTGAGGGCCGCCACCTGCCGGGCCTCCTCGCACTCGGGGTCGTGTTCGATCTCCTCCAGCATGTCCGACAACAGCGCACGCTCCTCCGGGGTCAAGTCCTCGCTCCCGTACTTCCCCC
>WUUC01217113.1_pt1 | contig 53430 bp, 43 predicted proteins | sample 6278441 | NCBI WGS metagenome assembly WUUC01 (sample SAMN13675441, study PRJNA597444) | soil metagenome | isolation source: soil | place: USA: Washington | collected 2017-10
AAGCCCGCCTGCGGGTCCTACGTTCGCGGCGCTCACTGCGCGCTTCGCTTGCTCGTACTGACCCGTTACCCGCGGGACTAATCGTTACTGCGGCTGCTGGCGCGTCGGGAAGGCCGCTTCGCGGGCGGCGTCGTCGTAGGAGAGCGCCATGGGCTGGACGTCGACCTGGGCGTCTTTCTTGAGTTGCTCCATCCAGCCTTTGATCGCCTCGTTCCGCTTCTGGAACGACATGCTGAGGACGGCCATCTGTTTCTCTTTCTCGAACTCGTCCGCGGCCGGCTCGATGCGTTCCTTCAACTGAAGCACGACCCAACCGTTCTCGCTCTCGATCACTTGGTCGGCGACCGGTTTCTCTTTGGTGAGCTTCCACGCTTCAGTGGAGACCTCTTTGGCGAGACCGATACGCGGCACGAAGTCGCGCTGCGCGAAGGGGCCGGTTTCTTCGACCGTGAGCGGCGCCGGATCGTTTGCGTCCTTCGCTTTGTCGAGCGCTTCTTGAAGCGTGGTGCTGCCCTTCGCTGCAGCGAGGATCGTCTCCGCGCGTGCCTTGGCGAGCTCGCCCGCCTTCACCGACTTCATGATCTCGAGCGCGATCTCGCCCTTCACGTCTTCGAGCTTGCGCTCGATCGGATCCTTGATCGCGTTGACCTTGATGATGTGGAAGCCGAACGGCGACTCGACGATGCCGGAGATCTCACCCGGTTTCAGCGCAGCCGCCGCGTTCTCGAATGCTTCGACCATTTGGCCCGGTCCGAAGCAGCCGACATCGCCGCCGCGATCTTTCGAGGTGTCTTCGGAGAATTTGCGCGCGGCTTCGGCGAAATCCATCTTGTCCGTGGAGACGGCTTTCTTCGCCGCTTGGATGGTGTCGGTCGCCTTCTTCATGAGATCGGGCGCCATTCCTTTTTTGTCCGCGCGGACCAGGATGTGCTGCGCGCAGATCTGCTTCGGCACGTTGTATTTCGCGCGCGCGTGTTTCGTGTAGTACTTCTTGATCTCCTCTTCGGAGCCTTCTTTTTTCGCCCATTCGTCGGCGTCGGCCTGGGTGACCGTTCCGACCTTCGCTTCATAGGGCTGCTTGCGCACCAACACGAAGTCCACGTTGACGCGTTTCTTGTCTTTCTCGAACTGCTCCCGGGCCTCGGCCTCGGAGACGCTGATCGATTTCTCCGCGACGGTGGCGATCGCTTCCGCGAGCAGACCCCGGCGGCGCTGGGCCTCGAAGCGGAAGTCGCTCGTGCCCTGCGCGTTCAAGATGCGCTCGTAGAGCTTGCGATCGAAGCGGCCGTCCGTCTGGAAGTTCGGATCGGTGAGCAGCGAATCGCGGAGCGCTTCGTTGTCGACCGCCAAGCCGCGTTTCTCGGCGTCTTGTGCGAGCACGTAACTCGTCACCATCCGATTCATCACCGTTTCGCGCAGATTGTCGCGTTGTGCGCGCGCGCGATCGAACTTGGGATCGCGCTCCTGCCGCATGCGGTACTCGTTGGAATACGCCATCGAGTATTCCTGAAAGCCGATCGACTCGCCGTTGACCGATGCTGCATCGGACGCGCTGCCGGAGCAGGTGGAATATTGGTTTCCGAAGAACGCGATGAAGACCACGATAATCGCCCCAAGAAGGAAGACGATGACCGGGCTGTTCTTCTTCCGCCGCAGGAAGCTGAGCATGAGCGGGTCTGTAGCGGAATCGTTTGAGATTTGAAAGGGCCTTTGATACGGCTTGTGCGGGGGCCGGCCCCCAAACCCACCTGATGCTCAACTGGCTCAAAGGCCTCTTCTCCAGCGATCTGGCGATCGATCTCGGCACTTCCAACACGCGAATTTTCGCGAAGGGCCAAAATATCGTGGTCAACGAGCCCACGGTGGTCGCGATTTCCCGCGATCATACGGGGGCCCGCAAGGTCTCGGCCGTCGGCCGGGCGGCCAAAGAGATGGTCGGGCGCACGCCGCAAGGCATCGAAGCGATTCGGCCGATCCGCCACGGGGTCATCGCGGACTTCGAATCCGTTTCGGCGATGCTCCGGTATTTCATCAAATCCGTTCAAGGGAGCCGTGCGCTCTCGGCGCCGCGGATCATCATCTGCGTTCCGGTCGGGGTGACAGAGGTCGAAAAACGCGCCGTACGCGAAGCGGTGAGCACCGCCGGTGCGCGCGAAGTTTTCTTGATCGAGGAGCCGATGGCTGCGGCGATCGGAGCTGATCTTCCGATCACTGAGCCTTCGGGCAACATGATCGTCGACATCGGCGGCGGCGTCACCGAGGTCGCAGTGATCTCTTTGTCAGGTATCGTCTTCTCGAAAGGCGTGCGCGTCGGCGGCGAAAAGATGGACGAGGCGATCATTCAGTACGCGAAGCGCCGCTACAATTTGTTGCTCGGCGAACAGACCGCGGAAGAAGTGAAGAAGCGCATCGGCTCCGCCACCAAGATGGGCCAGATCGAAGAGATGGAGATCAAGGGTCGCGACATCGTCGCCGGCGTACCGAAGACGGTGGTCCTCAACTCCGATGAAGTACGCGACGCCTTGGCCGAAACGGTGAACACCATCGTCGAAGCGGTGCGCGTGTCGCTCGAACGTACGCCGCCCGAGCTCGCGGCGGACATCGTCGATCGCGGCATCGTGCTTTCGGGCGGTGGTGCGCTGCTGAAAAATCTCGACGTGTTGATCCGCGAAGAAACCGGCCTCCCGGTGATCGTGTGTAGTGACCCGATGTGCGCCGGCGTTCGCGGCTCCGGTGCAGCGCTCGACAAGATCGACCTCTTGCGAGAGATCGCGGTGAATTAGCTCGCCGAGGACGACATGTTCCGGCTGCTCGAGCGATATCAAACCTTCATCGTCCTCTTCTTCATCGTGACGGTTCCTCTGCTCGTGTATCGCGCGAACTCGCGAACACCGGCGGATGCGAACATCGTCGATCGTTTGGTGCTGGCCGCAACCGCGCCGATCAAATCGATGATCAACGCAGCGGTCGGCGGCGTGAGCGACACCTGGTACGACTACGTCGACGTCGTCGGCGCCCGCGCCGAGAATGGGGAGCTGCGGCGGCGCGCGAACGTCGCAGAGAACGAGCGCGATCGTTTGAAGCTGATGGAGGAAGAGAACCTCCGCTTTCGCAAGCTGCTGTTGATCAAAGATACGAATCCCAAACATGAGCCGCTCGCGGCGAACGTCATCGCGGTGGGGACCTCACCCTTGTCGCGCACGATCGAGATCGACGTCGGCGCGATCGACGGCGTGCAGCGCGGCATGGCGGTCATCGCCGAAGATGGTTTGGTCGGCCTGGTGATGCGCGTCGGTTGGACCAGCTGCGAGGTCATCTTGATCGCCGACGAGAAGATGATGTTGTGGGCGCGCGTCGTTCGTTCGCGCGCGCGGGGCCGCGTTCATGGATCTGGATCCGGCCCCGGCTTCCGTCTCGAGCTCAGCGAAGTTTTGCGTTCGGACGACATCACCGTCGGCGATCGCGTGGCGACCAGCGGGCTCGGCGGCGTTTTTCCCGGCGGCATTCCCATCGGCGAGGTCACCGAGGTGCGCACGCCGACGGGCGCGCAACATCGCGTGGCGGACGTCGAACCGTACGTCGATTTTGCGCGGCTCGATCACGTCTCCGTGTTGGTCGGACGCTGGGGCGAGGACGATCCGCTGGTGATGCCCGACCCCTTGCGGCCCGCGGTCTTGAGGACGGGGGCGCCGAATCGGGTCGAGCTCGCGGTCGACGCGGGTGTACCCGGCACGCCCGACGCCGGCGTGCGCGATGCGGGCGGACGCGCGCGGCCCGACAGCGGAGCACGATATGCCGACGCCGGGGTGCGCGATGCGCGACCGATCGAAGCGAGGCCGGTGAAGACCGAGACGAGCACGCCCGCGGCGCCGGTTTTGACTTCCAGCGTCTCGCGCGCGGATGGTGGTTGAGAAAATATGGCTGGAATGCTGGGACATCCGGGGGACGGCGGGCGGATCGTCCTCTTCGAGGGCGGCCGGCTGCGCATGCTCTTTTTGTTGGCGACGACCGCCATCCTCTTAGCGATCGAAGGTGCGCTGGGCCGGTTTTTGCCGATCTCCGTCGATGTCGCGGCGTTGGTGATCGTCTACCTGGCGCTCGAATCGTCGCTGATCAGCGGTGCCGTCCTCGCTTTGTTCGTCGGATATCTCGGCGATCTGGTGTCGGGGGAGAGCCGCGGGTTGATCACCGCCTCGTTGGTCTTGGTTTTTTTGCTGATGCGCCTCTCCGTCGTGCGCATGACCGGCGCGCGCTGGATGGTGATCACCGCGCTCGCCGTCGTGGGCACCTTGCTCGCTTTGTTCTTCCGTTTGGCGATCGAGTCGGTGATCGGCCCGGGTCGATCCTCTTTTGCCGCCATGAGCCCGGCTTTTCTCGGCCTGGTGATCGGCGCGGCCGCTTTCGGCTATCCTGTGTACAGCGTGTTGCGTTGGATCGATGATCGCTTCCGCACTCGGGAAGACGACGGACCGATCCACTCGTTCCTGCCGCGAAGATCATGAGCCTCGGTTCCGACGATCACCGCGACGGTCCAACCGGATCGACGCGCGTTTTGGTGGTGATGATCGCCATGACGATCCTCGCGTACTCGGTGATCATCGTTCAGCTCTACCGTGTGCAGATCAAAAGTTTCGACGAGTGGGCGGAGAAGTCGCGCGGCAACTCGGTGCAGAGCAAACGGATCGAGCACGATCGCGGAGAGATCGTCGATCGCGAAGGGCGCGTCTTGGTCACCAATCGCCCGTCGGTGAAGATCGAGCTGACGCCCGCGTTTTTTCCGAAGACTTCGCGCATGGTCACCAAGCTCGGCTCGATCGCCGGTCTCGATGCGAAGAAGACGGCCTCGGTGTTGTCTGCGCTCGAACGTGCGGCCGAAGAAGTGGGCCCACCGATCTTGCTCGCGCGCGATCTTTCGCCGGAAGACGTGCGCGCGATTCAAGCGGAACAACGTACGCTGGAGCTTCCGCTGCGCGCGGTGGCGATCATCGAAATGCCGCCGCCGAATCCCCCGGATCTGTACGCGGCCTATCTCGATCCGCTGCATTTCCCGACGAACGCGCGCGTTTTACACCGCTTGAAAGAGCGCATGGAGCTCACGCCCGGCGAGATCGCGGTGCTCAAGAAGAAGGTGGCGTCGGCGCAGGGTCTCGACATCTATCTTCCGATCGTCGTGCGGCGCGACGTCTCGCAGGAGATCGAAGAACGTGTGCTTCAAGACGTGTTGCTCGGCGACGTGCCCGGTGTCTCCGTCGATCACGCGAAGAGCCGCCACTACGAGCTGGAAGATCTCGGCGCGCATTTGCTCGGTTATGTGAACGAGCTGTCGCCGCAAGAGCTCGAGGAACGGCGCGAAGCCGGCTATAAGCTCGGCGATTCGCTCGGCCGCCGCGGTGTCGAAAAAACATTCGAAGGCAGCTTACGCGGGGTCGACGGTCACGAGCCGATGGTCGTCGACAGCAAAGGTCGACCCCAGCAGACGACGTTCGCCGACCGGCTCGAAGAAGAGATCGGCGAATATGAAAAACCGCGCGCCGGCGATCGCGTTTGGCTGACGATCGATCTCGACTTGCAACGCGCCGCCGAAAAAGCGTTCCCCGGGGCCGCGGGCTCGGTGGTGGTGCTCGAGGTCGCAACCGGGCGCGTGCTCGCCTTGACCTCGACGCCTTCGTTCAATCCGAACTTGGTGACCGGCTTCTTCGATCCGCGCGAGAAAAAACGTCTCGATGAGAACAAGAGGCTTCGTCCTTGGCGCTTTCGCGCGATCCAAGATCACTTCGCGCCGGGCTCGACGTTCAAGGTCGTCACCGCGATCGCCGCGCTCACGCGTGGAGTCACCACCGATCGAGAAACCGTCTCCTGTCGCGGCGCTTTCACGCTCGGCTCATCACGCTTTCGGTGTTGGAAAGATGCGGGACACGGCCCGCTCAACGTCGTCGGTGCGTTGGAAAAATCGTGCGACGTTTATTTCTACACCATGGGTGCGCGGCTCGGTCTCGATCCGATCGCCACGGTCGCGCTCGAGCTCGGCTTCGGCGGACCGACGGGCATCCCGCTCGACGGTGAGTCCCCGGGCATCGCGCCGAGCTCTGCCTGGTACAAGAAACATTTGCCCGAAGGTTATACGCTCGGCGCGGCGGTCAACGTCTCCGTCGGTCAAGGTGCAACGACCGCCACACCCATCCAGCTGGCGGTGGCCTATGCTGCGTTGGCGAACGGCGGGACGGTGTTCGAGCCGCAGATCGGTTTGAAGATCGAACCGACGGACGGAAGCCCGATCGTCGAAATTCCCCCGAAAATAAAGCGCGAAGTGAAGATTCCGCCGCAGGTTTTGCAGTTGGTTCAAGAAGGACTGCGCCGCGTGGTGAACGATCCGGGCGGCACCGCTTACCGCCGGCGCTTACAAGATATCGAGGTGGCCGGGAAGACAGGTACCGCCCAAGTCGCGAAGCTCAAGGGCCGCGGGATCAAGCTGGAAGACATCCCTTGGCACCTGCGCGATCACGCGTGGTTTGCGGCTTATGCGCCCGCCACACTGCCGGAGATCGTCGTCGTGGTGTTGAACGAACACGGCGGTGGTGGCTCGTCCGCGGCGGCGCCGGCGGCGATGTTGGTGATCCACGAATGGTGGGAAAAGAAGAAGAGCGGCGGCAGCGCTTCGCTCGCAGGCGAACGCGTGGAGATCGCGGTCATCGCAGATGAAGCAAGCGAAAGCGCGCAAGGAGACTTGCCGAGCGAAGGCGCGGCAGGCGGACTTGTTCCGCCGTTCACCGCGCAGGAAGGAGCCCCTTCGTGGAACGCGGACTGATCAGCCAGATCGATCGCCCGCTGCTCGCGGTGATCATCTGTTTGACGACGCTCGGCTTGTACAACCTCGCATCGGCGGCGCAACCGATGGGGGCGGACCTTCATCATTCGCAAAGTATGTACGTGTTGATCGGCGCGCTGACGGCGATCGGCATCGCATCTTTTCACTATCGAAATCTGGAGGTGCTCGCGCTTCCGATCTTCATCGTCGCGGTGTTGTTGTTGATCGGCACCGACCTGTTCGGAAAAGTCGTCAACGGCTCGCGACGCTGGTTGCCGCTCGGGCCAGTGAACATGCAGACCTCGGATCTCGCGAAGCTCGCGGTCATCGTGATCATCGCGCGCATGTTCCACCTGGAGCGCGTGGGCAGCGGCCTCACTTTGCGGGAGCTGGCGCGCCCGATGAACATCTCGCGCCCATTCTTGGTGGTGGTCGCGGTGCTCGCGGTGTCTCTGCTCGGCGATCAAGTGAAGCCGCCGCAGCTCCAGCGCATGATCGGCAATCACTCGCGGCGCGTCGCCAGCCTGACGAAAGAACGTCCCTTGGTGACGGTCGGGCGTTTGCGCGAAACCGACGTGCGCCTGAACTACGAAGGTGTCGCCGAACGTCATGCAGAGATCGTGCGCGTCGAGGACGGTGTCTACGTGGTGCACGATCTCGACAGCGAGACCGGCGTCTTCGTGAACGGCAACCGCATCAGCGGCGAACATCCGCTCAAAAACGGCGACACAATCCGCTTCGGCATGTCGACGCGCAGCGAAGTCACGCTGAAGGCGCAGATCGAAAAAGTACGACCTGTACTTCCGTACATCGCGATCTTCGGCTTTCTTTGGCTGATCGCGGCGATCATCTATCAGCTGCGCAAAGGCGCCTGGACCGTGCGCGACCTGGCGGCGCCGATCGATGTGGTTCTGTTGCCCGTCGGTTTGGTGCTCGCGCAGCCCGATCTCGGTACGGCGCTGATCACCTTCTTGATCGCCATGTCGATGATCCTCTTCGTCGGCCTGCGCCCGCTCTCGCTGGTGTTGTTGTTCGCGTTCGGTATCATTTTCACCATCTTTTCCTGGTTCGTGGTGCTGAAGCCGTACCAAAAAGATCGCGTGCTCACCTTCCTCGATCCCCAAAGCGATCTTGCGGGCACCGGGTACCACCAGCACCAAGCGATGATCGCCATTGGCGGCGGAGGTCTGACGGGACAAGGGCACGGACTCGGCACGCAGACGCAGCTGTCGTTTCTTCCCGAACAACAGACCGACTTCATCTTCGCGGTCTGGGCGGAAGAACAAGGTTTCGTCGGGTGTGCGGTGGTGGTGTTCCTCTTCGTGGTGCTGATCTTTTTGTGCGTGCGCGTCATTTTTCAGGCGCGTGATCGTTTCGGTGCACTGCTCGCCGTGGGTGTGACCGCGATGTTGTTTTGGCACTCGGTGATCAACATGTTGATGGTTCTCCATCTCGCGCCGGTCGTCGGAGTTCCGCTCCCGTTCTGGTCGAACGGTGGATCCTTTGCGATCACCGTGTTGATGGGCGTCGGCATGTTGATGAGTGTCCGAATGCGTCGTTTCGTCTTCTGATCTTCTATCGCGGAGACCTGTCCATCATGACAGAAGGATGGCCAATAGGCCGCAAAACATGTGAAAACTATGCGCGATGCAGATGTCGCCGCCGCTCAACACGATCGCTGCTGCGCTCGATCGCGAGGAAGAGCTGACCTCGGTCGCGCTGGCGAATGCGTTGAAGCGGCAGATCTCGATCGATGATGTCGCGCCGTTCGTTCACTTCGAGCCCGGCAATTACGTCCGCAATCTGGTGAAGCGCACCGAACGTTGGGAGCTGCGTCTACTCTGTTGGCGCCCGGAACAATCGACGACACTGCACGGTCATGGACGTGCCTCCTGCGCGTTTCGCATCTTGCGCGGAAGTGCCGTGGAGACGGTGCTCGGCGATCGCGACCGCGTGTGGACGCCGGGCGCGGTGATCGACGAATCCGAGAGCGCCATGGTGCATCAGGTCGGCAACGCCGCAGGCGATCCGCTGCTCACTTTGCACGCCTACAGCCCTCCTCTTCCCGTCGATGCGCCGTCGCCGCGCGAAGGTCGCAACGTGGTGATCATCGGCGGCGGATTTTCGGGAGCCGCGGTCGCGTATCATCTGCTTCGCCGCGGGGACGCGAATCTGCGCATCACTATCGTCGAACGCGGCCCGTATCTCGGCCGCGGTGTCGCGTACGGCGTCGACAGCTCGGTGTTCCGTTTGAACGTGCCGGCGTCGAAGATGAGCATCGACCCGGAAAAACCGGACGATTTCGTGAAATGGGCACGCGCGGAGGAGTCGCCGAACGCGTTTTTGTCGCGCTCTTTGTACGGCGCGTACACGGTCGATCGTTTGGCGAAGACCATTCGTGCGGGCAGCTCGAAGTTGCGCATGATCCGCAGCGACGCGATCGGCGTCGACGCGCACGGGGTCCATTTAAATGATGGGCGCGTCTTGCCGGCGGAGGTCGTGGTCCTGGCCACCGGCCTTGCACCGCGCATCGCCCAACAGTGGCTCGCGGTCGATTCGCGGATCATCGACGCCTGGGACGAGTGTGGGCTCGCGACACTTCCGCAGAACGGCCGCCTCCTGATCTTAGGGGCAGGTCTGTCGGCGCTCGACGTGATGTCGCTGCTCAATGCGCGCAACTTCAAAGGTTCGGTGACCATCTTGTCGCGGCGCGGACTCTTGCCGCGGCCTCATCTCGAACACGCGGCGCCGGTGCGTCCGCTCGAAGAGGCGATCATCAGCGACTGTCCAAAAGATCTGCGGCACATGATCCGTTTCGTGCGCGAGGTGGTGCGCGAAGCGATGTCGCGCGGCGAGACCTGGCAGCAAGGTTTCGATCGGCTGCGCCCGCACGTCACCTCGATGTGGACGCGCCTGTCGCCGAAAGATCGGCTGCGTTTGGTGCGTTCGGTGCGGCCCTATTGGGACGTCTTGCGCCACCGTGCGCCGGCGGATTCGCTGGCGATCGTCGACAACTGGCGTGGACAAAATCGTGTCGAAGTGGTCGCGGGACGCGTCAACCGATGTGAGCCGCAAGCAGATGGCTTGGACGTCACCATCAAAAGCAGCGGCAAACGCGAGCGGCACGAACGTTACGATCGCATCGTGCGTTGCATCGGTCCCGCGCTCGAACACTCGGAGAGCGACAATCCACTGATCTGTTCACTCTTCGACAGCGGAGCGGCGGCGCACGATCCGTCGGGCCTCGGGATGGTCACCGACTCCGTGGGACGCGTCGTCGGTAGAGACGGCAAACCGTCGGAGCGCATCTACGCCATCGGCGCGCTCCGTCGAGCTTCCGACTGGGAGACGACCGCGGTCCCCGACATCTCCAAACACGCCGCGCGCCTCGCCGCGCATCTGACCGACAAACATTAGAGTCCGAGAACGAAACGTACGCCGCCGCGCAGGGTGAACGGCGCGCCGATCGTGTCGATACCGGCGCGACCGACGAGATATTCTTGATTCAACAGGTTCTCCGCCGCTGCATAGACTTCGATTCCTCGAGTCAGCGGGACGCCGAGCGAGGCGGAGAGCAAGAACACTCGATCGAGCTCTTGTGTGTTGAGATCATCCTCGTACTGCGAGCTGAGCCACTTGAGCTCGACGGTCGCGAACAACAACGAAGGATCGCGAAAAGAGAGGAGCGCGGTGGCGCGGTGTTTTGGATCTTGCGGCAGCCGTTTTCCGCGCAGCGTTGGGTGTTCGGTGACCGCGGCATCGACGAAGGTGTAGCTGAGGAGCAGCGACAGATGACGCCACAACTTTCCTTCGACGCCCGCTTCGACGCCGCGCACCCTCGCCTCGCCCAGGTTTTGGCGTTGCCGGGTGGAGCCGTCGGGCAACGGTTCGGCGAGCGTCGCGTTGACGATCGGATCGTCGAGACGCGCCCAAAAACCGGTCAAACGCAGGTTCCACCACGAGCTCGGCGTCACGTCGAGGCCCACTTCGCCGCCGAAGAGATGTTCGGGACCGAGCCCTGCGTTCGCCGCCGTGCGCACCGTGCCGACTTGGAAGGAACGATAGAGCTCGCTGATCGTCGGCGCACGGAAACTTCGATAGATGCTGCCGCGTACTGCGAAGGTCTCGATCGGACGAAACAAGATGCCCGCGCGCGGGCTCAGCTCCGGGTCCAACCGGTCGACCAGATCTCCGCGGAGCGCCAGGCTCACCTCGAACCTCGGCGCAAAACTGATCAAGTCTTGTATATAGAGTCCGAGGAAACGTTGTTCGCCACCCGAAACTCGATAAGTCCCGCCGGTGACGCGTTCCCGCGACTCCCCTTCCACTCGGCGAAGCTCGACACCGGTGCTGAGCTGGTGTTCGCCGAAGCTCTCGAGCACGGGTAGAGACAAGTAATACTGTAGACTCTGATCATTCGTGGGAACCTGTTGAGTCGCGGAGAGTGTTTCTCGATCCCGCTGTGGGCTGATCCGGGCGCGAGTCTGCTCGAAAGACGTGAATCCTGCGGACAAGGTGAGCACCGAACGCAGCTGGTCGCCGAGCTCGAGACGCAGGCTGGAGCGGAGCTGTTCGATCCCCGCAGTGGTCAGCGAGGTCCCGCCGTTTTGATCCTCGTCGAAATACGATAGGCGCGCCGTGAGCAACACATCTTCGTAGACATCGACTTCGACCTTTCCGAGCACCGTCAAATGTTCGCTCGGCGTCTCGGCATCGACGGGCCCGCGCGCATCTTCCGACACGATCCGATATCCGTCCGAGCGCGCCCATTCCGTTTCCAGCGACGCACGGATCGCCTGCTCAAAAACAGTCGCCCGCGCTCCGATCAGCGCCGTCGACTGAGTGCCCGCCGACAGATCCGCTTCCACCCGATCACCGGTGATCGGCCGCTCGAACAGCTCGACCACACCGCCGAGCGCCGCACTCCCGTACAACGCAGATCCACCGCCGGGCACGATCTCCATCCGCTCTAATCCGAGCCGCGGCAAGGCGCGCCAATACACCGATCCACCGAAGGGATCGTTCATCTGCAAACCTTCGAGCAACACCAGCGAACGCGACACACCGGAGGGCGCCACACCGCGCAAATTGAGGCCCTGCGCGGTCGGATCGGCGACCATACTCGTGCTCCGCCGAAACGTCTGCGCGCTGGGCACCGTCCGCAACAACATATCTGTCGTCGCGCTCGGATGCCGCTCGATCTCCGCCCGCGGTAGAACCGTCACGTTCAGCGGCACCGTGCGCAGCGGGCGCGGGCGGCGGCTGGCAGTCACCGTCACCGGCGGAAGCACGGCGATCGTCGCCGTCGAAGTTTCACCGGCGAGCACTAAGACGATCGTCAGGATCGAAGTGTTCACTTCGGCGGCTTCACTGTTTGTTTGTACAGTCCGACCAGCTCACCTTTCGCGAGCACGTGATCCTTCATCGCCGCAAGCACCTGATCGCGATCGGCGCCCGCCGGTAGAGATAAAGTCGTATCGAGCGCCAAGATCAAGAAGTGATAATGATGATTCGGATCGCCGACCGGGGGCCGCGGACCGAAGTATCCAACCGACCCGCGGCTGGTCTTTCCTTGCATCAGTCCTTCGGGCTCGGTGAGGCGCGGTTGCTCCTGTAGACCTTCCGGCAAAGCCGTCACTCCCGCGGGAATGTTCCAGGCCACCCAGTGCACGAAAGGGGTGATCGGTTTGGCGTCCGGATCCTCCATGATGATCGCATAAGACTTCGCACCTTCGATCGCCGTCCAAGACAGCGCCGGCGAGACTCCATCGGCATATTCGCTGTGTTTCGCCGGGATGGGGCCGTTGTGTTTGATCGTCGGAGACTTCACCGCGAGCGTCGCTTTTCCGCTGGTCTTCGTCTCCGGACGATCTTTCGCCAGCGGCACTCCGACACCCTTCTTCGCTTGGGTCTCCATCGGTCCGGCCGGAGGAGAGACCGTTTTGAAAGCGGTGTTCTTTCCAGTATGCGCAACTCGATAGATCACGCCGTTTGCATCATCCGCCATCAGCAACGACCCATCCTTGGCCATCACCAGACCCACGGGACGCGCGATATGTGTCTTTCCGGCATCGGTGAGAAAACCGCTCACGAAAGGCTCGTACACCTTCGGTTGGCCGGCGGAGAAACGCACGCGCACCAGTTCGTAGCCTGATGCGACCTTGCGATTCCACGAACCGCGGAAGGTCACGAAAGCATCGCCGTCGAATTCCGCGGGAAAAGAGCCACCGGTGTAGAAGATGAGCTGCATCGGCGCCGCATGGGCCGTGTAGCCGAGCACCATCGGTTTGCTGTTCGCCTTCCACTGCTCTTTGCTGATCTCGCCGGGTGGATTCGTCCACGGCGTGATTCCGCCTTCACCGTAGACGTGCGGCCAACCGTATTGTGAGCCCTGCTCCAACTTATTGAGCTCTTCGGGTTGCGTGTCGTCTCCGAGAAAGTCGACACCATGATCCATCCCCCACAGCTCGCCGGTCTGCGGATGCCAGCCGAATCCGATCGTATTGCGCAGTCCGGTGGCGAAGATGGTGCGGCTCTTTCCATCCGGCGAAACGCGCAAAAGTGTCGCATTCTCCGGATTGCTCTCATTACATGCGTTACAGGTCGAACCAACACTGAGATACAACATCCCGTCCGGGCCGAAGGCGATCGTACGATTCGGATGTTGTCCGGCGTCCGGAAGGTCGCCGATGATCATGTTCAGCGGACCAAGCTTTCCGTCCGCCGCGATGTCCGCAGTGAACACTTCTTTGGCCGTGACCATGTAGAGTTTCTTGTCTTTGACCGCCAGGCCGTGCATGCCCGCTCGGCTGGCGACAGTCACCGGCGCGCCGTCGGCTTTTCCATCGCCGTCCGCGTCTTTCAGCATGATCACGTCGCCCTGATCGCGCCGGCTCGCGTAGATCGTCCCGTCGGGAGCCGCGACGAGGATACGCACATTCTTCAGTCCGGTCGCGAACGGCGTGACTGTGAATCCGGGCGGTGCCTTGAGCTGCGCAATTCGGGCCGGAGTCGCTTCCACCTTGGCCGGCTTGAAGACGTGGGTGCTGAGCGGCTGATTCGTGCCGTCACCTTGTTGCGCCTGCGCTGTCGCGGCCGAGGCAAAGACAGTGACCATCAACGCCGTTCGAAAAGTGTGCACGGCGATATCGATAGCACCTTTTATAGGGGCTGTATCCTGGGCATTTCGGGACACGCGCTCGATCAGGAGGAAGTAGCGACTTTGTCCAAACGAGCTTCTTCGCGCTTCCACCTTTGCAGCTTACGAGTCAGCGTCTTTCGATCCATCCGAAGCACGCGAGCCGCATGTGTCTTGTTTCCCTGCACTGCAGCCAGAACATGATCGACATATCGTCTTTCGACTTTGTCCATGGGCAACAAGTCCGGCCCCGTGTCGGCGACCGAAGACTGCGGCTCCGCCTGAAAATCCCGGATTTTCGCGGGAAGATCGCGAAGCCGGATCTGTTCACCCGAAGCCTGCGCGGCCGCCTGTTCGATCAGATTCTCTAGCTCGCGGACGTTTCCCGGAAAGCGATAAGCCGACAAAGCGAGCATGGCATCTACGGAAATACTGCGCACTTTGCTGCGTCCTTCCATCATCGCGCGTTCCAGAAAGTGCTCGACCAACACTTGTATATCTTTGCGACGCGCGCGCAGCGGCGGCACTTCGATGGTCACGACATTGAGTCGATAGTACAGATCTTCTCGAAATCGGCGACTCTGCACTTCCAGCTCGATATCGCGATTCGTGGCCGCCACGACACGTGTATCGAATTTGATCTCCTCGGAGCTCCCGACGGGGCGTATCACCCGCTCCTGCAATGCGCGCAACAGCTTCACCTGCATCGACAGTGGCATCTCCGTAATCTCGTCGAGGAACAACGTGCCGCCTTCGGCCGCAGCGAACAGGCCGCGCCGGCTGCTGGAAGCGTCGGTGAACGCGCCCTCCACATGGCCGAAGAGCTCACTTTCGAGGAGATGTTCCGGAATCGCCCCGCAGTGAACCGCGATAAATGGGCCCGAAGCACGGCGGCTCTCGGAGTGGACCGCGCGTGCCACCAGCTCTTTGCCGGTTCCGCTCTCGCCGGTGATCAATGTTGTGGCGTCGCTGTGCGCAACTCTTGCGACGAGCGCGCACATCGCGTCCATCGCTTTGCTGCGACCGATCAACGCTTGGCTCGACAAACACGGTGAAGGTGCCGCCGGCTTCTTTTCGCCGCGTGTCTGTTCGAGCCACTTTTCGGCGCGTTCGATCGCCGCTTCGATCGTGGGTATATCGAACGGCTTGGTCACGAAGTCACGCACGCCGCAGCGCATCGCCTCGCTCACCGAAGCGACATCGCCGACGCCGGTGATGACGATGACCGCGACGTGCCGGCAGTTCTCGGCGACGGAGCGGCAGATCTCGAACCCGCTGTCCTCGCCGAGGCTGAGGTCGGTCACCACGATGTCGATGTCTTGATTGCGCAAAACTTCGAGCGCATCGGGGACCGTGCTGCGCGCAGACACGGAGCAGCCTTTCAGCGAAAGGATCTCGATCAACGCCTCGGCGATGCCTTGGTCGTCTTCGACGATCAGGAGTCGGGTTTGCGGTACGTCTTGCACGCCCGGGCCAACTTTCAAGAAGCGTGACGTCTCGATTTTCCCTGGGTTCATTCGAACCCTGCACCTTTTTGCCGCGACGTGCGTTTTCGCGCCGGAGCCACTGTTGAGGCGCGCCACAGCAGAGCTCGGAAGGAGGCACACGCCTTGCTCTTCCGCACATTATGAAAGCTCTATGTTGGTATGGCCACGGCGACGTGCGCGTGGAGACCGTACCCGATCCCCAAATCCAAGACCCGCGTGACGTGATCATCAAAGTGACCTCGAGCGGGATCTGCGGCTCCGATCTTCATCTTCTCGATGGATACATGCCGACGATGGAGAAAGGCGACATCCTCGGTCACGAGCCGATGGGCGTGGTCGTCGAGGTCGGCAACCAAGTGCAAAACCTGAAGAAAGGTGATCGTGTGGTCGTGCCGTTCACCATCTCTTGCGGGAGCTGTTTCTTCTGCAAAAAGACCTTGTACTCATTGTGTGATACCTCGAATCCGAACGCGGAAATCGCGAGAAAAGCGATGGGCCACTCGCCGGCCGGGCTCTTCGGGTACTCACATATGCTCGGCGGATTCGCCGGCGGACAAGCAGAGTACCTGCGCGTGCCTTACGCGGATGTCGGTCCGATCAAGATCGAGTCCGGCATCGCGGATGACAAAGTGTTGTTTCTGTCGGACATCTTTCCAACAGCCTATATGGCTGCGGAAAATTGCGACATCGAACCAGGAGACACCGTCGCAGTTTGGGGTTGTGGTCCGGTCGCTCTGCTCGCGATCCAGTGTGCATGGATGCTCAAAGCCGGACGTGTCGTCGCCATTGACTCTGTACCGGAACGGCTGGAGATGGCGCAGCGCATCCGCGCCGAGACGATCAACTTCGAGAAAGAGGACGTCTACGATCGTCTGATGGAGATGACCCAAGGACGAGGGCCGGATCGCTGCATCGACGCCGTCGGTTGCGAAGCACACTCCGGCGGCAGCGTCGACGGCATGCTCGATCGCGCGAAAGCCGCGGTGATGTTGACGACCGATCGTGCGCACGTCATCCGCGAAGCGATCCGTTGTTGCCGCAAAGGCGGCACACTCTCCATGCCCGGTGCCTATGTCGGCGTCCCGGACAAAATTCCGCTCGGTGCATTCATGAATAAAGGTCTCACCTGGAAAACGGGCCAGACTCATGTGCAGCGTTATCTGAAGCCCCTATTGGGGATGATCGAAGAAGGCGTCATCGATCCCTCTTTCGTCATCACCCACCGCCTCCCGCTCAGCGACGCGCCCGAAGCGTACAAGATGTTCCGCGACAAAAAAGACAACTGTATCAAAGTCGTCTTGAAGCCTTGAATCTGCGCTCTCGCGAAGTATCCACTTCGCGAGAGCGCATCACTTTGATCAGTGAACCTTCTGCTTCGGCATCTCGTCCCGGGCTTTCTTCGCGCGTTCGGCCCCGATCGCCGTCTTCACGTCCTTCTCTTCTTCCGGCGGCGGCAGGACGGCCGGCATGCCGAGCGCTTCGATCGTCAGCTCGCGACACCAGCCTTTGGTGTGATACAGATGTTCATTCTCTTCTTCTTCGATCTCGTCATAAGCTTCTTGTAGAGTTTCACTGTTTTCGAGCTCACCTTTTTCCAAGATCAGCCCGATCAGCTCCCAATTTGCGTGATCCTTGGTCTCTGCGTGCACCACACATTCGCAAGCGACCAGCTGCGCGGCGTTGATATCACCGTTCGACAGCGCGAGATCCATGGCCCCCACCAGCGACTGACCGATGTGTTTCACGACTTTCGAGCCCGGTGTAACGAGCGTCGGATCGAATCCCATGCTCTCCAAGACCTCGGTCAAACGCTCGACGTGTTTCCGCGTCTCGTCGAGATACTTCGTCCACTCTTCGCGAAGCTCCTCGTTGATCGCGCACTCCAACGCCTTGCTGTAGACCTGAACACCGCCGCGCTCCGTTTCCAGCGCCTGATAGAGCAGATCCTTCAGCATTTTTTCATTCAGGGGATATTTACGTGCCATAAGCTCGAACCTCCGTGTGATGGTGACTGCAAACAGCGTTCCGCCGGGCTGCCTGTATTCGCAAAGATACCTGGGGAGTACACTCTGAATCGCGATGACCAAGCTGCCGAACCCTACTGCACTCAAAGGACGTACTACGCGGGAGATCATCGACGACTCGATCGCGGGCGGCGTCGACTGTGCATTCACCGAGAGCGTCGCGCTGAAACCTTATATCGAAAAGAAGATCGCGACTCTCAAAGTGAAGGGGCGTCTCAGCGTCGATCCGCTCGAAGTGTACGAGTCGAAATACACGACACACGTCAAAGAAAACGGCGGCTCTTGGTTCGACGCCAAAAAACGCATGGATGAAACCGGCGGTTTCTTCAATCCGAAGACCCAAAAGATCTCGCTGAAGCTGCGCACCGCACGTGTCGAATCCGCGGTGCACGAAGGTATCCATTTGTTGGCGCACGAGCAGCTCCGCAAAACCTTCGGCTCGGCGCTCGACGAAGGCCTGACCGCCTACTTCACCGACGTCATCCTCGACGAACAAGGCCTCAAGCCCGGCGAAGCGTATCCGGACCCGAAAGGAGCCGCGGCGGCCGTGGTGAGCTTTGCGGGCCTGCCGATGGTCGCGCGCGCCTATTTTCTCGGTGAAGTTTCACCACTTTTGAACGGGCTGCTCGCCAAGCTCGGCAATCCTGCGTTCACCGCTTGGAGGTCGGCGATGGCCGAGAATCGCTGGAACGATGCGGCAAAATTACTCACTCCGGCGCGCTGATTTTGAGGTATCGATCCGCGCATGCTGCAAACCGGATCGAAAGCCCCCAACTTCTCTTTGTTCAACACCAAACGCGAGCCCGTGACGCTCGAGAGCTTCCAAGGCAAGAAGCTGGTCCTCGCGTTCTTCCCCGCCGCGTTCACCGGCGTCTGCACGAAAGAGATGTGCACCTTCCGCGACTCCATGGCGCAGATGAACACCGTCAACGCGCAGGTCGTTGGTGTGTCGGTCGACGCTCCGTTCACCAACGCAGCGTTCTCCGAGAAAAATCAGCTCAATTTCCCGGTGCTCTCCGACTACGCGCGCGAAGCGACGAACGCTTATGACGTGGCGATGAACGACTTCGCCGGAATGAAGGGCTACACGGCCTCGAAACGCGCCGTGTTCGTCATCGACGGCAACGGCGTCATCCAATACGCGTGGGAAGGTCCGAACCCCGGCGTGGAGCCCGACTACGCCGCGGTGAAATCGGCCGTCGACGGCATCCAATAATCAACGCGACGGCCAATGTCCCGGCGCAGCGCCCGCTCGCGGTGCGCCGGTCGACAACCATTCGAAGAACGCGCGCGGTGAATAAAAGCGCGTCCCCAAACCGCCGAACATCACTACGGCTCCCGGAATGAGCACACTTTGTCCGCGCACGGCCAGGCGCGTGCCGTCGACGGTCGTGCCGTTGCGCCCGCCGAGATCGGTCAAGCTCGCGCGCTCTTTCACCGGATCCCACGCGAGCTGCGCGTGGAGGCGCGAGATCGTTTCGTCGATCAACACCACGTCCGCTTCCGGTGCCCGCCCCATGGTCATCTTCTCTTTGCTGGAGCCGTCTTTGGGGCGGACCTCCAAAACCAACGCGTCCAAGCTGGCTCCGGACATCCGCGCGCTCGAAGGATCCGGAAACATCAGCGTGTCGTCGGTGGAGATGATCGTCTCGGGACGCATCAGCTTCGCCATGATCTTTGGATCAGGCTCGGGAATGACCAACACCGGCCAACAATAACGCGCGAGGAACGCACCTCGCTCGAGCATCGTTGCATCTGCAAGATAACTGTCGAGCGGAGGCAGATCCTTTCTCAACATTCGCGGGCGCGATCATCCGTTCGCTTCGGGGTCGAATGCAAGACCATGCGCGAGGACATCTTCCGGCGTGTCGACATCCACCAGCGCGCGGAGCTCGTCGGGAGACAACAGCGAGGCGTCGATCTCCCGCGTTTCCAGGGTCGAAAGCACGCGATGCAGCGGCGTCCCGCGCGGATTCTCCAGGCGAGTGATCGAGGTGAGCGCGTGTTTTTTGTAGAGCGCGAAGGCCGGGAACGAGGTGTCCTCTTTGCGCACGACCACCGCATCCGCACGCGCATCTACACCTTTCATGAGACGCTCGAGCAAAGCGACCGAAGGGTACGGCTGATCGGCGGCGACCAAGAACAACCAACGCTCGCGCACCGACCGCGCCACATCGAGCAAGGCTTCACCGGGACCACGGCCGCGATCCTCGAAGATCGGCGAGGTCGACACGCGCGCCAGCGAAGCTTTGAACGCGGCCGGGGCAATCAACACCGAACGCGATACGTGCGAAGAAAACGTGGTCTCGATGTTCGTGAGTAAGGTCGGCCCTCGGCCTTGATCGAAGCGCAGGAGAGCTTTCATCGCGCCTCCCAGACGCGTTCCTTCACCCCCGCAGAGCACTGCGAGCACGATCTGATCCCGCGTTACTGACACGTCCACATTCCGCGATTCGCCGAACGAGCCTCTTGTTCGAGCGCATTATACGCCGTCGTCTCTCGGTGCGGAAATGCGCGAAAGGAACGCGCCATGCCTTCGCGGAGCAGGACTTCATTCGCCACCCGGTCGTCGTCGAGACGAATGTAGGCGAGCAGTCGTCCGAAGGTGTCGCGCAGCTCGTGCGACTCGTCGTACTCCAGGGTGACGAACTTGCCGATGAGCATGGTGCGCGCAAAGGCCGCTGATTCATCGCCCCAGCAATCGGCGGGGTTGGAGCCGTGCGCGACCTCGGGTGCATCGATCCCCAAGAAGCGGATGTTGCGATCGGAGAGCGCGATGCCGTCGGGCGCTTTCAACGAAGACGAAGCGCGCACGCTCATCGTGTCGCCGTCGATGACGTTGTCGACCAAGATCCCGCTCGAGTGCACCACGCCGGTGTCCGTGCGGATGATGACGGTCGCATCGCGGCTGAAGACGCCGCCGTCTTCGTCCTCGCCACCGTTGACCTCTCCGCAACCTGCGAAGACAGCCACCGCCAACAGACACCCAGCGCGCATCGACCGCAGATCTAACCGAAGCGCGCGGGAAACGTATACCGATCTTCAGCGGATGATGCGGCGCATCACTACGGCGTCCACCCCGTCGCCGTAATACGCGCGGCGGTGGCCCACGTTCTCGAATCCTTCTACTGAATAGAATGCGCGCGCCGCGTTGTTGTCCTGTCTCACCTCGAGGTGCATCGTTTCGGCACCACACGCGCGTGCGAACGCCAGTGCTTCGTACAAAAGTGCGCGGCCGAGCCCTCGCCTTCTTGCGCGTGGGTCGACGGCGATCGCCAGCAGCTCGCTCTCACCCGCAACACAGCTCGCCACCAAGACACCCGCGAGGACACCGTCGTCCTCCGCGGCGAGGACGAGCGCGTGCGGCTTTGCCAGCTCCACTCGGAGTGAACGTCGATCGAAAGAGTGAAGCCCGCCGTCCACAGCGAGCTTCGCGAGCGCGTCGAGATCTTTTTCCTCAGCGCGGCGGATCATGGCGCATCGATCGCGGGTCGCGTTTTGGTTTCGGGACATTGGAGCCCGCCCGAGTCGCCGGGACGGGTCGGTGCGGGCGGCTCGAAGCCCGGCGTGTAGCGGATGGCGGCGCGTTTTTCCAAGGTGGAGATCAGCGACAACAACGCGCGTTCGCGCTGCTGATCCTCGAGCCGGGTGCGGATCTCTGCGCGCGCTTCTTCGGTGGATCGATCCCGAAACAAAGCCGCATTCGCATCGTGACAGGCGACCACTTCACTCTCGCGCACGATGATGTTGCGGCGAACGCGGACGTCGAGAAAACGCTCGACCTCGAGATCCGCGGTGACGATGGCGATCAAGGAAGGTGGCGCATCGAGGTCCCCGCTCCGCCGCGCGCCGGGCTCGGAGAAACCGCTCTTCTCCAAAAAACGCTCGAAATCGGCGGCGGTCACGAAGCGGCGCCGCAACGCATCGAGCGCACCTTTGATCTCCGTATCGGGGACGTCGCGCAGCTTCAAACGGCGCACCTCGCCGAGCACCAGCTCGCGGACCACCATGGAGCGCAGCACCGCAGAAAACAGGCTTTCGCTGAGATTTCCAGCGCGTGCGAGCTCCGCCCCGCCGGTCTTGAGGAGCACCAAACGTGTCTCTGCGACCAGCTCCGAAAAAGTGATCACCGTCGAATCGACCTGCGCGACCACCATGTCGACGAGGTGATGTTCGGGCTTGGCGGAAGCCTCCTGTGCGCCCGCAGGATCGAGCGCGATCAACAGCGCAAACAGCGCAAGCACCGCGGGCTATGCTAGCGTATTTGAGATCTTGAAGCTGTCCTTAGCGACCAAGATTTTTCTCGGCTTCTTCGTGCTCCTCTGCACGTTCACCTTGCTTGCGTCGTTGAGTGTCCGAGAGATCAGGGTGATCGCCGACGACCTCCGGACGATCCGCGACGGACACCTCGCGCTCGCCCGCCACGCGGCGCAGCTCGAGACACACCAACAAAATCGTTTCCGCGATCTGAAGAGCGCGCTCAGCGATCCCGATCCCCAGAGCCGCGTGCTCATCCTCCGCGTCGCGAGCGCTTATTATCCGGACATGATCCGCGGTTCGGTCGAAGACGCGCTCTCCGTCTGCTCCGCGCAGATCGAAGACGCACGTCTGCACGGCGCTGGCGACAGCGATCCGCACGTCCGTTTTTATCGCGGAATCGTGCAGCGCTTCGAACGGATCGCCGAATATCACGAGTCGGTCGACGAGGTGATGCGGACCGCACAGCGGCGGCTCGATGTCGGCGAGCCCGTCGCGGACATCAGCGAACGCGCCGCACAGCTCGAGGTGATGCTGCGCAGCGAGACCCACCAACTGAACAAATACATCGGCGACGAGACCGAACAGGTGGTGCGCCGCGCGGAATCCGATGAGCCGAACGCGATCTTGCGCGTCGCCATCCTCACCGGAGTCGCATTGTTGATCGGACTGCTCCTGACCTTCTTGTCAGCGCGTTCCCTTTCGCCGATCGGCCGCCTGGTCCACTACGCACGCGCCATCTCGCGCGGAGATTACGAACAAGAGGTCGACGTACGCGGCCAATACGAGCTGTTGGCGCTCGCCGAAGAGCTGCAGCGGATGGCGCGTTCGCGCAAAGAACGTGAAAGCGAGCTCGATCTGCAGGCCGGAGAGCTGGAAGCCGCGTACAAACGGGTCGCCGAGCTGAAGCGGTATCACGAGTCGGTGGTCCGCAGCTTGCGCACGGCGATCTTGGTGACCGATCGCGAATTGTCGGTCACTTCACTGAATCGCGCCGCAGAAACACACTGGGGTGTCTCGGCCGACGTGCGCGGAAAGAAGCTCGACGAGATCGACATCGGGATCGCGCTGACCAAAGAGGTCGGGTCGCTGCGCGGCTTCGTCGATCGTGCGCAGACCGTCGACGTCGCAGCGCTGCAGCTCGGCGAGCTTCGCACCGACGTGACCATCGCACCTTTCCAAAACGATCGCGGCGACGTGCTGGGCCTGGTGCTCGCGCTGGAAGACGTCACCGATGCGGTGCGCACCAAAGAAGCGCTGATTCGCTCCGAGCGTCTCGCAGCGATCGGCCGCATGAGCGCGCACGTGACGCACGAGATCCGGAATCCGCTCTCTTCCATCGGTCTCAACGCAGAGATGCTTCAAGATTTGGTGCACGAAGAAGAAGCAGGCACCTTGTGCCGGGCGATCGTCCGCGAGGTCGATCGGCTGAGCGCGATCACCGACGAATATCTGCGCTTCGCGCGCCTGCCGCATCCGGTGCTCGATGAAACGAACACGGGGGAGCTGCTCCGCGCGATCGCCGCGTTCATGCGGCGCGATCTGGAGGCGGCGAAAGTGACGCTCGAAGTCTCCGTCGAACCTGATCTTCCGGCCATCCACCTCGACTCCGATCAAGTGCGCCAAGCGATCTTGAACTTGGTGCGCAACGCGAAAGAGTCGATGCCGCAAGGCGGAAAGGTCGTCTTGTCGGCGCGGCGCGAAGAGTCGTCGCTGATCATCTCGGTGAAAGATTGCGGAGGCGGTATTCCCAAGGAGAGCCTCGATCGCATCTTCGATCCATTCTTCTCGACCAAGCTGACCGGGACCGGTCTCGGCCTCGCGCTGACGCAGCAGATCGTCCTTGAACATGGGGGTCAGCTCCGGGTGGATTCCACCGTCGGGGTTGGCTCCGACTTCCAGATCGTGATGCCGCTGTCCCCGCTCGGTTCCGTCGCGCCATCCGGAATGATTTTCGAGGACTCCGATCCGCCGTTTCAAGCCGCCGCCGAAGCGGTCGGAACCACTGGCGCGAAAGGCAGCGTCACGGGTTAGTACGCGGTCGGTTGTATCGCTAAAATACGTAATGATTTTCGCTCCTTGAGGTCGCCGTTTGACTCGCTGCCTACCGGCTTGGTGCTGTGCGGATCGTGCAAACCAAGCGCGCGTTGAGGCTCCAAGCCAGCTCGAAGACGCTCTCCAATGGCCTTCGAATCACCGTCCTCGAGCTGCCGCATCTGCACGCGGTCTCGCATGCATTCTTGGTCCGCTCCGGGCCTCGTTACGAGACGAAACAAGAGAACGGCATTTCGCATCTCGTCGAGCATCTCTTGTTCCGCGGCACCGTCGATCATCCGTCGAGCTACGAGCTGAACGTCTCCGTCGAAGCGCTCGGCGGTGAGGTCAACGGGCTCACGCAACGCGACGCGACGACGATCCATATGACCGTGCCTCCACCCGCGGCCGCCCAAGCGCTGATGTTGCTCGGTGAGATGTGCACGCGGCCGTTGCTCAGCGGGATCGACATCGAACGCGACGTCGTCATGGAAGAGCTGCTCGACACACTCGACACCAGCGGTCTGGAGCTCGACGGCGACACACTCTCGCGACGCGTGTTGTGGGGCGAAGCCGGTCTCGGGCAACCGATCGCCGGGACGCCGGAGAACGTGGAGTCGTTCAGCGAAGCGCAGTGCCGTGCGTGGTTCGAACGCGCCTTCAACGGTGACAACTCGGTGTTGTGTATCGCTGGGCCGGTGGACTCCAAAGAGATGTTCGCCGTCGCGGAACGTGCATTTTCGCTCCTGCCTCGCGGGCGAGCGCTGCCCGAGCCAAAGGCGCCCGTACCGCCGCAACGGGCGCCGATCCAGCTGCAAGAGATGGATGATTCGCAGGTCACGGTGCTGCTCACCTTCCCTGCGCCGCACGAAAACGATCGCGACTTCGCCACTCTATTGTTGTTGAAACGCCTTCTCGACGACGGCTTCAGCACGCGACTTCGCCAAGCGGTGTGTGAACAGCGCGGTCTCGCGTATTCGCTTTCGGCGAACGTCGATGCTTATGGCGACGCCGGTGCGCTCGACATCGAGCTGGCGTGCGCGCCGAAGAAGATGGTCGCGGCGATTGAACAGACGCTCGCCACCGTGAGAGAGCTGTCGCGCGTGCGTGTTCCGGAGCCGGAGCTGGCGCGCGCGAAAGTTCGCCACCGCGCAGAGCTGGAGTTTGCGCTCGATGATCCGAGCGAGATGTGCGGCTGGTATGGCGCGATGGCGCTGATGGGTTGTTCCGCGAGCTACGAAGAACGCCTCGCTGAAGTGTTGCGGGTGACCGCGGCCGATATCTTGAAGCTGGCCGAACGGATCTTCGACCCCACGCTCGCGGTGCTCACCTTGATCGGCCCGGCGGAGGAATCCGATCTGCGCAAGCTGGAGCTCTCGCTCGGACGTGAAGCGCTGAGCACGGTGTGGCTCAACGAAGAGAGCAGCGACGAAGAAGAAGACGCTTTTTCGCAGGCGAGCTGAGCTCGTTTTTCGCGAGGCGTGCCCGCGGGCCGCTCAAACACGTTTTGGAAGATACGTCTCTGCGACCTTGAACAGCTCTGCGAGGTGCACCGGCTTTTTGAGATAACCGTCGACCTTCAAAAAGCTCGCGGTCTCCTCGACGTGCGCGTCGGCGCTCATCAACACCACCGGAATCGAAGCGAGCCGCGGATCCGCGACCTGTTCCTTCCGAAATGTCTTTCCGTCCATGCCGGGCATCATGATGTCGAGGAGGATCACCGCGGGGAGCTCGTCCGACGTGCGCAGCTTGAAGAGCGCGTCCGCGCCGTTCACCGCGCCAAACGCAGGGTGACCTTCGTCCTCGAGGATCTCGATGACCGACTCGCGGATGTCGTCATCGTCGTCGACGATCAGGACGCGCGGCTCAGCCATGCGGTAGCTCCACGATGAAACATGCGCCGTCGCGGATCCGAGGATCGACCTCGATCGTTCCTCCGTGGGCTTCGGCGATCTGTTTGGAGATGTACAAACCCAAACCGAGCCCACCGTAGTTCGAGCTGGAGACGGCACGTTCGAAGCGCCGGAAGATCCGCTCGCGGTCGTCGTCGCGCACACCCATGCCGTGATCGCGCACGGTCAGCCGGGCGCGCGAGGCGTATTTTTCCACGGTCAGCTCGATCGGCTTGCCCGGCCCATACTTGAACGCGTTCGTCAGCAGGTTGGTGATCACCTGTTCGATGCGCGTCCGGTCCCAAGATCCGCGCACCGGCGTACCTGTACTTAAGACCAGGTGGCATCCCGCGGCTTGCGCGGCGCTCGTCTGGCGTTCGGCCGTCTCCTGAACCAACACCCCGAGGTCGACGTCTTCGCGATCCAGCACCAGTCTCCCGATCGAGAGGCGCGAAACGTCGAGGAGGTTGTCGACCAGCTTTGCGAGGCGATCGACCTGCCGGTTCGCGGTGTCGAGCCTGCGACCCATCTTCGCGTCGCCCTCGCCCTTGTTCAACACGTGAAGCGCACCTTCGAGCTGAAGCTGCAGCGAGGTCAGCGGGGTGCGTAGCTCGTGCGAAGCGATCGCCAAGAAGTCGTCGCGGAGTCGCACCGCCGCCTTCGCTTCCGAAAAACGCTGCGCGCTCTCGATGGCCATGGACGCACGGTTCCCGATCTCTTCCAAGAGGTCCCGATCGTCGAGCGTGAACGGGGGTTGCGAGGGCGAACGCATCGCCGTGAGAGCGCCGAACGCCACGCGCGCGGTACGCAGCGGCACGGCGATCAGGCTGCCGATGGGAAATCGCTCCACGAAGGCGAGAAACTCGGGCCCGCGATCCTTCCACAAAGCACGATCGATCACCGGCAAAAAGACGGAGCTGTTGTTCTTGATCAGCTGTCCCGCGATTCCTTCGCCGACCCGCAGCGGCAACGCAGCGATGACCGACAACATCTGCTCTTGGGCGACCTGATTCGTGTGTTTCCAACCGGCGAGATCGAGGTTCTCCGCGTCTTTCGAGAGCAACACCACCGAACACGCTTCGGCGAGCTGCGGAACGATCTGATCGGCCAACATCTGCACCAAGCCGCCGAGATGCAGCTCCGCTTTCATGAAGATCGACGACGCCTGCGACAAGAGCTCGAGCCGACCCACCGCCTGTCGCGCGCGCTCCTCGGCCGCTTCGACCTGTTGCCGCGCGCGCACGTGTTCGGTGACCTCGACCGCCGAGCTGAGCACGCCGGTGATCTCGCCTTCTAAATTGCGCATCGGCTGCGAAGTGATGTCGAACCAACAATCTTGAAGGACCCCGTCGCGCTCCAGCTTCACCAAAAATCCGCGTACGGTTCGCGTCGCGCCGGTCTGATAAATTTCGTCGAGCATGGCGACGATCGGCTGCCCCGCGATCTCCGGCATCGTCTCGAGCAGCGGTTTACCGAGCTCATGCCGGCCACCGACCATCTCCGCGTGTCGTGGGTTCGACAACATCACGCGCTTCTCGCGGCCTTCGTAAACGACGACGGCGAACGGCGCCGTCTCGAGCAGCGCAACCAAACGCGCACGCTCCAGCTCGAGCACGCGCGTGACCTCAGCTTCCACCGACGCCGTCTTCTTCTCGGACACAGAGCTCAAAATTATGCATGATTTTTCGTTCTTTTAAGCCCTCGCGCAGGTTTTCCCGCGGCCATACGTAAAGAAACATCAACGCGCTTGGCTCCGAGAAGCCCGCATCGCAGTGTGCGACCGCCCATGAAGAAGTGGATTATTGCGATCGTCGCCCTTTTGGCGGTCATCGGTATTCTCGCCGGAATCAAAGCCCTGCAGATCGGCGCCATGATGGACGCCGGTGCCTCCTACCAGGTGCCTCCGGAGTCGGTGACCACGGCTCCGGTCCAAGAGGCCGAGTGGCAACCTTCGGTCACCTCGGTCGGAACGATCATCCCGCTTCAAGCGGTGACCATCAGCTCGGAGCTTCCGGGCATCGCGCGGTTCGTGGGCTTCGAATCGAGCGCGACGGTGAAGCGCGGCCAAGTTTTGGTGAAGCTCGACACCGCGATCGAAGAGGCGCAGCTCGCCTCGGCGATCGCCGACGTGAAGCTCGCCGAGGTGAGCCTCCAGCGCGCGAAGTCTCTGCGCGAGCTTCAAGCGAATACACCTGCGGAGCTCGATGCCGCGGAAGCGCGCAGCGCACAAGCTGCGGCGGCGTTGAAGAACATCGAAGTGACGATCGCCAAGAAGACGATCGTCGCGCCCTTCGAAGGACGCCTCGGCATGCGAGCGATCGAACCGGGGCAAGTCGTTGCGCCGGGGACGCCGATCGCCACATTGCAATCGATCGATCCGATCTATGCGGAATTCGCGCTGCCGCAACATGCGCTCGCGTCGATCGAGCTCGGCCAAGCGGCGAAGATCCACACCGACGCATTTCCCGGCCAAGCGTGGGAAGGAAAAGTCAGCACCATCAACTCGGAGATCGACATCGCCAGCCGCAACGTCCGCCTCCGCGCGACCTTCCCGAACGCGGACGGCAAGCTGCGTCCCGGGATGTACGTCAACGTCGAAGTGTTGATGGCGCAAAAACAGAAGGTTTTGAACATCCCTTCGGTCGCGGTGGTGTACGCGCCGTACGGCGATTCGGTGTACGTCGTCGAGACCTCGACCGCGACCGGCAAGCCGCAAAAAGTAGCGCGCCAAAGGTTCGTGCGCCTCGGCGAACGCCGCGGGGACTACGTCTCGGTTTTGTCGGGGCTCGATGCGGACGAAGCGGTGATCACCACCGGCGCGTTCAAGCTCCGAAACGGCGCGCCGGTCGTCGAGAACAACCAGCTCGCGCCGAAGATCGAAGTGAACCCCAAACCGGAGGACACTTGATCTCCGGATACCTGATCTTTGGGACAGCTGATCTGTAGGACAGGAACATGAAATTTACAGACCTATTCATTCGCCGCCCCGTCCTGGCGATCGTGGTCAACTTGGTGATCATCATCGCCGGGTTGCAAGCGATCCGCTCGCTGAACGTCCGCCAGTACCCGAAGGCCGAAAACGCGACCGTCGTCGTCACCACCGTCTACGTCGGCGCGAACGCCGAGCTGGTCCGCGGCTTCATCACCTCTCCGCTCGAACGCGTCATCGCGGCGTCGGACGGCATCGACTACATCGAATCGACCAGCGGGCAGAGCTTGTCCACGATCCGCGTGCGTTTGAAGCAAGACTACGACGCGACGAAAGCGCTCTCCGAGATCAGCTCCAAGGTCGACCAAGTGCGCCGCGATCTTCCGCCGGAAGCGGAAGTGCCGGTGATGAACATCGAGTCTGCGGACAGCCAATTCGCGGCCGCTTATCTCAGCTTCAGCTCGCAGTTTCTGAAGCAGAACGAGATCACCGACTATCTCGTGCGCATCGTGCAGCCGCGCCTCACGGCGGTCGACGGCGTGCAGCGCGCGGACATCTTGGGAGCCCGCACCTTCGCCATGCGCATCTGGCTCGATCCCACGCGCATGGCCTCGCTCAACGTGAGCCCGGTGCAGGTGCGCTCGGCGCTCGCGCAGAACAACTATCTGTCGGCGATCGGCTCTACCAAGGGCTCGCTGATCCAAGTAAACCTGTCGGCGAACACCGATCTCACGACGATCGACGAGTTCAAGAAGCTGGTGATCCGCGAAACCGAAGGCGCGATCGTCCGCCTCGGCGACATCGCCGACGTCGCGCTCGGCGCCGAAGATTACGAGACCGAAGTGCGTTTCTCCGGTGAAACTGCGGTGTTCATCGGCATCTGGGCGCTCCCCAGCGCGAACTCCATCGACGTCATGCGCGGCATCAACGCGGAGATGGAAGCGATGCAAAAAGATCTGCCCGAGCAGATCAAAGGCCGCGTCGCCTTCGACGCCACTTCCTACATCGAAAACGCGATCGACGAAGTGGTGCGCACCTTGATCGAAACCTTGGTCATCGTGGTGTTGGTCATCTTCCTGTTCCTTGGATCAGTACGCTCGGTGTTGGTTCCGATCGTCGCCATCCCGGTGTCGCTGATCGGCGCCATCTTCTTGATGCAGATCTTCGGCTTCACCATCAATCTGTTGACGCTCCTGGCGATCGTCTTGTCCGTCGGCTTGGTGGTCGACGACGCGATCGTCGTCGTGGAGAACGTCGAACGACACCTGGCCGAAGGATATAGTCCGCTCGACTCCGCGCTGCTCGGTGCGCGCGAGCTGGTCGGACCGATCATCGCCATGACGATCACCTTGGCCGCGGTGTACGCGCCGATCGGTTTTCAGGGCGGTCTCACCGGTTCGTTGTTCCGCGAGTTCGCGCTGACTTTGGCGGGCGCGGTGACCATCTCCGGCGTCGTCGCGCTGACGCTCTCGCCGGTGATGTCCGCGCGCCTCTTGAAGGCGGGCCATCACGACAAAGGATTCCAAGGACTGGTCAACCGCATCTTCGAACGCGTGAAGGCGGTCTACGGGCGCATGCTCGATCTGACGCTCGCGGCCCGCGGTGCGGTCTACACGGCGTGGGTGGTGCTCGCCATCCTCGCGGTCTTGATGTTCACGCAGGCGCCGAAAGAGCTCGCGCCGACCGAGGATCAAGGCATCTTGTTCGGTATCGTGAACACCTCGGCGAACGCCACGCTCGATCAAGTGGTGCCGTTCACGGAAGAGATCAATCGCATTTGGATGGCGACGCCGGAGACCGCGTACACCTTCCAAGTGACGTTCGCGAGCGGCGGCTTCGCAGGACAAGCATTGAAGCCGTGGAACGAGCGCGAGCGTTCGGCCTTCGAAGTGTTGCCGGAGATGCAGGCGAAGCTCCAGGCGATCCCGGGAATTCAGGTCTTTCCGGTGATGCCACCGGCGTTGCCGGGCGGTGGCTCCTTCCCCATCGAATTCGTCATCGCTTCGACGGCGGAGGCGCCGGAGATCTTGGAATTCGTCACCAAGCTGCAAGAGACCGCGGCCGCCAGCGGAAAGTTCGCATTCCCGCCGCTGATCGACGTGAAGATCGATCAGCCCGAATCGGAGATCGTGCTCGACCGCGACAAGATCGCGCAGCTCGGTTTGAATCTCCAATCGGTCGGACAGGATTTGGCGTCGGCGGTCGGCGGAAACTTCGTCAACCGTTTCAGCGTCGCGGGCCGCAGCTACAAAGTGATCCCGCAGCTCAAACGTGTCGAACGTTTGAACCCGGAACAGCTGAGAGACATCTACGTCACCGGTCCGGGAGGACAGCTGATCTCTTTGAGCTCGATCGCCACCATCAAAGAGTCGGTGGTGCCCCGCTCGCTCAATCGTTTCCAACAGCTCAACGCGGTGAAGCTGAGCGGCGTGTCGATCGTACCCGCGGATGAGGCGTTGAAGCTCCTCGAGGACGAAGCGGCGAAAATTCTGCCGCAAGGTTACTCGATCGACTACACCGGAGAATCGCGGCAGCTGCGCACGGAAGGCGACAAGTTTTTGCCGGCCTTTGCGCTCGCGGTGCTGCTGATCTTCCTGGTGCTCGCCGCCCAGTTCAACAGTTTCCGTGACCCCTTCGTGATCCTCGCGGGCTCGGTGCCGCTGGCGATGTTCGGGGCCTCGATCTTCATGTTTTTGAAGATGCCGAATCCGAATATGCAGTTTTGGACGGACGGGTGGACGACGACGCTCAACGTCTATTCGCAGGTCGGTCTGGTGACGCTCGTCGGTCTCGTGGCGAAGAACGGCATCTTGATCGTAGAGTTCGCGAACGGGCTGCAGCGTCAGGGCAAGTCGAAGTTGGAAGCGGTGCGGGATGCGGCGCTCACCCGACTTCGTCCGATCTTGATGACCAGCGTCGCGACGGTGTTTGGACACTTCCCGCTGACCCTGGTCTCGGGACCCGGTGCGGAAGCGCGCAACTCGATCGGTCTGGTGTTGGTGGCCGGGATGGCCATCGGTACAGCATTTACGCTGTTCTTCGTGCCCGCGATCTATGTCTTGTTCGCCAAGACGCACCGCGCGGACGAGAAGAGCGAGATCAAAGAGCCGATCGCGCACCCGATCGAAGCGGCCTCGCACTAAGAGTCCGCCAGGCCGCTTCGTCTGAACGAAAGAAGAAGTGCTTAGTTCGCAGCGCCGGGGGTCGGGACCGCGCGGCCCCAATCAGCGCCGTCGTTTTGTGTATCTGCGCCGTTCGGCAAGCGTTGCAAGGAGCTCAGGAAGTCGACGTCATCCGCCAGGACGGTCGCCGGATCGTCGGTGATGTCCACTGCCGCGCCGAGGCCGGTGATGTTCGCCGCCTGGATCGCACCTTCATAGGACAGCGCGTCGACCAACGAGGTCGTAGCCACGTTGATCAGCGCGACCCCGTCGGGCGCACCGTTTTGCACGATGTTCGCCGCGCTGAAGTTGAAGATCAGCACGTTCGCCGGAATGGTCAGTCCGGCTGCGCACGTTCCCGGAGCTGCGCCCTGCGTGCAGATGACCGCATAACCGTTGTTCGGCAAGCTTCCCGACAGCAACACACGTGAATACTCATTGCTGTTCGAGCCGTTCACCAACACCAGCGCGTGGTTGTCCAAGCTCAACGGAGCACCGCTGCCGTTGTAGAGCTCGACAAACTCTGTGTTGTCCGTCAGCGGTTGGTCATAGTCGACCTCGTTGACCACGATGTGGTCCACACCGGGAACGACACCGCTGTCCGGCGGTTCGCCGCTGTCCGGCGGTACGCCCGTGTCCGAGGGGACACCTGTGTCTGCAGGAACTCCTGTGTCTGCAGGAACTCCTGTGTCCGCGGGGACACCTGTGTCCGCGACGCCGGCATCCGGAGTCGCAACCACACCCGAGTCGGCCGGCGTCACCACGCCCGCGTCGTTTCCGGGAATGCAAGGAATACAGTCGGCACCACCGCAATCGAGGCCGGTTTCGTCCGCGCTGCGGCGGCGATCTCCGCAATGTGCGATCTGGCAGACGTCGTAATCGGACGGCATTCCGAAAGAAGCACCGACGTTGTCGACACACGCCAATCCGGGATCGCAGTCAGCGTTCGTGTCGCAGTCACCTTCGTTGTTTCCGCAGACACAACCGCTGGAAGCTTTGCAGTGTGAAGGATCGCCTTGCGGAGGACAGGCCGAAGCGCACGTCCCGCAGACGCCGCCGCAGTCTACGCCGGTCTCTCCATTGTTTTGGATAAGGTCGAGACATTGTGGAGCGACACAGACGTCCCAATCGAAGGGGAAGCCGAAACGTGTGCCGTTGTCGCGTCCGCAGACCGAGCCGGCGGTACATTGTGTATTGTTATCGCAGTCGCCTTCTTGGCCAACACAGGGGACCGCACCGGAACAGTAATCGAAGTCACCGTTGGTGCCGCCTGCGGCTTTTGTCAGTCCGAAGGGGTGGCTTTCTTCGACCCACGAAGTGTCCTCGTCGGGATCTTCGACTTCGGGTTGCTGTTCGCAGCCGAAGGAGAGCACACCGAGGACCGGAAGCGCATACCAGAGTATTTTTTGCACGCGTGTTCGTATCAGGGACTGTTCTTTAATGATAGCCACCGCCGAATGACGCGTTCACGACCAGGCGTCGAACGTGTGAGCTCTTCGTGGAGAATTGCCTCGAGGGCAATTTGTGCCGCCCGACCACGCTGATAGAGCGCCCAACTCTCACTTTCACGCAGAGTGTCGAGCTCTCCTTTGGCGCGGGCCAGAGAGAGCTGATCGAGCATTGCGTCATACTCGGCGATCGCCGCGCGATAGACCGCGTGTTCCGGCCGCGCAGTGACATCGGCCAGCGGTTCGTAGTCGCTGTACTCTCCGGGGCGATGGCGCTCGATCCCGCTCGGGGCCGGATCGAACATGCACAGTAAAGAGACGTGGCCGCCGGAATTGAACACTTCGTGTTTGTTGCGCTCTCTCTTCCCGTCTTCGGCGGGCTCGTTGAGATAATACGACATCTCCGAGTCGATGGTTTGCCATGGCGTCCACTGTTGGTCGGTCCTCGAGTAGGGATGGAGCGCGAAACGCACGCGCGCGTTGCCGGCGACGTCGTAGATGACGTTGAGCTCGGTGCGCGAGTTGTACGACATCTTGAAGACTGACTCTCCTTCCTCGTTCGCCGGAAGGCCGGAGACATCGAACATCGTGGTGTGAAACCAAGAGACCGGGTCACCTGTACGAGAGACCAGGATGGGATCGTGGTGCAGGAAGATGCGGCGACTCAGATATTGCGGCGTCAACGTCCAGCGCAAGGTCTGTGCTTCCGTGGCGCAGGCGGCGAGGAACATCTCGTCGCGGATCAACATCTCTTTGCCGCGGGCTTGTGCAGGATTGTCCGTCGAGACCAGCACCAGCTCGGAGCCCGGCGACAACTCGAAGCGCGACTCGGTCCCAAACGGAAGATAGAGGTGCACCCCGCTCTCCAACCTGTACTTTTGGCCAGCGCGCTCCAACACCGCGGTCCCGCGCACGACACTCACCAAAACCGCAATTTTCGCGGAGATCGAGAGCACTGCCGCTTGGGTGGTGCGCACCCGTTCGACCTCGAAACCCTGAGGGCTCTCTTTCGCGGAGACCACCCGCGTACGTTCCAGTCCGGGCTCGGGATCTTTTTGCCAGCGGTTCGCGAGGATCTGCGGGACAGAGGCCATGCCGTTGTTTACTCCAAAATGCACTCGCCGAACACCGCTTGAGCAAGCGGAACGCCCGCGTATGAGAGCACAATGACGTTGGAGGAGATCGTCCGGCCGCTCTTCGGCGGCGCCTTGATCGGCCTCGCGGCTTCGGCGTTGTTATTGTTCAACGGCCGCATCCTCGGCGTCACCGGAATCCTCGCCGGCACCATGAGGAGCGAGCGCGGCGACAAGACATGGAGAGTCGCCTTCCTCGCCGGATTGCTGCTCGGCGGACTCGGACTGGGTATATCGGCATGACACAGCCCTCGAAGGTGCTCGGCTTTCTCGATTTCTTCGGCAGCTTCGATCCCAGCCTGATGTTCGTGATGATCGGCGCGATCGGTGTCCACGTGTTCGCTTATCGTTATGCGGAGAAGCGGCGTACGCCGTTCCTCGCTTCCACGTTTCGAATGCCGGTACCGAAAGCGATCGATGGACGTTTGATCGGCGGAGCCGCGATCTTCGGCGTCGGCTGGGGGCTCGCAGGTTTGTGTCCAGCTCCAGCCCTGACTGCGCTGGCGACCGGTTCGAAGAGCATCATCATCTTCGTCGCTGCGTTGCTCGCCGGCCAAGTGTTGTACTTCCTGATCGAGCCGCGTCTTCCCCGGCGCTGAGCAACACGCACTGTCTACGGTGCAGTGTACAGCGGAGCGCGCAGGCTCGGGCCGCCGGTTCCCGCTGATCACGCATGGCATGATCGCTGCTCTGTAGACTTTCGCGTCGTGTACGGCGACCGCGTGCCCAGGACGGGCTCGCGACAACAGAAGGAGTCTTTTTCATGGTCGCTCCGGCCAGAAACACAGCTGTGCCCGCTAAACCGGTCGCGGCCCCGAGAGCCGCGCCCAAAGCGGCACCGAAAGCTGCGGGCAAAGCCGCACCGAAAGCGGCGCCGCCGAAAGCGCCTGCGCCAAGGCCGGTCGAGAAAAAAGACTCCACCAGCAATGGCGCGGCGCTCGCTCCCGCAGCGGGCCGTGCGCTCCGCGGCGAATTCAATCACGCACCGCTCAATCCGGACAATGCAGTCAAAGCGTACGGAAATCTCACCGGCGATCAGCTCGCCGGACCCGACGATATTCGCCTCCAACAGATCTCCAAGGTCGCAGCCAAAGAGAATGTCGAGTTGGTGCGCGACATCTCGAAGACGATGACCGACAACGGCATCGACGCCAACGTCTATGGCCGCGCCAAAACTCCAGAGTCGACGTTCGGCAAGCTGCGCGAAACACCGGGGATGAGGGTCGCGGATATCAAGGATCTCTCCGGCGCCCGCATCGACATCAATCCTTCACAGCCGGATTTTGCAGAGTACAAGCGAGCCGGCGAAGCGGTGCAAGCGACACAAGGCGACGCGATGCACTTGAAAAAAGACTACATCGCGGAGCCGAATCCGAAAGGATACACCGGTCGAGTCCATCACGTGATCGACGGTCCCAGCGGCGTCACCACCGAGCTTCAAGTCGGGTCCAAGGACGTGTCGAAGTTGATCGACTCGAAACTGACGACTGCCGGCGGAGATCGTGTCTCTGTTCATGATGCGACTTTCTACAAAGGTGACCTCTACGGAGCACGGCTGCCTCCGCACCTCGAAGGTGAATATACGGCGTTGATGCGCGAGATGACCGATCTGAACAAGACCGGCAAGAGCTTGGATCACTCCCCTGCTCTGCGCGCACGTTACGACGCGTTCATGAAGAACGCGGAAGCCGCACTTCCGCCGAAGCTCAACGCCCCACCGGCGCCCGAGCTCTCCCGCGCCGCGAAGGTCGGCAACGCCCTGTCCAAAGGGGCAGGTGCGCTGGGCGTGGTCGGCGGCGGCTTCCAGGTCGCGCAAGGTGTCGGCGAGCTCCGCAACGGCAAACCTGTCGAAGGAGCCGCAGACGTCACCATCGGCACGGGAAATATCGTCGCCGGCGGCGCCATGGTCGCGGGACGTGTGGCGCTCGGAACGACGACCGGCGGTGCCGTCGCGGTGCTTGACGGCGCGAAAGACATCTACGTCGGTGTTCGTGATCGAAACTTGGAGAAAGGTGTCGTCGGCACCGTAAAAACCGCGGCCGGCGGCGCGATGCTCGCGGGTGTCGCGACGGCAAATCCAGTGTTGATCGCCGGCGGCGCAGTCACCTACGCCGGCGCGGCGATCTATGAAAATCGGGAAGCGATCGCCGAAGGTGGCCGGCGAGCGTGGGGTTGGGTCAAGAGCTGGTTCTAGTCAGCTCGTGGGAGTCTACAGTGCGCGTATTTTCACAGGTCAAACAGGCGTTGGGTCTCGAGGAAGCGGTGGATCACGGCGATGTCGCGGGCTTTGTGGTGAAGGATCGTCAGAACGGCGAGATCGTCCACCGCGAGTATTTCGAGTCCGGGAAGTTGCCTGCGGATCGTGTGGTCTCCGCGATGGATAAGAAGCTCGAATCACTCGCTCACAAATATTCAGGCGGAAGGTACGATATCGAACACGGCATCTTCAACAGCGTCCGTTCCTTCAAACACTACTTCCCAACACGAGGGGAGTAACACTAAGCGCTGGGAAACCGGCACTGCAGAGTCGTGCCGCGGCCTCGTTCGCTGTGGACGGAGATCTGTCCGCCCCGGGCTTCGCAAGCGCGACGTACGCTGCTCATACCGACGCCGCGTCCCGACAAATCGCTCACCTGAGAACGGGTGGAAAATCCGTCCGCGAACAGAAGCTCGGTCAGATCCTCTTGTGTCGCGCATGGAAGGCCGAGCTCTTTGGCGCGGCGTTTCACGGCATCCCAGTCGACACCGCGGCCGTCATCGCGGACCTCGACGATGATCGCATCATTCTCGCGGAAGGTCTTCAGCTCCAGCGTGCCCACGGGCGCTTTTTTGGCACGGATGCGTTCCTCGGAGTCCTCCAAACCGTGGTCGACGGCGTTCCGCACCAAGTGAATGAACGACGACCAAAATGGGACCCAAACGTTCGATTCCAGACGCAGCTGATTCGAGCTCATGCGTACTTCGATCGGTTTCCGTTGCCGCTCGGCGATCGAGCGCGCCTGATCGGCGATGCGGACCAGCCGTTTTTCGGTCGGCTCCAGCTTCCAGGTCGAGAGCATACCCACGATCGAGGAAGTGTCATTCCTCTTCGCAGCTTCGAGCACGGCTTGATACTCGGCCTCGTCGATCTCGAGCTTCGACCCCAGAGATCCTCCGAGCAGTGTGTGGACTCGCGCGGACACCGCATCCCAGCGGTGCTGCAGCTCCTCTACGTATTTGTCCGCCAAGTCACCTTCTTCTGCGATCTGTGTTTCGACCTGGTGACAGTAGTTGGCGAAGACGTGCATTCCGAAGATGCTGGCGTTGCCTTTCAGAGTGTGGAGAGCGCGTTTTTTGCTCGCCAAATCAGTCGAGCTTTTGAGCTGTTTCTGGAGCTCGAGCCCCTCGGAGAGCAGCTCGACGACACCGGCGCGGTCGCGCATGATGCGTTCGAAAAGAACGTGTGTCTCGCGTTGTTGTGCTTCGAGTCGTTCGACTTCGACGACATGTGTCGCGTCGGAGATGACGACCAGGAGCTTTTCGAATCGTTCGCGAACCATGATCGGGCGGTATTCGAAGCGAAGGTGGCGCTGGCCGATCTGCGTCCGTTTCGGCAGCTGCTCGATGGAGAGCTCGATAGGGAGCACGTCCTCGAGCACAGATTCGAAGCCGAGCTGGAACCACTCGCCGAGCTGCGCATCATTTTGGCCGAGATAATCCCAAAAAGCTCCGCTGGCCGGCGGGTCGCCGAGCCACTGCCCAACGACCGTGGAACGTTCGCGGGAGACTTGTCCTTTTCGGTCGATCGTGAAGAAACCTTGGCCGACGTTGTCGAGCACCAGATGCATGTCTTCGTTGCGCGAGTCGAGATCGCGCGTTCTTTCGGCGACGATCCGCTCGAGGCCGATCACGTTGTCGAAGAAGCTGCGCGCCACGAAACAGGCGGCGATAGACTCGAGCACCACGAAAAGCGCGTGGATCAACACCGCCCAGAACGAAGCTTCATAGTTGAAGACACTCTCCGGCAGCAGCAGATAGAGCAAAAGATGGTGCAGCGCGACGGTGCCCGCCGCGACCAGGATCGAGGTAGGATTTCCGAAGACCGCGAGCAACGCCAGCAAAACGAAAAAGTAGAAGTGCATTTCGATCTGCATCGGTCCCTGGCCGAAGTGCACCAATAAGCCGCCCAAACACATCGCAGTGAAACCAAATACCGCAGACATGATCCGCACATTAGAGAAGGCAAAATAAGCGATCGTCGGCCCGAGCAACATGCCCGAGGTCATCAACAGCGCCTTGAGCGGACCGGTCCCACAAAGCGCGGCGACCCCCGCGAACACCGGAATATGCAAATAGAAGAAGATCAGCGCGACCCGATTCATCTTCTTCAAATAGGTCTGTTCGAATGCTGTAATCTCCGAAGGCAGTACGATATAGGACCAAAGTTTTTTAAACATGTTACTCCTCGGAAGCAGTCAGGTCGCTCAACGGATCGATCGCCCGGCGCAATTTCTTGCTGACGGCGCAACCGTACAAAGGCAGAGGTTTGACCTCGCGGTGCTCGCGAATGTTCGTGTACAGCTCGAGATCGACGATACGCCGAGCTTGTTTTCGATCGGTGTAGCCGCCTGAGTAGACGACGCGGCCTTCGGGATCGGCGATGAGCAACGCCGGCACAGCTTCGACACCGAGCTCTTCGTGGAGCCGATCGCTTTGGCGCTGTTCTACGGTGAAGCCGGCGGCGCGCAGGCGATCGAGAAGCGTGTGACCTGATCCAAGGACCAGGATGCGTTCGCGGACACCTTCCGGGCGCTCTGTGGCGAGGAGATGTTCGAGCACGCGGATGGAGCAGCCGCACTCCGTGGAGAGCACATGGGTCATGCTCCAGTCGGCGCGCGGTGTTTCGCCGAGCGGCGTTTCGATGCGCGACGCGGTCGGCGCGGGCATGGTGATGAGGTGGCCGGCGAGCAGATAGGCCGACACGACCGAGGCAACACAGAGCCAAGCGACGAAGGCACCTTTGGCGAAAGGTGGTGCCCCGAAGAAAGAGAACATCCCTCTGAGAAGCTCGGCTGAACCGCGGAAAGCTCGACTGTCTCAGCTCCGAGCGCTTCGTTTTTGTTCCGCGTGTCAGAGCGCGGCGCAGGTACCGCGTTCGCTGCACACACATTCGAGGCACGCGCGCAAAGTCTCGGCGCCGCAGTGTTTCGCGAGGAGCGTGCGCAAAGCTTTCCGCGCCCGGTGGAGGCGCACGGTGGCGTTGTTCGCGGTGAGACCGAGCTCCGCGGCGATGGAGGTGACCGGAGCTTCGTCGATCACGACTCTTTCCAGGATGGCTGCATATTCGGGCTTCAGCTTCTTCGAGAGCTCGAGCGCACAACGGCAAGTCTGGCGATCGTCATTCTCCAGAATTGTGCTGTCCGAAAGCTCCTCAGTTTCCACGTTTGCAGCCGGGACGCCGATGGTGCGCAGCTCGTCGGCCAGCACGTTGCGCAAGATTCGATACACCCATGCTTTCGCGACGGTCGTGTCCCGAAGCTGGGCGCTCTTACTCAAGGCACGCACGATGGCTTGCTGGAGCACATCTTCGGGGTCGACGAGGTGTCCAGCACGCCGGCGCACAAACGCGATCATCGCGGGGCGATGTTCAGCGAGCACTCCTTCGATGATCGCGCGTGTGTCCATGCGATGTCTCAGTTTGAACAGCCGTGCTCGGGCGGGCAACCACAGTCGGGGCCGCAGGCGCAGGTTTCACCGCAACAGCAGGTCCCTTCGCTGACGCTCGTGTTCGCGTCGCAACCGCAGCAGGCGTTGGAGGTGATTTCAGTGCTGATTTCGTCGTTCATGCCCTGCTGACGGGCGGCGCTCGAGAACCTTACACCAAGGGTTCACCAGGCTCGCGCGACACCGTCAGCTCGGAAAGCCGCGCCGCCCATTTTGGCTATCAGACGTGATCGGAGCGCTCCATTCGTGCGGAGAGCTCATCGCGCGCATCGAGGATGTTCCGCAGCGTGGCCACAGAGATCTCGGTTTCGGCGCTCTTGGTGAGGTCGAGCTCTTCATCTTCATCGAGCTCGAAGACGCGCAACCCGACGTGTTCGCGCTCGGCTTCCGCGGCGATGGCGCGGAGGCGTGCGGCTTGCTCCGAGTGATCGTTGTTGAAGAGGACCGTCCGAAAGAACGGGCGACCTTCATCGAGCGCATCGCGGAGCTCTCCGAGCGGAAGCTCCGTGATGCGTCGAAGCACCGTGAGAAAAGGGGCACCGGCCTTCGACGTGGCCAAGAGGACAATCGCAGACATCTTTTGTGGGACGTTACCATGCGCGCATGCTCTCGCTGTTGTTGTTCTCTTTGGCCATAACCGTCGCGCTGAGACGCGCGACCTTGGCACGATCCTCGGACCAGGCTATGAGCCCGTCCATGGCCATCAGACGTGTTGGTCGATGAGGATCGGGTTCCCGTCGGGATCGATCAACATGAAGTGTCCAGGCCCTTTGCCTCCCGGATCCACTTCGGTCTTCAGCACGAGACCGGCGCTCTTGGCGCGTCGCTCCAGCTCGCGGACGTCGGTGTACTCCGGCAGCGTTTGGCACTGCGCGTCCCAACCCGGGTTGAACGTCAGCATGTTCTTCTCAAAGATCCCTTTGAAGAGCCCGATCGTCGTTGTTCCATTCCTGAGGATCAGCCAGTTCTGTTCTGCATTTCCGCCGACGGTTTCGAAGCCGAGCCTCTGATAGAAGCTCCGGGACGTTTCGATGTCTTTCACGGCTAAGCTGACCGAAAAAGCACCCAAGCTCATCGTTGTGTTCGTCATGGTCCGCCGATAGTAAGCTTGGCCCCGGGTGAGCGACTTTCCAAATCTTGCGAATCTCTCCTATGTGGACCGCGTCAACCGAGCGATCGACTTCATGATCGAACACATGGGCGAACCGTTGAAGCTCGAAGATATCGCGCGCGCAGCCTGTTTTTCGCCCTACCACTTTCACCGCATCTTCACAGCCATCGCGAAAGAGACGCCGCACGCCTTCCTCAAACGCGCACGGCTCGATCGGGCGGTATTCTTGTTGTCGAATCGCTCAGATGTATCCCTCACGGAGATCGCCCTCGCCTGCGGCTTCTCCTCGAGCTCCGATTTTTCGCGAAGCTTTCGCGCGCACTTTGGTGTTGCGCCGCGGCTCTTCGACGTCGACCGCGCGCGGAGCTCGCGCCGCGAAGAGATGCAACGGAAGCTACACATCGATCCCGTAAGGGTGGCGAGCGCCGCCGATCCTCGCGACTTTCAGCTGAATCTCGTCGATCTACCGGCGCGGCGCGTCGCCTATCTCCGCGCGCACCGGCCGTACGAAGGAACAGGTGTCCTCGAGGCCAGCGAACGCTTGCTCGCGTGGGCGCGCCCGCGCAGGCTCGAGCACGGACAGTGGCTCGGCTATCAGTGGGACGATCCGGAGCTCGTCCCGATGGAGAAGTGCCGCTACGACGTGGGGCTCGAGATTCCCGCGGAGGTGGAGCTGGGAGAGGACATCAGTGAGGCCCTTTTCCCGCCGATGAAGGTCGCAGAGCTGGAGATCAAAGGGACCGTCGAGCTCGAGCTGCGCGCCCTCCACTGGATCTACGAATCATGGCTGCCGAACAGCGGATTCGCGCCGGATCATCAGCCCGGTTTCGAAGTGTGGAACGGCCTCCCGTTCGGGCACGGCTTGACCCACTTCGAGTTGCGCATTCACATCGCCGTCGTCGACGCAGCCGCACCGCTTTCGCCGGTGTAGACCTCGGATTTGCGAACGGCGGGCGATCGCGCTCTATTAGCGCCGCCCGTGGAGCAGCTTCTTCGCAAATTTCCTGCAATCGCGATGCTGCGCGGCTACACCGCGCGCGCGCTCTCCGCGGATTTTTTCGCGGGCATGACCGTCGCTGCGGTTGCTGTGCCGCAAGGTCTGGCCTACGCGATCGTCGCCGGCCTGCCTCCCCAGTATGGTTTGTACACCGCGATCGTCATGACGGCGGTCGGCGCGATCTTCGACTCTTCGAGACAACTGATCAACGGACCGACGAACGCCATCTCCATCGCCGTCTTCAGCGCGTTGGTGATGGTGCCGGAAGCGGAGCGCGTCGAGGTCGCCATCCTGCTCGCGTTTCTGATCGGCACGATCCAGCTCGGGATCACGTTGCTCAAGTTGGGCGACCTGACGAGATATGTTTCGCACTCGGTGATCGTCGGCTTCACGCTCGGAGCCGCGGTGTTGTTGTTCATCGCGCAGTTCCGCGTCGCTTTGGGACTACCGGAGGGAGGCACCTCGCACCAGAGCTTTTTGGTGCGTGCCTACTTAACCTATACGACGGGTCCAAGGATCAATATGCCCGCGACGGCGATCGCTTTGGCCACGATCGCATTTACGCTGCTCTTGGAGACTCTGAATCGCTATATCTTGAAACACAGCCGGTTCCGCCTGCCCTCTTTCTTGTTGGCGGTGATCGCTTCGGGCCTCGTGGTGAAGAGCTTCGGTCTGGAAAAGAGCGTTGCGGTGATCGGAGCCCTTCCGCCTGGATTGCCGAGCTTCTCCGTTCCCGCGATCACCTGGGCACGCGTGCAGGAGCACGCTCCGCAGGCGCTGGGAATCGCGCTCTTGGGGCTCCTGGAAGCGATCGCCATGGCGAAAGCGATCGCCGCTTATACACGCCAGAAGATCGACGTCGGGCAGCAATGTTTGAGCGAATCCTTGGCAAACGTCGCCGGCAGCTTCTTTCAGTGTTATCCGGGCTCCGGCTCGCTCACCCGTTCGGCGCTCAATCATCAGGCGGGCGCGGTGACCCAGTGGTCGGGCGTGTTCTCCGCAATCGGCGTCGCGGCGGCAGTGTTGTTGGCTGCACCGCTGACTGCATATGTTCCGCGGGCGGCGATCGCCGGCATTTTGTTGATTACGGCGTGGCGTCTCGTCGACAAGCGAGATCTGTCTTATTTTGTGCGCACCTCCCGCTTCGATGCTCTGATCGTCGGGGCGACGGCATTCACTGCGGTTGCGGTGTCCGTCGAGTTTTGTTTGTTGGTCGGCGTGGTCATGTCGTTCTTGCTCTATGTGCCCCGCGCGGGTGTCATTCAGATGACGGAGATGGCGGTGGTCGGGCCGCGTTTGATCCGGGAGCGCGATCGCGCCGATCCCGTGTGTAATAAGTTGGCGATCTTCTCACTCGAAGGGGAAATGTTCTTTGGTGCAGTTCCGGATCTCGAACGGCATCTGGAGCTCATGGAGGAGCGAGTCCAACAGGGAGCTCGAGTGATCATTTTGCGTGTGCGTGAGCTGCGCAATCCCGATGCGGTGTGTATTCAACACCTCGATCACGGAATCCAGCGCATCAAGCAGCTCGGGGGCCAAGTCTTGATCGCAGGGCTTCAAACGGATTTTGAGCAGTGTTTGGATCGGAGCGGCGCCGCGGACCGGATCGGGCGCGATTGTTTGTTTCTCGCGCTCCAAGGACCACCCTCCGGGTTGGTGCGTGCGGTGGAACGCGCGTACGCAATCTTGGGGCAAGATCGTTGTGCCACCTGTCCTCATGATCAGGTGGTCGGGAGCCCGGCCTTGGGCTGGCACCAGGAAATCTGATCGCCTCGCCCTCGTCTACGAAACGAGCGTTGAGCTCTCTGCACCGGAGATCGCTGAGCTCTTGGCGCCGCTCAGCCGCTGCCGTAAGCTGCGAATCCGCTCCGCTCTACATCGAAGCCCAACCTCGACTCGAGCATGGCGATCGCCTCTTCCGGCGTCGCAGCCACGACGCCATTGAGCGAATCCCACTGCCACAAAAAGACCAGCGCCCAAGTCTTCTGATTCGCCAAGGCGCGCTGGAGCAGCTCCCGGAGATCGGGCTTGCCGGCGTCATGAGACTCGAGCTCGAGCGCGAGCAGATCCAGGCCATCACCTTTGATCAGGTATGTCGTCAGCGGCTGGCTCATCAGCTCTTTGGGCAAACGACGTCGAACGCCCTCTGGAAGTACGTCTTCCACCAAGACGCAGTGTTCACCATAGAGCAGCTCGTCCGGACCTTGACGATGGACTTCACCTCCCCACTCGCGCGTGTTCGATCGAACAGACGTGTGTGGAACCTCAGTGGCCGGGCTCAGGAGAAGAAAGAGCGCAGCATCCATATTAAGGAGTGAACGGTGTTTGCGGGCCCATCGTCCACTGCTTATTGTCGAAATCGTACTTGAAGATATGCTGATGAGGGCTCGTATGATCGATGGAACGGCCGTGATTCGTCCAGTCCACGCGACTCCACGGCACGGGTTGGCCGTTGGCGCCCGGCCAAGCCCGATCGAGCGTGGGGAACGTCGCCGTCTGCCGATAGAGCTCGCCCGTGGTCTCGCTCACCCGGCCACCTAAGGTGGTGTGCGGCCCCTGCGCCGCCGGATCAGGAAGCGGGATATCTTGACCGTCGACTTTTTGCTGATTGAGCGGGATCGGATTTCCGGCCGCGTCGCGGGGAATGTAGTGACCGCATGAGTTGTGTGCGCGAACCTGAGCTTCGCCGACGAGATACTCATGTTCGTCCTCCACCTCAAAATTGAACACTTCATGCGCACCCGCCACCCGTTCAATCTGTGCAATTTCTATCGAGCCCGATGCGGTCTCTAGGCGCTCACCTTTCTCGAGCTCTCGTGTCTCGATCCACTTACCGCGATCGAACGAATAGAGAGGGTGCGCACCCGTCGGCTCCAATACTTCTCCACTCGCGAACGTGAGTCGGTGGAGATCGTTGTTGTAGTGGCGAACTGTGGACCGGACGAGGAGACCACAACCAGAGGCGATCGATCGAGGTGGATGAATCTGGGTGACGATTGCGAGTCCGTTCACGTCGATCTCTTCCAATGAGAGCCGGACGACGTCGCCCACCGCGTCGATGTCTTTGGCCCGCAGCGAAACCTCGTCTTCGAGCGAACGGACGTGGACGAGGTCGCCGGGCGCCTGCGGATTGTCCATGACGAGCTCGACGATGCGCCACGAACCTCCCGCATCGCTGCCACAAGCACCGGATGGCGTAATGACACGATCACCCGGCTCGAGCGTCTCGATCGGGAGTGGGCCTTCGATCGTCGAGACCATCGTTCCGGCGACGAAACACTTTCCACCTGCGGCGCGCCGCAGAGTTTTCGAGCGTTGAAATGCCTTCGATGCGCCCTTCGCAAAATCTCCGACCACGGGAACAAAGCCGATCGTCGCTGCGGCGATCGCCACGGAGTCGCCGTCTTTGATGGCGTCATGGAGATCCGTCGCATCCAACACCCAGCCTGCGGGGGCGAAGATGACTCCGAGCACGAGCTCAATCCCCGTCATCGCAGTACGTGCCGCCCAATGGTTCTCGTCTCCAGCCTTTGCCTGGCCCCATCGCGATCCATCTTCACGGCCCGGGGGCTGCGGCTCGTCGGCTTTGTCACCCTTCTCCGAGTCCGTCTTCGTCTGCACTTGAACCGACGTCGGTACTTCAGATGCCTTGCCGACCTCCGTCGCGGGTTTTGTCTTGTTCCCGTCCGTACCTCCGGTCTCCGACTCGTTGAATTCGACTTCCGTGTACGGCGCGACGTGCACATCACCATCCTTGTCGATCTCGGCAATGATGTACGTTCCGTCCTCCGTCTCGATCAGCTCGCCGACTTGTCCATCGAGAAGCGACCCGAGGAAGATCTCCCCCTCACGTTGCTCGAATCCCGAAGGATCGACGTTCGTGAGCGGGTTGTTCCAGACATAACTGAACCGGTTCAGACTCTGTGAATTGTAGGGAGACTGCACAATCAGATCAGGCGAAAGGAACCGACCGATCCGCGGATCGTACATTCGTCCGCCCATGTTCACGAGGTTCAGAATCTCGTCTTCGTCTTCGTGCCCGGTAAATCCGAGCCAGCGCGCGCTCGCGGGCGGTGGTCGAGTGTCGACCCAGTCCGGATTGCGACGTTCACCGAACGGGTCATAACTGATGCGCTCCAGGAGACCGCCGGCCTGATTGGTGATCACATTCGGCGAGCCGAGATGATCGCCGTGTACATAGTTGTCTGTTCGCGAAGTCGAGCTCTGGCGCTCCTCGTAGGTGATCGTCAAAAAAGGCCCGGAGGGAGAACGTAACGAGTGTTCGTGGACCGTCGTCCCAGATGTGTGAGGCGCCACTCGACGATAGAGCCCGTCGATATAAGTGGTGACCGCCACCGGCGAGGTCCGCTTCACCCGATTGCCAAGCCCGTCATACTCGAACGCGACCGATCCGAAGGTCCCCACCATGGAACGAGGTTTGTTGAACGCGGTATAGCCGACGCTCACCGGGTCGCCGTTGGCGTCCGGACGCAACGTCTGATTGCCGTTCTCATCATAATCGAATTGGAACCCGGCCACGTCCCGGACTGCATGCGGCTTGTCAGAGGGATCGTACTTGAGCGTCCCGATATCGTGTTTGAAAATGAGGTTTCCGTCGGGAGAATAATCATAGTCGCGCCGGATGCTGGCTTCGTCGATCTCGAGCGCTCGCAAACGATTGAGCAAGTCGTACTCATAGGACTCCGTCAAATTTTGCAGAGCGTCGGTCTGTGACTGCACATTGCCGTTGTCGTCATAGGTATAGGCGAGATTCTGGAGCATGGTACCGAGCGGGCTCGTCGTTTGAATCGAGCCCAAAAGCCCCGACCTCGCATCGTAGGCCCGGTGCGTCGTCGTTCCGTTGCCCAGGGAGAAAGTCGCGATCTCGTTCGCCGGTCCCGCCTCGTCCCAGGTCCACAATGCGACGCCGTTCTCCTCGAGCTTCGTGAGATGGCCGAACGAGTCGTACCGGTAGCGGACTCTGAACCGCGGCGCACCCGGGACCTCGGGATAGGTGAGCGATTCCGGGAGCCCGTTGCTGGTATACGAAACCATCGTCTCGAACAATTCCGGCGTACCAAAAGCGTCGGGGATCGCACGCAAGCTGCGATAAAGCCGACCCGCATGATCGTAGAACAGCTCAAGGGAGCTCCCGTCGGCTCCATGAACCGCCGTGAGCTCGCCAAGCGCATTCACACCTTGATCGTATACGAGTGTCGTTAGTCCATCAGTGTCGAGCCGGTGTGTTGCGCGACCGCCCGCATCATAACAAACTTTGGTCTCCTGGCCGCGGGCGTCGACTGCGGACTCGACACGTCCGAGCTCGTCATAGACAAATGTTCTCTCTCCACTGTTCGGATCATCGATGCGTGTCCGTAAGCCGTAGGCGTCGATGTCGACAATCGTGATATTGCCGAAGGCATCGATCGAACGCAGTCCTCCGAAGGGGCCGTATTGATAAGACGTCGAGCCACCCAGTGCATCGATAGTTTTCGCAATCTGACCGAGGCCGTTCTCGATATACTGTGTTTTTCCGCCTTCGCCGTCTTGTATCGTGCGCTTGCTACCCTGATACGAAAACAGAGTCTTCACGCCGTCGGTCGCTTCGATCGTCTGTAGACGGCGCTGCCGGTCATAGTCGATGGACATCCAATCCACCGCCGTTCCCCCGAGCGGGAAGGGACGCGACTGTCGCCGGAGCCCCCCGTGCGCCCAGTAGTGCGCTTCTACGGTCGTCGAGACGCCGCGCAGTCCAACCTCATGCATGAGGTATGGTCGCAGCTGCGCATCGAACGTCACTTTCGAGGCCGCACCATCGGTGTTTCTTTCGTTCAAAGAGAGAAGATACTCGGAGCCGTGCGCCTCGCGTGTGACCCACTGAACGGAGGCTCGGCCGTCCGGATGATGGATTTGTCGCAGCGTACCGAAGTCGTCATAGAGTCTCCAGGTCACGCGGCCGTTCGCATCGACGATTGCATTGAGCTCCCCGCGATATGGGTCGTAGAGATAACGCGTCGTGTGCCCATGACTATTCGAGACCGCATGAACGAAGACCCGGTCCGGATCATAGGTCATCGTCATCTGTTGCACGCGCTCCCCGGCGGCATTCTCGATACTCAGACGCGTGATGTTCCCAAAGTCGTCTCGATCGTACGTGTGTTGAAGATAGTGCTGCGGATCCGAGCGCTCCGAAATCTGATAAATGTTCGGGTAACCTTTCGTATCATAGAAGCGCTCGTATCTCCGCTGTTCTGTTCCCGTAGCGGTCGTCTCGGTGATCGTGGTGACCCGAGGTCTCGAGATGATCCAGGAGCTCTCAATGTTCTCATATGTCGTGTTCACCTCACGGACGTTCGGCGCGAGATCGACACCGGGAGCCTCGGAAGTGATCGTGATATTAGTTAGATTCCCGAAACGATCGGGATGGTGATTGTCCGTGGTTTCGACCGCAAAAGGATTGAACCCTGCCAGCGCAGACTCCGGATCGGCCAGACCGCGAAGCTCGCGGACGGTGATCGGAGCACAATCGTAGCTCTTCGTGGACTTGCTGCGCTCGTAGACGAGGTAACTCGGAAAGGTGTGATTCCAGGTTACGTAGGTCAACAACACGTCATGATCGACGGCGTCGTAACGGACCCAGCTGGAAGCCGGTGGAATCACTTCGCTCGTATTCGGATCAATCGTCCACTCTGCACAATCGCCGTATCCGAAAGTGAGCACTGCATGCGGTCGGCCGGCTCCCGGATAAAGTCCGACATTCGTTAGCGACGCCGGCTCATAATACGTGGTGGGATCGAAAAAGTAGCGCGTATAACGAATGCTCTCGCCGAGGGGATTCGCCGCGCTAGTGTCGTCCGTGTGAGTGTCGGTCCTCAAGATCGAGGTGAAGCCGAGCCAGCCGGCGCCGTGTCGATCCATGACGGCATTGCGATACACATAGGAGACGCGCCGTTGATCACCCATGCGAAAGCCCGGAATCGTCAGATTGTCGTGTTCCGTCGCCGAGACGACATACCGCGGGCCGCGATACCGTTTGCACGGGTAGGAACACGATACTCCCGGATCTTCGAGGTACGGCCCATATTCACTCGGGATCAGCGGCGAGTACACGACCCTGGTGGCGAACGGCTCGAAGCCACCGCTGAAGTCGATGGTGCCGTCGCGAATCTCCTCGAGCTTGTCCGTGAGCGAGGAAGCATCGTTGCGAAACACCTTCGCTTCGAACGGAAAGACCAAATCGACGGGGCCGTCTCCGTCGACGTCGGCCAACAAAGGGCGCATCCAACCAGCATGGTAAAAGTCCATTTGCAGCGCCGTCGCGGACGCCGGGGGAGCCGGATATGGCATCGAGGTGCTCTCCAACAACTGATCCGCCGTCCGGTCGGACAAAAACACGCGAATGGTATTGAACGCATAGTCCGGACAACCAAAGATGTTTAGATTCCCGTCGTCCGGGATCAGGAGATCTTGTCGGCCGTCATCATCATGATCGATGATCAGCGCATTTGAGAATTCGCCGACCGAGAATAGGTTTTGATTGCTGAAGAGGATCGGCGCCACGAGCTGAAAGTCGCGGCCGTCGTTGAGCCACAACTGGAGGTGGCCGTCGTCGGTACGCTCCAAGACATCGCGCAGACCATCGCCGTTGGTGTCGATCAAATGGAAGTCGGCACCGGTGAGAAAAAGCGTCCCGGTGATATTCGTCTCGCGGAGTATGACCGACGCACTGCTCCCGCTTTTCCGATAGTCGAGAATCTGCAGCGGTGTCGGATTCGAGTAATCGCACCCGGGCACCGAATATGAGGTGTCTCCTCCACAGCGATGGATGAGCACCTCTTCTTTTCCGTCTCCGTCGGCGTCGATCGGCAATACAGCCATCGTCGCCGCCGCATCGCGGAGCTCAACAATTTCCGCGGGCGGATCAAAGCCGTGCCCGTTGTGAAGATAATAGTACCAGGGACCTTCACATCTCCATACTTCGTTGAGAATTTGGCGTTGTGTGCACTCCGGGGTGGGTTGCGTCGGCAAGAATCGGTGCAGAATGTCTTTGAGGCCGTCACCATTGAGGTCGAGAACGTACGTGCCGATGGTGGATTCGTCGTTGAGCCGGATATGTTGCGAGCAACTGAGGCTCTCTCCATCGACGTAGTGAAAGCCGGTTCCAACACGCGGTGAACGTGCATGTCCGGTGTCGACGATGCTGAAGTCGCTTCCCGAAGACAGCAGGACACGCCAGGTCGGCGATTGGTCCGCCAGAAGGAGATCAGTGCGGCCGTCGTGATCGTAGTCCAGCGGAAAACCGCGTTGGAAACCGTTGTTTCCGAAAGTGTCGTCCGTGCGGGCGGTGGTGACCACGTGATCCGCAGGTCCGAACCACGGTCCGTACAGAATATGCCAGACGTCGTCGTCCGGATACACGACATCGTCATATCCGTCGCCATCGACATCCATGACCGTATAGACTGCGTTCGGAGACGCGTTCTGCATCGTCAACGGCGCCTGAAATCCAGCCTCTCCTTCTCGATACTGGAGACGGATCGGCTTTTTGCACGCGCTGTCGACGCACTCGGTGATTGTAGTCAGCAGACTTTTTCCACTGATCGTGCTCGGCGTATAGTCAAGGTTGTAGCGACGGACGAGCTTCGAGCCGCGCGCAGCGGTCACTCGGATCGATTCGAGCTTCTGATCGATCTCGTGACGCGCGCCGTGACGATATTGGACGATCGGATCGTTCCGTTGTCCGTAGTCGAAATAGATAATTTTGTCGTGCGTTAGCCCGCTGCCATGTGCGCCATAACGAATCTCGAGCGGATAAAACACCGGCTCTCCCTCGATCGGCTTGACCCGGTCATACGTATAGTCGATGGAATTGCCGAAACGATCCTCGATCTTGCGCAAAAACCAATGTGTATTGACGCCGGCGATTTCCGCTGTGTTGTCGCTGGAGCCGCCGAATTTGTAGATCAGGCCTTCTTTGCTCCATAACGTGAATGAGGTCGGCCCAGTGGTGTGCGGTGTGCCGCCGTGAGAAACGATCTTGCGGAGTGAATCCGGCTGAAGCCGGTATTCGGTGCCGTCTTCGCCGTGTGCACCGACGGCAATGGCGAGCTGTTGATCGCCAAAACAGAAGTGATCGTTTTCGTCGAGCTGTACGCCGATTAAGCCGCCGTCTTTGCGAATCGTGCGCCCGCAGCGATGAATCGACGAAAAACCGCCTAACGTGACACCTTGGCCGGAGAAACTGGTGCCGCCATTACTATTGTAGGAGATCGACAATTGCGGGACCAAACCGGCGCGGTTCGGCGGAAGGTCGATGCGGATGTCGTAGTTGGCGGAACCGTCGGAGCCGACCCGGAAGCTGCCTGGAGTGTTGGCGCCTTTCTCTAGTGGATCGAGTCCCGGAGGCGGAGCTTTGAATTCGAGCGGGAGCGGCTCGTCGGGATTCGAGGGAAACGTCGGTGCCGCCGGCGGCGAACCGAACACAGCGGGATCGTATTCGGGGACCTTGAGCTTGGCTTGATGCGGCGAAGGACAGGTCAACGTCGCGAAATCGACATCTTCCACGAGTGCCGTTTCTCGTGAGCAGGAGGCAAGGAGTACGAGAGCCCACCAGGCGTGGTGTTTCATACGCGAGGCTCTAAGCACGCGCAGTGCCGGCGCGATGTGCAGCGCGAAGGCCCCAACTCGGCCCGCAGATCGTCCGGAAACCTCCGGAAACGTTCGGACGCCCCCGGACGTCCTGCGGTGTGTCCGAGCCGCGACACAGTGACTGTCCCATGAGACAGCCCTGGGACGTCGACTTCTCTCAGCGGTCCCGGATCGTGCCGACCCGAGTATTTCGGCTTTAGCTCGAAAAGTGTTGCGCGCGAGGGCAACGGGATCCTTCAATCGGGTCCTGACTGCGAATCGACTGTTCCCGATGTTGTCGGTGGCGAGCTTGCAGAGCTCGCTGGTGCTGTATCAGCAGGTGTTGGGTGGTGTACCAACATATCAGTTTCCAGACACGGGCGAGCCCGCGTTCGTGACACTCAAGCTCGGCTCGAGCGAGATCGGGTTGGGCCAAATGAACGACACGCCGCCGCTGCACGGACAAGTTTTGCGGCCGGCGAGCGGTCACCGCATCGAGCTCTGTGTGTATGTGGATGAGCTCGAAAGCGTGTTCGCGGCCGCGGTCGCGAGCGGCGCAAAGCCTGTACTTTCACCGACCGCGCAGCCTTGGGGCGAGCGGGTGGCGTATATCGAAGATCCCGACGGCAATCTGGTGATGTTGACTTCGTAGTCTGAAACACAGCCGGGACGCGCGCAGCAATGAGTGTATACTTTCCGGGGTATGTTGAGCGTGACGATGTTGCTCCTGCTGGCCGCCGGACAGGCGCCGCCCTGCACCAAGGCACGGGCCGAAGAAACTGCAGGGCGCTGGCCGAAAAATGACGCAATCGCACTTCAAGGCGAAGCTCGAGGTCAAAGCGCTGAAGGCGATGTTGGATCAACTGTAGATCTCTCGATTTGCGGTGTTCCGGCGAGCTGATCGATCGTCGCGCCGAGGCCGCGCACCAACAGGGCCATTCTTGCGTAGTCGAGCGTGTCGGGGGTGTCCGAGGCTTCGTGGTAGTGCGCGTTTCGGAAGAGCGCAGTGTCGGTGATCATCACTGCGGCGTAGTCGTTGACCGCAAAAGACCAGTGATCGGACCACCCGACTCCCGGCACGAGGAGCGGTGCCGAGACACCTTCGGAGGGCAAGACTGAGGCCTGGCGAAAGGCGGCGATCGAGCTGCGGATCAGGTCGCGTGCGGAGAGATCTCCGACGAAGGCGACGAAGTCGGCGCGCGTTGGGTAGAGCAGCCCAAACAGCGGAGGATAGGACTGTGTCTCTTTCTCCGCGGAATAGAAGCCGACGGATTCAATCGATAACATTGCGGTGATCTTCTCTCTCCGTTTTTTGGAGCGATCTGCATAGACGAGGCTGCCCATCCGTTCTGTTTGAAAATAGGGCGGTTCTTCGTTTACGAAGAAGATGAATCGAATTGTGCGCTCGAGCTGATGCTGTTTGAGTTGCATCGCCCGTAACAACACCAAGAGCGTGGCGACTCCGCTGGCGTTGTCGTCGGCACCGGGCGAGAGGTCGACGGTGTCGTAATGCGCGCCAAGAACAACGAGCTCATCCGTGCGTCCGGGGAGCTCGATCTCGACGTTCGAGACCGGTGTACCGGAGATGTCGAAGGTATGGAGAGCCGGCGTCCAGCCCAGGGCAATCGCATCTAATCCTTCGCAAAACTGTGCAGAACCTCCATGAGATAATCATTGTCCCATC
>WUUC01031324.1_pt1 | contig 53212 bp, 69 predicted proteins | sample 6278441 | NCBI WGS metagenome assembly WUUC01 (sample SAMN13675441, study PRJNA597444) | soil metagenome | isolation source: soil | place: USA: Washington | collected 2017-10
CCGGCGCGGCCGGAGGAGGGCGAGTGCGAGTGGGCACTGGCGCACCCGGCCACGACCAAGCGGGACCGGGCATTCTGCGACCTGGTGGGGATCGACTATGCCTGACGTGATCCTGGCGAACTGTGGCGTAGACGGGTGCGCGCCGGTGCCGAGCTGGATTGCCTGGCCGCTCGGGGTGTTCGGCGCGGTGGTGCTCGTGCTCACTCTCCTGGACCTGTGGAGGCGACGGTGACACTGTGCGGCCCGTGTACGGCGGAGAGCGCGCGCTGGCTGGACACCAGCCCGGCCACGCTCCTCCCCCGGCTGGGGTTCGCCTACGGCTCCGGCGCGGCGTACGACGTGAGCCCGGCCGGGGTGGCCGAGCGCCGCCGGGCGCGGCACGCCGAGTGGGCGGCCACGGTGCGACGTCAGCGCGCGCTCGTGGCCGCCGGGTGCCGGGCCGGACATCACGCGGAACCCGGTGTTGACACTTCACTGTCATGCCTGTAATGTTCTCTCTATCAGCAGGGCACGCCACCGGAGAGGGACACAGACAATGAGCGACAAGACCGTAGAGGCCCGGGTCAGCATCTCCACCGACAGCCGCGTAGAGGGCCGCTACTTCGTGGACGTGCGGGACACCACCGCTGGCCGCAACCGCCAGATGACCACCCGCGTGACCGACACCCCGGCCGCGTTCGTGGCCGAGCTGACCGCCGCTGGCCTGGCCGCCGGGGTGTTCGTGGAGCTGGTGGACGAGACCGGCGGCTACTGAGCGAGATCGAGCAAGGCCCGGACCACCACGGTCCGGGCCTTGCTTCTTTGTAGGCACTCCTGTAAGGTTGGGGTATGAGCAACGACAAGCGAGACCAGCCCAGCGCCGGACACAAGGCGGACCGTGAGTACGCCCGCGACGAGACGGACTACACCCCGATGAAGGGTGAGCTGTTCGTCAAGCGGGCGGACGGCTCGGTCCTCCTGACCCAGACGGACAAGACGTTCGGCAAGGGCAAGGGCCACAAGTCCTGACAGTGCACCGTCAATGAGGAAGGCCCGGACCGCGAGGTCCGGGCCTTCTCCGCATCCCGGCCCACGGGGGAGGCCGGGGAGGCTGGCACCGTCGCCAGCCTCGCGCCAACTAGCTGGCGACCTTGGTAACCGTCGAGCCCGGGTGCTTGGCCGCGAACGCCGTAGCGGCGGCCTCGGTGCTCTTGGTGACGGTCATCCCGCCGGGCAGCTTGATCTTGAATGTGCCTCGGTTCTTGGCACCCTTGCACGCACACGCCATCGTCAGCTCCCCTGTCCCAGCGCGGCGGCCAGCGCCGCGCGCTCCTCGTCCAGCTTCTCACGCTCGGCGGCCAGCACCGGCTCCAGCTCGGCCGCCAGGGCCTGGCGCGCGGCGAGCGCGGCCCGGTCCTCGGCCAGGGCGGCCCGGACGGCCCCCTGGATGTCCACCTGGCTGGCCCGAGCGAACGAGCCCAGCTCGGTGTCCGGGTCCGGCCCCAGCGAGGCCGTGAGGGCCACCTGGCGGCCCGCCCGGCTGAAGGTCCCCGGGATCGGGAACCCCGGCTCCGCGTGGCGGCGCGGTCCCGGCGAGAGCGCCAGCACCTCCACCAGGCTGAGCCCGTCCGGCGTCTCGCGCCAGTCGCCCGAGACCTTGCGCCGGTCGATGGCCGCGCGCTGGGGGCTGTCCTCGGGGAGCTCGATCACCCCGGCCACCGCGATGCCGTGCTCGTCGGTGTAGGCCCGCACGTGGGCGGCCACCGTCTTGCCGTCGTACGCGGACATGGTGCGCGCCGCGTCCAGGTCCAGCGCGGCGTGGCGTCCGCCCACCGTGATGCGCCCGGCCCAGACGGTCCCCCCGTCCTCGGTCTCCACCGGGAAGCGGTTGAACGCGGCGTACGCGCCGGTCTCGTCGCGCGGCGCGGTCACGCACACGTCGGCGTACCCGACGTGGCACGTGGACCAGGTGGCGACGTGGCCGAACACCCGGCCGGTCTCCCAGTCCCAGGTGATCGGGGTCGGGCCGTCCAGGGCGGGGAGGGCGAACGCGCCGATGCTCGGCCGCTCGGCCGGACCGGCGGACGCGATGAGCGCGGCAGCGCGCTTGGTGTCCTCGGCCACGCTCTCCTCGGTGACCTCCTGAGCGATGAGCTCCATAGGCCGGGAGGTCTCCGCGAACGCCGGGATGGAGACCAGGGTGGCCGCGCGGACCCGGCCCTTGGTCACCAGGAGCTCGATCTTGGGCTCCTCCCCGTGCTCCTCGTAGTGGTCCTCGATCATCTCCCAGTTGACCGGCTCGTCCGTTCCGGCGAGCACGGGCACGCCCTCGAACGAGTCCAGGTCCACCGAGGGGCCGAGCGTGCCAGCGCCCATCAGGTGCATGGCCTCGGCCACGTCCTCGGCCAGGCGCGGCATCTGCTCGCGGTCCACCCCGTCGTGGAGCTCGCCCTTGGCCCAGACGGCCATCATCTTGCCGTCCAGCCCCTTGGCGTTCTCGGGGCTGACGTACTCCTGGGCCAGCGCGTCCTTAACGGACAGGACGGCGGCCTCCTGGACCACGCCCACGCCCACCGCGCCGTCGTGGCCGCCCTCACGGGAGCGGACCCACTCGAACGAGAACGGCACAGCCGCGAGCTCGATACCGTCCGCCGCGAACCGGCGGCCGTCCCCGGTGCTGAGCCCGATCGGTGCGAGCATGGTCCGGAACTTTGTACCCATCACTGCCTCCTTGTGACCAGGCTACCGGGAGCGGCGCATCTGGCGGTTGCTCAGGTCTACGGTCTCGCCGGGCTCCACCAACAGCATGGTGCACCGGCACTGGATGACCTCCTGGGGAGGCCCGCTCGGGTCGCCTGGGAACGCGAGCTCGAACCCGCCCACGTTGAACCGGCCGCCCACCGGGACGCGCTGGCCCTCGGCCTCGTCGTGCGTCGGCCGGGTCCGGTGGTCGTCGGTGGCAATCCAGAACATCTCCAGCGGCTCGTCCGCGTCGGCGGCCACCACGCGGAACGCATCGGCGCGCCCGGCGTTCAGCGCGCCGATGGTCTCGGTCCGGGCGATGACGGTTGCGCGGTTCGGCCAGCGCTCGGAACCGGTCGTTGACAGAACACTGTCAACGCGGTCCCTCAGCTTGGGGATCGACTCGCCCAGGTTCACGCCCTTGGCGAGCTCTCCGGCCACCAGGTCGTACACCTCGTCCGGCACCCGGACCAGCCGGTTACGGACCTGGGCCAGGTAGGCCGTGACGGCCGGTCGCTGGGTCCAGTTGTAGTCCGGGCCGAGCACCCGGGCGAACGCCACGCCGATGGCGCGCCACACCTCGCCGTTCAGGATCAGGTCCACGGCCTCGCGCCACAGCGGGGCCATCGCCCACACGGCATCCATGTCCGGCCGCTGGTCCCCCCGGAGCACGCGGCGCGCGAGCTGGACCAGCCAGTCCGAGAGCGCGGCCCAGACGGCGGCCCGGATGTCGCGCTCCACCGAGGCAATCTCGGCGCGCGCCTCCAGCCGGACGGGGAGCCAGGGATCACGGCCCTGGCCGTCCCACACCGGGCCGGTCACCGGATGCTCCAGACCAGCACCAGGCCACCGAGGATCAGGGCCAGCCCCACGCCGATCATGCGGCCACCAGCCCTCGGCCCCGGTTGGCGATGCTCAGCGCCGCGAACAGGAGGTCATCGTGGTGCCGGATGCCCCGGGTCAGGAGCTCGTGGACGTAGCCCTGGAGGAGCGCGCCCAGGTCGCCCTCGTCCACCCCGAGGTCCGAGGCCACCAGGGCCACGTGGTTCCACGCGCCCTCGGTGACCTTGGCCGCCTTCTCCGGCGAGATCGGGCCGACCACGTGATGGAGCTCGTGGCGCGGCACGTCCGACCACCGGCCGCGCCGCTCTTGCGGCGTGGTCAGGCGGCCACCGGCGAGCTCCAGCGCGCGCATCACCATCAGCTTGGCGCTGGCGTTGAACACGGCGGCCGGGCTCGGGGGAGCGGTCACGCGGGTGGCGGTCAGCTCCCCGATGCGCCGGTCCAGCGCGGCCGTGATGGCGCGCGCCTCGTCGGCGGCCGGGAGCTCCGGCGGCTCGCCACCGTTCGGCGCACCCTCGCTCTCGTCGTCGTCCAGGTCGCCATCGGTGCGCTGGGCCGCCGTTGGTGGGAGGCCCACCGACTGGACCGCCGGGAGACCGAGGAGCCGCTGGACCTCGGGGTCCAGGATGAGGTCCGGCTGGGTCTTGACCAGGCCGAGGAGGATCTGGACCGCGCGCTCCGGGACGGTGGGCATCTGGTCCACCGAGAACGCTCCGGCCTTGACCACCTCGTCGTCACGGATGAGCTGGCGGTCGTGGAGCTGAAGGGCCTCCTCCAGCCGGTTGGGCTTGGCGGCCAGCGCCGAGGTGTCGAACGCCAGCGCGTACCGCTCGGGGTTGGGTACGCCCATGTGCTCCAGGGCGCGCCGCAGGAACCCCCGCGTCAGCGCGTCGGCCACCAGGCCCAGGTACCCCTTGATCCACCGGATGCCCTCGTCCGAGATCAGCCAGGCGGTCCAGTGGTTGGCGTCCCCGATGCCGGTCAGCACCTCGGCCGGGATCTCGGCCGAGGAGGCCAGCCGCTGGATGGCCTTGTCCTTCATCGGCGTGATCTCGGCGGACAGCTCGGACCAGAACGTCAGCGGCCGGATCTTGTCCAGGTGCTCCAGGAGGTGGTCCGGGATGGTCGCCATGATGGGCACCATCGAGCGCGCGTCGCCCTGGTTGGTCATGCTGGCGGCGGCGGCGCGCTGGAGGTAGGCCATGAACCCGGCGAGCCCGGCCGGGTCGCTCTCCTCGCGGGGGAAGTCCACGCCCTCGGGGAGGAACATGACGCCAGCGCCGGTGAGGCGAGAGTCCAGCTCGGCAAACTCGCGCTTGGTCAGGAGCTCGATCTCTCGCAACGGCACGATGGCCGAGCGCGTGAACGAGTCGGCCTGGTCGGTGTCGTTGGGGTGCGGACGCCAGCACCGGATCAGGATGTCCGTCCCGTCCTTCAGCACCAGCTTGGAGCCGCCGCGCACCTGGGGCCGCCGGACGGTGACCTCATCGCCGGTCTTGCCGAACGCCGCGCCGGTCACGACGAACCAGGAGCCCTCGGCCAGCTCGGGGTTGGTGGCCGCGCCCTCGCCCACGATCCAGCACTCGCCGCCCACGGCCAGGTCCACACCGGCCAGCCGGAGGTTGTCGTCCCGCTGTGAGCCGGTCCCGAGCGGCACGGCGGCCAGCCGCTTGATCCGCTCGTCCTGGACCTCGCCGGTCTCCTCGCCGGTCTCGTCCACCTCGGTCACGTAGAGCCGGGCCTGGGACACGCTCTCACCGATGCGCCCGGCCAGGAAGTGGTGTTCGGGAACGATGTCGTAGAGCCGCCATGCCTCGGTCTGCCAGGTGGTGTTCCCGAACCTCCAGGTCTTCCACGAGGAGCCGTCCGAGAAGTCCACCATCGCGGTGGCACCGGCCAGGGCGGTACGACGCTCCACCTCGGCGCGGCCGAACGTCGGGTCCGGCGGCGCGGCGATGCTCTTGGGTCGCTTCAGGGCCACAGCGGGTTACCTCCCCAGGTTGTGGGTCATGCCAGTCACCTGGCTGAAGGCCAGCGCTATGGCCGGGATCAGCATGACGGGCGAGTCCCCCCAGAACCACACCAGGGGAGCGGCGATGAGGGACACCCACATCCCGGCGCACCACGGGCACTGGATCAGCGCGGCGATGAACGAGCCCAGGGTGGCGGGCCGATCGTCTAGCCAGCCGATGAGCCAGTCCCGGACCGGCTCGGTGATGGTGTCCGCGTAGATGAGGCCGGTCACGCGCGCCACGGCCAGCGCGTAGATCAGGAGCTGGAGCCAGGCCGGGATCGTCATGTGGCCCATCGTACGGGGTCCAGGGGGCATCTCGGGTGGGCCGTCCGCTGACACTCGACTGTCATCGAGCGCGCCCGGTGCTCGGGGGGACGGGGGGGACCGGGGGAACCCTCCCGGGACCTCCAGCCACATACACACGTACACGTGTGTGCGCGCACCACAACACACACTTTTTCACATGCGCAAAGGTGGGAGAGGTCCCCTCAGTCCCCCCGCTCCCCCCAGGGTCGGACGGCCCGTCATCTTGACCCTGGGTCGCACTCATGGCCCCGTTACGTGAGCACCCCTGCGCGCCCACCGGATGGCCTCGGCGGGGGCCGAGAAGTATGGCGGACGGTCTGGGGTGCTCGGTGTGGGGTCCTCGGTGCCCGGCCCTCAGCGTGGGAGGACGGCCCCGCCGAACTTGGCCCGGTGGGTCTTCCAGTCCTTGCCAGCGGCGGCCACGGTCCGGCGTGCCCACGCCTCCCGGTGGGCCTCGTCCCATACCTCGTCCGGTCCGGGCCGTTCGTCCTTGACCAGAACCCCCGGCGGGGGGACCAGGTAGCGGACCCGCTTGCCCTCGACGTACTCCGTACCCTCGTACGTCCAGCCCTGCTCGATCAGCGACGCCACCAGCTCGTCCGCGTTGCCGTCCGCGACGATTGCCGCGTCCACCTCCCGGCAGTGCTTCAGGTGCTCCACCAGGGCCTCGGGGCCGCCGTCGTCGCCGTGCTCCTCGTGCTTGCCCATCACGCTCTCCGCTCCTTGTGGTCGGTCTTGCGGGGGACCGCGACACCGGCCACGGTCTTGGTGCATCGCCATCCCGGCGCGGCCTCACAGACAGGGCACGCCTTCTTTCGCTTCCCCAGGTCCACGGCCTGGCGGCCGGAGAGAACCCGGCCGCCTCGTCCTCGTCCCGTCATCACACGCCCACTCGCGTGTACCGGGTGCTCTGGCCCTTGATCCAGCCACCGAGCCCGCCACGCTCGCGGAGCTGGTGTTCCACGGCCGAGCACGTGTACCCGTTGCCCATCCGCTCGTGGAGGATCGTGTGGTCATTGACCTGGCACCGGTGGCCCGGGGGGTCGATCTGCTCGCACTTGTAAATCTGGTCCGCCGGGAGCCCACAGCACTGGGCCGGGAGCCGGGTCTTGCGCTCCTCGTCCCACGGGCCACTGATCTGGCACACGAACTGGAGCCCCGGCCGGGGCCGGAACAGCCACCGATTCGCCATCACTTCCTCCTCGTCCGGCCGCCGGTGGAGGAGTTGCATCCCCCACACGCTGGCCTGATGTTGTCGCGCCGGTAGGTGCCGCCCTGGCACCCGGGGACGATGCGGTCCACCGTCAGCGTGTCCACGGTCAGGAGCTGGCCGCACCGGTAGCACCGGCACGCGGGCTGTCCGCCCTCGGTGCCCGGCTCCACGTCCACCACGAGGGGACCGTGGAACAGCCCCTCGATCACGATCACGTCCCGGTCGGCCCGGTAGCACTGGACCAGCCACTCCCGGCGTCGCCGCCGCTCCTCGGTCCCTCCCCGGGCGTTGCCGTTCGTGGTGCCCCGGCGGCTCGCTGGCCGCGCGAGGGGGCTCACTGGCAGTCCAGGTGACGGGGGCGGTTCTTGGCGCTGACCTTGCGTCCCTTGCCCCGGTTGGCCCGGCCCAGCTTGCCCGCGTGGTAGAACCCGCACTGGTTGCACCAGTAGGTGTTCGAGTTGCCCCACGTCCACTTCCCCTGGTGGATCAGCGAGGCCCGGCGGCCCTCGGCCTCGGCCTGGGTCAGGAACTGGTCCTTGGGCTTGCCGTAGCTGGAGCACTTCTTGAGGTAGCCCACGCTCATGACCGGGCCGCCTTACGGGCATCCCGCATCGCCCAGCGCCGGGTGTCGTCGTGCGCCAGCTCGGGGTCCTCCAGGATGGCCCCCACCAGCCAGAGCGGCGCGTCCGAGTCGGACCGGCCGACCCACGGCGCGGCCGAGACGCCCAGGATGAACTTGCCAGCCACCAGCGTGATGAACACGTGGGAGTCGTAGGTCTCGCCCTCCCACATGGCCCACGCCTGGCCGGGCCGCTTCTCGCGTGCGTACGCCGGGGTGTCCTGGGTCTTGGTCCACCGGACGGTGGCCCCGACCCCGGTCCCGATGGCGGTCCACTCGCTGGCCGGGTCACCCGCCAGCTCCACCATCCGCCGGATGATCTTGTCCTTCAGCCTCATGGCCTGTGGTCCTCTCTCGATCGGTTGCTGTGGTTGGTACCTTACCGCCATCGCTGTGAGGTTGTCAAGCACAACGCGGGCCGAGCGAGCCCGACCCGCGTTGTCAGTGCAATGTCAAGAGCGGTCCGGCCAGTCGGCCCGCTCGGCCTCGGTGCGGAACACGGCCGTGTCGATCGGCCTCAACGACTCGCCCACCGGCCGCCGGGGGAGGCCAGCGTCGGTCCACTCGATGACGGCCGTGTCCTCGGGCCGGGGCTCGGCCACCGCCACGTGCCCGGTGTCCCAGGCGGGGAGGCCCAGCGCGGCCCGGACGTAGCGCGTCCCCTCGGTGTCCACCGGGTCCAGCTCTCTGGTGGCCTCCAGCTCCCGGAGCGCGTCGCTCAGCGCGAACGGGTCCGGGTGGGGGAGCTCGGCCGTCTGCGACGCGAAGTCGCCCAGCCAGCCCCGCACGTAGAACAGGCCGTTGCTCGGGTCCTGCCGGATGGTCAGCGTCTGGCCGGGGCCGTCGCCTTCCCAGCTCCCGGTGTGCCGCGCTCGCTCCTCGGCCTCGAACCGTGCCTGGCGCTCCTGGCGCTCGCGCTCCCGGCGTATCCGGCCCTGGGCCAGGCTCCGGTCACCCATCCGGCCCACGACCTGGCCGAGGAGCACCAGGGCCAGGGTGAACCCCAGCACCGCGCCGATCAGCGCCTCGTCCGTGATCGGGTCGGCCCAGAGCAGGCGGCCGGTGAGCGCCAGGGTGGCGGCCACGAGAGCCCACCCGATGACGATGGGGGCCAAGGGCGGCACCATCTGTGTACGCTGGCTGTGACTGGTCACGTCGGTCTCCTGTTCGGTCTCGGGCCTCCCCTGGTGGGAGGCCCGTGGTCGTTGGTCAGCGGATCAGCGCGTCGGTGTCGCCACCGATCAGGACGGGCTCGTGGCTGTCCACGTGCGCCTGAGCGCTTGCCACGGCCTTGTCCTCGTCCCACCGGTGGATGGTCTTGCCGCACTCGGTGCACGAGCCGCGCCAGCCCCTGGGGGTTGATCCGTTGGCCGGTAGCCACTCGCTGAGCGTCATCCCGATACCGGGGTCCACCTGGTTGAACACCACTCGCTTAGCCATGCCGAGTACGTTACCGCCACGACTGCAAAGTGTCAAGCCAGGATCTCGGCTGGACACATACCCGCCATGCCTGCTAAGTTCGTCACCAGGTCGGGCCACCGAGGCCCGGCGCGATGGGGAGGCAGTATGCGAGCGGCAGTCGAGACAGACGGCACGGTCCGGACCATCCGGCTCAGCGTGGCTGACGTGCCGGACGTGGACGTGACCAGGCACTGGCACCGCAAGCCCCGGATCTTCCGGCCCCAGAGCGTGGTCATCACGCTGGTGGACGGAGAGGTCAGCCAGGCCAAGGTCAGCGGCGGGCTGGTGCTGAAGTCGGGCCAGCCGTCCACCGAGGTCGGGGAGAGCGAGACCTGGGCTCGGAGCGCGTGGAGCACGGCCAAGCTGACCGAGGCCCCCGCGTGGCTCAAGCGCCTGGTGGACGAGGCCCCGTCCGGCGTGACCGCCTGGCGTGACCTGGACACCACGAACCCGGACGAGGTGACCGCGCTGTGAACGCCATCGACATCGGGGACAACGTGCTGTGCCTGGGCATCGTCGTGGTGGGCGGGATCGTCGCGGCCATCTGTGCCTGGCGCGGCAACTGGCCCGGCTAGACACCTTACCGTCATCCCTGTAAGGTAGACCCCAGAGCGGCACGGAGCCGCCGGAGGAGGAACAATGGGGAGCAAGGACAGCGAGGGTCCGGGCCGAGGCGACAAGAGCTCGGGCGGTTCCACCGGGGGCTCGGGCGGAGCGGGCACCGGCCCGGGTCGCACCGAGGGCCAGGGCCGCGACGGTAACGAGAGCGGCCGGGGGACTGGCTCCGGCAAGGGCAAGCGGTGATCGTGGGGACAGGTCCCGGCCGTGGCGTGCCGTGGTGGCGCTGGCGTCGGGGCCTGTCCCTCCGGTCGGAACAGGGCCTCCTTGGCCCTGAGCCAGCGCCGAGGGGACAGCCCCGCGAGGGGCGCACGGTGGCGAGGATCGAGAGGGTACGGGGAACGTGAGCACGTTGCGGTTCGTCTGGCGGCACCACATCGTCTGGCACGCCATCGGCGTGGTGGACCGGGTGAGGTACCGGCGGGCTGGTTGACAGTCCAGCGTCAAGACACGGAGAGGCCCGGCCCCCTGGGGGACCGGGCCTCTCCTGCTCAGCCGGTCAGATCCGGCGGGTGACCACCTGGCCGTCGATGGTGCGGGGATCGGCCACGGGGGTGACCTGGGGCCGGATGCCGAACAGAGCGAACCCGGCCAGCACGATGGCTCCGAGACCGGTTACGGCCCCCTCCGACACGTTGAGGCCGTACTCCGCGAACAACGCCGCACCGGCGGCCACCGCACCGACGAACAGCGGGGGGCCGATCGGCCGCGTGGTGAGGGCGATGACCACCGCCGTGAGGAACGTGACGATGGCCGTGGCCTGTCCGGCGTTCAGCCAGTCCAGGCCCAGCGAGACCGCCCACGTGACCACGGCACCGATGGCCGCCAGCCACAGCGCGGGCTCACGCCCGAAAATCTTGATCTGTCGCATCGTGCCTCCTGCTACTGAGCGGCCACGTTCAGCGTGCCGCCCTGAACCTCCAGGACGCCGGTCAGCGTCCCGTTCTGCCCAGCCGGTCCCGGGGGACCAGCGGGACCTTGCGGACCCTGGGGGCCAGCCGGACCGGCCGGACCCTGGGCACCCGTCGCGCCACGAGCACCGGCCGCGCCGGAGCGCTTAGCCATCGTCATGGCGAGCATCGTCCAGGCTTGCCAGCCGGACAGGTACGTGATGTTCCCCAGGTCGCGGTCCTTGCGGAACTTGTTGATGGCGGCCTCGGTCTTGGGGCCGTAGTCGCCGTCCACGTCGCCCGGGGAGTAGCCCAGGTCAGCCAGCACGTATTGCCAGAACTTGACCTCCTCGGACTGGTCGCCCTTCTTGATCAGCATGTCCCCTCCAGCTCCCCCACCGCCGGAGCCGCGCACCGATGCGAGGCCCAGCGATCCGGTCCAGTTGTCAGCGGTCTGGGTGTAGTCCCCGCTGAAGTGCGCGTGCTCGGTGTGCTTGTTCGAGCCGGTGTACGTCCGGGTGGTCCAGCCGGTGGACCGGCTCCAAATCCGGCCCTTGTAGATGATGTAGCGGAACGGGATGTACCCCCCGGCCCTGGCCTTCTTGACCAGGTACTGGACCACCAGCTCCATGTAATCGACGCCGGAGCCGGGAACCAGGTCCTTGTCCACGTCGATGGCGCGGACCTCATCGAGAGAGTCCCCGTCCTTGTACTCGGCATCGCCGGAGCGGTCGCCCACGTGGCCGGTGTTGCTCACGGTGTGACCACCGCCAGCGATCCAGCCGTCAGTCTTCTTGTCCCGGCCGGGGAACGCCGAATTGAACTCGGCCCGGACCGTGGTCAGGCCCTTGGTCAGCACGGCGGCCATCAGGCGGTCACCACCCCGATGGACGGGGTGTGCCAGTCCGTCTGTGCGCCGTCCTCCCACGGGTCCGGGATCTCCGGGCCGATGTGGTCCTCCGGGTCCTCCTCGGGAGCCGCCGCGTGTGGGTCCACCGGCGCGCTCACCGGGAGCTCCCGGGTCGTCTCGTCGTCGCTCATCCTGCCTCCCCTCGCTGTCACTTCACAGTAACAGCTTCAGGCCCCCGGGCTCATCCCCGCTTGCTCCGCCGGGTGCGCGCGGCCTTGCGGGCCATCCGGCTCCGCTGGCCGTGGGTCACACCGGCGTTCGAGATCCGAGCGGCCTTGCTCTTGCTCATGCCCTTGCGCCTCAGCGCCTTGTACGTCCGATGGCGACCGGGGGCCACGTACCCCTTCTTGCCGCCAGCACTCGACACCATGCCGACCACCTCCAGCTCCAGTCATACCCCGGAAGGCTTGACTGTTAAGTGTCAACGCAAACGAGGCCCCCACCATTCCGGTGGGGGCCTCGCTGGGGAGGTGGGTCAGCGGGTGTTCATCTTGGCGATGACCAGGCCACGATCGGCCAGCTCGGTCTCCATCGCCCTGGCCCGCTGATAGATCGGGCCGTCGTACTTGCGGGTGTCCGCGATGACATCCTGGAGCACCTTCTGGCCCTCGGGGTGCTCCACGGGGACCAGCGTGTCTGCGCCGATCATCCGCATGAACCACCCGGCGGCCGTGTCCACGCCGGTGCCGCCAGCGCCGCGCGGCCCGGTGTACTTCTCGGCCACCCACGCCACCAGCGCGCGGTCCAGGGCCTCGTGGAGCTCGCCGGTCTTGGGGATGCCCCGGTCATCGGTCGCCCCGGGCGGGCCGTAGGCGAACAGCGGCCGGTCCCCGTAGCCGGAGAACCCGTGGTCCTCGACCTGGTAGAACGTGACCTCGGGCATCTCCCAGCGGTTCGTGTACTTCACAGCGGCTTGTCCTCCTCGGGCTCGGTCGGCGTCGGGAACTCGGCCAGGCCGAGCTCGCGTGCCGCGTCGTTGATCATGGTCCGGATGTCGCTCGGTGCGAACTCGCGCCAGCACTCGGAGCCGGTGTTCTCGCCCCGGTGCGGCATCGCCTGGTGGTTGCTCTTGGCCCCGTCAATCCAGCCGTCCAGCACGCCCAGGAAGTGCTTGAGCGCTCGGTGTGCACCGCGCCGCCCAGGAGCTCCGAGCGGGCCTCCACGGTCCACCGGGACGGCCGCCGGGGTGGGCTCGGCGTACAGCTTGGCGAGCTCGGCCGGGTCCTGGTCAGCCTCGGCCTTGCGGTCGATGGTCTCGGCCACGATGACCTTCCCGGTCTCCTCCTCAATCCGGACGAACGGGATCGGGCGGCCGTACTTCTCGATGTAGCGCTCCGGCTCGAACGTGCGCTCCCGGAACGCCGCGTCATAGGGGCTGTCTCCCCAGGTCCAGCGGCCCGTGGGCAGCTCCCAGACGAAATCGCCGGAGCCGTCCACGCCCAGGAATCGGGGGTAAATGGTCGTCATGTTCGGTCGTCCTTTCCGAGGTGCGGGGGCCGGTCGCCCGGCCCCCGCCGGGGGTTACTTCTTGTCGTCCTTCTTGGTGGTCTCGGTGGGCTTCTCCTTGGCCTTCTCCACCGTCTCCTTGCTGATCCGGCGGGTGCCGCCGTCTCCGAACTGGCCCTTGTCCTCGGGCTCGTTCGCCATGATGTCCACCTCCCCGGCGCGTCCCTCGCGCCTTCTGGTGTAGACATTACCGTCATCACTGCAAGGTGTCAACAAGCAATCTCGGGGAGGGAGTGACAGTGCAACGTCAGCGGTTGCCGAGGGGGCTCAGGCCGGTGGAGGGCATCCCGCCCACGGGGGCCACGAACGTCTGGGAGCCCTGGTGCCGGTCGGCCCACATCGCCATAGCGATGGCGTCTCCACGGTCCGGTGACCGGCCCAGGCGGGCCACCACCTTGTCCTTGGGCTCCACCTTGATCTTGGGCGGGACGCCGGTGTCCACGTCCCAGGTCGGCGTGGTCAGGTCCGAGATCATCAGGTCGTCCGGGGGGAGCGCCAGCACCGGCTCGTACGCCGGGTCCAGGAGCTCGCGGAGGTGCCAGTACGCGGCGCTCCGGATGTTGGTGAACCCGTACTTCCCCGAGCGGTCCCGGGCCGGTGCCTTGCCGGAGCCGGTGTACGCCAGCGGCCGAGCGCCCACCTCGCGGAGCCGGTCGAACACGCCAGCGCCCAGGCCGATCACGTCGATGATGGCCCGGCCGTCCAGGCCCTGGAGCGCGGCGACCTGGCTCATGGTGTCGCGCCGCCGGTTGCCCTCCAGCGTGATGGCCCAGCCATCCCGGTGTGCCAGGACCGACTCGTCACCACCGCGCCCTACGTCCACGCCGGTCCACAGCGGCCCGCCGGGGGAGGGACGGCCAGCGCGGTCCCACTCGTGCCAGCGCTCGATGGCCGCTTCCAGCCAGGCCAGCGGGATCACGCTGTCCTCGTCGCTGGCGTGGAACTCGCCCAGCACGCGGTTGTGGTAGACGGCGCTGTCCGCACCCCACTGGGCGCGGCGCTGGTCAGCCCACTGGCGCGAGATCCGGCCCGAGGCCACCGCCTCCTCCAGGGTGACGTGGCGGGTCCACCAGTCCTCGTACCCGGGCGCGCGCCGGTGGATGTCGTAGAACCGGCCAGCGGGCGGCCCCGGCGTGCTCATGGCGAACGCGTACGCGTTGTCCGGGGTGTCGGGGCCAGCGTTTGAGAACGCGCCCTCGATCGAGTCCCAGGTGGGCGGCGGCACGATCTTGGCCTCGTCCAGGAGGTACAGCAACTCCTCGGCGTGTGCGCCCTCGATGCGCTCCGGCTGGTTGCTCGCCACCGCCGTGGCCGCGCCGTGGTTCAGCTTCAGCCGCAGATCCAGGAGCTCGGTCCGGGGGTTGTACGGCGCGCGGCCCAGGGTCTCGAAGTCGATGCGGCCCGCCCACTTGTGAATCTCGGGCCACAGGTACACCTCCAGGTGTCGCCAGGCGGACGCCGTGGTGATGATCTTCCAATCCCGCCCGGCCAGCTCGCGGGTCGTGGCGAACCAGTTCACGAGCACCGCGCCCATGAATGACTTCCCCAGGCCGTGGGGGCCACGGACGGCCACGCGCCGCTTGATCGGGAGCGCGTCCAGTACCTCCCCCTGGTAGCCGGTGAGGTTGACCTTCAGGCACTCGTCCGCCCAGGCCACCGGCGAGTTGGTCCAGCGCCGGAGCCGGGACCGGCTCAGCACCTTGCCCGCCAGATCCACGATCACGACTGGCCGCCCATCGTGCTGATGTCGATCTGGGAGAGGTGGGCCTGGATCAGCGCCGGGACCATCGCCTCCTGCTCGGGGGTGAGGTTGAGCCCGTCCAGGATGAGCGAGATCCGGGTGGCGACCACATCACCCCAGCGCTCCGCGAGGTTGGTCAGCCGCTCGGAGATCCCCATGTCGTGGGCGGTCTTGGCGTACTTGACCACGCGGTCCCGCTCGGCCGCCTCCAGGGCCACCAGGGCGCGCGTCTCCTCGCCCACGGCGTAGATCGTGCCGTCCTTGCCAGCGGCCCCGTACCGGTAGCCGATCAGGCCGGAGCCGTTCGGCCGCTCGCCGGGCTGGAGCCCTTCCTGGTCCGGCTCCGGCGGCTCGCCGGTGACCACCTGCTGGCGCAACAGCTCCCCGTACGCGGCGGCCCGGAGCCATGACATCTGGAGCATCCCGAGCACGGCCATACCGGAGTCCAGTTGCTGGCCGTTCGGGGGCTGGCCGATGGCGGACCACGCGGTGATCCGGGCCTCGCCCTTGGCGCGCGCCACGGCGCGGCTGTGCCCGGCGTGGTTGCGGCACGCATCGAGTCCACGGACGGCGGCCTGGTGGCAATCGGCGGCCACCTTGGTCCGGCGCTTGGTGCACTCCAGCCGCTCGTGTGTCTCGCACCAGCGCGCGCCGCCGGGGTTGTTGGTGGGGCCGAGCTGGTGTTCCGTCATGGTGCCATCCTATCCGGGAGTGAGGGGGCATCACGACCTGGACGCCATGACAGTGAAGTGTCACGCACCGAGGCCCGGCCGGGGGACGGGGAGGTCAGCCTGGCCGGGCCTCGGGCGGGACGGCTCGTATTGCTTCCGGTTGAGCCGCACGCTCAGGTTACCGCTTGCGGAGGTGCGCGCGCTGGCTCGCGGTCAGCGTCAGCTTGTAGCGGTTCACCTTGTCGTTCATCAGGTTGCGGCCGGAGCTGTGGCCGAGGCCGTGCTGGTGGCCGAGCTCGTGGATCAGGAGCCAGGTCCGGTTCTTGTCGTACCGGTAGTAGCGGCTCAGCTTGGCCGTGCGCTTCAGGTCGATGGTGATCGTGGAACCCTGGCTCCAGCCCGGGGCCTTGGCCTTGCCGGTCCGGACGGTGATGCACCGGTACGCCTTCCCCGAGCACCGGGACACCATCCGCATGTCGCTGGCCGTGTACTTGTCCAGCCAGTTGACAGCGGTTGACACCCGCCAGCTCTTGGGGCCGATCTTGTCCACCACCTCGATCACGCGCTTACTCGGCGGGGGCGGCCCGGCCTTGCTCCAGTCGATCGTGGTCAGCCACGAGCGCGTGGTGGGCACCGGCGCGGCGGCGGCCGGGGACGGCGCGCTGACGATGCCAGCAAGCACAGCGGCGGCCAGCGCCAGGGCAGTGATGATGCGTCGCATGTTCGGTCTCCTCGTTCGGGTTGAGCTGTCACCTTACCGTGCCGACTGCAAAGTGTCTAGCCGGTCTTGGTCCAGCCGTAGGAACAGGCCCCCATCCGGAGCCAGCGTTCAGCCTTCACGTCCTCGTTCACCACGTGCTCCACGCTCTCGCCGGGGGCCAGCGTGACCAGCTTGGGGAACTCCTGGGCGGCCTCGCCGGTGATGGGCCACCGCACCCACACCGCGCCGGTCTGGGGCTTGTCCGTGGCGTTGGTGGCCCGGACGGTGGCAACCAGGCCGTACTCCCCCACGATCCGCTTCTCGCACGTGCCGGTGACGGACACCGGGGAGGTGGGCGGGACCGTGGACACGGCCGGGGTCGGCCCGCTCTCGTCCCACAGCGCCACGGCGGCCGAGGAGCCGCAGATCAGGAACAGGCCCCCCAGCACGATCGAGACCCAGGCCCACGCCGGGAGCCCCCGGCGGCCGGTCGGCCGGTCGTACCGGGGCCAGCTCGGCGGCGGCTCCCCCGGGCTGGCGTAGTGCTCGCGGTCCACGGCCGGGTCCGGCTCCGGCGGGACCACGGCACCGTGGCCCGCCATCCAGTCCAGCGGCGTGTGGCCGTACACCGGGGCCTGGCCGGGGTGGAACGTCGCGTCCCGCTTGTCGTTGGTGCCCATCGTTCGGTCCTCCGTTGGTCGGCGGCGGCCGGTCGCCCGGCCGCCGCGCTCGATCACTTCTCGTAGCAACGGGACCAGTCGGTCCCGGTCTTGCTCACATCCGCCAGGATGGGCACCCCTCGCCACTCGAACGAGAGCGCGTCCACCACCGCCCGGCCGATCTCCTCGGCCTCCCCCTCGGGGACGGACAGGACGATCTCGTCGTGGATCTGAGCCCGGAGCATCGGCAGGATGCGCCGGTCCAGCCGGAGGAGCCCGGTCATCATCAGGTCCCGGGCCGCGCCCTGGCCCATCAGCGCCGGACCCTGGGTGTGGGAGCGCTGGGGGTCGGCCCGCATCAGGCGACCGAACCCGTTGTCCATCAGCGAGCCGCTGGCGGCCAGCGCCCGGACCTCCTCGCGCCACTCCACCAGGCGGCCGAACCGCTCGTACATGGACCGGTCGAACCGGTTCACCACGGCCGGGTCGATCTCGTTCTCCATGCTGATCCGCTTCAGCGACTCGCCGTAATTCCAGCCGTGACCGATGGCCTTGGCCGTCTCGCGGAACTTGGCGTCCCCGAACAGCGCCACGGCCAGCTCGCTGTGGGGGTCGTCGGTCTTCAGCATCTCGATGTACGCCGGGTCCTGGCTGAGCCCGGCCACGGCGCGCATGTCCACCTGGCTGAGGTCGGCGGAGATCAGCACCTCGCCCGGGTCGGGGAGCAGTATGGCCCGCTCCACGTGACGGCCGCCGCGCTTGCCGAGCACCGTCAGCCCCGGGCTGGTCACCGACCACCGGCCGGTGGCCTGCTCGAACCCGATCTTGGGGTGGACCCGGCCGTCCGGGGCCACGTGGTCCGAGACGGTCTGGTACACGCTCCGGGCACCGACGATCCGGTACACCTCCTTGGCGATGGCACGGACCGCCGGGAGGTGGCCGTACTCCTGGGCCAGGTGGCGCATGTGGTTGCCGCTGGTGTCCAGGTCGTTGCTCTTGCCGGTGCGCCACAGGCTCGTGGCACCGGCCGCCCGGAGAGCCGCCTCCAGGGCCTCCTTGCCAGCCTTGCTCGCCAGGGGGCTCTTGTACGGCTTGCCCTTGGCGTCGGCCATCGGGATACCGGCGTTCTCGGCCAGCCAGGCGAGGCTCCCGGCCTTGCGCTCGTTCACCTCGGCCACGCGCTGGGCGAGGAGAGGCTGGTCCACCAGGAACCCGTTACGGCTGATCTGGGCGGCCAGCGCGGCCACCCGGTGCTCCCGGACGAGGTAGTCCGGCGAGGTGCCGCCCAGCTTCTCCAGGAGCGCGGCGTGGAGCCGCCGCGAGAGCTCCACGTCCTGGACCATGTACCGCTGGAACTCGGCCGCGTCGGCGGCGCGCTCCGGGTCCGGGTCGGTGGTGTCGTAGGGGATGGCGTCCCAGCCGCCGTACTTCTTGGCGAGCGCGCCGGACACGTCGGTCAGCTTCTCCCCGAGGCCGTAGGTCTGGCCCAGCGTCCCGAGGTCGTACTTCCGGGTGGCGTCCACGCCCTTGTCCCGGGCCATCGGCGGGTCCACCAGCCGGGCGGCCAGGATGGCATCGAACAGGCGACCGGCGGCGGCCAGCTCGTGCACCTCGTCCATCGTCATGGCCCCGGCGTTGACCAGCGCGGGGAGGTCGAACGCCATGATGTTGTGGCCGGTCGCCAGCTTGCTGGCCCGGATGTCGGCGGCCACCTCCAGCGGAACGGTCACCCGGCTGGCGTCCGGCTCCGGCGCGTACGTCGTCACCGGCCGGTCGTCGGCCGCCGTCGCGCCGATCCGCACGTACGTGGCCGGGTCGGCCTTGTGGAGGTTGGCCGCGTCGCCGGTCTCCAGGTCGAACGCCAGCACCTCGGCCGCCGGGCCGCGCACCTCGTCGTGGCCCTCCCCGTCCGTGTCCTCGGGGGCCGGGCCGCGCGCCTCGGCGTGCTCGTTCTCCGGGGCGGGCTCCGGCTCGGTCAGCGGGCCTGACACGTGATTGTCAACGGGCTCCGGGTCCGGCACGACCGGCGGCGGGCCGGGCTCCGGGTCGGGGTTCTCCTCGGTGCCGTCGTCCTCGCCGGTCTCGAACACGGACCACTGGCTGACGTGGCCGTGTGCGAACCCGTTGCGCTCGATCCACAGGCCCTCGTACCGGCGGCCCCGGAGCCGGGAGTACGCCTCCCCCAGGGCCTTGCCGTAGCCCTTGTCCGCCGGGTCGTCCAGCTTGGGGGGAGCGAGATACCCGGCCGGGTCCTGGAGGGCCTTCTCCCGGACCTGGGCCGTCCGGAACGGCTCGTCCCCGAACTCGCCCCGGAGCCAGCCGAGGTGGCCCGCCCAGTATTGGGTGTCGAAATCGCTCTCCGAGCGCCACACCTTGAGGTTGTCCAGGAACCCGGTCAGCCCGGCGGCCTCCACGATGCCGCCGGTGATCCGCTCCCAGACCTCGAACGAGCCGAACGAGACGCCGCGCTTGGGCCTCGGCGCGCCCTTGGCGAACCAGGAGCGGACCAGCGTCAGGATGGCGGTCATCAGCTCGGCCCGGTGCTTGCGGGTCCAGCTCAGGAGGTCGAGCCCGGACTGGCCGGGGTGGCGGAACGTCTCGGCCTTGCGGTCCTGGGGGTTGGCGTACCGGGGCCGGAGAGCGATCCGGTAGACCCGGCGGGTGAGGTCGCCGCGCACCTGGACGTTGTTGCCGAGGCTCATCCAGGTGATCACGTTGGGGAAGTTCGCCATCGTGCTGACGCCCAGGATGCGGTCCTGCCAGGTCTCGGCCGTCAGCGCCTGGGCCAGCGCCGCGCCCTCCAGGGTGTGGGCCTCATCGAACACGAAGAACTCCGCGCCGGTGCGGAACGCGGCCGTGATCTGCTTGCGGAGCTCGTCCGGCTCGCTGACCCAGTTCATCGGCTCGGCGGCCGACCCGGTGTAGACGGTCAGGATGCTGTCCGCCAGGAGGTTCTTACCCACGCCCATCTGGAGCCCGTCCAGCACGGCCAGCGGCACCTTGGGCACCATGCCCCGGATGGCCGGGGTGACCAGGAGGCCCAGGACGTTGGCCTGGTCGGTCTCGGAGTCAAACGGGAAGTCCCCCAGCCACTCGTCCAGGATCAGGGTCCGGGCGGCCAGCACCTCCTCCGGCGTGGGGTCCTCCGGCACCTCCAGCCCGGCGAACACCTCGGCGGGGAGCAGGAGCGTACGGGTGGCCTCGTCGTACCCGGGCTCGGTGACGATCGTCCCGTCCGGCCGGACGAACGGCGCGTGGCTGATCCGGTCGAGCTGGGCGAACCGGTCGGCCCGGCTCATGGTGGCGGCCATCGTGCCGGGGTCCGGCCAGGAGTAGGAGTACGTGGTCCCGTTGGCCCCCTCGTTCTCGTTCACCGTGATGGCGGTCTCCTGGATCAGGTCGTGGAACGAGCCCCGGTCCACCGGCCGCATCGTCGCGCCCAGGCGGCGCGAGATCACGCCACCGTGACAGAACAGCTCGGATGCGTTCCAGCGGTCCAGGAGCGCGCCGGTCAGGTCGTTGATCACCGAGAGCCGGTCGCGGTTGACCACGATCGTGACCCGGCCGTCCCCGGCCGAGGGCGCGCCCTTCTCCTTGGCCTTGCCCTTGGGCTTGGCGTCAGCGGGCTTGGGCTTGGCCGCCTTCACGACGCGCTCCAGGAAGCTGGCTCGCCGGTCGGCCGGGCGCGCGCCCAGCACATCGTCCAGGCCGGACTTGCCTCCCCCGGGGAGGCGACCGAACGTCACGCGGGTGGCCCCCTCCAGCGCCAGCGCCTCGGCCAGCTCGATCCCGGCCTGGTAGACCTGGGGGTTCTCGGCCGCGTCCGCGTCCAGGATCACCACGACCTCGCGGCCGTCAGCGGCCATCAGGTCCCCGATCGGCTGGCCGTTGATCTGCCACGAGCGGCACCCGGCGATGCCGTAGACCCCCACGCCCTCGGGCGCGTAGGTGGCGGCGGCCAGACACTGCTTGGTGCCCTCCACGATCAGGATCTTCTTGGCGTCGGCCACCGGCCGGACGGCCCACAGGATCGGGGTCATGTCCTTGCGGAACACGTACTTGCGAGCCCGGCCCCGGGTGTCCTCGGTGGGGTTGTCGGCCCGGACCTGGTACTCCGTCTCCCCGGCCTCGTTCGTCCAGGGGAACAGGATGGCCGGGTGGTTGGCCCAGTTGCCCCAGACGCCCTCCTGGGGGTTGTCCTGGCGGCCCAGGAGCGAGCGCACGCCCAGCGCCAGCGCCAGCTCCACGTCCACGGCCTGGGCCGTGAGGAATGCCGCGTGCTCGTCGCTCAGGCCCTGTGTCACCGGTGCGCTCGTGTTATCGTCAGCCACAGTTCGGTCTTCCTTCCAAGGTTGATCTCCACCGGGTCGGTCTCCTCACGGGGACCGACCCGGCTCCGTTTGACGCTACGCGCTGGGCTGGCCGGTCACGGACCGTACGAACGCCACGGCGTCCCCCAGGGTCTGGGCCGCGCCGGAGAGCCCGCCCCGGTGCTCCACCACCTCGTCCAGGCGGCCACCCCAGACGCGCGCCTGGATGCGGTTCAGCTTGCCGGTGGCGACCGCCAGGAGCTGGTCCCGGGCCGCGATGGACTGGCGGTTCTCGGCGTCGCGCTCGGCGCTCTCGGTCTCCAGCCGGTTCTCCCGGTCGATCGAGCGGCCCAGCGAGCGCTCTAGCTCGGCCACCCGGCGGGCCAGGCGGTCCCGGTCGTTGAGCGCCAGCGAGGTGGCCTCCTGGGACTTCTTGAGCTCGTCCTTCAGCCGGTCGGCCCGGTCGCGCTCGGTGGTCCGGTCCTCGTCGTACGCGCGGCACCGGTCGCCCAGCTCGCGGACGTGGCGGCTCAGCCGCTCCACCTCGTCCCGGTCCACGGCGGGCTGAACAGCGTCGATCGTCAGCGGCGCTGACGCTTCAGTGTCAAGGGTTACCGTCACGATCACGCGGTCCGCGTGAACCTCGGCCAGTGTGCGAATCATGTCTGGACCTCCCCGTCCGATTGGTCGGCGGGGGGACTGAAGTCCCCCCGCCAGTAGCTCGTACCTTACAGCCTTGCCTCTGAGGTCGCAACCCTACAGGGCCACGCCCAGCTTCTTGACGGCCCGGCGGCCCTGGATGCGGGTCACCAGGTCGGCCGCGTCACCAGCGGTCCGCACGTGCACCAGGGCGCGCTCGGCCAGGCCCTCACGGAGGAGCCGCGACTTCTGGAGCTGGCTCGCGGGCTGATTGCGCCAGCGCGCCGAGCGCTCGGCCAGCTTCTGGAATGCCTTGGCCCGGTCCTCTCCGATGCCCATCGCCCACTCGCTGGGGATCATGTCGTGGAGCACCTTCACCCGGCCGCCCTCGTAGCTCGCCAGCTTCCAGGTGTCCAGGCCCTCGGGGACCATGACCACCACCTCCTTGCCAGCGCCCAGGACCCACGCCGGGCCGACCGGGAGCCAGCTCAGCCGGGACTCCCCGAACACGTTCACCCGGGCGGTACCACCGGCGCGGCAATTCTCGTGCCGGGTCTCGCCCTGGCTCGTGACGGCCACGGGGAGGTAACGGTGGCACAGCTCGCACCGGTGCCGGGCGACCTCGCACGGCTCGCCGCACGTGGGACACGCCAGCTTCTCGGTCTCGCCCTCGGGCTTCTTGCGCTCGTCGTCCAGGTCCAGGCCGAGGTCCACCACGCCCACGAGCTCGTGGCGCTGGCTGGCCCCCACGATGTCGATCACCAGGAGATCGGTCTTCCCCGGGAACAGCCGCGTCCCCCGGCCCACCATCTGGACGTACAGGCCGTGGAACTTGGTCGGGCGGCCCACCAGCACGCACGAGATCGACGGCTCGTCAAACCCCTCGGTGAGCACGGCACAGTTCGTGACCCACTGGGTCTCGCCGGTCTTGAGCCGCCGGAGGATTGCCTTACGCTCCTCGCCCTCGGTCTCCCCGTCCACGTGCTCGGCCCGGATGCCGCGCGCCCGGAGCTCGGCCGCCAGGAGCTCCGAGGTGCGGACCGTGGGGAGGAAGGCCACGCCCTTACGGTCGGCCGCGTGCTCCAGCACGGCGTCCGCCATCTGGTCGATGGCTCCGGAGTCCTCCAGCTCGCGGCCGAGGTCGCCGCCGGAGAGGTCCCCGTCCCGGCCCTTGCGGACCTGGGTCATGTCCATCCGGGTCTCGACCACCACGGCGGGGAGGATCGGCACCAGGTAGCCCTTGTAGATGGCCTCCCGGATGCTCATGTAATCCACGACCTTCTCCCACACGCCCAGCGTCTTGCCGTTGTCGCGCTCGGGGGTGGCCGTGAACCCCACAGCCAGCGGGCCGTGGGGGTTGAACGCGCCGAGGCCGGTCAGCATCTTGGTCCAGCTCGGGGCCGGTGCGTGGTGCGCCTCGTCCACGATGATGGTCCCGAACGCGCCGTACCGCGCCTGGCTCCCCAGGATCTGGGCCAGCCGGTTGTCCCGGTGGCCGGTCTGGACGGACGCAATCACCACGTCCGCGCCGACCTCGTTTGACTCGGCCTTGACCAGGCCGGTGGAGAGCTCGGGGGCCTGCCACCCGATCTTCTCGATGGTCTGCCCGGCCAGCTCGTCCCGGTGGACCATGATCAGGCTCCGGCCCTTGGGCTTGCGGCGCTTGACGGCGGCGCTCAGGACCACGGTCTTGCCGGTCCCGGTGGGGTGAACCACCAGCGGACGGCGCACGCCCTCGCGCTCGGCCTGCTCGATGTTCCCCAGGGCGCGCTCCTGGTAATCCCTCAACTCCAGCATGTCCGGTGTTCCTCTCGCTCGGTGTCCTGTCACGTTACCGCGATGACTGCAAAGTGTCAAACAGAGAGGCCCGGCCCCGGGGAGGGACCGGGCCTCGTGGTCAGTGCCCGCGCTGGACGTTCGCGCTGAACGCCTTGTACGAGCGGCCGTGCATCGGGTGGCCCGGCCGGTCGATGGTGCCCGGCCCGTCGAACCAGACCTGGAGCCGGTCACCGACCTGGGCGGCCACGTTGGCGAGCGCGGTCCGGAGCGTCCCGCTGTAGGCCATCACGCGGACCCGGCCGGTCCCGCCCATCCAGAGGTCCACGAACGGGATCGGGCCGAACGCGTGGGCGAGCTCGCCCTGGCGGAGCACCACGCCGGAGATCGTGGCCCCCGGCTCGGTCGGCGTCCAGGTCACAGCGGGGTTGCCCTCGGTCAGCGCGCGGACCGCGCACATCAGGCACCCGGCCTCGTGGTCTTGGGCTGTCACGTCGTGCTGTTCGGTCGTCATGGCCCCTACCTTACAGGCGTGCCTGTTAAGCGTCAACCTTGGCGGCCTGACCGGCCGTGCCCTCGTCGGACGGGGGGAGCGGCCACAGCACGACCTCGCCGGTCATCGCCTTGACCGAGACCACCACGCGGCCGTCGCGCTCCAGCCAGCGCTCGATGGCACCCCAGCCAGCGGCCTGGGGGACCTTGCCCGCACCGGTCATGTACCAGAGCCCGCCAGCCTTGAGCATGGCGTACGTGTAGACGGTGGGGTTGGTGCGGCCCCGGGTGTCGCCGCCGGGCTCGTCGTCGGTGTTCTCGTACCGGATGCCGAACACCAGCACGGTCCCGTTCGGGACCTTCCGGCTGTCCAGCTTGAACTTGACATCCATCTGTCAAACCTTCCGAGGGGAGGAACGGGACGGGCCGCCCGGCGCGAATCGCTGCCGGGCGGCCCAGGGTGTGCCGGGGGTGGATCAGGCCCCGGCGCGCTTCACGGCCACACCGAAGTGCTTGTACGGCTTGCCCGCGAACCGGCCCTTCTTGATCGGCTTCTCACCGAAGTACCGAACGCCGATCAGGTCCCCCACCCGGGGGTCCGCGTCCTTGAGCTCGCGCTTCAGGACCGCGCCGTACCCGATCACCCGGAACTTGTCGCCCGGCTTACCGGCGGCGGCCTGCTCGGGGGTCGGCTTCACCTGGATGGTGACCACGGGGACCATCGGGTCCTCGCCATCGTTGGCGAAGTCCGAGCGGGTCTCCCCGACCTTGACGACGATCCCGGCGATGCTCTCGCCCTTCTCGGTGGGAACCCAGCCCTCCGAGTCGTCCTCCTCCACGGCGTCCAGGAGGTCATCGAGACCGGCGAAGTCGTCATCCGAGGTGCCCACCGGGGCCTTCCCGAACAGCTCGTCCACGTCGTCCTGAGCGCCGGTCGCGGTCGGGGCCTTGCTGGTGCTGGCGGCCATTAGGACCACCTCTCTGTGAGTGATTGCGCTGTGTGCGTTGTGCGTTGTTGGTGCGGCCGAGGGACGGTCCCGACAATCGACGGTTAGGCCCCTCGGCCCGGTGGATTCTGGAGGGCCACCGCCCCAGGCCGTTAGGTAAGGCCCACACCACGGTTCCGGCGCGTCACGACTGCTCACCCGAGAGTGGATCGTGTACGACCTGCCCGCCACCGCGAAGCTGTTTCGGTCGTGCCCCCGCCAGGCATCGAACCTGGATCTTTCCCGTCTGCCCCCGCCGCGCCGTACGTCTTGGCCGGGGTCGAATCGGGCCGCTCTATCCGCTTGAACTACTGGGGACCTTGGGTCTTGCTCACCCCGGCCGGACGATGGCCTTCCCGTGGATACCGTCCGGCCGGGGTGTTGGGGACTACGTTACAGGCAAACCGTCAAGGTAGCAAGCCTGACACTTCACTGTCAAGCCTGGGAGGTGTCAGCCTCGGCCAGCTTGGCCTTGATCTCCTTGGGGACGTTGATCGTCAGCCGCCGGTACGAGCTCCGCTCGGTGCACGCGGCAGCCACGTCCGGGTACTCGGCCTTCAGCTTCTCGATGTTGACCCGCGTGGAGCCGACCTCGGGATAGCTGGTGATCTTGAGCCCGTCCTTCTTGCCCGGCCAGGGGAGGTAACCCGCCCCCGCGTCGCCGGTCATCATCCGGAGATAGTTCTTGATCGAGTCCAGCTCGGCCTCGGCCGCCTTCACGGCGTCCTTGGCCTTGACGTACCCGGCCAGCCAGTCCTCGGTGTCGGCCGGGAGATCCACGCTCGGCTTGACCACCTTGGGCTGGAGCAGCTTCAGCAACTCCTCCGTCTTGGGGTGCCGGAGATCGTGCATCGGGGGCTCATCGCCCAGGATGTTCTCGTGCCAGAACCGCTCGGCCTCGGCCGCCAGCTCGGCGTACCAGTCCTTGTCAAAGTGGATCTCCACCGTGAAGAACTGGCGCTCCCGGCCCAGCACCAGGCACCCGAGGTAGCACACGGGGAGCCCGATGATGCCCATTTGCCACTGGGCCTGAGCCTGGTACGAGAGCGGCGCGGAGCCGGTGCCGTACCCGTTCGGCCGGATGATGCCAGACTCCCAGTGCTCATCGTCACCGGCGGTCTTACACTCGATCAGGGCCTGGGCTGTCCAGGCCCGAGGCTTGGTGGCGAACCGGTCCGGGGTCACCCGGAGGAACGGCTTCTCCCGGTTGGCCCAGAGCCCTCCCCCGAACCGCGAGACCAGGCCCACCTCCTCGGCCACCTTCTCGGCCACGACGTTCTCCAGCCGGTGGCCCCACTCCACGGCGGCCAGGGCGGACAGATCCTTGCCGCCGCGCTTCTTGGTGTTGTAGACGGACCAGGAGGTCTCGTACTCCGAGATCCCCACCAGCGCGCCGACCTCGGACCCGCCGATGCCCTCCTGGCGCGCGGCCAGCCAGCGCTCGCGTCCGGCGCACTCGGGGAGGATCACCGAGGCCGGGCTGTCCTTGACCTGGGCGAACCGGTGGACGGGGTGGGGGCACGCCAGGCGGCCCCCGGACCGGGCCAGGTGCCACGCGGCATCGCGCGTGACCTGGCCCGGCTCGGTGGTGGTGCTCATCGCGTTGTGTCTCCCGGCTCGATCGTCAGGGTGATCTCGGCGGGGAACTCGCCGCCCACCTTCTCCAGGTGCTCCTTGTTCACGTAGACCTGGCCCACGGCCACGCTCTTGATGTTCGCCACGCCGTAGACCACGGTGCCCTTGGTCTGGCGCACCTGGGGGAGAACTACCTGGGTAGCCACGATCACAGCCCCCGGCCCATCAGGAGCGCGCCCAGGTCCACGGTAGCGACCTGGACGGCCTCGACCTCGGCCAGCACGTCCACCCGGTACAGGCCCCGGCCCTGGGTCACCAGCCAGGTGGCGAGCTCGCCCGAGCTGACACCGTTCGGGGAGCGCTCGCCGGTCAGGAACCAGCGGCCGTCCACCTTGTAGGCGATGACCACGTACGGACGGCTCCGGCCGTACCGGACGGTCAGCGCCGCCACGGTGCCGTCCACCAGCTCCCCGAAGTCCGGCATGGCCTCCAGGCTCGCCAGGTGGCGCTCCTTGCGGGCCAGCTCGGCCTCGGTCGCCTGGCGGGTGGCCTCGATCTCCTGGCGGAGTCGGACCTTCCTCTCCTCGATGCTCTCCACGTCAGCCCTCCATCTTGATCTTGCCCAGTGACTCCCGGTTGAGCGCCGGGAGGTCGTACAACGGCTGGCCCACCTTGTAGTTGGCGGCCACCCACAGCCAGAACGCATCGCACTGGTTGTCGTCCGGGAACTCCAGACCGGCGCGCTTGAGCGCCGCAATCGCCATCGGCACCTTGTCCCCGGTGCCCTTGCCGGTGGCGAACTTCTTCAGGCTCGCGGGCATCAGCGTCCCGTACGGGATGCCGAGGTCCAGGAGCACCAGCCGGGCCGCGCCCTGGACCATCCCGCTGACCACCGAGCTGGGGGAGCGTGGCGTGGGGGCCTCGATCAGCGCGAGCTCGGCCCCCGTCGCCAGCTCGCGGATCTCGGCCTGGATCTGGATCAGCCGCCGGTCCTTGTCCTTGTCCCGGGTCTTGATCAACCGGGTGACCGGCTCCCCGGCCGGGCCGGTGCTCGCGGCACCGGTCCCGACCATCGAGAGGTCCAGCCCCAGAACCTTGATCACGCCTGGTCCAGGAGCCGGGCGGTCTCGGCGCGCGCCGGGTCGGCCTCCTCGCGGAGACGGACCAGCTCGTCCGGGAGCGCGTCCGGCGTCAGGACGGCGGTCACGACCTTGCGGGCCTCGGCCACCATCGCCAGCTCGGTCATCAGCGTGGCGAAGTCCTGGACCGGCATTTCCACGTGGCGCTCGGAGAGCTCGGGGGTGAGCTCCCAGACGGTGCACACCGTGGCCGCGCCGGGCTGGATGTCGTACTCGGTCCGGAGCCGAGTCTGGAGCCGGTCCCACTGCTCCAGGCTCAGGTCCGTGATCTTCACTCGGGCTCGCACTGGGCGACCCCCTCTCTGTTCGGTCTGGTGAAACCTTACCATGCTGACTGCAAGGTTCGCAACACCGGGGAGGAGGTCGCCCGTTTGTGCTGGTCAGGCTCGCTGAGCCGCCTCGATCACGGCCCGGTGAACGTTGCGCGCCGTGGTCTCCAGGAGGTCCATCCCGGCCCAGCCGTGATCGTCGTGGTTGGCCCCGGCCACAAGACGGCCGCCCACCTTGACGATCACCGTCTCGTCGTCCGGCCGCTCCACCTCCAGCTCCTGGCCCGGCCCGCCGGTGGCGACCGGCCACGGGTACGCCAGGAGCGTGCTCAGGTCGTCCACCACGCGGTCCCGGGGCTGGAGCTCGTCCCGGCCCTCCAGCTCGTCCACGTAGCGCTGGAGGCCCGCGTGGAGGGTTGTGGGCTCGCCCTCCATCAGGTCCAGGACGGCCTCCTGACCCATGCTCTGGGTCGCGTCCAGCATGTCCGCCACGGTGCGCCGGTCCTCGCCGGTCTGGACCATGACCTCCCGGATGACGGTCTCCCGGACCAGCGCGGCCCGGACGGCGGCCAGGTCGGCCGCGCCCTCGATCCAGACGGACCAGTTCACGTCACCGGTGCGGATCTCCTCGGCGCTCACGCTGCCTCCTTGATGGTCGTGACCACTCCGCTGATCAGGTCCCCGATGAACTGACCGAGGCCCTTGGGGTCCGTGATCAGCCAGGCGATGAGCCCCGCCAGCGCCAGCCACTTGACCCAGTTCGGAATCTCCACGTCTCTCCCCTTCTCCGGGTGGGAACCTCTCCCACCGTCTCTTACATTACCGGCATAACTGTGAGGTGTCAACCCCCACGCAAAGGCGGCCCGGCCTCCTGGGGAGGCCGGGCCGCGCGGCCTGCTCAGGCGGCCGTGAACAGCTCCGAGCACTGGTCGCACCGGACCACGCCCAGGTCCAGCACCTTGCGGCTCAGTCGGATGATGATGGGCTCCTCGCACCCGCACGTGGCCTTGAGGTTGCCGCTCTGGGGCTTAGTCTCGCCCTCGCCCTCCTCGCCGCCGGTGCTCTTGGGCTTGGTGATCTTCTCGCCGCCGCGCTCGTCGTCGTCCCCGTCCGAGCCGCCCAGCCAGAACGGGAGGAGGCCGGTCAGCTTCAGCTCCCGGTCCAGCTCCTCCAGGATCGGCGCGTACTTGACCAGGGTGGCGGCCGTCAGCGTGACGAACGAGAACCCCAGGGTCTTGTCCGGGCTCGCGCCCTTGTGCTCCAGGCCCAGCTCCTCGGCGGTCTTGCGGAACGTGCCGTTGTGGTACCGGTTCTGGCGGCTCGTGTCCTTGTTCCCCCGGACCCGGTTCAGGGTGTGGGCGGCCTCGTGGATCGTGGTCTGGAGCACCTGCTTGGCACCCTTTGCCAGGGCCTCGCTCGCCAGGAAGAACTCGTGAAGCTTGGTCCCGTCGTCGGCCCGCTTCCAGCTCTCCGGCCGGAAGTGCCCCCACTTGACGCCCTCGCCGGAGCCGGTGGTGACCACCACGGCCGGGAGCTCGGGGTGTTCCGCTCGGATGCTGTCCCAGACCCGCTCGATGAGCGCCACGACGGTGGAGCCGGTGTGGTTCTTGGCCTCGGTGGCGGTGGTCTGGGTCTCGGTCGTGGCGGTCATCTCGGGCTCCTCGGTGTTGGCCTCGCTGCTGTTAGGACCAACCTTACCGGCCTGACTGTGAAGTGTCAACAGGTTTGACGGTGCAATGTCAGCGAGCCGCACGAGCTCGCGGCCGTGGGCCAGCGGGGGGAGGAGATCGAGCACCCGGGCCGGAGCCGGGAGCCGGAGCGCCCGGCCGGTGAGCTGGCCCAGGAGCGCCGTACTGGCCGTGGGCCGGGCCACCACCACCCCGCCGGTCTGGCTGGCGGCACGGTTGGCCTCGGGGGCCGAGGCCCCGGCCTCGGGGTCGAACGCCGGGGCCGGGCTCGGGCACTCCGGGCACAGCATCCGGCGGCGCGCCGGGGCGGTCCCGTGCCACTCGTTCTCGCACTCGGCCGTGGTCGGCTCGTGCGCCTCGTCCATCGACTCCACCAGCTCGGCCGGGGTGGGGCCGGTACCGACCCAGTTGGTGGCGGCCCAGTCGGCTAGCGCCTCGGTGGGGAGGCTCATCGCGGCGGCCATGATCTCGGCGGCCTCGGCCTGGGTGGGGGCCACCCGGGCGGCCTCGGCGGCGGTCCGGATGGCGTCGGCCTCGGCCGGAGCGGCGACCTCGGCCGGGGTGGCGGCGCGGTCCCGGCGCTTGTTCTCCTCGATGGCCTCGACCTGGGCGCGCTTCACACCGGCCGCGTCCTCGGGGGCCAGCCACATGGTCTGGATCGGGGCCGCCTCGAACGAACCGGCGGTGGTGTGGACGATGTACTTCCCCCGGGCCTCGTACCGGCCAGCGGCCCGGAAGTCCTTGCCGGTGACCCGAGCGACCTGGACGCCCTCGCCGGTCTTGGTGGAGCTCTCGCGGACCGTGCCGTCCTCGGTGACCTTCACGATGATGCGGTGTCCGGCGGTGACGTTGCTGGCGTTGATCTTTCCGGCGGCGGTCATTTCGTTCTCCTCTGTGTGGCGTGCCCTGCTGATATGGAGAACATTACAGGCGTGACTGTTCAGTGTCAACACCACAGCCATGCCTGTGAGGTAGACCACACGGCGTTGACACTTCACTGTCACGCCTGTAATGTCATGGGTGTTGGGGCGCACGGCCCCAGGGGATGAGGAGAACGAGATGACGAACGAGAAGCGCGCCAAGGGCAAGCTGGTCCGCAAGGTCGCCAAGCTGGACCGGGCCTGGAGGCTGGAGGGCAAGCAGGAGGGCCGGACCGAGAACAAGCTGGCGCACACGCTGGGCATCGCGGCGCGAGCCGGGCTCGGGACCAAGAGCCGCCAGGCCCAGAACGCCAGCGCGGCGCGGCTCGGCCAGCGCTCCGGCTGGGAGAACACCAAGGGCTGAACGCCAGAGAGCCCCGGGGGGACACACACCCCGGGGCTCTCCGGGTTCCCCCCGGCGGGTAGATCAGTGGGTCAGACGGCGGCCGACACGAGGTCGGTACGCGCGCCCTGGCCCGGCCGCGATTCCTTCCAGGCGTCCAACGCGGCGCGCGTGAACACCGGGAGGTTGTACTGGCCCTCGGCTTGCTTCTCCGGCTCGGCCTCGGGGCCGATGCCGCGCGCCACGTAGCTGGAGAGCGTGTTCCGCTTCAGGCCCAGGTACTCGGCGGCAGGGCCGTAGCCCACGAACTTGTCCTGAGCCTCGGTCTCCTGGCTGTCCACGGTCTCACCTTCTCTCGTCGTCATGTGCCGACTATACAGGCACGCCTTCCGAGCTGGCAACACCGGGATTCCCAGGTCACAACCGTTGACACTTCACCGTCACGCCTGTAAAGTAGTTCTCATGAGGGCGGACGAGCCGCCCGGAGCGAGAGGACCACCGGCCATGAGCAAGCCCGGAGACATCACCCTGACGGCCATCATCGACGCCGAGGACATGATCGTCCGCGAGGCCCGGTACGCCGGGATTGACGGGCCGATTGCCTGGCTGGCCCGCCCGGCCGACACGGACGAGGCGGACAAGGCCCTGGAGGACAAGGGGTTCCAGCGCATCACCCCGTGGGCCATCCGGACCACGTACGCCGGGATGAGCCTGGAGGCCACCCTGATCCGCAACTGAGCAGGCCGGGGCCGACTGCAAAGTTAGTCGGCCCCACCTGTTGACACTTCACTGTCACGCCTGTAAAGTTCTTCTCAGAGGCGGGGAACACCCCGCCACCGAGGCCAGGGAGGCCATCATGTCGAACACCATCACCGCCACCATCACCGGCGTTTCGCTGTTCGTCGCGGAGCGGAATGACCTCGGCCTGGTCTGCCAGACCCTGGTCACCGAGGCCCGCCCGGCCTCGCTGGACTCGGCGGACGAGGCCCTGGCGTTCGCATCGCTGGGTCGGACCTCGGCGTGGGACCTGGACGCCAACGGCGGGGTGGAGGCCACCGTGGCACCGGTGGAGAACCGGTTCAACGGCACCGTGGCCGCTCGGCTGTGGGAGGCCGTGGGCACCACCCACGAGCCGTTCGAGACGGTGCTGGCGAGCACCATCCAGAACGGGGACATCATCACGGACTCCGAGCTCTCGGAGCTCTACGTGGTGGCGGGCTCCTCCTGGGAGTCGGACGCCATGACGGTGCACATGGTGGCCGGTCGCAAGACCTGGGCCGACCGGTACACCAGCCAGTTCTCCGGCGTGGTCACCCTGGCGCGCAAGCGCTGAGCACCACCAGAACGGCCCCACCCCTTCCCCGGGGTGGGGCCGTTTTGCTGTTGACACTTCACAGTCAAGGCTGTAACGTAGTGGACGGTGGAGAAGGCGACGAGCCCGGCGGGTTACTTGTGGTCGCGGTCCCGGGCCGGGCCGGGGTTTGCGCTGGTCAGCTCGGCACAGTGGAGCGCGTTCTCCCAGTCCTGGAGCGCGTCCCGGATGGCCCTGGACCGCTCACCGGCCGGACCGGGGACGGGCTCCGGTCCATCGCTGATCGCTCGGATGATGCCGCACACCGCGCGGTCCTGCTGGAGCTGTAGTTCGCGCTCGTCGCGCTCCTGGTCTTGTTCGTTCTTCCAGATCCAGAACGAGAGCAGGCCCGCAATCATCAGGACGGCCACGCCCCAGGAGAGGAGCACGAGCCAGACCGGCCGGGTCATCGGCTGACGGATGGCGTTCCTCATGCCGCGCCCTCAGCTCCAGGGTCCGGCTGTGGCGACGTAGGCGACGAGGAGCCCGACAGCTCCGGTTGCCCCGGCGGCCCCGACAAGAGACTGCCCGCGATATCTGGCCGTGAGAGCCAGAGTCGCAAGAAGCCCGGACCCAGCATGGTCGCCGCGCTGATCAACATCAGGGGCCACGGTCCGGCTGTCAGGACGGTGTACGTACCCCACCCCCCGCCGAGCACGAGGAACAGAACGTCCCGGTGTAGCGGCGGTAGTGCTCGCCTGGTCACGCACCATTCCTACCTTCCTCCGCGAGGAGTCGTTGCCGGGAGCGTACCCGGCTCGGTCCCGACCTACTCGGGTAGCGGCGGGACAACATTGGATCAGTCACAGCGTGACCGGTCCAGTTGATCTCCAGCGCGGAGCCCTGGTGATGCCGCCGGGCCACCCGGTCGTGCGCCTTGTGCTTGGTCAGCGACGGTACCGGCCGGTGGTCCACGAGGGACGGCCAGGTGTACCAGACCTCGCGCCGGGTCTTCTCCGCCCACCCGGCCACGCGCATATCGTCCGGCACCCGGGCGCGCCGGTCGGCGTACGCCAGCATCTCCGGGATCAGCTTCACGGGGAGGACGATGCACACCCCCCACATCAGCTTCAGCGACCGGACCCACGGCGCGGCGGCCGTGTCGGCGGCGCGCGCCATCGCCTCCCAGCGGATTGGCACGTTCCGGCCGGTGCCGAGGTAGGGCGAGACCACGGCATCCGGCGGCACGTACGCCAGCGCGCGCTCCAGCCCGGCGAGGAGGTCCGCGCACGGAACCGCGTCGTCCTGGATGAGCGCGTGCCAGTCGGCCTCGGGGTCCGCGAGCTCCCAGCCCCGGCGCGCCGTGCGCCAGACCCGATCACCGTCCCCGGACGGCGGTCCCTCGTCGTCCCAGGCCACCGGCGTCACGCCGTGGCTCAGCCCCAGGGCGCGCCGGAGCCGGTCCACCTCAGCGGACCGGTCCGGGTGCGCCATGATGCTGGCGGACAGCTTCACGCGCCCTTCTCCAGGGCGGCCAGCATCTCGCCGCGCTTGTCCTTGCGCGAGCCCAGGACGATCTCGCGCTTCTTGGCGAGCGCCCGGAGCTGGACGGTGTTCAGCTCGGTGATCGGCGTCCCCTCGGGCACGTCCTCCAGCTCCCCGGCGTGGACCAGCACGCGGAGCCCCGGGGCCTCGCCGCTTGACACTCCAGTGTCAGCGGCCGGGAGCTCCACGGTCTCGGTCTCGCGGACCGGCGCGGCCTCCTCGTGACGGACCACGACCGGCTCCGGCTCGTTGGCCTTCTCCGGCGCGGCCTCGGGACCGGCGGCCACCTGGCCGTCCACGGCCGGGTACGGGGAGGGGTGGACCCCCTCGCCCGTGATGGCCGTAACGGTGCCGGTCCGCTTCAGCTTGTCGTCCCCCTGGTCGGCCAGGCGGGTGACGGCCAGCCGATCGTGGTAGAGCTCGAACGGCTCCAGGAACCCCTCGGCCACGAGCTCGTCCACGGCCAGGCCCACGCCGGGCCAGTCCGGGTGGCCGTAGTCGTCCACCGCGATGCGAGCGCCGGGGGCCAGGTGCCGCGCCCAGGCCACGATGTCCCGGCGCGCGCCCTCCTTGGTGTGGTCCCCGTCCACGTAGAGCAGGCCCACGGGCTTGCCCTCGTACGTCTCGGCCAGCTCGTGGCTGAACCCCTGAACCAGGGTGATGTCCCGGCTGTAGCCCAGGCTCTGGACCCAGTGGAAGGCCCAGCGCCGCGAGCTGGAGTCGGTGAACGGCGGATCGTAGACGTTGCCCTCGGAGTCCCAGGGGTCGATGCCGGTCACGTGCGCGCCGTAGCCCTGGCGCGCGCCCCAGGCCATCATCAGCGTGGAGCGGCCCTGGAACACGCCGAGCTCCACGATCTCCTGGTCCGCCGGGACCGCGCTGGCGAAGTCGGCCAGCGCCACCATCACGTCCTCCGGCGTGGCCGCCTGGACGCGCTTGAAGAACCTCGGGTACCGCATGGTGCCTCCTCGTCGGGCCGCCGGGCGGCCGGGTGTGGTGGTGCGAGCCAGCCGGACCGGCGGCTCATCGGTGTGGCCCGGCCGGAGCGCGCGGACGGCGGCCACCTGGGCGGCCAGCCCGGTGCGCTGCCAGCCCTCGTACGCCTGGCGGTCCTTGCGGAACTGGTCCCGGTGGTTCACCCGCTGGTACTGGTCGTCCGTCTCGGCCTTCCCGGCCACCGGGTGCATGTGCTCGATCCGGATCTCCGGGAGGTGGCGGAGCGCGCCAGCCTTGCCGTACAGGTCCATCATCGCGTTGTCGCAGTACATATGCTCCACGGGAGCGGGCACCATCCGGCCCAGCGCGCGGATCACGTCGGCCGTAATGGCCCACTCGGTGCTCAGCTTCCTGCCCTGGTACCCGTCGTCCCCGTAGACCATCCCCGAGCCGAGCTCGTGGAGCACGTCCAGGTACCGCTTGGCCCAGCCGATCGTCTGGGGGAGGTGGTCGTCCCCGGCGAACCCCACGGCCCAGTACCGCTCGGCCAGCTCGCGCGCCGCCGCGTCCAGCTTGTGGACCATCGGGAGCCAGCTCGGGATCTCGATCAGCGTCACGAGCGACTGGCCGGTGTCCGGGTGGTCGAGCTCTTGTTGGAGGAGCCGGTACCCACCGATCTCCGGGTCGTCGGCGTCCGCCACCAGCACCAGGTCCGCGTGGTCCCAGGCGTTGGTGAAGTCCCACGCGCTGATGACCTTGCGGACGTTGGCCGGGCGGCCCCGCGTCGGGACGATGATGGCGAGCTCAGGCATACGGGCTCCAGGTGAAGTGCGGGCTCAGGAGCGCGGAGCGCTCGCCCGGGGTGATGGCGCGCGGCTCGCGCCAGCGGGTGCCCTTGGTGGCGAACAGGTAGTGGTACAGGATGCGGTCCACCATGACCTGGGTCCGGAGCACGCGGAGCCGCCGGAGCTGGCCCGCCCACTCCCGATCCTCGGCCGCGCCGGAGCGCGAGCGGCTGAAGTCGGCGCGGAGCGCGAGCCGGGTCCGGATCGGATTGATGTGGCTGATGTCCCGCTCGAACCGGCCGGGGAGGTTGCGCCAGCGCCGGTACTCCAGCGAGTGGTACGCCACCGCGACCGGCGCGCCGTCCGAGTAGCACTGGACCTGAAACCCCACGTAGTCCGGGGCCTGGTCCAGGGCGGTCACGATCTCGCGGACGTAGTTGGGGCTCACCACGTCGTCGTCGTCCACGAACGAGACGTACTCCGTCCCGGCCGTCTCCACCATGCGCTGGCGGATCTTGGGGAGGGACGGGCTCCCGTCGTTGTGCCAGCCGATCACGCGCACGCGCCCGGCGTACGGGTCGAGCTGGGGCAGGAGCCCAGCCATCAGCCGCTCGAACAGCGGCCGTCGCTCGCCCAGCGTCGGGACGAGGATCGACCAAGTAGGCGCGGCTGTCATGTCCCACAGCCTACCCGACGAGGGGGCATCTCGGGACCGGGGGAACCGGGGGGAGTGAGGGGACCTCCCCGGCACCGGCTCCCCCGTGTGCGTGTACGCGGGTCGTGTGTGCGCGCCGTCTGAAAGACATTCTCTCGTACGTGCAAAGGTGTGAGGGGTTCCCCCGGTCCCCCCACTCCCCCCGGTTACTCGGGGGTAACCGGGTCCACGGGCTCCTCGGGCTCCTCGGGCTCCTCGGGCTCCGGCTCAGGGTCGGCCGGGGGCGGCTCGGGGTCGGTCGGCCCCACGGTGTAGATCAGGGTGTCGTACTTCTGCCCGGTCACGTCGGTCCCCGGGGCCTTGCCGGGCCACGCCTGGAGCAGGTCCACGAGCTCCTGGAGGGTCGCGTCCATCGCCTCGGGCGTGGCCGTGCCGTCGCTCTGGAGGCTGATCTGGAGGGACATCCCGGAGCCCGAGGGCATCGGCACGCTGGCGCTGTGCGGCCAGGCCGCGAACGGCTGGGGGTTGGGCAAGATCGGCATGGGTGAGAGCCCTTCTCGGGGTGGGTGCTATGGGGCCAGGATGGCAGTCCAGCGCCATTCGGTCGTGCTGAAAGTGGTCGATCCGCCGAACGCAAACACCGTGAACCCCGTCGTGGTGATGTTGATGGCCCGCACGTTCCACCCCGAGGTGGACCCAGCCCCGTTGTTGAGGTTGACGTGGACGTTCGGCGTGGCCGGGAACGTCACGCCGTAGTTGACCGGGATGGACACGCTCGTGGCCGCCGTGGGGCCGCCGGTGGCCGTGCCGGTCTTGACCATCGGACCGTTGGCCCCGCTGGAGCCCACCGCGCCGATCACCATCAGCGAGCCGCGCTGGCTGATCATCTGGACCACCGCGCCCACCGGCGCGTACGCGGTCGCCAGCTTGGGCACCGAGGGGACGATCACGCCGCTTGACATTGTGATGTCAAGGGTGCCGTTCGCGTTGACCGCGTTCACCGTGCCCACGCGGAGCCGGAGGAAGTCCTCCGCGTCGTCCTCGGGGGCCAGCTTCTTGAGCAGGCTCGTGTAATCCAGCATCACAGCTCCCGGACCTGGAGGCTCGTGTCCCCGGCCAGGTCCAGCGTCACGGCGTCCACCGCGAGCGCCGAGCCCTCCAGGCTCACCACGTCCCCGGCGGAGATCGTGGGGTCGTACGGACGGACCAGGGTGTACGTCGCGCCAGCGCCCACGTTCTGGCTCAGGATCGTGTTGGCGGCGGCCTGGGCCTGGGGCACGGTCTTGATCAACGGGGAGGAGAAATACTCCGTCACCCGGCCGTACGGGCTCGTGCCCGGCCCGGTCCCGGCGTACGTCGGGCTTGACGGATCACTGTCAATCGCCACGGCCTGGACCGGCGCGGTCCCGTCCTGGGCCTCGCCGCGCGCCACGATGACGTTCGGCGGCCGGGTGTCGTAGTCGGCGGAGAGCGAGGTCATCAGGTCCAGCGGGTACGCGGTCACCGGGTCTGGCGTCAGCGTGCCGATCTGGATTGCGCCCACCCGGTCGTACCAGGCCGTCCGGCTGAAGCTGTCCAGCACGTCCAGGATCTCGGACCACGGGGCCGTGGCCGGGTCCAGGCCGAAGATCCGGGCCGCGCCCAGGACCGCCCCGGTCGGGGTCACCCCGGGGTTGAACCCGGACCGGTTCGACACCACCGTGTTGACCATCGTCGCCAGGTCGGTCCCGCTCGCCACCGTCAGCGGGGTCTCGAACCGGTAGCGCTCCACGTTGTCGCTGATGTCGATCAGGCCCACGTCCACTACGCGCTGACCGGCCTCGGTCCGGGTGCGCGCCGAGGCAATCTCGAACGTGCCGTACGGCACCGTGGAGATCGAGCCGTCCAGGAGCTCCAGGCCGAGCTCCACCTGGAGCCGGGTACCGAACGGGGTCAGGAGGTCGCCCGGCCGCCGGGGGAGGAGCGAGTCCCCGGCGAACGTGAGCCGTCCGTCCCACCGCGCTTTCCGGCGCGCGTCCTGGGTGATCGAGCCGCCGGTGGGCTCCAGCTCACGCGTGACGCCACCGCGCGAGAAGGTGAACCGCGACCACCGGCGGATGCCCGTTGGCGTGCTGAGCGCCGCCTGGTGCCGCGCGCTGGCGAACCTTGTAGCCATTACAGGTACTCCTCCGGGTCATCGGTCTCGGGCCACGGCTGGCGAACCATCGTGACCTGAAGCACCTTCACGTTCGGGGCCGGAGCCCGGACCGTCCAGCCGCCCGGCGCGTACCAGCCCGGCGTCCCGCCGACCGGGCTCCAGTACACGCGGTCCGCGCTCAGGATGCGCTCCAGCCGGTTGATGGCCGGAAGGCCCTCGGCCGCCAGCGTCAGCGTCATGTCCTCCCCGGCCAGCGTGGTGCTGACCGAGGGGAGGCCACCGTCCAGCGGCGTGGTGTCGGCCACGAGCCGGGGGAACGTGTGCGACCGGTCCGAGGCCACGGCCACCCGCTCGGTGAACGTGCTCAGCCGGTCCAGGTCGTCCCCGTGGGTGAAGCTAGGCACGGTCGCGCTGGCGAAGTCCGAGACCTTGAGCTCCGGCACCGGGAGCGGGCCGCCGGAGATCGTGCCGTCCAGCCGGACGAAATGCACCTCCCGGTACGGGGGGATGTGGCTGACGCTGTTCGTCGTGCCCGAGCCGGAGGAGCTGACGTTCGGGCTGGCGCTCGCGGTGTTGCCGGAGCTGTGCGTGTGGCTGGTGGTCGGGCTGTCCCCGAGGTCACCGAACGAGGGCCGCTCGAACGAACCGGTGTTGCTGGTGCTCACGTTGGTGTCGTGGGTGTGCCCGCCGATGTCGTGCGTGTGGGTCGGGGTCGTGTGGGTGTGGCTGGAGGTCCCCCCGGTGCTGTTCACCGAGTCGGAACCCTTCTCCCGGGCGAAGTACGTACGCATGTCCGGCGTGCCGTTCGCGCCGTTGCACAAGGTCATCAGCGGGTCCAGCGCGGCCACCGTGCCCTGGTACAGGCCGATGATCCGGGTCTGGGTGCCACCGCCGGTGTTCCGGAGCACGCGGAGCCGCCGGTTAGGGGGCTCCAGGTTGACCGCGCTGGAGGTCCCCCCGCCCACGCTGTTGGTGTTGCCGGTGCTGGCGCTCACCACGTCCATCGGGTGGGTGTGCCTCGGGAGCCAGCGCGGCGAGCTGGAGCCGTACCCGGCCTCAGTGCTGGAGCTCGGGTTACTCAGCGAGGTGGAGCCGATCGAGTGGTCGTGGCTGATGCCGTTGTGGGTGTGAGCGTTGACGCTGTGGGTGTGCGTCGCCGCGCCCGAGGTGGCTCCGCCGTTCCCGGCCGCCGGAGCGCCCTTGAGGAAGCGACCGGCCGAGGTCGCATCGTCGGTCCAGCCGGACACGCTCTCGGTCGCCCAGCCCAGGATGCCGACCGGGTAGCTGGCCTGAGCACCGTCGCTCTTGATCCAGATCACGTCACGCGCCGGGGGAGCGTTGTTCGCCGTGCTCGTCCCCGGGGCGGTCGAGCTGGAGGAGCCGCCACCGTGCGAGCCGGTGGAGCTCGGCCGGGTGTGGGTGTGGGGCTGGTTGGCCTGGGGCTGGCTCGCGCCGTTGAACCGCGCCGAGGTGGTGGAGCTGTCCGAGCTCCCCGTGGAGCCGCCCACGCTGTGGCTGTGCGAGCCGATCGAGTGGCTGTGACCGGGGAGCGTGTGACTGTGGCTGGCCGCGCCGCCGGTGGCGACCGGCGCGCCGGTGCCGCTCGTGCCCCGAGGGAACACGGCGTCCAGGGTGGTGACTCGCGTCCAGCCGGACGGGATGCTGGCGGCCGTGCCCGGCCAGCCCAGGATCATGTCCGCCGGGATGGTGCTCGGGAGCTCCACGAACGTCGAGACGTAGCCCAGGTAGCGGACCCGGTACGTCAGGTCGCACGGCTCGGCTGACACTTCACAGTCAGGACCGGGTACCGGCTGGGGGTCGAGCTGGGGAATCGCCAGGTCCAGGTACGAGCCGTTCAGCCCATTGGGCACGGTGGCGATGCGCTGGGAGCCGGTGCAATCGTCGCGCCAGACCTCGGCCACCACGTAGTCGTTGTCCCACGCCTGGCCGCCGGGGTTCTCCCAGGTGACCCGGTATCCGCCCATCTCCGGGGCCACGGTGACCAGGGGAGGGGAGGGCGGGGGGACCGTGTTCTGGACGCTGAACGCCAGCGTCTGGGCATACTCGAACGGGTCGGCCGAGCGGATCGTGGAGCGGACCACGAACTCCGCTGTGTATGCGCCGTCATCGAGACCGAGGCCCACCGGCACCTCGGACGGCGGAGTGCCGGAGCCCGAGGTCGTGAAGATCACGGCCGCGCCCTGCTTGACCGTCACGGCCCAGTTGAGCGCCGGGAGACCGTCGTACGCCACCGCGCCGAAGTAGAGCACCGGCTGGTTCGTGTCGGTGACCGTGCCGCCGGTTTGGTCGTCCCCGGCGTTGTCCTGGATCTCGGGCGCGTACTGGGGCCGGAGCCGACAGTCGATGTCCACGTACGCCTCGGCGGTCCGGATCTCCGTCCCGGCCCCGCTGTCCAGGCTCGGCCAGCCCCCGCCGATGTTGAGGTCCGAGAGCGCGCCCACGGTGCTGAGGCCGTAGGCCGGGGTGGTGTACCACTCCCCGGCCTGTTCGGTCATCACGGTGGTGACCGGCATCGTGTCGTACTCGATGTAGTCGGTCTCTCCCCGGCCCAGGTCGATGTCCTCCGACATCTCCCCGGCGTCGCACGCGATGCGGATGCGGCCCCTGATCCGGTGCCGCTGGTACCCGGCGGCCGGGGTGTGCGGCTCCAGCCTCAGAGACCAGTTGCCCGAGGCCGAGTCCAGGAACTGGATGTACGTCGAATCGGAGTTGTCCGAGGTGACGGCGGCCAGGGTGCCCGAGGGCACGGCGGTCCCGGCCCCGGTCTTGCGCACCGAGACCGGCCGGAGAACGTTGGTCACAGCCATGACTTCATACTCCCACGTCGGCAAGCTGGGGAGCGGGCTCGGGGCCGGTCCCGATGAACGAGGCGGTCACCTGGCGGATGCGGCCCACCTTGACGATGCGGACGCTCTCCTGGACCGGCGCGGCCCAGACCTCGCTCGCGTCGCTCGGGCTGATCAGGACCAGCGGCCGGGCCAGCACCGCGCGGAGCCGGGCCAGCTCGGCCTCGCTCTCCACGGCCGCCGTCATGGTCAGGTCCCGGCCGCCCGGCGCGGCGCTCGTGACGAACCGCGAGCCCATCACGCCGGTGGCCGCCGTGAACGGGCGCGTCACGGCCCACTCGAACTTCCCCAGGACCGGAGCCCACATCGGCCCGTCCGGCCCGTTGGTCCGGATCAGGTGCTCGTCCTCGCTCCACTCCAGGCAGAACACGTCCGGGTCCGGCGGCGGCTCCGGCTCGTTCACGAGCTGGACGAACGCCACCTCCTCGTACGGCGGCTCGGTCGTGGTGCTCGCCAGGGTGCCGCTCGTGGAGTTGGCGACTGGAGGCGTGGCGTTGTCGGTGTTGCCAGCGCTGTGGGTGTGCGTGCCGGTCACGATCGTGACGGCGCTGGTGTTGCTCAGCGCGGCCGTGCTGGCCCCGGCTGATCCGATCGTCTCGCTGTGCAAGTGGGTGCCGGTGGTGTGGGTGTGATCCGGGCTGGTGTGGGTGTGCGGGTCCAGGGAGCCGCCGGTGTCGCCCACCACGGCCGTGTCGGTGGTCACCCGGGGGTACAGGCCGAACATATCCGGCGTCCCCTCGGTGCCGTCGCACAGCTTCCAGTCGTCCGGGATCGAGCCCAGCGAGCCGCGCCAGAGACAGATCAGGCCCACGGGGAGCGAGACGCCACCGGACACGTTCTCGCGGAGCCGGAGCTGGCGGAACGGGGGGTTGAGCTGAGGCGAGGTGCCCGAGCTCCCCGAGCCGCCGCTGTTCAGTGCGGCCGAGGTGGACGAGCCCACGCTGATCGGGTGGCTGTGCGAGATAGACCACATGCCGGTGGTCGGACCGGCGAACACGGACCGGTTGCTGTTGAAAACGCCGGTGTTCGAGCTGGTGTGGCCGTGGCTGGTCCCGGTGTGGGTGTGCGCGTCGATGGTGTGCGTGTGGCTCGCCACCGAGCTGGCCGCCGTGAGGCCCCCGTCCAGTCCGGCCGGGCGGCCCTTCAGGTACCGGCCGCCGGTGTTCGCCAGGGTGGAGTCATCCCATCCTGACAATGGAATGTCAAGGGTCAGCGCCAGGCCCTCGGGCGGCACGCCGAGCGGCGAGCCGTCCGACTCGATGAACACGACCTCGGCGCGCGCCGGATCGTTGCTGGCGGTCCCGCTCCCCGGGGTGGTCGCACCGCTGGTGACCGTGGCCGAGTTGGTGGCGGGCCGGGTGTGCGTGTGGCTGTTCAGCGCGACGGTGTTTCCCACCGCGCCGTCCGAACTGTTGAACGTGCCAGTGGCCGTGCCGGTCGCGCCGGTCACGGTGTGGGAGTGGCTGGTGTCGTGGGTGTGGGTCGGGAGCGTGTGGCTGTGCGTCGCCGCGCCGCCGGTGGTGCCCGGCTGGGTGGCCGCGCTCGCCACGCCCTTGGGGTACTTGCCGTCCAGCTCGGTGACCCGGTTCCACCCGTCCGGGAGGTCGGCCAGCGGAGCCGCCCACATCACGATCAGGCCAGCCGGGAGACCGGCGTCGTAGACATCGGACCAGTCCGAGATTCGGAGGTCCCCGTCCACCCGGCCCACGGTGCGCGCCCGGTAGTACGAGCAGCACGAGACCGGCGCGTGGTCGCACGTGATGCCGACCCCGGACCGGGGGAGGGTGTAGTCCACCCACGATGCACACTCATCGGACGCCAACGGGCCGAGCATCGCCACGGTGTGCGTGGAGGTGGGCGAGTAGATCCTGGCCGGGCTGTGGACCGTCCAGGGGTTGCCCTGGGCGTCCTCGAACTCGGTCGTGCCGTCCAGGTGGTTGGTGAAGTCGGGGCTCAGCATGATCTCGCCACCCGGGGCGGACCGGATCTCGGCCGAGTAGATCCGACCGGCCCACCGCTCCACGATGGCCGAGCCGTGGACGTACGCGCCCACGGTGTAGTCCTCGGGAGAGTTGAACAGCGGAGCCGGGCCGGGTCCGGTCACGACCTCCCCGAGCTGGACCCACGGGTCCTCGTCGGTGTCCTGGGTCTGGAACGTCACAGCCCAGTCCCCGGCCCCGGTGTCGGTGTCCAGGAGCGCGCGGAGCCGGACCACGCCGAACGGGTCCACCCGGACCGGCACGGTGGAAGCGGCCCCGGTGTTCGCGGTCCCATCCTGGCTCCAGGTCAGCGCCACCAGGCCATCGCTCGCCAGCACGAGATGCCACCCGTGCTGGCCGTCGTCCTGGTTCCAGTGCGCCACCAGGGTCTGGAACGTACCGGGGTCCATGCGCCAGCCGTCATCGCGCCCGGCCACCACCGTGACCTCCAGGTCCGCCGGGCCGGTGATGTCCTCGAACGTGATCTGAGTGGCGTAGACCTCGGTACCGTCCACGTCGATGATCGTGGGGCCGTAGTTGCCGTAGGCCGCGCCCACCGGGGCCACGCCCTCGGCCTCGAAGAACGTCCAGGTGCCCGCCCCGATCGAGCTGGACTCGTAGACCCCGGAGAGGTAACCCACGCCAGCGTCGAACCAGTCGATGGCCGCCGTAACCGAAGCGATAGCCACCGGCGCGTACAGCCAGAACGTGGTCCGGTAGGTCCGGCCGGGGACCACCACGGCGGAGTTGCCGACCCCATCCGGCCGGAAATAGGTCTGGACCGGCGAGCCCGCCACGGTCAGCAGCGCGGAGCCGTGGCCCTCGTGCGTGAAGGCGTTCGACCACGCGAGGGTGCCGCCGGTGGGAGCCCAGCCTGACACATCACTGTCAAAGTCACCGGACACCCGGGCGGCCGAGACGGACAGACCGGGGTCCGGCGCGCTGGCGTAAGAGCCAGCGCCGCCGGTGGTCTCCAGGTAGCCGCCCACCGGGCAGTCCACCCGCTGGACCTCCACGTACCCCACGCCACCGTCCAGGCCCTCCACGAACGGAGCGCACGCCTGGATGTCGTAGAACGGGGAGCCCTCCACCGGGAGCACCGTGGGGTTCTCGGGCTTGGCGACCTGGCCCACCTGGACGGTGAACGCCAGGGTCTCCTCGTCGCTGGCGTACGCGGTGTTCTGCCCGAGCGTGCTCCAGACCTGGAGGTGGGCCACATACGAGCCGTTGTCCAGCGGCGAGGTCTGGCGGCCGGTGGCCGTGCCCGAGACGATGCCGGTGTCCCAGACGGTGGCCCCGTTGAGCGTGACCCAGTACCGGTACTGGCGCGCGCCGAGGTCGTCCAGGTCCACCGAGCTGGCGCGGACGGTGGGCTGGGCCGTGTCGGAGATCGTGGTGGTGATCGCGCCGGAGCCGTCCTGGATCTGAGGCGTGAAGGTGGGGGCCTCGCGGCTGTCCACGTCCAGGTACAGCTCCTCGATGCGGACGCCGGTGGTCTGCCCGGTCACGTACGTGTAGAGGATCGTGGAGCCGTCCGGCGGCGCGCCGAACCCCCACGAGCCCGTCACCGTGGCCGGGGAGGCGGGGAACTGGGCGGCCACGCCAGCGGCCAGCGCGCCCGAGCTCAGCCGGACCGCGCCCCAGGCGTCCCCGTCCTCGCCGCGCATCCGGAGCCGGACCTGGTGGCGTCGCTCCCCGGCCGGAGGTGAGTCCACCGGCGTGCCGAGGATCAGCGCCGAGCCGGAGCCGCCCCAGGTCGCGTACGTCGCATCGGAGTTGTCCGAGGTCACGCCGTGGAGCGTGCCCGTGCTCGGCGTCCAGCCGACCCCCGAGGAGGTCGAGCTGGGGCGGAGCGTGGTGATCGTGCCCATTACTCAGACCTCCCCGTCATCGTGCCAAGGTAGCTTGCCCCAGGAGCTCCAGGACAGCCTCGGCGGCCTCGCGGCCAGCCTCGCGTCCCTGGCCCTGGATCACGATGGCCCCAGCCTCCACGGTGATCTGGACCGTACCGCCCAGCGCCGCGCCGTCGCCGCCGCGCGGCCGACCGGCCGGGGAGGTGAATCCCGGGAGGTCGCCGGTCAGCTCGCCCAGGGTCTTGCGGATGCTGGCGAACCGCGACTCCAGGCCCTTCTCGAACCCGGCCATCACCATGTCACCCGAGGGCTCCAGGATCTTGCGGTCCACCTCGGCCGGACCCTTCCAGTCCGGGAGCATGGAAGTCAGCGAGTTGAGCAGGCCCCGCACCCGGCCGAACCCGGCCTGGATGCCGGAGATCAGACCGTCGATGATCTGGCGGCCAGCCGAGACCAGCCAGGACCCGGCCCCCGCCAGCGCGCCGGTCACGGCGCTCTTGATGCTGGCGACCTTGGACCGGGCCGCGCCGATCATCGCGCTGATGCCGGAGATCAGGCCGTTGACCACCGCGCGCCCGGCCGAGACCAGCCAGGAAGCGGCGGCGCTGGCGGCCGACACGATGGCGTTCTTCACGCTGTTGATGGCGTTGCGCGCCGCCCCCACGCCGTTGCTGATGATCGACGCCACGAACCCGGCCATGAGCCGCGCGGCGGCCGAGATGAGCTGGCCCAGAGCGGAGAGGAGCGTGGAGGTCATCGACGCGTTGATCTTGAGCATCGCGCCCACGATCTGGGGGATGGCCTTCACGAACGCCACGGTGAGCATGACCATGATCTGACCGGCCGCCGCAGCGAGCTGGGGTCCGTTGTCGATCAGCGCCTGGACCAGCGTCGGGATCAGCGTGTCCGTCACGAAACTGATGATCATCGGGAGCGCCGTACCGAACGCCTCGACAATCTTCATGATCATGTCGATACCGGCCTGGAGAATCTGGGGGGCATTCTTCAGGAACGCGGCAATCTGGGGGATCAGAACGCTGGTGATGAACTGAGTCAACAGCGGCAGATTGGCGACCCAGGCATTCAGGAGCTGGGTCAGCACAGCGATTCCGGCCTCAACGAATTGCGGCGCGTTCTCGAATAGCTGGGTGATGGCCGGGATGATCACGCCGGTGATCGTGGAGGTGATAATCCCGATGTTGTCGATGAACCCTTGCATCAGCGAGGTGAGCATCGTCAGGCCCTGTTGCATGAGGGCCGGACCCTGGGTGCTCAGCGTGTTGAGCAGCGTCGGGATGAGGTCGTTCTGGATGGCCGCCACGATCTGGGGCATGGCCTGGCCGATGCCCTGAACGATGGCGGTAATCAGGTTGATCCCCAGCATGAGGAGCTGAGGGGCCGCCGCGATGAACGCCGAGAGGATCTGGGGGATGGCCGTGATCAGCGCCGTGGCGACCGTGGGGAGCGCGGTCAACAGGCCCGTGATCAGGCCCTGGATCAACTGGATGCCAGCCTGGATGAGCTGAGGGATGGCGTTGATGATGCCGACCACCAGCGTGGTGGCGAGCTGGACGATAGCCGGGATCAGGGTCGGGAGCGCGTTCACGATGCCGGTCACGAGGCCCTGGACCAGCGCCACGGCGGCCTCGATGATCCGAGGGGCCGAGCTCACGAGCGCGTTCACCAGACCGGTCACCAGGGCCACCACGCCCTGGATGATCTGGGGGATGATCGTCGGGAGCGCGTCGGCCAGCCCGGTCACCATCTTGAGAATGGCGTCCGTGATTTGCTGGCGGAAAGCCACGATCTTCTCGATGATCATCGGGAGATTGTTGGCGAGATACTGGAGGCCCTGGACCACCAGATTCTGGAGCCCGTTTACCGCCCAGTCGAAAGCCTCCCCCCAGGAGTCGAACCCGGAGACAAACTCCTTGATCTTGACGTACGTCCGGGCGGCCCAGCCGATGAACTCGCCCAGCTTGATGATGACCTTCCCGATGCCATTCAGGAAGTCTTCCCAGAAAATGGCGAGCTCGGGGGAGGCGTCAGCGATGGTGGAGAACATCGTCCCCACGGCCGTGCCGATGTTGGCGAGGCCACGACCGAAAGCGGCCAGCACGGGCTCGCTCGCCTGGACGAGATCCACGAACCCCGGAAGCGCGTTCTCGATCAGGCCGATGAGCCCGGCGGTCAGCGGCGCGATGGCCGGGGCCAGCCCCTGGAACGCGGCCTTGAGCTGAGGAGCGACCCGGCCCACCAGTTGCTCGAACTGGCCGAGCGCGGCCACCAGCGGCTGGAGGAGCGGCTGGGCGGCGGCGGTGAACTCCTCCTTCATCGAGTCCGTCAGCCGCTTGGCGGCGGCCTTCAGGGCGGGCTCCTCCTTGAGGAGCATCACGCCCAGGCCGAGCGCACCGAGGCCCACGCCGGTGGTGATGGCCGCGCCGAGGAGCGCGCCGATTGCGGCTCCGGCGGCCACCGCGATGCCACCGGCCACGGCCACGCCGATGGGGATCAGCGCCGGGCCGATCAGGGCCGGGAGACGCTGGATGCCCTTGGTCAGGAAGTTGGCGAACAGCGTCGCGGAGTCGGTGCCGGTCCGGCCGAACAGCCCGGCCAGGAACCGGCGGATGGCGCTCTCGTCGGTGTTGCGCTGGAGGCTCTTGGCGATGTTGCGCCCGGCCGAGCGGCCCACGGCCTCGCCAGCGGCGGCTCCGGCCCGGTCGCCCATCGCCACGAACTTGCCGCGCGAGTCCCGGAGCTTGCCGTCCGCACCCCGGGTGATGCCCTCGCCCAGCTCCTCCCCGGCGGCCTCGCCGGACTTGCGCACCCCGTCCGTGTCCACCGGCACCTCGACCGGCCGGACGTTGATCCGTGACAGTGCACGGTCAAGATCCCGTTCGGTGTTCCGGGCGAAGTTGCGTACGTCGCCCTCAACCTCAACCCTGGCCTTGCCGACATCGGTCACCCCCCCAGCCTACGGACAATGAAATGTCACGGCACCCAAGGTCTAGGGGGCATCTCGGCTAGGATGGCCGGATGGATGTCTCACGAGCTCAGCTCTCGAACACCGGGGACATGGTTCAGGTGGTCGATCCCGAGTGGCCGTGGACCGTGGATGTCTACCTGGCCCAGGACACGGACCGCCCCGAGGTCCGGGGCCTGGTCGTGTGGGCACGCGATGGCGGGCCGGTGACCTCCACGGTCCTGGCCCAGATCCCCGTCCGCCAGCTCGCCAGCGTGGCCGCCAGCGCCCTGAAGGGCGAGGGGGAGGCCCAGTACCGGATGCTGGCCCAGCCGCGCCCCAGCGGCTCTAGGAGCTGGCCGCCAGACCACTTCCAGCGCGTGGCTCGCGTGGCCGCCTGGGCGCGCCAGACGGGCCGTCCTGGCGGGGCCGCCGGAGCCGTGGCTGAGTTTTGGGACGTGCATTACCGGACTGCCCGGCGCTGGCTACGGCACCAGTCGTAGGCCGAGGCCCGGCCATCGACTCGAACTCGTCCACCACGGCGCGCGCTGGCTTGCGCTTCTTGCCCGGCTGAGTCAGCGACTCGTCCGCCAGCAACGCCTCGAACTTGGTCAGCTCGTCCTTGTCCAGCCGCGAGGTCAGCTCGGCGTACACAGCGTCCAGCGCCGCGCCGAGCGGCTGGCCCTCCCAGCGGAACCCACGCCGCGCCAGCGCGCCGTTGAGCGAGGCCCAGAACTGGTTCGCCACGCTCGCCAGGACGAACGTCACGTGGCGCGAGCGGCCCGAGGCCGTCTCCAGCGCGTCCGTGAGCGCCGTCTGGAGCTCGGTCTGGGTGAGGTCCCCGTCCAGGAGGAGATCGTCCAAATTGAACGGGTCCTCCGGCGTTGACACTACAAAGTCAAGGATCTCGGTCAGGTCGGCCGACGTGAGCACCGGCCACCAGTCCACAGCCGTGAGGGCCGGAACGTCGAACGTCCGGCCCCCCAGCTCCAGCTCGATGGCCCAGCACCGCATCGACGCGAGCGGGTCCACCTCCACGTCAGTACCCGGCCACGTTCCGGGCGAGCTCCAGGCACCGGGCCACGGTGTCGGCCGGGGTGGCCCCGTCCCACTTGGGCGCGTGCTCCAGCTCGGGCACGGCCGCGAAGTCGTCCCAGTGCGCCAGCTTGTAGTGGTACGTGATCGTCCCCGTGGGGAGCACGATCCCGACGATGAAATACCCGCCCTCGAACATGGGCGAGTCGTCCGGGTGGTGGGCCTTGCTCCGCCAGGAGTCCCCGGCCGAGCTCGCGGCGGCGGCCAGGACGGCGGTCAGCGCGCGCCGGTGGTCGTAGAGCTCCCCGAACGTGTGGAACCCGTCTGAGGTGTCGTCCGGCGCGTCGTCCTTGAACACGAGCTGGCGCGGCTCGGTCATCGGTCGCCCTCCTCGATCAGCGGGGGGTTGACGACGGTGGACGGACGGGCCACCGGCCCGGGGCGGCCGTGCTTGGCCCGGATACCGGCGCGGACCGCCCAGTCCTTGGCCTCCACGAGGCTGTTCAGCGCCGTGGTCAGCTCGGGCGAGTCGTCGCGGATCTCGATCACGAGCTCCACGCCGGTCTGGTAGAACGGCCGCGAGAAGCGCTGTAGCTCCTCGGGGAGGTGGGAGAACGCCAGCCACTGGAGCGCGGCGGCCACGCCGGGGTGGCGGCCATCGGTCAGAGCCTCGGCGTGCTCGCGCGTGCCCAGGACGGCGGACGGGTGCGGGTCGGTGGTGCCCAGGGGCATCATCGCGTGGCCTTCTTTCGCTTGATCCGGTACGAGCGCTGGATCTCCCGGCGCTCGCGCTGAGCCAGGTTGTACGCGCGGCGCTCGGCGGCGCGGCGCTGTGTGCGCCGCCCCCGGCTGTTCATCGGCCCGGCGTCGCCTTCTTGCGGGTGGCCTTCTTGGCCGGGGCCGCCTTCTTGGCGGCGGCGCGCCGGGTCTCCCGGTTGCCGCCCTCCTCGGCCGCCGTGGCGAACGCGTCCACCGTGCCGTTGATGATCCCGGCCGTGTCCATCAGGCCCACGCGACCGGCCAACATCTCGTCGTCCAGCCACTCCTTGTCGGTCTCGTGGACCAACAGCGAGTCGATGATCAGGCGGGTACGTTCGAGCGCCTTCATCACCTGCTCCCCGTTCCAGCCGGACACGTCCGCGCCCTGGAGCTGGCGGAGCGTGCGCTTCCACACCAGGAGCTGTTCCGGGGTGGGCATCTTGACCCACAGCGTCCGGCCAGCGAACGGGATCTCCAGCTCCGGGGGGAGCTCGGCGGTTGCGGCCTCGGGGGCCGTGGTCTCGTCGGTCATGCCCCCTAACCTACCAGGCGGGGGGCATCTCAACCGATGGTGACCACGAACCCTTCCTGAGCGGCCACCTCGCGGAGCGCCTGGGAGAGGTACGGGCGGCCCGCTCGGGCGGGCTGGTGGACCCGGCGCGCATAGACCGTCCGGCCGTCCACGGTGAACTTCAGGCGGCCGTTGCCCTTGGCCGTGATGGTCAGCGCGCGCCGCCCGTTGTGCACGGCCGCCGCGTACTCCGCTGTGTACGTCACCGAGCCGATGACCACCGCGCCCTGGTCGCGCACGAGGTCCGGCTGGCCGCTGGCCCGTAGCGGCCCGTTGTCCACCGGGACCAGCACCTGGGAGCGGGTGTACGTCCGGCGGACCACCCGGCTGACGGCCTTGCGGGCCTCGTCCATCCCCACTCCGGTGAGCTGGGCGCGGTCGATGCGGAGCGAGTGAGCGACCACGGCCACCTCCTGATACGTCAGACCTTGTGATCTTGCCGACCACGGCTGTAAGGTTCAGAGCAATAGGCGGTGGCCCCGGGCGTGGCTGAGATCCCCCCGGGGCCACTTGCTGATCAGGATGAGGTTTCGCCAGCCTCGGCGCAATCGCACGCCGGACCCTGGATCGTGATTGGCATGATGCCGCCCACGCACCCGCCCTGGACCTCGATCGGTTGCCAGGTGCCCGGGAGCACCCGGCGCGCCCGGCCCTGCTTGGCCTCGATGAAACAGCACAGCGCGCGCCGCATGGCCGCCGCGCCGTCCATCACGCCCTGGACCGTGGCGTCCCAGTCCTCGGCCGTGGGGATCTGGTTCTCGTCCCCCACCGGCGCGCACCGGACGAACCCGAGCTCCAGGGTGACGGCCCACGCGCTCACACCCTTGGGCTGAGGTGCCGCGTCCTGGGTCGGGAAGGTGGTCGAGCTCGGGAAGAACGAGGCCGGGCGGACCCAGGCCAGGCCCTCGCAACACTCGTCCTGGAACGTGCTCAGGAGGTGGGCCACGACGTTGCCCGCCCGGAGCTGGACGTACTTGGGCGGGTCGTCCAGCTTGACCAGCTCCAGGTCATAGCAACCCAGGAGCTCGCGCGCCAGCGGCATCACCAGCGGGTCCGGCGCGGCCATCAGGAGCCCCCCGCCCAGACCGTGGCCCGGTCGCACTGCTCGGGGAGGTCGAGCGAGAGCACCTGGGGCGGACGCTGGAGACCGCCGGGGTTGTACGTCGCCACCACCTGGTCCACCTCCCGGATGCCGGTCTTGCCGTCCGCCGGGTCCGGCGGCTCCAGCTCGATCTCCACGCCCTGGCGGGACAGCCGGGTCATCTTGCTGGGAAGCTTGCACGGGCCACCGGCCAGAGCCTTGCTGTACTCACAGGCCAGCATGGCGGCGGCCACCTGGAGCGCCAGCGGGACCTCGCTCCCCTGGCCGTAGTCCACGACGAACGAGCCGGGCTCGCCCTCGTCGGCCGTGAAGTTCTGGCACAGCGGCCAGCACTCGCCATCAGTCCGGACGAGGAGCCACGCGCCGCCGGTCACGTCCACCCGGTACGCGCTCGGGGGGACCACCTCGTCCCCGATCAGCACCTCGTACACGCTGGCGACCGGACCCCGGAGCACCACGGCGCACGCCGAGTTGCCACAGCACGCGGTGGAGCACCCGGCGTTGAACCAGCGGCCACCGAACAGGAACGGGCCGCCCGGCGTGCCGAGGCCACCGAGGCCCGGCGCGGCGTGGAAGGTCTGGTACGCGAGCTCGGCTCCCCGGAGCGCCTGGCTCGGGCGGACCGTCACCGGGCACACGCCGAACCGGCGGCCGGTGACGGCCCACAGGTAGCTGGTCGCCAGCGCCAGCGCGGTGGCCTGGCGCTCGGCCGGGAGCTCGGCCCAGTCGGCGCACACGCCGAGGGCCACGGGGTCCACGTCCCATTCACACGGTGCCGCCATCGGCTCCTCCTCCAGTTGCTCCCCAGCGTACGCAACAGGCCCGGCGGGGGAAACTTCCCCGCCGGGCCTGTCCTTGACGATGCACTGTCAGATGTTGCGCTTGCTCACCTTGCCGTTGTTGCACCGGGCGGGACACTTCTGGGTCTCCCACTTGCCGGGGCTGACTTCCTTCTGGATCTCGCCCTGGCCGTGACAGGTCTGGCACGCCACCGTGTCGGCCATCAGTCTTGAGCGCCACGCTTGTGGATGTCCCGGGCCTCGCGCTTGGTCACGCCCCGGATGTCCGGGTCACGCGCCACGGCCTCGTCCCTGGTGTTCTGGGCCGTCGTGTCCTCGCTCCGGCGGCTGGCGTCGTTCTTGCCGCCCTCGCGGCCCTTGTTCCCGCCCTTGTTCCCCACAGCGGCCCTACTTCTTCTTGGCGGCCCGAGCCGCCTTGATAGCCGCCGCGATGTCCTTCAGGCCCGAGCCCCGCCCCTGGGGGACCGCCTGGCCCGCGTTGTACTGGAGGCCCCCGCCCTTCTTGCCGACCACGGCCACGTGGTCGCCCTTCATCGCCGGACCCTCCATACGGCGGAGCCGTTCCTGGGCTTCCTTCTCGCTCTTTTTCACCGGTGAATCCTCCCCGTAACGGGACCTCCCCGCCACCCCTGCAACTTTACAGGAATGACGGGGAGGTGTCCACCTCGGAGCTCGGTCAGGAGCTGAGCGCCTGGCAACCGCACTCGGGCTCCGGCGGCGCGAGCTGGGTCCACACCGGGAGGTGGTGCGTGTCGCTCGGGATCGGAGTCGGGAGCGGGGACGGGTCGCCCAGCTCGTCCCGGAGCACGTCGTACGGGCCGGTGCCCCACGGCGTGCCCTTGCGGGTCCGGCCCACCACCGTGAAGGTGATCAGGTCGTTGGTGATCACGATGTCCTCGGACAGCGCGCCCTCCACGACCCAGGGC
>WUUC01173395.1_pt1 | contig 53084 bp, 43 predicted proteins | sample 6278441 | NCBI WGS metagenome assembly WUUC01 (sample SAMN13675441, study PRJNA597444) | soil metagenome | isolation source: soil | place: USA: Washington | collected 2017-10
CCTCGTGGAAGAGGCCGATGTTGATGTTCAGCTTTTCCTTCAGCGCGGCGTCGATGGCGGCGACTTTGCGCTGGGATTTGCAGATGAGGAGGACTTTGGCGGGGCGGTGTTTTTGGAGAAAGGCGGCGAGCCACTCGATGCGCGGATCGTCTTTGAAGGAGTAGCGGATGGCGGCGTCCTGGCCGGTTTCCTCGGCTTCGAGTTCGCGGGCGATGCGGTGGAGGAGGGTGACGTTGCCGCTCGCCAGGGGCGCGGGGCATGCTTGGCGCTTGGGGAAGCCGGTCATGGCGGCACGGGTGTTGCGGAAGACGACGCGGCCGGTGCCGTGTTGATCGAGGAGCGTCTTGATGAGGGCGTCGCGGGCGCCGGGTTTGGCGGCGCCGAGCGCGGCGAGCAGTTCGTCGAGGCGGGCGCGGTCTTTGGTGAAGATTTTTTTCAGCGTGGCGTGGTCCTTCGTGGTGAGCGGTTTTTGGTCGATGATTTTTTCGGCGACCTGGGCGACGAGGCCGAAGTTTTCCGCTTCTTCGAGAAATGTATCGAGATTGTCGTAACGCGCGGGATCGAGGAGGCGGAGGCGCGCGAAGTGTCCGGCGAGGCCGAGTTGGGTGGGCGTGGCGGTGAGGAGGAGAAGGCCGGGGGAGCGTTTGGCGAGTTCCTCGACGAGCGCGTACTCGGCGCTGGCGGCGTCGGGCGCCCACTGGAGGTGGTGGGCCTCGTCGACGATGACGAGGTCCCAGCCGGCGGCGATGGCCTGGGCGCGGCGCTGCTCGACGTTGGCGAGGAAGGTGACGCTCGCGAGGGCGAGTTGGGAGGAGTCGAAAGGGTTTTTATCGGGATCGCTCGTCTCCACATCGCGGAGACGGACCTCGTCGAAGATGGTGAACCAAAGATTAAAACGGCGGAGGAGTTCGACGAACCACTGGTGGGTGAGCGACTCGGGAACGAGGATGAGGGCGCGCTTCACTTTGCCGACGGCGAGGAGGCGCTGGAGGATGAGGCAGGCTTCGATGGTTTTGCCGAGACCGACTTCGTCGGCGAGCAGGACGCGCGGGATCTGGCGCGAGGAAACTTCCTGGAGAATGTAGAATTGATGCGGGATCAGTTCGAGGCGTCCGCCGAGGAAACCGCGGACTTCGGAGGAGCGGAATTTGGCCTGCGCTTGCAGCGCGCGGTAGCGGAGCTCGAAGACTTCGCCCTCGTCGACTTGGGCGGCGAGGAGGCGTTCTTGCGGGAGAGAGACGCTGGTGACGTCGGAGATGGCGTCTTCACGAACGGTGGCGGAGCCGGTAGCGAGTAGCGGGTTGCGAGTAGTGAGTAGGTCGGAGGCGGAGCGGGGCGTGTGGGCGGGGGCGGTGGGTTTGCCGGTGTAGATCAGGAGGCCGGGGGCGGTGGGATCGTCTTCGACGGATTCGACGGCGAGGGTGACGCCGTCACGGGTGGAAATGGTTTCGCCCGTGCGGAACTGGACGCGTTTCAGGACGGCGGTGCCGAGGGCATAGAGGCGGTTTTCGCCGGTAGCGGGGAATTGAATGCCGATGCGTTTGGCGGATTTATCCACGGAGGAGACGACGCCGAGACCGAGCTCGGGTTCGCGTTCGCTCATGCAGCGCTGGCCAACTACATTTAGAGACATAGCGCACCAAGGTGTGGGCCCCGGTACGCCGGCGATCAAAGGGAAATTTCGTTTTCGGTCAGGGCCTCAAATACGCGAGGCGTCATCTAACCGAGGTCGAGCAGTGTTTGCTCAATCTTCCGTTCTGACGCATCCCGTTCGCGAGAGGTGGACAGCGAAAAATCCTTTTCTCCTCTGCGTTGTGCGAGGATTGCTCGCGCAAGAGAAGGGGCCGCGATGTCCGCAATCTCATTTTCGTGGGCTTGCGTGAGGATGTAGCGTTCGTGGCCAATTTTTTCTACGAGGAGTTGGACTAACCGTTTAACTGCGTCGCTTTCGCGGCGTCGAACGATGAGTTCCCCGATAAGATGGGCGAGCGGAAGTAATTCCTGAAACGGTGGCGACTCGGCGGGAAAAAGCGGTGTGGGACGGTTGACGATTTTTTCCAGTCGTTCGCGGGAGCCGTCGACGAGCGGACGACGGCATTTGGGGCAAATGCGGGCGTCGAATTTATCCTGACATTGACCGCACCAGTTTAGGAAGTAGCGCGTGCGGTAGAGGGGAAATTTACAGGTTCCGCGAATGTCCTGAGAAGAGCCTTTGCGTAGCGCGGTGAAGAGCGCGGTGTAGCGAGGTTCGATCTCCACGAGTGTGTACTCACGGCCGATGTTTTCTAGAGAGTGCGCGTCTGAGCACGAGAACAGAGCGAAGGAATCGAGGCTAGGCACGCGGCGACACATGGGAGGCGTCGAGGTGAGGCCGGTTTCGACAGCGAGGAGACACGGCGCGAGATCGCCGAAGACCGCGCCCACGCTGCGGCTGCCGCTGATCGTGCCGAGCGTGGAGTACCAGGGATTGAATACGTGAGCGGGCGCGAGGTGGCAGTGGGGGCCGTGCTGGAGGACAAGATCGAGAAGCGCTCGCGAGTCGAGCGCGAGATCGGGGCGACCTTCTTGGAGGTGCCCGAAGGGGAGAACTTTTTCGCGGAAGGCGTGTACACTCTCGATGGAGGGAAAATAGATGAGGTGGTGGATACCGCCGAGGTTGCGCGTGCCGGGCGGCGCGCAGTTGACCTCGGTGCTTAGGACGAAGCGGAGCGGGCGATGCAGATGCGGGGGTAGTTTTTCCTGGATCGCGGATTCGATGTCGGGACGCAGAAGGAAGAAACCGGGTTCGGCAGGGATGAGTTTAGTTTCGATCTCGCGGAGCCAGTCGGCTTGTAAGCAGTCGCCGGTGGCGAGAAGGTCGACGCCCTTGCGCTGCGCCCAGAGCGCGATGTTCTCCAGCGTCATCGCCGCAGAAACGCCTCCGGCGAAACGGGAATGCAAGTGGAGATCGGCGGCGAAACGCATGGGCCATTACTGATTCGCAGACGTGGAGAAGTTTCAACCGCCCTAATCTAAATCTAGGCGGAGTTTCGGCGGACGAGTCGGCGGGCAAGTTCTTCACGCCGCGGGTACGTGAACATTTCCCTACGTGAATTCGGATTCACGTTATGAAAAGCGAAGCAGGAACATCGGCTGCTTGTGCGCACGCTGGTTGAGGGAACTTTTTGGGTGGGAGTGGTCGAGTGGTGAATGCAGTTGCGCGCGATGTTTTGGAGAAAGCTTTGGATGGGCGCGATAAGCGCAGGCTCGATGCTGGCGGCGGCGAGCGGCCACGGGGCGACTGCCGCGCGTGTGTGGAGTCATCAAGGGCAGGAGGCGGAGAACCGAGCGGTACGGGAAATCGCCGAGTCGTTTAACTCGGCGTACCGCGAGCGTGGGTGGAAGGTGCAGCTGACGTTCTTCCCGGATTTTCAATACACGGAGAAACTCGCTGTGGCAGCGGCGGCGCGGGATCTGCCGGATGCTTTCGACCTCGATGGGCCGTTGGTGGCGCGGTTCGTGGATGCGGGGTTGCTGGCGGACGTGAGCGAGATGTTTTCGCGCGAAGAGTGGGAGGACTTTTTGCCGACGATTCGGGCGCAAGGGACAATTAAGGGACGGCTTTATGCGGTGGGAAGTTTCGATTCGGCGCTGGTGCTTTATTACGACCGCGAATTGTTCCAACGGGCCGGCGTACAGGCACCGGAAGAAGGGCGCGGCTGGAACTGGGAGAAATTTCTGGTGGCGTGCGAAAAATTGAAAGCGGCAGGGATCGAACCGGTAAGTTTGCACATGAACGAGAGCGCGGATGAGTGGTTCACGTACGCGTTTTCACCGGTGGTGTGGTCGGGCGGCGGGAATATGATCGATGCCGAAAAACCAAACGTGCTCGGCGTGCTCTCGAGTGAGAAAAATGTTCGAAGCCTGAGCGCGTGGCAGACGCTTTTCGCAAAAGGCTTCGCGGCGACCGACCCGGTCGAGCCGGATCCGTTTGGGCAGGGGAGGACGGCGATGGACTGGAGCGGACATTGGACGGCACGGTCGCATTTAGCGACGAAAGGAAAGAAACTCGGCGCGATGCCGCTGCCGGCCATAGAGAAACCGGCGGCGGCGTGCGGGAGTTGGTGCTGGGCGATTTCGGGGCAGACGGAAAAGAGGGAGATCGCGGAGGCGTGGCTGCGGTGGGTAACGGGAAGCAAGACGGGCGTGGCGCCGCTGGTGCGCGCGAACGGAGCCGTGCCGTCGCGGAAGTCGGCCTTCGCGGAGTTTCCCGAGTACGCGGGGCCGCCGTATTCACTTTTTCGAACGCAGTTAGAAACGACAGCGCGTCCGCGTCCACGTACGCCGTTTTACGCGATGCTGACGCAGCGCTTCGCGGCGGCGCTGCGGGATATTTCCCGTGGTGCGGACGTGGCGACGCGTTTGAAAATGGCCGAGGCTGAGATCCAGCGCGTGATCGATCGGAAGCGACCGAGCGCAAAAGCGGAGGAAGCGCGATGACGGCTTGGCAGAAAAATTTGTCGCGAAGGGCCGTTTGGTTTCTCGCGCCCGCACTCGGATTGCTCGCGCTTTTTATGCTTTGGCCGCTGGCGCGGGCGGTGGGGTGGAGTTTTCAGGATGTGGATTTGCTCGCGCCCGAGCGCGCGCGGACTGTGGGGGCAGACAACTATTCCGATTTGCTGCGCGATCCGCGATTTCGCCGGGCGTTTTTCAACACGGCGCTGTTCGCGATGCTGATTGTACCGCTGCAGACAGTGGCGGCGTTGGCGCTGGCATTATGGGTGAACCGAGCAGAGCGGGCGTGGCGATGGCTGCGCATGGTTTTCTTTTTGCCGGTGGTTATGTCTTTGCCGGTGCTGGCGGTTGTCTGGTCGTTGCTTTATCAGCCGGTGCAAGGCGAAGAAATGGGATTGGTGAACGTGGCGATAGAGGCGCTCGGGCTGGAAGGGCAGGCGTGGTTGCGCGCTCCGCAGCTGGCGTTACCTGCGATCGCGGCGATGTCGATCTGGCAAGGCGTGGGGCTGCAGATGATGGTGTTTCTAGCCGGGCTTCAAGGAGTGCCGCAGGAGCAGATCGAGGCGGCGCAAATCGACGGAGCGGGCGCGTGGCAACGACTGCGCCACGTGGTGCTGCCATCGCTGCGAAACACGACGGTCTTTGTGGTGACGGTGACGACGATTCTATCGTTCCGGCTGTTTGTGCAGCCGTATTTAATGACGCGAGGCGGACCGGAGGATCGCACGCTTTCACTCGTACAGTATATTTATGAAGCCACGTTTTTGAATCTCGAACTTGGGCGCGCCAGTGCGGCGGCGCTGTTGTTTCTTACGTGGGTGGGATTTCTGACCTGGGTTCAGCGCACGCTTTTTAAGGAGGAGAAATCGTGAAGCGCGGGCGGGCTGCCTATGTGAAGAATGCGCTGATGTGGACGGCGAGCATAGGCGCGGCGGTGATTTTTCTGATGCCGCTGCTCTGGGCGTTGGTCGGATCGTTTCGGGAAGAAGCGGCGATTTTCCGAATCGATGCGCGTAGCCTGGGCGAATTGAATACATGGACGCTGAGCAACTACGCGGACGGTTGGCGACGGTCGGCGCTGGGGAGGACGATTCTCGTTTCGGCGGCGCAGGTGGCCGTGATTGTCACGGGCGGACTGCTTGCGAACGCGATGGCGGCTTACGCGTTCGCGCGGCTGCAATTTCGCGGACGTGGCGTGTTGTTCGCAGGCGTCGTGATGCTGATCATCCTGCCGGTTGAAGTGATTGCGGTGCCTTTATTTTTCACGGCGCGCGATCTCGGCCTGACGGGCGGACTCGGACCGGCGATGGCAGGATTGACTCTGCCGTTCATGGCCAAGGCGTTTAACATCTACTTCCTGCGGCAGCATTTTCTGGCTCTGCCGATTCAGTTGGAGGAAGCGGCCGTTATCGACGGGGCGGGCGTATGGACGCAGTTTTGGCGCGTGGCGCTGCCCTCGATCAAGCCAGCGCTCGCGACGGTAGTGGTGCTCGATGTGCTGACGCACTGGGGGGATTTTTTGTGGCCGTTGCTGATCGGAACGCGCGAAGAGACGCGGACGGTGCAGATCGGGCTGGCGAATTTATTCACCCAACCGCCGGTGCAGTGGAGCGATATTCTCGCCTGCGCGGTGATGGCGACGTTGCCGGTGCTCCTCATGTTCCGGTGGCTGCAACGCTACATCGTGTCCACGCAGGCGCACGCGGGGATCAAGTGAAGCGGAGGTCAGGTGTGAAGAGCATATTCATGGAGAACGCGGTGCTCCCGCCCGCCGCAGACGGAAGGTTCGCTAAGCATCAGGGCGAAGGAAGATAGAGGCCAGAGGGGACCTACGAAATCGGCGTGGCGTTTGGCCCATTGGGCGATCATGGGCGCGGGCGCCTCGCGGCATCGGCCGAGCGTGAGGTGCGGGACGAAGGGTTTGAGTTCGAAGGTTATGCCCGCGGCCAAGAGTGCGTTATCCACTTGCTGACGAAGTTGGTGGAGCAGCGGGTGTCCGCGGCCGACGCCCGCCCAAAGCACGTGCCAGTCGCTGCGATGCGGAAAGCCGCCGATCCCCTCGACGCCCAGGAGAAACGATTTCACGCGGATCGTCGCCAGTGCAGCGGATATTATTTCCTGAGTCTGGGCGGATTGCTCGCCGATGAATCGCAATGTGAGGTGGCTATTTTTCGGCGAGGTCCACTGCATGCGAGGGATGTCTTCGTGAAGCTTAGCCAATGCATCGCGCACGGGGGCGGTTGGGTTGAGGGCGATGAATAATCGAGACGTGACCGACTCCATGGGACGACCACTTGGACCTCGACGCGGGCGTAGTCAAAAACGGGAGCCGATTTTCGAGGCCGATGGACGAGAGTTTAAAATAGCCATTGCGAGAAAGCGCCGGATGTCCGGAAGATTTCCGCATGGCGAAAATCCTGCGCAGAGGGCGGGCCGTGCGCGGTGTGCGCATGGCATGTGTGTTAGCGGCGATGGGCGCGGTCCGTTTGTTCGCGACTGACGCGTTGGCCGAAAAGGCGATCGAGGGGCTTCGCGCCGAGATCGCGCGACACGACGAACTGTATTTCAAGAAGTCGGCGCCAGAGATCAGCGATGAAGCGTACGATCGGTTGACGCGAGAATTGGCGGAGCTGGAGAGACGGGCGGGAGTCGATTTGGGGCGTCGTGAAAGTACCGACCTGAATACAGACTCGGTCGTGGGCGACGATCGAAGCGGACGGTTTTCAACGTGGAAGCACGGAGAAAAGATGATGAGTCTCGAGAAAGTTTATTCGGAGACAAAGCTGCGGGCGTTTTTGAAACGTGTGGAAGCGGAGCTGCGCCGAGATGTGAGCGGCATATCCGTGGGCTGGGTTGTGGAGCCGAAGTACGATGGGCTGGCGATCAGCGCGACGTACGAACACGGTACGCTCGTTCGCGTGGTGACACGGGGAAACGGGCTCGAAGGAGACGATGTGACGGCGAATGCACGAATGATTAAGACGTTGCCAAGGGTGTTATCGGGCGAGAGTTGGCCGGCGCGGATCGAAGTGAGAGGAGAAGTGTTCGCGGAATTTGCGGCGTTCGAGCGCCTCAATGCGGAGCGCGCGGAAGCCGACGAGCCATCGTTTGCGAATCCTCGGGCGATGGCGGCGGGGAGTTTAAAGCTGAACAATCCGGAGGACGTGCGAACGCGTGGTTTGCGCGTGGTGTTTTACGGTTGGGGCGAAGTACGGGCGCAAAGCGCTTGGCCGGCAACGCAGAGCGAATTCCATGCACAGGTGAGAATCTGGGGACTGCCTGGAGTGGAGGCGCCCAAGCGCATGGAAAACGTGGACGAGGTTTGCGAGGCGGTGCGGACATTTTCACGGGAGCGAGCGAGGCGAGCGTTTCCGACGGACGGAGTGGTGATCAAACTGGATGCCGTCGCTCAGCAAGCGCGGCTGGGTGCGACAGCGCGCGCCCCGCGCTGGGCGGTGGCGTATAAATTTTCCACGGAGCGGGCGGCGACTCGCGTAAAAAGGATCGCTATCCAGGTTGGGCGTTCAGGCGTGTTCACACCGGTAGCGGAATTGGAGCCAGTGCGGTTGGGAGGATCGCTGGTCGAGCGGGCGACGTTGCACAATGCCGAGGAGATTTCGCGGCTGGACGTGCGTGTGGACGATTTCGTTTGGGTGGAGAAGGCCGGGGAAATCATCCCGGCGGTCGTGGGTGTAGATCTGTCGCGACGGGGCGCGGGAAACGCAGCGTTTTTATTTCCCGAGGATTGTCCGGTCTGTGGTGCGGCGGTGGTGACGCGAACTGAAGAGAGTGTGCGGCAGTACTGCATGAATCGGGCGTGCGTGGCGCAAGTGACGGCGAGGCTGCGGCATTTCGCGGGTGCGCAGGGCGTGGCGATTCGCGGACTGGGGGAAGAAACGATGGCGGTGTTGGTCGAAAAAAAAGGAGTGCGGACTCCGGCGGATATTTACCGTCTCGCGAGGGAAGACTGGCGCGCGGTGCCTGGCCTGGGCGAGAAGTCGGCGGAGAAGCTTTTTGCGGCAGTCGAAACAAGCAGGCGGGCGGAGCTCTGGAGATTTATCCATGGGCTCGGCGTGGCTGGAACGGGTGTGGCGACGTCGCGGATACTGGCGATGCGGTTTGAGTCGCTGGAGGAGCTGGCCGAAGCCGACCGCCAAACTTTGGCGAAGATCGACGGTGTGGGCGCGGTGCAGGCGGATGCGTTGGCGGCGTTTTTCGACGAGGCGCAGAACCGGCTGTTGATTACGGAGCTGAGGGCGTGCGGCGTGGAGCCAACGAGAACAGCGGCGGGCGCAAGGCGGAGCCCGGGAACTCAACCGCTGATGGGAAAGGTTTTTGTGTTCGCGGGGACGTTGCCGACGTTGAGCCGAGCCGAGGCGGAGGGGCACATTGTGGCGGCCGGCGGCGCGGTGGCTGGCAGTGTGACGGCGGAGACGGACTTCGTCGTGGCTGGGATGGATGCGGGACAGAAACGGCGACGCGCGGAAACGATGGGCGTGCGGGTGATCGGCGAAGCGGAGTTGCGGCGATTGTTGGAAAGCGTGGAAGCCGATCCGTAAGCCAACTATCCCAAGGCGCGGGATTTCGCGGACGTTTTGACCTGCGGAAAGCCCGGTGCCCGGAGTTTGGGTACATCTGCCAGGCGAAAGAAGGCCCTGGACCGATAGTCCCGGGCAACGCGCAATGCAGAGAACCCCCAGTCAAAAACCTGTACACTTGGGGTCGCGGGCCCGCAGCGACTTGAATGCACCCCTTAGCGTGCCGATTTTTTGCGCGTTGCCAGATCCTGCGCGTCATGGGACGGGCCGGAACACAGGCGACAAGCTATGGAAAATCTGCACTTTGTCTTCGCCGCTTCCCCCGCCAAGCCAACCGCTTGTTCACCCCTCTCTGAAGTCATCGCCTGGAGCCTGTGGCGAGCGACGAAATCCAATGTTCGCGACCTGCTTTTCGAAGAGTCGGAGGCTGGCCTTTGCGTGAAGCACTTTGTCGAAGAAAAGATCGCTTCCCGTTGCTCGTACGTGGAGGTCGCCTGCTTTCCGCATCTGCGCGGCGCTCCATTGCATGAGTTACCCTCAAAAGGCGGTGGCACCGCGGTGAGTGGCGCGGATCGCTGGCGCCTTCGTTTTTGGACCGGTCTTAAAACGGAAAATGGTCCGGCTCCGGCCTGCACCTTGGTGCAGCTGGTGCCATTTGCCGAAGTCTAGGCGGAAGGACGGGAGCGTGGTGACTTGCCGTCGCCGGCTGTTCGCCCACGCTGGCCGAGATGAAAATCGGCCACGCAGTTCTCGGCACAGGAGAGAAGCTTTTGGATCGTGCGCTTTGTGTGACGGGTGCGGTGGTTTTTTCCCAAGCACCGGAGTTCATGCAGCAATATTTACAGCGGCTAGGCGGACGCCTCGACGAGGCGCGGAGGCAGTTGGAGCAGTTCAAAAAAGTGGCGACGCAGTCGGGTCTTTCGCTGGAGCAGTTTATCGCGCAGACGAATGGGAACGCCGATCGGGCGGTGGCGAAACTTGGCGGAGTAATGAGCGAAGCCGGTGCGCGGGTGGAGCATCTGGAGACGGCGCAGATGGCGATTCAGCACGCGTCGCCGTTGTCGCGGCCGTTCGTGTTTTTGCAGTACGTGGATGGCGAGATCGCGCGCGCGACTTGGTCGATTTATCAACCGGCGGTACCGACTACGCTGGAGGGCGCGCTGTACGCGTTGCTGGGAATGGCGGTGCTGCTGACGCTCTACTATGGGTTGATCAAGGTGCCATGCTCGCGCGCGTTTTCGCGTCGTCGGGCAAGAGGCACGCCACAAATCGCGCAGGCTTAGACACGATCGCGAAAACGGGATCGCGGCACCCAAGCAGGATGCTCCCAAAAGGAAAAGCGGGCCGACGTTGTGCGTCAGCCCGCTGCGTTTTTCCAAGGGGGAGTTGATTACGGCAGGATGTAGAAACCGGTGTCGGTGCTCTTATGGTGACCTGGGCCGGACTGGCTGTTGAGGATTGTCCGATCGTAAACGCCGAGGTGGACGACGTAGCCGCAGGGCTTCATCGAGACGGGTGCGCCGAGGTTGAGTTGCCATGCGGCGCCCGGTGCGGGCGGTGTTTGGATGGTGCCTGGCCAGGCGGTGGTCGGTTGATTCGAGGGAATCGCGGCGGTGTTAGGCAGCGTCGAGAGACCGAAGCCGCCAAAGTGGCTGTCGCGAGCCACGAAATGGCCTTGAATGATGTCGCCTTTGTCGAACCCTTTGCAGTCGCCGCCGTTGTCGATGTGGAGAGCGACGTCGGGGCCGGTATTATCGAGCTGGATGCGCAGCCACGGCGTCGAGCCCAAGATGGCGTAGGCGGGCGTGGCGAGTTCCAGTTGCACCTCCCAGAGAGCGTCGCCGGAGGTCGGCCAGACGCCGAGCGTGGCGTTCTCCAGATAGAGTGACGGATCGCGGTAAGTGAAGAAGCCATATCCGGGGTTGGCGGGATTGGTGGAGTCGGGGTTTTGCACGTCGAAGCCCGGTGTCCAGCGCGTGATGCTGAACGAGGTGGTCAAGGTCACCTGGTTGGCTGGGTTCGAAACCTGCCGGGCGCGTATCCGGTATTTGAAGCCGGGGAACCACATGCCATGGGCCAGTACGCTGCCTCCGAATGGGCAATCGCGATTCAAACCCCAGTGGTCGGCGGTGGCGTCGTTGTACCAAAAGCGAGCGGGGATCGGCCCGATGGCCCGGGTCATACCGTCGCCGGTGGTGCCGATGTGCTCGATCGGAATACCGCCCAGAGAGCGCAGGTGAGGTAGCGGTTGCGTGATGGGCGGGCCGGGGCGGATTTGGACGTGGGCGTCGAGGCGGTTTCCCCAGTGCTCGAGGTCGTCGGCATCGGTGGTGGACGGAGGCGTCTGCCACGAAAGCACGGCGCGGATCCGGGCGATTTTGGGTTTGTTGCACGGACGTCGGACGGCGGAGAGGTTGACCGGTAGGATGGCGGCATAGTGGAGGCCACCGGCGGGGAACGGGACGATGTCATGGACTTTCACCGACACGGCGCCGGCGTAGGTCCATTGGCAGGTGTCGTCCCAATCGACCCAGAAGGCGACGTGTTCCTTGCTACCGCCGTCGCACAGACCGCCGGAGTAACCGGACGGGCGTTTGACCTCGATGGTGGCGACGAGCCATTCGCGATTGTAGTCGAGGCCGACGCAGCGGAGTTCTTCGTAGGAGACATTGGCCTTGGTCTGGTCGAGGGCCTGGAGCGACGCGTTCCAGTCAAGACCGATGTCTTTCCATGCGAGGGCAGCGGATGTGATCGCCGCCTGATCGAGACCGCCGGGCGCGAGGGCGGACTTGAGGTGGGCGAGGCCAAAGCGGTGAGGCTCGACGGCGGCGGGTTGTTCCGCAGCGCGAGGTGCCGCTGACTTCGATCCCGGCGCGGGACCGTAAAGCGCGGCAAGCGCCCCGATGGGGGCGAAAGGCTCGGGATCGGGAAGCGGTATCGGAAAGTCGACGACGCTTTCCATGTACGGCGGGATCTTGATGGGCTTGCCGAGGGCGGCGGAAATATCGTCGTAGATATCGAAAATTTTGGGCGAGCGCGGCTTTATCTGGATGTTGCGCTCGAGCACGTTTCCCCAGACAGGCGGCCAGTTTGGGGAGGCCGGCGGAGGCGGCGTTTCCCAGGAAAGGATGGCGCGGACCTTGGGCAGAACGGGTGTGCGGCAGGTTTTGCGTTTTGGCTCGAGCGCGAGGGTGACGACGTAGACCAGCGGTTTGTCGGCGTCGCCAGAGCAGTCTTTGGAATTGGGGATGTCGTGTGCGTTGAAGGAGGAAACGCCGACATCTTGCCAGCCCGCGCCGTAGTCGAGGTAGAAGCGGACGTATTCGGTGGAGCCTGCCTGGCAAAGAGAGCCTTTATAGCCGGCTGGCCGCTTAAGATGGATCGTGGCTTCGAGCAGGTCGCGTTCGGGCTGGAAGCCCACGCAGTGCAACTGCTCGTAGGTGGTGTTGCCCGCGATAATTTTGACGGGCTTGAAGTCGCTGACTTCGAGATTGCCGAAGTAGTTGGGGTTTTCCGCGAGCAGGCGTTTGAAGTTCTGGCGTTCGGAAGGAAGAGCGGTGTCGGCGGTGACCGAGGTGGAGGCGTTCGATTTCATCGTAGCGATTTTTTCGTGACAGTTAAACCGCGCCGGTCTGGAGGGACTCGCGGACGAGCGAGCCGGGCGGAGGAGTATCCCTTCACCGCGCGAAGGAGGCGGTGGCGACGTGGCGTGCTGGAGCACCCATGGTGCGATGCTGAAAACTTAGGACAGTGTGTGTTGACTGGTTCGTCGAAGGGGCCCGCGGCGATGAATCGGCATTGGCTGAAATAGCGAAATGAGCCGCGGTTGTTACGAGGGGACTTGCGACCAAGAAAAAGTGTGCGAACGCGCGTGGTGGTTTACGCATTGTTCTGCGACTTCGCGGCGCTAGACAGGACGCACGTCAATCCCATGGGCCCCTCCCGTAATGTCATCCCCGACCGCATCGCCGACGCGCTGCGGCGTTTTCCGCCCTTCTCCATGCTGCTAGAAAGCGAAGTGAGCGCACTCGCTGCGAACGCCGCTGTGTGGGTGGTTCCCTCAGGCGATATGGTTTGGAAGCAGGGCGACCGCCCCGGCAACGAAGTGCTTTTTCTGGCGCAGGGACGAGTTGAATACGTTTGGAACAACGAAGGTCGGAGCGAGCGGGTGGATGTGCGCGACGTGGGCGATGTGCTCGGGTTGAGCGCGTTGATGAGGGGCGAACCGTTTCGCGTCACAGCGCAGGCGGTGGAGGACAGCTTGTTTTACGGACTTCCGTGGAGGCAGTTTAAACCGCTGCTCGATCAGAATGACGCGGCGCGAAACTATGCACGGCGTCATATGTTCTGGGCAGTACGCGTGGGCAGTCAGATCGAGTACTCGGAGCCGACCGAATCCGGCTTGGCGGGCCGGGCGAAAAACATTCTCCAAGCGCACCTCGATGGCGCACAGATCGTGCAGCCACGTCCGCTCGAGCGCCTTCTCGTATGTCCGCAAAACGCGACGGTGCAGGAGGCGGCGACGTTGATGTCGAGCAAGCGCTTGCCGTCGATTCTCGTGGTCGACGATGAGCGGCGGCCGCTGGGCATCGTCACGAGCAATTCGCTGGTGAAGCATGTGATCGTCGACGGAATGGACAAGCAGGCGCCAGTGTCGCGACTGATGGCGAAGCCGGTATACACGGTTTCGCCGCGCTCTTCGGCGACGGCGGCGATCCTCACGATGTTGCGCGAGCGTATCGGCCAAGTGGTCGTCACAGAGGACGGCACGCCGAAGACGAAGGCGCTCGATGTGTGCACGCATAAAGATCTGCTCGCGCAGAGCGGGCATCATCCAGCAGGGTTGTTACACGAGATTCGTTTCGCGAAGTCGTCAGCGCGATTTCGCGAGCTGTGCGACGAGATCGAGGCGATTGTGCGCAGTTATCTGGAGGCGGGCGTGTCGGCGATCTACCTCGGGCAAATTTGCGCGGAACTCTACGATGAGTTGCTGCAGCGGATGCTGAGGCTGTCGATCGACGAATTGGAAGAAGACGGCGTGAAAGTTCCGAAGGTGGACTGGGCATGGATGTCGGTCGGAAGCGACGGACGTCGTGAGCAAATCTTACGAACGGACATGGATAACGCGGTGGTTTTTGCGACATGCGGCTCGGCCGAGCAGGACGAAAAGGCGCGGGGAGTTTTCACGAAAATGGCCACGAGGGTGATCGATAAACTGGTGGCTGCGGGCTTCGCGCGATGCCAGGGCGGCGTGATGGCATTGAACCAACGGTGGTGTCGCACGGATGCGGAGTGGATTACGCAGATCGAAAGTGTGGATGCGTTTACGGACGGAGACGGATTGCTGCGCGCCACGGTGCTCTTCGACCTGCGTTTCGTCGCGGGAGAGCGGGAACTTTGCGATCGCTTGCGCGAGAAAATCTATTCGAGCGTCGGAGCCAATCGTCCGCTGCAAAACCGTCTCGCCGAACTTATCGTCGATTCGACGCCGCCGTTGAATTTTATCGGACGGCTCGTGGTGGAGGCATTTGGCGGCGGTGACGAAGAGTTCGATTTGAAGTCGCGCGGTATGGCGCCCCTGAGAGATGCAGCGCGGTTGTTTTCGCTGCACCATAGACTGAACCGGCGCTACTCGACCGGTGGGCGCTGGGACGAACTTCGCCGAACGGTGCCGCAGCGCGCGGAAATGGCCGGACTGGCGCGGGAGGCATATGATTTTCTGCTCCGGCTGCGTAATCTGAACGGACTGCGGCGAGGCGATTCCGGGCGTCATCTCGATCCCGCGAGTCTGACGAAGTTGGAACGCGCCCAACTCGCGAACGTGTTCGATGTCGTCCGCACGGTGCAGCAAGCGGTGAAACTCGAATTCAAGATGGAGACGAATCGCCTATGAGCTGGTTTTTCACACGCAAGAAGCGCGAGCCGTTTATCGAAGCTTATAACGAGGCTACACCGAAGACGCTGGGCGGTAAAACGCCGATCTCCGAGATACGGTTTGTCGCGCTCGACGCGGAGACGACCGGTTTCGATATCGCGAAGGATCGCATGCTCTCGTTGGCGCTGGTAGAAGTGAAGGAAGGCCGGTTGGAGCTGAGGAGCTCGGTCAAGTGGCTGATTTACCAGTCGCCGTCGGCGATGACGTCGGCTGTGTCGGTTCACGGTATCCTTCCGGCTGAGACGGCGACGGGGCGACAGGAAGCGAAGGTCATGCGGGATTTATTGCCGCTCATTCAGGGCGCTGTGCTTGTGGGACATCACGTGGCGTTCGATACAGCGATGATCACGGCGGCTTTGAAACGCCATTATGGCGTGAGCGTGCGGAATCCTCTCCTAGACACGGCGAATCTCGCGATGACGGCGGTCGATGCGTTTGCGAAGACCGGATATCAAGGACAGCGGGCGCCCTCACTCGATGAAGTGTGCGCCCAATGCGGTATCATGCCGATCGAACGCCACACCGCGGAGGGCGACGCCTTCACGACGGCGATGTTGTTTCTAACGTTGTGCGTGCGGTTGCAGAAAAATTTTGGCCGTCCCCTCCGGGCGGGAGATATGCCGATTATTCGAGCTTAAGATCCGAGAGCGGGAGCGAGCCCCACTCCGTGCAAACTACGTCCATTCGCTAAAATCAATCCTGCATCTGGCAGCGAAACAGACTCGGGAAGTTGGCTAGGTACATTTGCTGAGTGGTTTTTAATGGCCCGCACCAAAACGGTTTACCGGTGGATCTGTTAGAGCGGGGGGCGCGGGTACGAGAAGTGTTTCATTGGAGGGCGGGAACCTCCATGAGCAACCTGAAACATAGCCGTCAGCTTTGCGTTCTCCTAGGTGTCCTCGCGCCGGCCACGCGGGGCCCAAGTCAGTGAGGCCTCGCAACCAAAACGCGAGCGACCTTCGACGACTAACATCCCCAACACGCCTGCTCCTCAGATCGACCCCGTCCGGTTCCTTGCATCGCCGGACGGGGTCAACATGCGAAGATATTCAACGCCACCTCGCGTAAAGCGCTTCGGAGATTTGCCGAGTACTAAGTAGCGCAAACCCGGTTAGCGAAACTGGGCCGCGCGGCCTCACGCGTCGCCTCCGCGTTTACGCCATGCGAGGCGAGGATTGTGTCAGGCTCGGCGATCTGTTCGAACAGCCTGCTGCGCTATGTCCAGCTCTCCACCGATCCCATCCGACGTTGTTTCGCTCGCCGACTATGAGCCACTTGCACGGGCACGTATCGAGGCGAACTCTTGGGCCTATATCTCGGGCGGTGCGGCGGACGAAATCACGCTACGCGACAATCGCGCCGCCTTTGACCGCTTAAAAATCAATCCGCGTGTGCTCACGGAGCTCGCGGGCGGGAGTACGCGAATCGATTTGCTGGGGCGCTCGTGGGAGAGCCCGATTTTTTTGGCGCCCGTTGCGTATCAAAAGTTGGCGCACGCCGAAGCGGAGCTCGCCTCGGCGCTCGGAGCAGCGGCGATGAAAGCGGGTATGGTGCTGAGCACGCAAGCGGCCGTGAGCGTGGACGATTTTGGAAAGGCGGCGCAGACGCCGTGGTGGTTTCAGCTCTATATCCAACACGACCGAGGATTCACGAAACAGCTCGTCCAGCGCGCCGAAGCAGCCGGTGCGGAAGCGCTCGTGGTGACGGTGGACGCGCCGATTCATCTTCGTAATCGCGAGCGGCGCGCACGCTTCCGCATTCCGGTAGACGCGGATCCGGTAAATCTTCGCGGGATGGCTGCCGCTCCAATCAGCACTGCGAGCGGAGAACCGGACTCTCTTTTTAACCCATCGGCACTCGCACTCGCGGCCACGTGGAAAGACGTGGAATGGCTGCTCTCGTTCGCGAAACGGCCAGTGCTCTTGAAGGGAATTTTGTCCGCGGACGACGCGGAGCACGCGGTGAAACTTGGTATAGCGGGCGTGGTCGTTTCGAACCACGGCGGGCGTACGCTCGACACATTGCCGGCGACGATCGAGGCGCTGCCGCGCATCGCCGAACGGCTGGCGGGAGCAAAACCGATCCTGCTCGACGGAGGCATTCGCCGCGGGACGGATGTATTCAAGGCTCTGGCACTGGGGGCGTCTGCCGTGATGATCGGCCGGCCTTATGTTTGGGGACTAGCAGTAGCCGGAGCGGTGGGCGTCGCGCACGTGCTGAAAATTCTCCGCGCGGAGCTGGAAACGGCGATGATACTCGCGGGATGCCCGACGATCGACCGGATCACGAAGGATGCGTTGTGGAAAACGTGAACGCGAAGACGTTGAAAACGTTGTCGGATCTTTCGGTCGTGGACTTGGCATCGCGACTGACCGCGTGGGGCTTTAAGGGATCACATGCCGAGGTACTTTTGAGGGCGTACTACGAAACCGGCGAGGAAACCGGGTGGAGCGAATTGATCCTGCCAAGGGGGCTGACGGAGCGCTTGTACGAGGAGTTTTTGGCGAACCGCCCCGAGACAGCCGCACGTCAAGTCGCGGAGGATGGCACGACAAAGCTGCTGCTGAAACTGGCCGACGGACGCACGGTGGAAACGGTGATGATGACGGATTTTCGCGATGACCGCGTGGCCGGTTGCGTTTCATCGCAAGTCGGCTGTGCCATGGGATGCGATTTTTGCGCGACGACCAAGACGGGTTTCGAACGCAATCTCACGGCCGGCGAAATCGTGGAGCAATTTCTGGCGCTGAGGCGCGAAGCGATTGCGGTGGGAAAACGGGTGCAGACGCTCGTCTTCATGGGCATGGGCGAACCGATGCTCAACCTCGACAATGTGCTCGAAGGGGTACGACGCATCGCGCCCAACGAACTCGGCGCGCTCGGCTGGCGGCAGATCACCGTATCGACGGTGGGAATCGTGCCGGGGATCGACGCGATGGCGGCGGCGAATGTGAACATCCACCTCGCGGTGTCGCTGCATGCGCCCGATGACGCGACTCGTGAGAAATTGCTCCCGATGGGAAAACGTTTCGGCGTGGAGGAAATTCTCGCGGCGGCCGACCGTTACCAAGCGAAGACCGGGCGGCCGGTGACGATCCAGTATTGTTTGCTCAAGGGTGTGAACGATTCGCCGGCGCAAGCGCGGCAACTGGCGGCGTTGGTCGGCGCGCGGCGGATGCACGTGAATCTACTTGGGTACAACCCGACCGGACTTAGCTTAAAAGGCGTCGCCTACGAACGAGCCGACGCGAAAGCCGGCGACGCGTTTGCGGAGGTGTTGCGCTCACAGGGAGTTGCCACGCATTTCCGTAGACCGCGCGGACGGGACATCGATGCGGCGTGTGGGCAGTTACGCCGGCGCGCGATAGCAGGCGTGAATGGAGGAACTTCGGCGCCGGCCGCCGAGTCGCAGAAAGGATTATGAAAACGACCTCGATACTCCTTCCGGTTCTGGCAATGGCGGCGGTATCGGTCCGCGCAGCGCATCCGATGCCGGACGAACCGATCGTGAGCGCTGAAGTGGCAGAGATGCCGGCACCCGAGGGGCCCGCGACAACGGCTCGGGCGGTAGGGGGATTCGCGGCGAAGTTGACGGCTGAAGAGAAAGCGGCTGCTGGGTTGGGAAAACTTTCTTTAGAGCAGATCGCGGCCTTGGAGTCCCTGGTCGCGAAAGAAATGACGCTCGCGCGGCAGGGCGATGTACGAGGCTTTGGGGGGACGTTCATCAGCCGACGGACCGACGGGGAGCGTGGGGTGTCGGGATTGGGAACGTTGACGACGGGAGAAAAATATCAGCTGGACCGGCTGGTGTTGCGCGCGTTGGCGCCGCGTGAGCCGCAGCCGCCGATATCGATCACGTGGCCACCTTCGGATGGGGAGTTGTTGTTGAAGACGAAGTCCGATTGGGAGACGCACGGGTTTGTGCAGCTCGAATACGGTTTTGGCAGTGGCGATCGCGAGTACAAGGCGGGCACGGCCGCGGTGGAGCAGGTGAATGTGAAAACCGGGACGGCGTTCACGTTGGCCTACACGGCGGTGGAGGGCGATGGGCTCTGGTATGGCCGGGATTATTCGATGGGCTGGCGCTCGCGGCCTTAGGGCCGGTGGAGATATTGAGTTGGCCAGGCGGGATGCGGCAAAATCCGGGCCGGGATATAAACGGCCATGCTGCGAGCAGACGCTTCAGAAACCAAGATCGCTCAGGCCTGGATGTTCGTCGGGACGGCGGCCGAGCGGCCAGTGAAATTTCCGGTCTGCGGCGGTGATGGGGAGATCGTTGATACTGGCGAGGCGGCGGCGCATGAAGCCGAGATCGTCGAACTCCCAGTTTTCGTTTCCGTAAGAGCGAAACCAGTGGCCGGAGTCCTCGCGCCACTCGTATGTGAAACGCACGGCGATACGATTCTTGTGAAACGCCCAAAGCTCTTTGATGAGTCGGTAGTCGAGCTCGCGGGTCCATTTGCGGATGAGAAATGCTGTGATCGCTTCGCGGCCGCACAGAAACTCGGCGCGGTTGCGCCAGGTGCTGTCCGAAGTGTAGGCGAGCGCAACACGGTGAGGATCGCGGGAGTTCCATGCGTCCTCTGCGAGACGGACTTTTTGCGCGGCCGACTCGGCGGTGAAAGGGGGCAAAGGCGGTCGTGGATTTTCGGGAAGAGGCATGGAACGAGATGGGGTGGTGAGAGTGGGCGGGAGGTTTCAGAGCGGACGTTTTGCGAGCGCGGCTTCGAGCGCGGCGATGCGGTCGTGGAGAGGCTGCGTGACTTGGGCGACTTCTTCGGCGGTGTAGCGCGGGGTAATGTATTGCGGGCAGTTCCAGTCGAAGGCGGTGACGCCGATAACGACGAAGCGCTCGATGGGCGCCGGTGCGGGAGTGGTTGAAGGAGCAATACGGGCGGCGAGAGCGGGGTCGTCGCTGGCGAAGAAGGTGCGGGCGTGGCCAAGGATTTTCAGACGTTCGCGGCGCGGGTAATCCATCAGGAAAAGCGACACGCGCGGATTGACGGAGAGGTTTCCGGTGGTGAGAAGCTGGCGGTTGCCGCGCAGGTCGGCAAAGCCGAGCGTGTGAGCATCGAGGACTGTGAGAAAACCGCGCGGGCCGCCGCGATGCTGAATGTAGGGCCAGCCGGTTTCATTGATCGTGGCCAGGTAGAAACTGTCGCGCTGCGAGATGAACTGCGCTTCGTCTGCACTGAGTGTGTCGGGGGCAGAAGCGGTGTTAACCGTGCGCGCCTTTCCATAGGTGCGTTCCTGGGCAGCGAGGACGGCGGGGGTCACGGTGAGCGGGAGGAAGTTTGCAGCCATAGAAGGAAAGACGCGGCGGGTTAAATGCAGGCGGTGCGTGGAGGCTAGAAGACGAGCGTCTGCCAGTCTTCGGCGAGATAGCGGCGGACACTGACGCCGCCCGGAGTGCCGGGGATTTTATTTTCGGAGATGAGCGCGTGGCCGGCGGCTTCGATGCTGGCAGCCGCTTCCCACTTGGCCGAGCAGGCGCGCGAGGCGCCGACGATGAGTTCGCGGATTTCGTTATAGAGCGCGTTGGCGGGATGTCCGAGCTGGCTGAGACGCCCGGGCCAGCGAGTGCCGGTGCCGAGGAAGGCGATTTCGGTCTGGTCCCCTTTGGCTTTGGCCTCGTGGGCGAGCGCGAGAGCGTTGAAGAGACGGGCGAGGGGTTCGTCGCCGCCGTCGGGATTCGAGATGATGAGGATTGCGATTTTCATTTCGATGATAATAGACAGGTCTGTATAGCCGCGCGCAAGAATTAAGTAGACAGACTTGTCTATCTCTTGCGTTGAGCGCGGAGTTAGCTCATGAGTTTTCTCAATGACGCCGCCTGATGAAACGACCGAGGTTCCTGTTTCAGCGAAACGCACCGAGCTGCTCGACGCGGCGTGGCGGCTTTTTTATCGCGATGGGTATCACGCGGTGGGCATCGACACAGTGCTGGCCGAGGCGGGCGTGGCGAAGATGACGCTCTACAAGCATTTCCCTTCGAAGGAGGACCTCATTGTGGCGGTGCTGGAGAAAAGATCGCGCGAGCTCGAGGCGTTATTCGAGGCGGCGATCGCGGAGGCCGGGCGCAGTGCGACAAAGCGGCTGCTGGCGATTTTCGCGATGATGGGAGTGTGGTTTCGGATGAAGGATTTTAGCGGCTGCGCCTTCATCAAGGCGGTGGCGGAGTATCCCGATCCGAAGTCGAAGCCGCATCGGGTGGCGGCTGCGCACAAGATGATGCTGTTGACGCGGCTCACGGCGCTGGCGGAGGCGCTACCGGCGAAAAATTCAGAAGCGCTGGCGCAAACGCTGATGTTTCTCGGGGAAGGCGCGATTGTGACGGCGCACATGTACGAGCGGGCGGAGGCGGCGGAGGAGGCGGCGGAGGCGGCGAAGGTTTTGATCGCGGCGGCGGCGAAATAAAAAAGATGCGGCGTGAGCGGCCGCGTCTATAATTCGGAGTGCAAAAGCCGGCGAGCCGCCGGCGCTCCCCGTGGAATGAGGTGCGATTACTTGATCAATGCCTGATAGGTGAGCTGCTTGGATGCGGTGATTGAGATTTGATCCGCAGCGGATCGGAGCTGGGTCATAAAGAGAATCGCGAGGCGTTCTTTGGGATCGACGACGTAGGGTGGAAATAGGCGCTGCCCCAGGCGTAGGCGCCTTCGGAGCCGGTCGCCGACTTTGCCCTGGTTGACGCTCCCCCCAGAAACCGAGGCCGAAGCCGTCGCCTTCGCCGAGGTATTTGTTGCCGGTGTGGTTGGCGTGCATGAGCTCGACGGTCTTGGGGCTGAGCAAACGCACGCCATCGAGTTCGCCACCGTTGAGGAGCATCTGGAGGAAACGGGGCGTAGTCGCTCGTGGCGGAGACGAGGCCGGCACCGCCGGAGAAATATTTACGCGGGCCGTGGATGAAATCGGTTTTGGCGGGAGGTTTCCTTGAGGACGAGTTTCCCGTTTTCGACGCCGTAAACATTGGCGAGGCGAGAGGCTTTTTCTGGCGTTGTGATCATGGGCGCGGGACGAGAAAAAGTTGACAGGAGCAGACCGAAGTCGAGAGCGGCGCACGAACGTTAAGCGGAGATCGCGGGGCGTGGTCATAGTTGGCTTGCCCGCGCGGTTTCCGGCCGTGTGCTGACGACATGAAGATGCGTGTTATTTTTCTAACGATGCTGAGCCTGGCGCTGACCGGTTGCGCGAGCTATACGGCGAATGTGATGCCAGGCTCGCAGTTTTCCGCGTACCGGCGCTTCTGGGTGAAAAGCAATCTGGACGATAACCACGCGATCGACCGGCTGCTGGTGCAGACCCTCAAGGCGCGGGGGTACGAGGCGGAACACGGCCCGCTCACGATGATGCCGCGCGAGGTTCAGGCTATCGTGAATTATCGCGACCGCTGGGCGTGGGATTTTAAGAACCACATGACCGGGCTGGAAATCACCGTGCAGGATGTGCGCAGTGAGGGGCAAGTGGCGGCGGCGAGTTTTGTGGGGCCGGCATCGTTGACTCTTTCGCCGCTTGAAGTGGTAGAGCGGCTGGTGCGTGATCTCGAAAAGGCGGCGCCGAAGGTACTCGAGGTACCGCTGTGAGAGGCAGCGGACGATGGCGGCGCGCTAGTAGTCGCAGTGCAGACGTTTTCTAACCGCGAATGGACGCGAATGAGGTGGAGGCGTTTTTAGAGGAACAGGCGGGAGGGAGGGGCGAGGGCTGACGAAAAGGAACGATCTCATGCGGGCGGGAGCGGATGTGTTTTGGCGATCCACTCGGTGACGGGTTTGTCGGCGCAGAGGTGTTCGGTGACGATGCGTTCGCAGCGCTCCGGCGTGACCTGGCCATACCAAGTCCCTTCGGGGTAAACGACCATCCACGGGCCGCCGCTGCAAACGCGCAAGCAGGCGGCTTTGGTGCGCAGGGCGGGGACGCCGAGATTTTTGAGGCGGGCTTTGAGCAATTCCCACGTGGCGAGGCCGTCAGCGGTTGAACAGCAATCCGGGCCGACGCACAGAAAAACGTGACGCTGTGCGGTCTCGATTTTCATTTTGGCGAAACCGGCGGCGATGACGGGGCCCGACATGGGCGGACATTGAAGCGGGAACCGTGAGCGGGGGAAGACTGAAGCCAAGGGGGGGGTGGACTGAATGGCGAAAGAGTTTTCTTGAGAAGACGCTGTTTTTGGTCGCAGGAAAAAACTGGCAACCCGAAGGCCATACGGCACCTCTGAGGTAACAGTTCGCACGATGCGACTTTTCCACATGCAGAAAAATACAACGCCCTCGATGGTGCCCGCGCTCGTGTGCGCGTTGTTGTTGCTGGTGGGCGCGGGGTTTTTTGGGTCGGCGTGGCTGGAGCGCAGGCAGAACCAAAAAATGTCCATCGCTCCCGACCATGTGGCGGTTACGGCACAAATGCAGGCAGCCGCTAAGCGAGGAACTTCGGATATGGAGGAGCAGGCGCGGCGGTTAATCGCGCGGGAGCAAGCCGGCGCGCAGTGGCGGGAGTTATTGCGAGGGCGCCTTGAGCGAGGGAATGCGCGGATCAAGGAAGCCGTGGTGATTTTTAAAAACAACGAAGCGTATCGACGATTCCAGATACGTGCGCGTGCGGCGGGTTTTTCGATCATCCGCGAAAACGAGACGCTGCGGGCGGTGCGGGTGCGTTACGACACGATCGCCGCCGTGCAGGCCGATATCTTTGAGCATGTGCGCGACTACGAGGAGATCGGTGCCAACACTTACGTGGATCGACCGGAGAGACCGGAGGCGGAGGGGAGCGCGGGGCGAGTTTTGACGCCTGTGCGCGATGGGTTGTTGGCGATGCTCGGCGTGAGTGGCGACCGCAGCCAATGGGGGCGCGGTGTGACGATCGCTGTGATCGACAGCGGAGTGGCGCACGATGCGACGTTTGGAAACGGACGACTGCGCACGCTCGATGTAGGACAAGGCGTGGCGCCGGGACGCGGCGAAGACGATGGCCATGGAACGGCGGTGGCGGCAATCGCCGCGGGCAACGGCGCGGATGCGGAGGGTGTCGCGCCCGCGGCGAATCTCTTGAGCGTTCGCGTGACTGCTCTCGATGGACGTAGCGATATCTTCACGGTGGCGGAGGGCGTGGTGGCTGCGGTCGATGCCGGAGCGCGGGTGATCAACATCAGTCTGGGTGGTTATGATACGAGTGTGTTGATGACGCGGGCGATCGACTATGCGGAGGCGGCGGGCGCGGTGATCGTGGCTGCCTCGGGCAACGATCGTGCGGGCATGCTGACGTGGCCGGCGGCGGATCTGCGCGTGATCTCAGTCGGGGCGACCGATGCGACGGGATTGCAGGCGCCGTTTTCCAACTCAGGCGAAGGATTGAAAATCACGGCGCCAGGTGTGGGCGTTCAAACGGCGTGGCTGGATGGAAAGCGGGTGTTGTTTAGCGGTACGTCGGCGAGCGCGCCGGCGGTGTCGGGGGCGATAGCGGCGGTGATGTCCCAAAAGGCGGGGATCAGTGCGCGGCAGGCGTGGGAAATTTTAGCGGCGCGGAGCGATGACGCGGGCGCCCCCGGTGCGGACGTGGACTATGGCGCGGGTGTCTTGAACCTCGGCTGGGCGCTGAACGCGGATCCGTCGCGAGTGGATCTGGCGGTGGCGAGTCACTGGATCGAGCGCGCGGGGGAGAACGGGGAGGGCGATGTGGTGGACGTGGTGATACAGAACCGAGGAGGATTTTCCGTGGCGGGTGCGGTGCTGGGGATCGAGGCGGGTGGGTTGCAGACGCGGCAAGTGGTGACGGCGATCGGGGCGGGAGCGAGTGTGGTCTTGCAGGTGTCGGTGGATCGGGAGCGCCTGGATGCGCAGGGGCGGTGGGTGTTGAAGACGCGGTTGGTGACTCCGGGCGGGATGGTGGATCAGGTGCCGACGAATAATGAGCGCGTGAGTGCGTTGCAGGTAAGCGAGCGGTGAGGGAACGAAGGGGATGTGCGGATAGCTTCTCGGACGGCCGTCGAGCGGACCTAACGGTAGGTGCGGAGTTTGATATGCGCCTGTTTTTTCGGAGGAGAGGTGGGGCGTTTCGGGGCGATGCGTTTGACGGTGATTTCGCGGAAGAGGGCGTCGTCGAGATTCTGGCCCTGGACGATGAGGGTCACTGTTTCGCCGGCGTCGCCGCCGGACCAGAGGCGAGTGAGGTCTTCTTGGGTGAAGGTGGTCACGGCGCGGCCATCGATGGCGTGGATGCGGTCTCCGGGGTGGAGTGTGGGCGTGGAGGAACTTTGCGGGGCGACGCCGAGGACTGTGATCGCCGTTTTGAGACGATGGCCGAAGGTGGTGCGGCGCCAGCTGCCGGCGAAGGGAATGTAGCCGCGCGGTTTCTCGGATACGAGGAAGGGGGAGAGTTCGACGAGATCGGGGTCGTCATTCTCGGGAAGAGGTGGCGGTTAGGGCGTGTCGACGGGGAGAGCGGCGACAGCAGGGGCGGGCGCGGGGAGTGAGGGGATTTCGAGAGAGCGGAGAAAGGCGTCGGCACGGAGGCCGAGGGCGCGGTTAACCGCGGCGGTGAGGTAGGCGGGGGCGACGGCGTCTTTGTCGTGTTCGAGGATGAAGAGGGAGAGGGTGTGGACGCTTTCGCGGTCTTCTTGCGCGGCGTAGGCTTCGACGTAGGTGGTCCACTCTTTAAGCAAGTAGTGGCGGTAACTTTTGAGCATTTTCCCGGCGTGAAGCGGGGCGACGGTTCGGGCGATGACGGCGAGAGTCGTCGGTGGTTCGATATCTTTGCCGCGGTGTTCGATCAGTTCGGCGACGGTGAACAGGTCGGCGGCGTCGCGCCACGCTTGGCGGTCGAGGAGGATTTTGAAGACGTCGAAGCGGAGACGGTCGCGGGCTTTGCTGGCGGGCGGGAGTTGTTGGAAGAAGGCGAGGGTGGCGTCGGGTTCGGCGAGGAGGCGATCAATCTGGGCGATGCGGAGTGCTTCGTACCATTCTTTGTCGGGACGTGAAAGCACCGCGGCGAGGTAGACGGTACGGCGGTGGCGAAGGGCGTCGGCGGTAGGTGGGTGGAGTTTCGCGAGCGCGCCGAGGGCGTGGTAGATTTCGAAATCGTGCGGGCCGGTGATGAGTGGGCGTTTTTTCTTGGCGACGCGGTCGTCGAGCTGGTGGAGGACGTGGAGGTATTCTTCGAGGGCGGTGGAGAAGCGGCCGTCGGCTACGAGATCCTCGGCGAGGGCGAGGTGGTCTTTGAGGTCGGCGGCGTCGAGTTTTGCGCGGCGTTTGGTGAGGAAGGTTTTTCCGGCGAGGGCGTCTTTGAGAGCGCGGAGGAGGTCGGAGGATTTTTGCGGGCCGGTCCAGCGGTCGAGTTCGGCACCGTCGGGGCGGAGGAGGATGAGCGTGGGGACGACGCGGATGTGGTGGGCGCGGGTGAGGTCGGTGGAGGTGAGGACGTCGTGGCCGGAGGGAGTGATGTTTTGTTCGAGCCAGGTTTTGAGGCGGCGGTCGGCGAGGGTTTTATCGGCGAGTTCGGCGGAGGCGGCGTCCCAGGTGCCGGTGAAGAGGAGGAGGCGGGGGCGGGTGTCGGCGGCGGAGGTGGGCGCGGTGTCTGACTTCGCGAGTATGACTGAGGGCAACAGAAGGGCGGCGATCAGTGCGAAGATGCGGAGCATGTGGGGTGTGCGGGGTTCATCGTTTTACCCGTAGACGAGGGGCGGGGTTACAGATTGGGAGCGCCGGAGGAGAGGAGATCGCGGAAACGCGGAAGGGCGGAAGCGCGGAAAATTAACGGACGATGACAGGATTAAAGGGATGGGGGCGGGTCAGGGGGCGAGGGAGGGCATTGCGGGGAGTTCAGTGGCGTGAAGGGGTGGCGTTTCGCTCTTCAGGAGCTGCTGCCATTTTTTCTTGGAGATGCGTTTGAGGGTGATCTGGCGAAAGACGTATTGGTCGTCGTTGGCACCTTGGATGACGAGCGTGACGGGTTCGCCGACGGGGCCGCCGAACCAAAGCCTGCGAAGAGCGTAGCCGTTGCATTCCCAGACGTCTTGGCCGTCGATGGCGACGATCTGGCCGCCGCCGGGAATAGTGAGTTCGGGAGGGAAGCCGGGGGAGTTTTTTTCGACCCATTTGCTCGTCGAATCTCGGCTGACGAACTCGTGGTTTTCGGGGGTGCCGCGGAAAAGAGCGTTAGAGAAGCGGGAGTTGCGGCCGGGTTCCCAACGAGGATGCGACTGAATGCTAAGTGAGAAGTTCTCTCCCGGCTTTGCGGGTGGAGGAACGACTGGAGCGATGATGAGGCGGCCGGTGAGCTTGAATTGCCAGAGTCCGAGTAGAGGAACGATGCCTTCGGCTTTTTCGGAGATGACCATTTTGTCCAGTTCGTGGATGGCGTCGCCGGGCTGGTTGGGGTCGTCGGGGGCGGTGGATTTGGCGGCGTGAGTGGCGGTGGCGCTCCACGTCGAGACGAGGAGAGCAAGGGCGAGGGCGTGTGAACGAGCGCGGAGGAAGGCGTTCATGGCTTCGAGGATTTTGGGATATGCTTGCCGAGGGTGTCGCGGGCGGAGCCGGGTGGGAGGCTGTCATGGAGCGCGACGATGCGTTCGGTTTCTCCGAGGATGCGGGCGAGGCGCCAGAATTTGCCGGCGGCGGTGCCGTGGGCGGGGTTGGCGCGGACTTTGGGTTCTTCGCGTTCCATGAACTCGCGAGCGGTGGCGCGGGCGGGTTCGTAGAAGGGGGCGGGTTCTTCGAGGAATTTGATGACATCCCAGACGGAGACGCGGTGCTTTTTGTTTTTCTCTTTGGTGCTGCTGGCATCGCCAAGGGCTTCGAGGTAGAGCCAGCGGGTTTCGGTGAGGGCAGCGGCGTAGTCACCGGCGTCGAAGAAGGCGTGGGCGAGTTTGAAGCGGCCGAGAGGATCGTCGGGGCGGGTGGAGGCGCGAAGTTTGGGAAGGCGGGTGAGCGTTTCGACGATCTCGTCGCGGATGTCGGACGGGTCTTCGCAATCGACCCATTCATGGCGAACGGAGCCGGTGGGGTTGATCCAGAGAAGCGTGGGGACGCGGAAGATCCGGTACTGTTTGGTGAGCTCGGGCGCGGCGAGGACGTCGATGCGGAGGGCGAGGGCGTGGTCGTTGATCGCGGCGATGGCGGTGGCGGAGAAAATTTTGGGACGAACTTCGCGGGCGCGTTCGCTCCAGTGTCCGTCGAAGAAGAGGAGGAGGGGTTTGTTTTCGGCTTTGGCCCGGGAGAGGGCTTCGTCGTGGGTGAGGGAGAGGAAGGGCGATGTTGGAGTGACGGGTGGCTGGATGGTTTCGGCGGCGGGGAGGTGCGCGGTCGCGAGGAGTGCGAGGTTCAGTGCAGCGAAGACGGGATGGAGAGCGGGACGCACGGAATTTTTGAACAGGACTTCAGGATTCAAAGGATGGAGCGCCAGGGCAGAGTTGCATGAGAGAATTTACGGAGTGGCAGGTGGAGCTGCGCGCGGAGGGAGAGCGGCGTCGCGGAGTTTTTGCCATTTTTGCGGGGAGACGCGTTTGACGGTGAGTTCGCGGAAGTAGCAAGTGTCGCCTGTCTCTCCGGGACCACGGAGGACGAGAGTCACGGAGTCGCCAACGTCGCCTTCTTCGGTGGCCCAGCGTTCGAGTTCACCCTTGCTCATGCCGATGACCTGGCGGCCATCGACGGCGATGATGCGTTCGCCAACTTTGATGCCGTGGTTTTCGAGGTGCTGATCGTAGGCGCGATCGGAGTCCATTCTTCCGGTATATATGCGCTCGCCGCCACGAAGTCTGAGGGAAATCGTTATGCTGGTGTCTGCTGGCATCGGAGGAGTGAGGTAGAGCTCAGTGAGAACCGTGCGAGTAAGCACCTTGTAGAAGTAGCCGAAATCGAGCGGGACGACGCCGCGGGTTTTTTCGGTGATGACGAGCTTGGGCAGGAAAACCATTTCGCTGTCATCGGTGGAATCCGTTTTCGCGAAGGCGAAGGAGCCGACGAAGGCGAAAAGCGCGGTGAGTGAAATGCGAACGAAGGTCGGGCGATTCATGGAATGGAATCGGGGAGGCCGATTTCGGTTTGCAGTCGGATCACGGCCGATGGCGTGGATGTGGAGTTAACGGAAGCAGTGTGGCGCACTTTTTCCCAGTCGTGATAGGATTTGAGCAGAGCGCGGCTTTTGCTGTCGGGTGGGAGTTTTTCGTAAACCGCCAGCAAGCGGACCGTATCCTGCAGTGTGGTCAGCAGATGCACGAGCCGGGTGGGCGGGAGACGGCGGTCGGGGGAGCGAAGGGTGTTTTTCTCCTCACGGTCAGCGAGAGCGTGTAGGGCGTCGCGGGCGGGTTTGAAAACTGTGCCCAAGTGATGGATGCGTTGGATGACGGTGGTGACGTGAAGGGTGCGGAGTTTGTGGCGCTTCTCGAGTTGTCCGCTGCCGATGCCGGTGTTGTAGAGCCAGAGGAGTTCCTCGAGAGCCTCGGCGTAAGCGCCGACGGTCAGGCACTTGGTGGAGAATTCGAGTCGTGCGTGGATGTCGTCCGGTTTGAAGCGTGCGCGTTCGTCGGTAAGCGATCCGGCTGGAAAGAGTTCGCGAAGGTCGTCGAGCAGGTCGCCCGGGCTGTGGTATTTGAACCAGCGTTTCACAAGCACGTCGTCGGCGCGGATGAGAACTATCTGGGGGACGGAGGTGACGCGGTAGCGTTGCGTGAGTTCGGGCGAACGGAGGACGTCGACGCGGAGAGCGATGTTTTTTTCGGAGAGGAATTTGTTGAGCCGAGGATCGGTGAACGTGGAGCGGGAGAGTTTTTGGGCGTCGTCGCTCCAGTGGCCGTCGAAGAAGAGGAGGAGGGGTTTGTTTTCGGCTTTGGCGCGGGCGAGGGCTTCGGAGTGGGTGAGGGTGACGAAGGCGGAGGGGTGAGTGGAGGATCCGGTTGTATTGGCGGCAGCGCGAGTGGTCAGCGGCAGTAACAGGCCGATGAGCAGCAGGCGGGCGGTGAGAGAAGAAAGCATCTGGTGCTAGGGAGTAGGCGATCAGCGCGAGATGTATGGATTGAGGGCGTCGACGCTGATGGTGCGTACGAAAGTGCCGATCACAGGAAATGTGATTTTCACCAAGCGGGCCTCACGGAGGAAATCGTCGGTAAAGGGCGTGGAGCGGCCGACCACATTGGCGCTTTCGATGGGGCCAAAGCGGAGTTCATGTTGGCGAAGCACGTTTCCCCATTTTTTCGTATCGGTGCCGCGGCGGATTTCACCCGTGCGGGGATTGTAGAGGATGAATTGTTCGTTCTGAGAAGAGGCGATCTCGATGATTCGATTTCCGAAGCGTCTGGCCGTGCGATGCTCCAGGATGCGGATGGTGGCGGCCTCGGGATCGATCTCCAGACAGCGAAGCGAGCCATCGGGGGTGGTCGATGTCTGCCCAATCTGAAGGGAGAGTTTATTCACGTCGGCGCGATGAAGATTGAAAACAATGTCGGCGCGGTAGGGCGGTGTGTGGTGTGAACGGAGCCGGGCGGCGAACTCGTCCGGAGCTGTGGAGCGAAGACCGAAGACGCTCGGCGCGGGCGCGCTTTGCTGAAGCCCGAGAACCAGGCGGGCGTCGGGGTCGGTGACAAAATGGCTGCTCGGCCGATAGGAGGGTGGCGTACCGGGCAAGCAGTGCTGGTAGATGGCTTTCCGGCTGATAAAGAGGTCAGGCGGGTAGCCGGAAGCGGAGAGTTTTAGATCGAGTTTGGGGCGCGGGGTGTTCCATTCGGCGTAATTCCAGAGGTGGGCGCTCTTGAATGTGATGGAGAATGTTCGCGCCTCGTCAGGTTCGGTCTGGGGAAGCGGCGGCAGGTTGAGCGGGAAACGCCACGGCCAGAGGGCGAGCACGAGAATGGCGGCAAGCGTGCCTTGAATCGTGAGGCTAAGTGAACGCGCGAGACGGCCTGCGTGGTATTGAACGATAAGAACTACGGCGACGGAGAGAAGGCCGATGACTTTAGCCAGCGCGATTCGCGAGGGGAAGAGGTCGGTATCGGTGGGGTCGTAGCGTAAGTGGACCGCAATCGTGGCTCCCGCGATGACGATGAACACGATCAGCGCTGCGAGTATACATTGACGCGTGGAACGTGTGAGCGTGGCGAAAGGGAGAGCGAAGGCGGCAAAGACCAGTTGCGGCGACAGGCCGGAATATGCAGTCAGGAAAATCGACGATGCGGACGCGGACGTGAGGGCGAGAATCGCGAGCAGCGCGGGCGTGGAAGCGAGAAGGGCGAAGAGCAGTAAACCGAGCAGCTTGGCCGTGAGGAGGCGAAGGCCGGAGATGGGACGGGTGCGCCAGAAGGTGTCGGTGCGCGCGGGGGAATCTTCCTGGATGAGGCGGACAGTGAAGTCGAAGGCTGCGAGCCATGAGAGTGGATGTAGCACCGACGCCGCGTTGATGAGACCTTCCATCTGAGCGGACGGGAGCGTTTGGAGTGACCAGATGAAGTCGGTCGCGACGATGGCGAGAAGTTGGAGTGCGGACCAGATCGTGAGCGGCAGCCGGAGGCGGCGGAGGTCTTTGAGGACGATATGCCAGAGGAGGCGCATGAAAGAAGGGGGAAGGGGGAAACCGCGGAAGGAGGCGTGATTCGAGGAGAGGTTTAGAGACTGTTGGCGGCGGCTGCGGCCGGAGGGAGCACGACGTCGAGGGTGCGTTCGAATGTGCCGAGGAGGGGATAAATCAGGTAGTGAAAGTTGAGGGCGGAGAATTGTTCGGGCTTGAGCGAACCCTGGTAGGAACGGCGGACCAGGAAAACGTCGTCCACCGAGAGTGTGAGATGGCTGAATGCGCGCAGACTGACGGGCTGGTTGTTGAGAGATGCGTAGATGGCGGCGTTTTTATCGGCGTTGCGGCCGAGTTCGTCCGTGTCATTGGGATTGCCCGAGGATTCAGACCAGCCGACGCCGGGGGCGACGAGGTGGCCGGGATGAACGAGGAGAAGATCAAAGATAATGTTTTGATCGGTCAGGGAGCGCTGCGGGGAATTGAGGCTACGGACTGAATACGGAGCGCTGGTTTCAGCAGAGGGTTTTCCGACGATGGATGTGGCGATGGTTTCGATGCGGCGGAGCTGCTGCCTGAATCGTAAGGAGAGCCGGGGTGGGCGCTGGCTGGCGGATTGCGGTGGATGAGCGGTGAGTTCCACGAGAAAGGACTGGGTTGACTGAGAGGAAGAGGCGGTGGCGAGGGCGAGCGGGGGTCGGGCGGTGAATGAAGTCGCTTCACTGACGAGGCGTCTGCTGCTCGCTCCGATTCCTTCGCTGTCGGAGGAGATACTCTGGAGGCCGCTTATTTGATGATCGGCCGGAATCCCGCTGAAAGCGCTGTTGATGTTAAAGCGGCGTCCGGACTGAGGCGATGGTGACGCGGGGAGTTCGGTGACAACGGGCGCGGCCACGGTGATCGGTGCAGCCGCGGCGGCGATGGGACGTTCGGTACGGTCGAAGTGATAGGGGGCTTCGAGGTCCCAAGACCAGAGCGTGGCGATGGCGGTGCAGGCAAGGACGTTGGCCGCAACGGTGAGATGCGCGAGTGGGCGGCGACGGTTGTAAAGGAGCCAGCTGCAGAGACCAAGAGTGGTTGCGCAGCTGACGGTGATGAGCGCGAAGCGGGTGGTGGTAAGCGTACCGGGAACCTGGGGCAGGAATGTCTGGCCGAAGGTGAAGCACAGACTCAGGACAAGGACCGACACGAAGAGGACGACAACGAGTCCGGCGAGCCCGCGGGTGAAGATGGCGAATGCGAAAACGAGCAGCGCGAGGCCGACGTAGCGGATGAGAAAGCCGGGGAGCGTGGCGGAGATTTCACAGGCGCGATAGTGGTGCAGTGCCCACCAGGTGAAGAGGCAGGCAAGAGGAAGCGCGATGGCACCGAGGAACACCGTGATCGTTTTGGCGGCGAGCAGGCGGCGTCCATCGATGGGGCGTGTGAGCCAGAAGGCGCGATCTCCGATTGTGGTGTCGGCATGGATGACCGCGGCGACGAAGCAGGCGGCGATAAGGAGTTGTAGCGCGAGCAGGATGCTGGTGGCGGCAGCGACGCCATCGAAGTAGGGGCGATCGATCACGGAGGCGTGCTCAAGCTGCCAGAAAAGACCGTAGCGAATGATGATCGCCAAGATTAGGAGCGCGAGCCAGGGCCAGAGGCGGTGGAGGTCTTTTTGGACGATGTGCCAGGTGAGCTTCATTCCAGAGGAGTAAGAGGTGTAAGAAGAGTAAGAGCTGTAGGAGAAGTAAGCGGCGGAGATCAGGCGGGGATGGCGGGGCGGGAGTTGCGGGCGAGGGTGACGAAGATCTCGCGGAGGGTCATGGGGTGGGCGGTGATTTGCGCATCCGGAAAGTGGGCACGGCAGGTGGACTCGGTCTTGGCGGCGTCGAAGCGGGTGTCGATGAAGCGGGCGAGGGAGCCGGTGCGTTCGAAGGCCAGCCATGTTTGGGGGAATTCGTGGGAGACGGCGGAGGTGGACGTGGACGGTGAGGGCAAGGTGACTTCGATGCGGCGGAAGCGGGCCTGGAGGGACTCGGTGGGTTCGGAGAGTTGGAGGCGGCCGGCATCCAGGATGGCGACGTGGTCGGCGAGTTGCTCGATCTCGGCGATGTCGTGCGAGGAGACGAGGACGGTCCATTCGCCGGCGGCGGAGGTTTCGAGGACGCCGTGGATGAATTCGTCGCGGACGAGGGGGTCGAGTCCGCTGAAGGGCTCGTCGAGGACGAGGAGTTTGGGGCGGTAAGCGAGCGAGGAGAGTAGCGAGGCCTTCATGAGCATGCCGCGGGAGAGGTGTTTGAGTTTCCGCTCGGGCGGGAGGGCGAAGCGGGTGAGCAGGGTTTTTTCGAGGTCGCGGTCCCAGGTGGGGTAGAAGGGGCGGCAGTAATCGAGGAGCTGGCGGACGCTCATCCAGAGCGGGAGTTGTTGGTTCTCGGATACGTAACCGATCTGAGCGCGGTCGCGTTCGCGGAGTTTGTGGGAGTCGGTGCCGAGGATGCGGGCCTCGCCGGAGGTGGGGGCGAGGAGGTTCATGAGGACTTTGATGGTGGTGGTCTTGCCGGCGCCGTTGGGGCCGAGGAGGGCGAAGATCGAGCCGGTCGGAACGGTGAGCGTGAGGTCGTGCACGGCTTCGGTGCGCCCGTAGCGGCGGGAGAGGGAGTGGGTTTCGATGGCGGGGGGCATGGAGGGGAAGGAGGTTGAGAGTTGAGGGATGAGCGTTGAGAGGCGGATGCAGGGTTGGAGAGTTCGGGCGTGGGGTGGCCACGCTCTAAGGAGCGCGGCTACGGTGCGCGTGGCTACGGTGTGCGTGGCTTACTTGCCTTTGAGTTTTTTCCAGTGGCGGGTGAGGGCGGATTGGACTTCGTCGAGGGGGAGGCCGAGTTTGCGGGCTTCGACGACGAGGCGTTCGATTTCGTCGTCGAGAAGCTCGGTCTTGGCTTCGCGGGAGCCTGCGGACGATTCGGCGACGGTGGTGCCGACGGCGGGTGTTGAAATCAGGACGCGCTCGGCGACGAGAGCGGCGGTGATCTTGTGCGCGGTGTTGGGATTTATTTTTAGCTCCTGGCTCAGTACACGGACGGAGGGAAAGGCGTGACCTGGGCGGAGTTGTCCGGCGACCACGGCCTTCTTCACCGCGAAGATGACCTGCTCGGTGATCGGCAGGCCGGGCTTCAGTGCGATGGAGAAAGGGAGCATGGGGACTTGGGCGGAACGGGTGGTGCGGCGGGGTGAGTGTCCGTACTAGTTGAACTAGTACAGATGGTACGGGGCAAGGAAATAATTTGGAGAGCGAAGGCGAAATGCGAAGGGGCGGCGTGCGGAGGGGCAGTGGCCGATGAACAGTGACAGTGACCGCGGCCTAGGGCTGGGTCTTAGAGCGAATGGTCCGTGACCGATGACGGATGGGAGCGGTCTGGGTCGCGGCGTCTCGAACCTGGTTAGCCCGGCGGTTGTGGACGATGGCGGGTTGCGCGATGACCGGAGGGAAACGCAGTTTCTGTTCAGGAGGCGATTTTCACAAAAAACTTTCCTTCGGGTGTGCCGATGGAAGGGCGTGCACACTGTCTTGAACGCTCTGCTCGATCATCTCATTCGCCACTTCGGACGGATCCCGGGATTCGCGTTGTTTGGGTTTTTGTTTAGCTCGTTGCTGCTTTTGCCGTGCAGCTATCTGGGGCTAATCTCACCGCGCAACGCGTTGATCGAAGCGGCCACGGCGACCGCTTGGATGATGGCGGCAGGCATGGTACTAATGGTTATTTCTAGCGATCGAGAAGAGGAGTGACGGGTCGCGGGCGCACCGCGATGGGGGAAAACGCTGGTGACAATGGCTAGAGCGGTCCGCGATCGGTCAGAGCCCAGAGGCGACACCTGGCGACCGAGAGGGTATTTTCAATGGGCGCAATGACGGCTGCTGAGCAGCTGCATCTAGTCGTTCAACCTTCCGAAACCGCGCGCGGGCTCGCGAGTGGTCAGTGGACCACTGACTCATTGGGGCGATTCGCCGGCGGCTGCGGGGTGCGAGAAATCAGAGGGTTTTCAGGATGCGGTCGAGGTCGACGTGCTCGGTGATGAGCTTTTTGATCACGGGAATTTTGTCGGTGTCCTGCGGCTGGGTTTTCACCGTCATGTCATTGATCTTCGAAGTGATCGTGTAGCTTTCGCCTTTGGCGGCGATGACGGGGATGTCGGTCTGGGCGAGCAGTTCGAGTAATTTGGGGTGGGGCGGGGTGTCGTCGGTGAGGATGAGGCCGGCGATGGTTCTTTCGCCGGAGATGCGCGCACTGGATATGGCTGCGAGGATGATGTCGTCGCGGTCGCCGGGCGTGATGATGACGACGCCGGGTAACAGGTAATCAACGACGCTCTTTGCGGTCATGGCGCCCACGACGACGCGGTCGGCGCGTTGTTTGCCGGCGGTGGCTTTTCCGTTGAGCCAGTGACCCTCGATTTCTTCGGCGATTTGGGTGAGGCTGGGGCGCGAGAGCATGCGCTGGATCGGGAGAACGCCGAGCAGAGGAACACCGAGGCGTTGGAGGCCGAGGCCGGCGTACTCTTGGATGAGACCGATCTTGTCGGCTTCGACTTTGTTGAGGATGGCGCCGACAACCTCGACGCCGGCCTTGTCGAAGAGGGCTTTGTTGAGAGCGATTTCGTCGATCGGGCGACCGATGCCGCCGGGAGTGACAATCACGACTTTGGCCTTCAGGAGCTTGGCGACACGGGCGTTGGAAAGATCGAAGACGGAGCCGACGCCGGCGTGGCCGGTGCCCTCGATGAGAGTGAAATCTTTTTCCCAGGAAACGCGGTCGAAAGCGCGGCAGATTTTATCCTCCAGCTCGGCCAGCATGGTGTTTGGCTGTTTGAGGAAGCGGCGTGTGAAGGTGCCGTCGATCGTGACGGGACTCATGCTTTCGAGGGGGACGTGGACGTTGTAGATGGTGTCGAAGAGGTAGGAATCTTCGTCGACCTGGACGCCTTGGATATTCACGAAGCGTTGGCCGACCGGCTTAATGAACCCGACTCGTGGATACAGCGATTGGAGCGCGGCGAAAAGGCCCAGGCAGGTCGTGGTCTTGCCATCGTTCATGCGCGTGGCGGCGACGAAGATGCGCTTCGTGTCGGTGTTGGTGGGTTCCGTGAGCAGGGGGAATGGGGGCTGACGGAAGGGATTCGAGGTGAAGTCGGCGGGAGTCATGGGAGGACGGATTTTTTAACCGCGAATGGATGCTAATGGACGCGAATGAAGAGGGAGGGGGTTTTTCCCCGAGTTTGCCGCAGAGGACCCGGAGGGCGGATACAGCGGGGAGAGGAGAGTCTGGGGTATGCTCTGTATACGTGGGGAAGAACGGGTTTTGAGGAGATGTTTTTGGGGGTTGCGGCAGTAATGTTTTGTGCGGCGAAAGGGAGCGGAGTTTCCTGTCGGCCGCGGGCGAGCAGGCGGCCGGCGCTGTAGAGGAATCGAGCTCGGGCTCTACACCGAGCGGCGAGCGGGGGCGGTCAGGCGCCGCCGTAGAGGAGCTTCCGGTCGATGGCCTGGCAGCCGACGATGGCGGCGGCGCCGAAGACATCGTGGGCGCTTGAGCCGCGACTAATCTCGGCGGCGGGGCGGCTAAGGCCGGTCATGATCTGGCCGAAGCTGTTCGCGCCGGCGAGAATGTGGACGAGCTTGAACGCGATGTTACCGCTGGCGAGGTCGGGGAAAATGAGGACGTTGGCGCGACCGGCAACGGGACCGGAGACTTTTTTTGTGGCGGCGACCATGGAGTCGAGGGCGGCGTCGACTTGAAGTTCGCCGTCGATATCGATGTCGAGGCCGGCGGTCGCGGCTTTGGCGCGGGCGAGTTCGGTCGCGGTGCGAATCCGTGCGAGCGAGGGGTGAGTGGAGTCGCTCTTAGACGCCCAGCTGAGGAGCGCGACGCGTGGTTTTTCGTTGGTGAGGTGCCGCGCGATCACGGCAGTGGTGAGGGCGATGTCGGCGAGTTGTTCCGCGGTGGGCTCGGGAGTGACGCCGCAATCGGCGAAGAACAGCGAGCCATCGCTGCCGACTTTCTTCTCGTCGAAATCGATGATCATCAGCGAGGCGACATTTTGAGCGTGCTCGTGTTTGGGGATGATCTGGAAGAGCGGTCGCAGTGCGCTGGATGCGGTTTGGGTCGCGCCACCGACCAGCGCGTCGGCTTGGCTGCTCGCGAGCATCATGGTCGCGAAGTAGTTGGGATCGCGGAGAAGTTTGCGCGCTGCTTCGATCGTGAGGCCTTTCGCGCGACGAAGTTCGGTGAGCTGTCTGGCAAAGGCTTCAAAATCCTCGCTGTGCTCGGGATCGATAATGCGCATGCCCTGAAGATTCAAATCGAGGCGCGCAGCGGAGGCTTTGATCGCGGCCCGCTCACCGAGGAGAATAGGCGCGCCCATGCGACGGGTGACCCATTGGCGAGCGGCTTGAAGGATGCGCGGGTCGTTTCCCTCGGGAAACACGACGCGCTTTGGGTGGCGCTGGAGCTTCTCGATGAGTTTCGGGACGATGGGCATGACGGTGCGGAAGGTGCCGTTGCAGAAAAGGTGCGTCAATGCCGGTTCCTGCCTCTCGTAGCGTAGGGCAAATGCGGCGCCGGTTACGTTCTTGCTAAGGAAAAACACCGCCCCGAGAACTGCGCGCGTGTCGAAAAACCTGAAGAACATCGGCGTGGTCGCATCACTGACGATGGTCTCGCGCGTGCTCGGACTGGTGCGGGATAGTCTGACCGCGGCGATTTTTGGGACGAGCGCGCTGGCGTCGGCATTTTTCACGGCGTTTCAACTCCCCAATTTGTTTCGACGATTACTGGGTGAAGGTGCGTTGACCGCGGCGTTTGTGCCTACGCTCAATGATGAATTGGAGAAACGGAAACGTGACGGCGCGTTCAGCCTGGTTAACGAAGTCTCCACGTGGCTGCTATTGGCGTCCGTCATCGTCGTGGCGACTGCGATGTTGGCGCTCAGCCAGCCGATCTGGTTGGAGACGCTCGGACGCGTGGGGCACGCGGAGGCGGATACGGTTGAGCGCTGGAAGCAGGGCGCGAAACTGGCGGTGGTGCTTTTCCCGTATTTGATTTTTGTATGCATGGCGGCTGCTTTCAGCGCGGCGTTGCAGACGCTCGGGAGGTTTCTAGAGCCGGCGCTGTCGCCTGTGTGGTTGAACCTTGCGATGATCGGTCTGCTGGGCGGCGCGGCGTGGCTGCGGCCGGAGATGAAGGAAACTCAGATGGCCGCGCTGTGTGCGGGCGTGTTGATCGGGGGCTTCTTGCAGATGATCGTGCCGGCCCGGGCGCTGATGCGGGAAGGCTGGCGACCGCAGTTCACGGCACGGCTGAGCGAGCCGGTGCGCGCGATCCTCCGGCTGATGGGGCCGACGGTGCTGGGCTCGGCGGTGTACCTGATCAACATGACGGTGTCGCGGTTCATCGGGCTTTCGCTGAACGATTCGGCGGTGTCGGTTTTGAATTTCGCGCAGCGCCTGATGGAGCTGCCGATCGGTGTGTTTGCCGTGGCGGTGACGACCGTGGTGTTTCCGCTGATCTCGCGTTATGCGGCTCTGGGCGATTTCGCGGCGATGGGAGGTGCGTATCGGAAAGGGATGCGGCTGATCCTCGCGGTAAATCTTCCCGCGGCCGCTGGGCTCGCTGTGCTCGGCGAGCCAGTGATCCGGATTTTGTTTCAACGTGGAGAGTTCGGCGCGGCGGATACGGCGGCGATGGTTCCGGTGCTGGCGGTTTCGGCGGCCGGGCTGCCGTTTCTGGCATTCGCCAATCTGGCGTTGCGGGCGTTTCACGCGGAGAAAGATATGGTCACGCCCATGCGGGCGGCGCTACTGAGCTTCGCGGTAAACCTCGTGCTGAGCGTCGCGTTGATGGGGCGCTTTTCCACGACGGGCCTCGCTCTGGCGAGCACGGCGGCGACGTTTGCGCAGGCGTGGTTTTTGCAGAACCGGCTGACTGCACGGCGGCCGGAACTCGCGCTGGTGCATCTGGGAGGAACGTTGCTGAAGGTGTTTGTGGCGAGTGTGGCTATGGGCGGACTTGTGTGGGCGGGCTGGCTCGGGTGGACGTATGGTGTGACGGCGAGGGTGTGGAGCGATGCAGCGGGCGTGGCGTTGCTGGTCGGAGTCGGCGTGGTCGTTTATGCCGTGTTTCTTTGGGTGCTACGTATCGAGGAGCGCGACGAGATTCTTGAAATGATCCGCAGCAAAGTGCGGGCACGGAAGGCCTGATCGGATCGCGGCGGTTTTTTGCGGCTCGCAGAAGACGATCGCGTCGGGCGTGCCGATGGCGCAGCTGATCTTCGCGGCGGATCCGCGATTGGGTGCGATCGTGCTGCCGTCGATGATTTATCACCCGTTGCAGCTCGTGGTCTGCGCAGTGCTCGCGGAGCGATGGGCGAAACGGGCGGGCGAGCAGCGCGTTTATGGCGCGGCAACTATCAGCGGACGCGTGACGCGATGCGCCGCTCCATGCGCTGCGAGGGTTGCTTCTGGCCTGCGCTTTCGCACGGTACGGCATCTCTTTGCCGCATGACTGCACCGCTATCACCCGATCAACTCGTCTCAGCACTCAACTGGCGGTACGCCACGAAGAAGTTCGATCCAGCAAAAAAAATTCCGACGCAAATGTGGGCGGCATTGGAGCAGGCGTTGATCCTCTCACCATCCTCGATGGGGCTGCAGCCGTGGAAGTTTTTCGTAGTTACGGATCCGGCGGTGAGAGGGCAGTTGGTGGATGCGTCGTATAAGCAGAGCCAGATCGCGGATTGCTCGCATCTGGTGATTTTCACGGTTCACAAGAACATCGGCGCGTCGCATGTGGAAAAGTATCTCGACCGCGTCTCGGCGGTGAAAGCAGTGACAAAAGATTCGCTGGCGGGCTTCGGCAAGATGATCGCGGGCAATCTCACTCAGGCGGCGAAAGAAGGCAGACTGGATGCGTGGCAAACGCACCAACTCTACATCGCGCTTGGCCAGTTCATGGCGGCGGCGGCGGTGTTGGCGGTGGACACCTGCCCGATGGAGGGAATCGAGCCAGCGAAGTATGACGAGATTCTCGGGCTGTTGGAAAATGACTACACGACCGTGGTGGCCTGCGCGGCAGGCTATCGCGCGGACGGCGATAAATATGCGGCGGCTAAAAAAGTGCGCTTCGAAGCGAAGGACGTCATCGTGCGGGTGTGAGGGTGGACCGCGAGGGGTGAAGAGTCATCCGGCGAGTCAGGGACTACCGCTCAAAGAAAATGGACGGGCGGCTGCGGTCAGTACTTTTTCAGGCGAAGTTTCTGGGCGAGGATCCGAAGGGCGAACAGCGGGTTATTTTTGAAATAACGCGGAGCGAGGCGGCGAGGCTCGGTGCAAAGACGAAAACACCATTCTAGGCCGCTGCGTTGAATCCAGCGGGGCGCCTGCCGCACGCGGCCGGAAAGAAAATCGAAGGCTGCGCCGACGCCGAGGAGAACGCCGGCGTTCAGACGATGCGCGTAGGTGACCATGAATTTTTCCTGTTTGGGTGTGCTCAAACCGACCCAGAAAAAATCAGGACGAAGCGCGGCGATCCGGGCTTCGAGCGCGGCGAATTCCTCATCGTTGAGATCGTGGAAAGGAGGCGACTGCGTTCCCGCTATCTGGAGGCCGGGGAATCGCGCTGTGAGTTTCTCGACGAGGGCTTCGGCTGTGCCCGGACCGGCGCCGTAAAAAAAATGAGTGAACTCGATGTTGGCCGTCGCGGCGCAGATTTCTAGCAGGAGATCGGGACCGTAAACGCGGCTGATCTCGCGATGTCCCGCGCGTCGACCGAGCCACACGATGGGCATGCCGTCGGGCGTGGTGAGGAAAGCGTTGTTGAGCGCGGCGAGATGGGAGGGATCGCGACGAGCGCAGGAGACGCTGTTGACGTCGCAGAAACACACATACGCGCCGGGCCGACGTTCGCGCGCCGCGCAGACAACCAAGTCGCGCGCCTGGGTTAGGTGAAGCGCATGGACGCGCGCGCCTAGGACGTTGTAGCGCTCGGGTAGTGCCATGATGCGGGCGGGCGTTCGTCTTCGATTTCCTCGATGCGGATAAATGTGAAACAGGCGATGACGCCGAGGGCGGTTGCGCCGAGCATCGGGATGCCGATAAACCAGAGCGCGCCATGAGCGACGAGCGACACGCCGCCGCAGGCGCCGATAAGCAATGCACCGACCAGGACGCTGCGGCCCATGGACATGCGGCGGCGGTTGCGGCTGAGGAGATCTTTGCGCGCGGTTGGCGACACCCTTGTCACCGAAAGCCAGGCACAGCCCGAAGCGGTGACTGCGCCGGTCATGAACGTGAGCAACGCGAGCCACAAATGACCGAAGCCCGCGATGACGATGCATACGATAAACGAGGCAGCGAGAGGTAGCGCCATGCCGGCCGCCATCTTGGCAAGACGCAGGCGAGTTTCTGGCGACGGGCTCGCGCGGATAAGATCGAGGCACTCCTCGCCGGCGACCGCGGCATCGCTAAGAAGAGTGGAAAACTGGACCGCGAGTACGACGGCGATGGGCGCGAGGACGGTGATCCCTCCGAATTGTCTAAAGCCGAGGAACGCGGGAAGGATATACATGAACGAGGGCAGAATCTGCGAAAGCAGCAGCGGATCGCGGACAATCAGGCGCAGGTCTTTGAAGAAGGTAGCGCGAACCAGGCTGTTGCTAAAGCGGTAGTTTTTTCCGCCGGCTCGCGGCATGCGTGTGGGCTTCACGCCCGATTCTTGTAGGCCGGTTAGAAAAGTCCGCGCCAGCTGGCGCGCCGTGAAAAAGGCGAGAAGCCCGACTATGCCGACGAGCACAAGCAGTTCGGTGAGTTCCCCGCGTCCGGCGCGAGCGAGATGAGTAAAGCCGAGCCAGCCGGTAGCGGTGCGCAACGCATCGAGCACGGCGGCCCGATCCGCGCTCGGCAGGAAACGTTGCGTTTGAAACGCGATGTAAACGGATGCGCCCAGCACGGCGGCCAGCACCTGTACCCAAATGCGCGCGCGGCGGGCGCCGAGCAGGCGAACGACAGCGAGCGTAAGCCAGACACCCGCGCAGGCCGCGATGATGGAAAGAAGACCCCAGACGATGTATCCGAAAATATACGCAGGCGAAAAACCGATGATGATGCCGTCGAGCAACGGCATCAACAGCAGGGCCGCCCCGATGAATGCCCCGACCGACATCACCGCGATGCGCGCCAGCAGCACGGCGCGCGTGGTAACCGGTGACGACAGCAGGAGGTCGAAGTCCGCGCGCTCGAAGAAAAGGCCGATGGCCTGGTTCATGGCCGCGCCGAGCATGAGAAAGCCGAAGAAAGCCCAAAGCCCTGCCTCGAGAGCGAGCGGCGGCGTTTTATTCAGCTGAAGAAAACCGAGGATGCTGATGCCGTGAAGGGCGAGGAGTATGAGGCTGAGCAGCGCGGCGCTCGTGGCGATTTTCAGTTTGCCCGAGCGGATCTCGCGCCAGAGGAGGCGCAGGTCGTTACGCAGGATGAGGCGGGTTTGCTTGAGCAGCACGCTCATGGAGTCGGCAACGCGGGTGGAATGGCGGGTGACGAAACGGCGGACGCAGACGTTTCGCTGTATTCGCCGCTGGTGACGCGCAGAAAAACGTCTTCGAGCGTGCCGCCCGCTTCGCCGGCATGCTGACGAAGTTCTTCGAGCGTACCCTCGGCGGCGAGGCGACCGGCGTGGAGGATGCCGATGCGCTCGGCGAGACGTTCCGCGACATCGAGGATGTGCGTGGTGAGAATCACGGTGTTTCCGCGGCGGACGAAATCGAGGAGGATGTCTTTAACCAAACGCGCGGCGCTGGCGTCGAGACCGGTGAGCGGCTCATCGAGCAGCATCACGGTGGGCTGGTGAATCAGGGCTGCGCAGAGCGCCATCTTCTGCTTCATACCGCGGGAAAAGCTCTCGATGAAGTCGCCGCGTTTTTCCCAGAGGCCGAGGATGTGGAGAAGTTCTTCGGCGCGCGGCTGACTCGCGGTAGCGGGAAGATCCCAGAGGGCGGCGACGAATTCGAGGTACTCGAGCGGGCGGAGTTTGCCGTAGAGAACAGGATCGTCGGGCACGTAAGCGAGGGGACGTTTGGCGGCGGAGGGATTTTCGCGCAGCGCAATGCCCTCGATAAGGACATCGCCCAAATCCGGTCGAAGCAGACCGGCGATCATGCGGATGGAGGTGGTCTTGCCCGCGCCGTTGGGACCGAGGAACGCATAGAGCAGACCGCGTGGAACACGGAGATTGAGGCCATCGACGGCCTGGGTGTTGCCGAAGCGTTTGTGCAGGCCGCGCGTTTCGCACGCGAAAACGGCGGGCTCGGCGGAAGCGGAATTCATCCGCGCGAGGAAGGCGGTAAGGCGGATCGCGCGCAACGCTCTTGTGCAGGTAGGGGGACGCCGATACGCCCCGCGTGCTCTCCGCTGAAACCGGTGGCTGGCGGGGATCGCCGCACGCTCGTACTCAAGGAAGGGAGCGGGGAGATCTTCGTGAGCCAAGAGAGGGAGCGGGGGATATGATCTGCGTCCTTGAGTCGAGTGAGACGAGCGAGGTCTGTAAAGGCACCGGCTAGCTTGCGAGAAGTTCGGGCTGGTTACCCGTTTGCCGCTTTCAGCTTTGCGGTGAGGGCGTCGAGCGTGACTTGGGCGAGGGATTCGACGCGCAGATCGGCGTGGGGAAATGTGTGATGATGGGTCGAGGGATTGGGCGCGACGACGCAGAAAAGCCCTGCGCGTTTAGCGGCCTCGCTACCTGGGAGCGAATCTTCGAAAGCGACGGATTCGTGAGGCACGGCGCCGAGTGCGGTAAGTGCGGCGAGGTAGATTTCGGGCTCGGGTTTACCGCGGGAGACATCGTCGCGACAACGTACAGTATCGAAATAATCGAAGAGGCCGATGCGCTTCAGGTGGTTGTCCACCCAGACGTGCGGCGAGTTCGAGGCGATGCCGAGGCGAATGCCGCGTTCGCGCGCGCTCGCGATGAGATTTAGCACGCCGGGCAAGATGGGCTGTGTGTGGAGAAGTTCATGACGGAGTGTGTGATGTTGGCGCTCCAGCGCCTCGCGGTCTGCGGCGGGACCGAAGGCAATCCACGGGTCGAATTCCAAATCGGCGTGGCCGACGATGCTCAGCGCGTGGTCGCGGGAATAGGCGACACCCGCGAGTTCATGAACGCGGACCCACGCGTCGACGATGGGCGTCTCGGTATCTACGATGAGTCCGTCGAAATCGAAAACGAGTGCGCGAATCATCGGGCGGTGAGCGCAGCGGCGATGACGGGGGTTTTTGCGCCTGCAATGAACGCGCGTCGCAACGGTGTGCGCGGATCGGGAAATTTGCCCATGGCTGGGACATGAAAACAAGGCGGAGCGGAGGAGCAAGAACGGCTCGGAAACTTTCCTTTGCGCGCCCGCTGGACGCGCAGGAGCTTTCCACTACGCTGCGACCTCATGCGTCCCATCATCCGATCGTTAACGCTTCCTGTTGTTTCCTTCGTTCTCATGACCGCTCCCGCCTCCGCCAAACCCGAGACCCGCAACCGCGCCGAGATTCCCGCCGAGTTTAAGTGGGATTTCACGCCGATCTACCCGAGCTGGGAGGCTTGGGAGGCGGGCATTAAAGATATGGAGGTGAAGATGGATGCGTTTCCCGCGCTCAAGGGGACGCTCTCCAGCGGTGGGGACGCCGTCGCCAAGGCATATCGGCTCTTCGACGAGATCGGCCAGTTGCAGTATCGAGTCTTCCGTTACCCGCAACTCCAACGCGATGTCGACACACGCAACAACGAGATTGCGGGAAAACTTCAGCGGGTGCAGGCGATCTTTGCCAAGTTCGGCACGGCGACCTCGTGGTTCACGCCCGAGTTGTTGACGATCCCCCAGGCCACGATGGAAAAGTGGATCGCCGAAACTCCGGCACTTGCTCCGTACAAATTCCCGATCCTGGACAACTATCGCCAGCAAGAGCACGTGCTCGATGAGAAGGGCGAGAGATTGTTGTCGTTCGCTTCGCGTTTCAGCCAGTCGCCGACCTCGGCGTTTCAAGAACTCAGCACGAGCGACATCAAGTTTCCGAAAGTGACGTTGAGCGATGGTAAGGAAGTGACGCTCTCGCCGGGAGCCTATCAACAGATTCTCCAGACGAACCGCAATCAGGCGGATCGCGCGAAGGCGTTTGAGACCTACCACAAAACCTACGAAGCCACGCTCAACACCTACGCCGCGATTTACAACGGCGTGTTGCAGCGCGACTGGTTTTCCGCGCAGGCGCGAAACTATCCGACGACGCTGGATGCGGCGCTCGACGGAAATGCGATCCCGCGGGAAGTCGTGGAGAATCTCATCGCCGCGACACGTGCGGGCACCGAGCCCTTCCGGCGGTACATGAGGCTGCGCAAGAGACTGCTCGGGCTCGAAGTTTATCACCCGTACGACAACTTCATTCCGATCTATGACGTCGAGAAAAAATACCCGTACGAACTGGCGACGCAGTTGGCGTTGAAATCGGTCGAGCCGCTTGGCGAAGACTACGTGGCGAAGTACAAGAAATTCGTCTCGGGCGGACGCATCGACGTGTACGAGAATGACGGCAAACGCAGCGGCGCGTATTGTGCGGGCGTCTACGGCGTCGGTCCATACTTGTTGCTCAATCACAACGAAACGCTCGATTCGGTCTTCACGTTTGCCCATGAGGCGGGACACGCGATGCACACTGTGCTCTCGTATGAGTCGCAGCCGTTCGTAACGGCGGATTACACGATCTTCGTCGCCGAGGTGGCCTCCACGACCAACGAACGTTTCCTGCTGAACCAGTTTCTCGCGTCGACCAACGATCCGAAGGAGCGCTTCATTTTGCTCCAGCACGCGGTCGATGCGATCGTCGGGACGTTTTATACGCAGGTGCTTTTTGCCGATTACGAACTTCAGGCGCATCGCCTCGTGGAAGCGGGCAAACCCGTGACGGCGGAAGTGTTGAGCGGGATCTACAAACAGCTGTTGAAGGATTATTATGGCGATGCCGCAGACATCGATGAACTTTACCGTATCACCTGGTCGCGAATTCCGCATTTCTTCAACTCGCCTTATTACGTTTACCAGTACGCGACCTGCTTTGCATCGTCGGCACAGATCTTCAAAACGCTGACAACCGGAGACGCCGTGTCACGCCAAGCGGCGACCGAGCGCTACCTGACATTGTTGAAAAGCGGCGGCAACGATCACCCGATCGAGCAGCTCAAAAAAGCCGGCGTGGATCTGACAAAACGCGAAACGGTCCAAGCGGTCGTCGAGCAGATGAACGAACTGGTTGCGCAGCTCGAAGCGGAAGCGGCGAAGATCCCATAGGCGCCGAAGGTACTGCGCCCGAGAATCGAAGGCCGGGTTTAACCAAGGCCTTCGAAGCGCATATCGCTGTTTGCCCCGATCTCGGCGCTTGTTGCGGTTACAATTCGCGGCCCTCTGCGGCGTACGCGCGGGCGAGGAGCACGATGGGATGGACGAACTGGAGCGGATGCGTGGAGCGCGCCTCGCCGGCTAGTAGGTGAAGCGTGCATCCAGGATTGGCGACGGCCACGAGCGAGGCGTCGGTGTTGCGTAGATTTTTCAGTTTTCGCTCGCGCAGCCATGACGCGGTTTTGGGCTGGGTGATCGAGTAGATGCCGGCACTGCCGCAGCGACCAAGTCGCCTCGCTGCATTCGCGGAGTTCGAGGCCGGGGATTGCGCGGAGGATTGCGCGCGGCTGCTTACTCACACCCTGACCATGACAGAGGTGGCAGGCCTCGTGATAGGTGATCGGTGTAGGTGGAACTGGAGCCGCAGGAAGAGGGGAACGCTCAACGGTTAACGCCGAACGTAGAACGCTCAAGGGATGACTCGGAGCGGATGCCGCATGCCGGGCGGGTAGTTGCGCGCGCGTTGAGGTTGGCGGCGGCTGCGGGTGGCGGAATTTTATCTCAACGAGCCATTCGGAAATATCGCGGAGCTTGCGTGACCATTCGGCGGCACGAGAGGCATACGCAGGTTCCTCGGCGAGCAGGCGGTCGTAGCGCTTTAAATGCGATCCGCAGCCGCCGGCGTTGGAAATGATGGCGTCAAATTGGCTGAGATCGGCGGCATCGAGTTGGCGGCAGGCGAGGGTGCGGGCGAGAGCGAGCTCGCCATTATGGGCGTGTAAAGAGCCGCAGCAGGACTGGCTGCGAGGAGTCACGACCTCGCATTTGTTGGCGAGGAGAACATCTGCGGTGGCACGATTGATGTCGGAGAATGCGAGATCTTGCACGCAGCCGGTGAGCAGCAGCACACGGTAGCGCGGAGTCGAGGTAGGGCGCTCAAGCGCTTCGATCAACCCGTCGGAGAAGTTTCGACGGATGGTTGGAGTGGACGGCTCTGCGTCGCGGATCGATCGGGGAAGAAGCCGGGTAAGTCGCAGCGTGCGCACGAGCGTTTGAAGGGCGGTGGCTTGATAGAGCCAAAGCACGCGTCCGGCGAAGCGCAGCAGGCGCGGCTTCATGAAAAATTGTTTCATGGTCAGCCAGCGGACGAAGCCGTGTCGTGGAGTTTTCACGACGCGACTTTGTTCGACGTGAGCGCGGGCCTGTTCGAGGAGATCGGTGTAATCGGCGCCGGCAGGGCAGGCGGTGGTGCAGGCGAGACAGCCGAGGCAATAGCTCATCTCCTCGGCGAAGCTCTGTGTGGTTTCCAACTCGCCGTCGGCGATAGCGCGCATGAGGGAAATGCGACCACGTGGAGAGTTTCTTTCGCGACCGGTTTCGGCGTAAGTCGGGCAGGAGGGCAGGCACAGGCCGCAGTGGATGCACTGCTGGAGGACCGAGTAATCGAGGGCGGCCAGTGGGCTCAATCCGGTTTGCCGTGGGAAACGCTCAACACTCAACGCTGAATTTTTAACGCTCAAGGGGTGCCTTCCGCTTCTCCATGGTTTCCGTAGGGCGAAGCACCAGACCGTAGCAGTCGACCGGCTATACGATCGGCCGCACGAAAGCGCTTCATAGACTCAGCGACTCGAATCACGCGGATGGAAAACTCCAGGAGTCGGTCTTCGAGATCAAACTGCGAGTCGTTCATCGAGCGTGGCGTTGAGCGCTAAAAGTTGAGTGTTCGGACCGCGGTTGGCAGCGGTTCATTCGAAAATTTTCCCCGGATTGAGCAGGCGATCGGGATCCAGCGTTTGCTTGATCGCTTTCAGTAGCGCGTAGGAATTTTCGCCGAGCTGCCGCTTGAGGAACGGTTTCTTCGCGAGGCCGACACCGTGTTCGCCGGTGATCGTGCCGCCGAGGGCGAGGGCGGCGTCGACGATTTCTTTCAGCGCGAGTTCGACGCGGCGCATTTCGGCGGTGTCGCGTTCATCCGTGAGAATCGTCGGGTGCAAGTTGCCGTCGCCAAAGTGCCCGAAGACGGCGATATCGAGCCTGTGTTTGGCGGCGATCTGCTGCACGGCGCGGATCATCTTCGCGAGTTCGCTGCGGGGGACGGTGACATCCTCCAGGATTGTGGTGGGCTTGCGACGGGCGAGGGCGGAGAAAGCGCTCCGTCGAGCGAGAGCGAGCGATGCGGCCTCCGCGGGATCGCGCGCGCGCCGGACTTGGAGAGCGCCGTGGGCGCGGGCAATGTCTTCGATGCAGTTGGCTTCATCAGCGGCGGCTGCGGGGTGACCATCGGTTTCGATGAGCAGCAGCGCTTCGGCGTCATCGGGCAGGCCCACGTTGGTGTAGGCCTCCACGCATGCGATCGTGATGCGGTCGAGGAACTCGAGGGTGCACGGAACGATCTTGGCCGCGATGATGGCGGAAACCATTTCGGCGGCGGCGTCCATTTGTGAGAACGTGGCGAGGAGTGTCTGTCGAGCGGCGGGCTTGGGCAGAAGTTTCAGGAGGACTTTGGTGATGATGCCGAGGGTGCCTTCGCTGCCAATAAACAGGTCGCGGAGATTGTAGCCGGCGACGTCTTTCACGCATTTGTTGCCGAGCCAGCAAACCGAACTGTGGGCGAGGACAACCTCAAGGCCCATGACATAGTCGCGAGTGACGCCGTATTTAAGGCCGCGAAGACCGCCGGAATTTTCGGCAACGTTGCCGCCGATCGTGGAGATTTTCATCGAGCCCGGATCGGGCGGATAAAACAGTCCTACGTCGTCGGCCGCCTCGAAAATTTTCTGTGTGATCGCTCCTGGTTCGGCGAGGAGGGTGAGGTTGCGCGTATCGACTTCGAGGATTTTGTCCATGCGCAGAACGCAGACAAGGAGCGCGTTTTCCGCCGGTACGCTGCCGCCGCTAAGTCCCGTGCCGGAACCGCGCGTAACGACTGGCGCGCGGTGTCGGCGGGCGATCTTGAGAATCGCGGAAATCTGTGCGGCGTCGGCCGGGAAGACGACTGCGCGTGGAAGCTGTTTGAGCGTGGCCGTACCGTCGAAGGCATAAGGGATGAGATCTTCGCGGGCGGTGAGGACGTTTGCAGGGCCGAGGAGTTGTTGGAGTTCGACAAGCACAGGAGCCGATAAAAGGACCGGAGCTGGAGAGCGCGAGGTTAAGGCGTGACGGACTGACGCGGCTGCTGGCGGGACGTGGAACGTTATGTCCATCGCTGACACAGCTGAGAGCGCTTTTTGAGAGGAAATAATTCTGTGACTCGCGTGGAATGCGAAGTGCGATAGCGTCGAGATATGGATCTTCAAAAACTCACCGTCATGTCGCGCCAGGCGGTTACGGACGCGCAGAGTGAAGCCCGCCGGCGCCAGAATAACGAAGTGGATACGTGGCATCTTTTGAATGCGCTACTGGCGCAGGAAAAAGGACTCGTGCCAGTGCTGGTGGAGAAGCTCGGGTTGACGACAAGCGTGCTCCAAGTCGCCGCAGAGCGGGAGCTCGACCGTCTGCCGCGCGTCTCGGGCAGTGTGGACGTGTCCAAAGTCTACGTGACGCAGGCAGTCGGCGAAGTGCTGACCCGTGCGGAGAAAGAAGCCGAGCAGCTCAAAGATGAGTTTGTGAGCGTGGAGCATCTTTTCCTCGGACTGCTTGACGTGGGCAAACCCGACGCGCTGGGGAAATATTTCAAGAGCTTCGGCATCGAGCGGAGCAAAGTCCTCGATGCGCTGAAGCAGATGCGCGGGAGCCAGCGCGTGACCTCGGATAATCCGGAGGTAACTTATCAGGCGTTGGAAAAGTACGGCATCGACCTCGTGGCGCAGGCGAAAAAGGGGAAAATGGATCCCGTCATCGGCCGCGACGAAGAGATCCGGCGGACCATCCGCATTCTTTCGCGGCGGACAAAAAACAATCCCGTGCTCATCGGCGAGCCGGGTGTCGGTAAAACGGCCATTGTCGAAGGCCTGGCCCAACGAATCCTTCGGGGCGATGTGCCGGAAGGGTTGAAGGACAAAACGATTTTCTCGCTCGATATGGGTGCGCTCATCGCGGGGGCGAAATATCGCGGTGAATTTGAAGAGCGCCTGAAAGCGGTGCTCAAAGAAGTGAAGGAAGGGGAGGGGCGGATTGTGCTCTTCATCGACGAACTTCATACCATCGTGGGCGCGGGGAAAACCGAAGGAGCGATGGATGCGGGGAATCTGCTCAAGCCGATGCTTGCGCGCGGCGAACTCCACTGTATCGGCGCGACCACGCTCGATGAGTATCGCCAGCACATCGAAAAAGACGCCGCACTCGAACGCCGCTTCCAGCCGGTAATGGTGGAGCCTCCGAGTGTCGAAGATGCGATTTCCATTCTCCGCGGATTGAAAGAACGTTTCGAACTCCACCATGGCGTGCGGATTCAGGACAATGCGCTGGTGAGTGCAGTCGCACTTTCGGATCGCTACATCTCCGATCGTTTTTTGCCCGACAAGGCGATCGACCTCATCGACGAAGCGTGTGCGATGATCCGCACGGAAATGGATTCCGCGCCGCAGGAACTCGACGCGTTGCAGCGCCGCGTGCTGCAGCTGGAGATCGAGGAGGCGGCGTTAAAGTTGGAGAAGGATAGTGCCTCAAAATTGCGACTCGATGCGCTCCGAAAGGAACTCGGCGATACCCGCGGGCAGACAGCGGCGCTGAATGCGAAATGGGAGAAGGAAAAAGCGGCGGTCGGTCGCGTGCGGAAAGTGCGCGAAGAGCTGGAAGCGACGCGCCTGGAGATGGAAAAAGCGGAGCGTGCCTACGATCTGAATACCCTCGCGGAACTTCGTCACGGAAAGATTCCCCAACTCGAAGCGGAACTGAAGAAACTGGAGCATACGGAAACGAAGACTGAGCTCTTCAAGGAGGAAGTGTCTGCGGAAGAGGTTGCGGAGATTGTCGCGAAGTGGTCGGGCATTCCAGTGACGCGGCTTATCGAAAGCGAAAAGGCGAAACTGTTGCGGCTCGGCGACGAATTGCACGAACGCGTGATCGGTCAGGAAGAGCCGGTGCAGCTGGTGAGCGATGCGATCTTGCGCGCGCGTGCGGGCATCAAAGACCCGCGTCGTCCGGTGGGGAGCTTTCTTTTTCTTGGGCCAACCGGCGTCGGTAAAACCGAACTCGCGAAGACCCTGGCCGAGACCCTTTTTGACAGCGAGGCGGCCATGATCCGACTCGATATGTCGGAATACATGGAGCCGATTTCCGTAAATCGCCTCATAGGTGCGCCTCCGGGCTACGTTGGCTACGAGGAAGGTGGCCAACTTACCGAGGCCGTGCGCCGGAAACCGTATGCTGTCATCCTCTTCGACGAGATCGAAAAGGCTCACCACGACGTGTTCAACGCGCTCCTTCAAGTTCTCGACGACGGTCGTTTGACAGACGGGCAGGGTCGAACGGTCGATTTCAAAAACACGGTCATCATCATGACCTCGAACATCGGCTCGCGCTATCTACTCGAAGGCGTGCAGGGAGATTCTATTCCCGACAGCGTTCGGGAGAGTGTGATGGTAGAACTGCGAAAGTCCTTCCGCCCCGAATTCCTCAACCGCATCGACGAGACGATCCTGTTCAAGCCACTGACCCTTGAGGAAATCACGAGCATCGTCGATCTTCTCATGGCCGACCTTAACAAACGTCTCGCCGATCGACGCATTACCGTGTCGCTCGACAAAAAAGCGCACGAGTGGGTCGCCGAAAAGGGCTACGATCCGGTCTTCGGTGTTCGTCCCTTGAAGCGTTTCCTTCAGCGCCATATCGAAACCAAACTCGCGCGCGCGCTAATCGCGGGCGAAGTGAGCGAGGGGGCGACGATCACGCTCTCGGTAGAGAACGACGAATTGGTGTCCGTCGAGAACGCCAACGCCGCCAAGAATTGATTCCCTCGAAGCCGCCGGACGCCGTGAGACCACGGCGTTCGATTTCGCTTCGAACCTCCTTTCCAGCTCATGAACTTGAACCAAGCACTCGTTGCTCTCTCGAACTACGACGGGATGGGAGACCCCTATGCATGGCGCGAGGTCCTCCGTCGAAAACAGAATTGGCTCGTTGCAGACGTCGTAGGTGTCCTGAGCTAGCACTCACTCGCTCACGAATTTCTCAAGACATGACGTCTTTGGCTGTCCCTTCCGACCGTCCCGCTGAAATAATCGGCTAGCGTAAAGCGCGGAACGTCTATCCTTAAGATGCACGATGAGAATATTGAACCGCGGCACGATCGT
>WUUC01132237.1_pt1 | contig 53014 bp, 67 predicted proteins | sample 6278441 | NCBI WGS metagenome assembly WUUC01 (sample SAMN13675441, study PRJNA597444) | soil metagenome | isolation source: soil | place: USA: Washington | collected 2017-10
ACTTTGGTAGATTCGCCAAGCTTTAGCGTAGGCTTGTCGAATGAAGATGGAAATAAGGATAATCTGAACGGAACTTAACTCCGCCGATTGCTTAGTAACAGCTTGGATTTCTGTCGCTGTTTTTCCAGAATCTTTGCGATTAGTAGCCGCGTAGTCTATTTTATTTTGCTCTTGTTGATTTTGGCTCACCACTGCCTGCATCATTTGGACCACGCTCATATCAGGATAAGCAGGATGCCAGAAGTTAAGCGCAGTGTCGTAAAGTCCACCGTTCTTAAGAACTATATCAAGAGCTTTAGGAGCCGCATTAGGATTTGGATTAAGATTGGATGGAGAAGGAGAGGCGTAAACATTCGAGGCTCTCAAGATTCCGTTAATCATCCCAGAAGATATTGCACTAACACTCTCTTGGACAGCCTCGTCAAACGCAGCTCGGCCCTTAAGTGAAGTTATCATCGGGTCTTCCGATTCGATATACTTATAAATCGTAAAGGGAAATTCAGTCTCAAAGACCTTAGGATAATCAGGCTGGGACATTCCTTCTTCTAAGATGGGCGCAACTGTTGTATCACGGACACCGAGAAATAGTGGCCTCGGCGCAACTAAGTAATCATTACACGCAGTTGGATTCATCCAAGTTACTTGGATAACTCCATTCTTCTTGAAGAAAGTTTTGTAAACGTAACAATTAACTTCATCTTCGGCAGCGTTACTGTTATTTTTCTTTGCCAAATTAATTATATTATTAACTTCTTCTTCCTTCCAGCCTTTTGTTTTAACAAGACTCTCTAGTTGCGATGAGGAGAGTTGTTCTCGACGTATTACAATCTCCTGGAAATTTATATCTTCACTATCGTATGCAAAGATAAGATTCTCGTGGCCAACATGATGAAAGCAAAAGTTACCAGGATATTGTTCACTAAATACTAACTCTACACTATCCCATCCATGAGTTTGGGCGCCGTCAATACAACGAATGAAAGGAATTTCCCATCCTAAATATCTAGCCTTCTTAGTAAAATCAGCTTCAAGTTTCTCAAGACCATCTACAGTTTCCTCCATTTCGGACGCAAAGATAATAGATCGGCGAGATTGAGTTAGATAATTTATATATTGAGGTTGTTCTCTCCTTATATTTGTGTCAATGATCCTTACAGGATTGTAAAGTTCATCTGGTTTAAGAATCCCTTGGGCTCTTAACGAGGCACTCTCTACGTTGCGCTGATATCGTAGTTCCCTATTTCGTTGTGTATTAGTAACAACTTCATTCCATCCGTCAATTAATCTCTGGTAGGTTCCCTTAGCTTGTTGGAAATCCATGTATTCATCGCCAGATTCTACGGCTTGAAGTGGCTTGGCTTGTCCTACGCTATTAGGAATTGTGAAGCTTGGATGCTGCTGAATTGGCATATCGTGTTAAGATTTTTGACTTCCCTTCATCAGAGGGTCGTATATTATTGTGGGCAAAAGCAATGTTACCGAGATTACGGAAAGCTGGAGTTGGCGCGGTTGCTTTAGACATATCTTCGATTACTCTATCTCTTAGTTTACTTCGTAGCTCTCGCTCTAATCTCAATTGTCTGTCGGCTGGATTCTCAATTACTACAGCAGGTTTAGAGCCAAGTATCTCAGGTAAGGGATAAACGCGACCGGCCCAAGCTAATACAACAGCATCGGCTCTATCTGGAGAAGGGTGGCCTTGCTTCCGAGCTTCAGCTTTGGATTCTAATTTTAATAGTTTCGTTGGGGTTAGCTTAGAATAGCGGTGAGAGATTTGATTGAACAAGGCTTCGTCCATCTGTCCGGCTTCGTTTAATTTAAACATAACCTGGTATTCTTCAATGAAGCGTTTGAAATTATACCAGAGTTCTGCGCCTCTATTAGCATAATGCGTAAAATCAAAAGCGCGCCAGTTATTAAGAACGCGGTTAAGTTTGTAACCTTTCTCATTTAACTGGTCTATAATAGATCGCCCCACGCCACCATCATCTGCATGGATATTCTCGGGAAGCAATTTACCCTTGTAGATATCTTGAAGGATGCTAATAATTTCCTCTCGTGTCTTTGTAGTATCAATATGCCTCATGGAATGAAGGCCAATTTCTACATTTCCTTTCCAAACACTTAGAATAGTTTCATCACCACCCGCAGAAAGATCAAGGCCACCAACAAGGGAACCAAAATAAGTAGGGCAAGAAGCAAGCCTAATAGAACGAGTGAGTAAATCTCTTGAAATAACAGCATCCTCTTGAACCGAGACAAACTCGCTATAGATGGAAGCGCGGACGAAGGGAGAATCAGCCCCGTATTTAGTAATTGTTTCATTTATTTCGTCCTTAGTTATGTGGGGGCAATCAAACGCCGTGATTTTCTTTCTGAAACATCTGTAGTTTGGATTGCCCCAAGTATTGAAGAAGTATCCTTTGCAGTCATCGGCGGAGGAAATCTCTATACGACGGGTGTTACCTTTGCAACGCTCAAGGGCTTCATAGATTCCGTCGTCCACAGTCTTTGCTTCGTCAATTATAATTGCAAATTCGCTATCATGCCTAAGAGGGTGCCGACCTTCAGCCTTTTTCTTCTCATCTGTGGCAAACAAATCTATAAATGATCGCGTTATATTATTCCTAACCTCTCTATAGATACATTTAAACACATCAAACCCAAATTGAGGCTGATGCATTAGGTTTACGTTATTACAAAGACGATTAATATAGCGACATGCCTGCGTATCTAGCTGATCTCCTGACGCAGTTGTTATAACTGTTAAGGATTCTTTGAAGACTAGACTCATCCAGACGGCAAAGGGCGCCAGAACATACTGAGATTTGCCCGATCCGTTAGCCGCTAGGAGCATTGCCCGAATCTTTTCCTTGTTTGGGCGCTTCTGTCCTAAGTATAACAGCATCTCTATCTGCCAATCATGGACCTTAACCTTTCCCTCCCTAACGTCCTCATCATAAAATGCGAGGACATTATAGGGAGTGGGAAACATGTCTGCAAACGGGAAGTCAAGTGCTATCTTAGGGACAGCAAGCTTCTCGTTGTAGAATTCGGGAGTCAAGATGTTTCTAACTACAGGATTGTATAGAATCTGGGGCCGGGGGTCTTATCATTATTTCCCCATCGAAATAACATCAGCGTCGATTGCAGAAGATTTCTCTTCAATCGTAGCTTGGGGAACGCCCACAACCCGCTTCATCTTCTCGAAGTGTTCCATGAGTAGGGTTGCCGAAGCAGCATTAACCTCTGGCATAACACCTTTACCTTCAAGTAAGATTTGGCAAGCCTTAACCCGGTCGCTATCGCGCTCCGAGCAACGGGCAATTTCCATAAGGATATTAACTGCTTCTGGCTTGAAGGACTCTACTAGGTCCCCTAAGCTGACTTCCTTATTCCGGTCATTTCCCAGCGAGATCATCGCCAGTTCACCGGCTTCGATAGCCAATCCTAGAGATTCGCAAGCCTGCGCCATAGTTAAACCCTCTCGGATCAACTTTTGCAACTGCTTATTAATATTTCCATTACTCATAATATTAGTTAATCCTCCTTCCTTGGAGCCGTCAACACTTTAACTAGACCAACGCCGAAGCTTGTATTAATAGCCTCAGGGGAAAATCCTTGGGAGAGCCAGGATAGACGGAGTTTTGCACCATCTACAATGGGGAGAATAGCCTGAGAACCACCTCGACCCTGCTTTAAACTCCCCGTTTTGCTTATATTAGCCCTATTCATCTACCCCACCCCACGAAGCAACTCTCGTGCCAACGGGATAATCCTACCCATACTCCCCCGCCACCCTACTCGTTATCTATCCTTTTAACTATTCTAACGATCTTTAGAGGATCTTTTATTTCTATTTTATTCTGAGAGGTGGTCAGTCCGTGGGGGCGGCCCATTTATTTCGCGGGGGGTGGGGTCGGGGTCTGGGATTATAGTAGTGACTGTCGCGACTGATAGGATTGTCCATCCAGATAAGACTGTTAGTTTAGTCATTTCAGTCTAGACAGAATAAAGTGAAAGCTGGGATACCCGAGCAAGGCGGGTGGGAAGGTAAGGTAAGTAAGTCAATCGGTTTACTGTAGGATTAGGGGAGGGGAATGTGACATTTAAGCTAAATACTACCAATTAAAGGCACAGTCTGCGCCAACTACACTACAGTGTTGCATAGATGTTGGAAACTATCCCAGCGGAGTAGGCTATACTACAGTATAGTACAGTATAGTACAGTACAGTACAGTACAGTTGAGCACAGTATAGCTAAACACAGTCACTCAGTCAGGAGAGAGTATTGAACATCTATCCAACACTGCACTGTAAACGTGCTTGAATATAGGGCCGTTATAGGGTGAAGCCAAGTTTGTAGATTAAACTCGCGGGTGAGTAGAGTCCGGGCAAGGGAAAGTGACGTAGAGCAGCCTAGATGTTATACAACATAAAGTTGGCTAGATTATCACAAGTAGCGGGACTTATTGTCCCGTTATGGGGCAATGTCACGGGACAGATGTCTCGTTATAGGACGGTTTAAGGAGGAAAGAAGTATGCCAATCTTTGTAAGTGGTTGTGGTTGCAAGGTCGTATAGTCTGGCACAGGGGATGCTATGGTCGGGTTGGCCACCGTGCCACCTGTTCATTGAGTGCCTGAGCGAGAGCGGTCCCCGCGATAGGGTGATCCGCCCGTCTTGTCTCAGGTTTAGAGATAGCAACCCGATAAACGGGTGGAGTGTGTCCATAAACTATGGCAAACACCATCACGAAAATCGGAACGGTAGAAGTGAAGTCACTTCTCGCCCATATCTTGGAGCAATCCACCCTTGCGAAGAAAGGTTTGACGCGGGGAACGATGTTGAAACTCGGTTACGAGTATTTCGAGACGTTCACCAAATCAAATCCGACGGCGGAGGAAAAGGAATTGATTCGAGGGGTTGTTCAAGAAACCTTGAATAATCGGGCCTTCCGCCAAGACTATGAAGTGTGCGTTAAAGATAAAGACTTTGCGCGACTCTCAGGCGGAAAATTGGTTGTGGGTCGGGACCTGAAAATGCTCGATACCCGCAATCAGTCTTGGGAACGACAAGCAACGGAAATTTGGAGTATGCTTGGCGCGCATCAGGATTACCGTTCCAAACATCCCTTGTATGAGGGAAGCGAGGCGCAAGAACGCAAGACGGGCCAGCTGAAACAAGCGTTGGACGCTGTCCTGTATCATCTTCCGCCGTGTGAGAAGAAAACACGGATTGAAAAGCAGTATGCTCTTTGGTTTCCGGCGCGGGCGAGCGCGCAAGATACGGCTAGCAAGTCGGTGGAGCAACCCGCAGAAGTTGCGTCGGTGTAGTCTCTCAATTCGGAAGGGTGTCCTAGAATGCCACTAGGATACCACCCGAGTTTAGAACCGCGAATAGGTAAACGGTGGGAATAGGAAAGCCCCACCACTCAGCGACAGTCTAGGATGAACCCCCTAGTAAAAAGCGCGAAGCATGAATCTGTAAAAGCTGAGTCCCCTAAATTCATTTAAAGTCTCCCACCAGTGACCTGATCTTGGAGAAGGCTAAGTGTAATTCTTTTTACGTGTGAATCGTAGGAGCGAGGATGGTTAATGACCTGAAACATTCTGAGAGTATAACTTAACTTGGTCTAGGCTGGCAAGGAAAATGCTGTGCATAGAGCACAGTGAGACTTTAATTTAAACGGACAAGCGAGAGTTATGTGACAATGACTCTCGCCCTTTCCCCTCCCCCATCTTGGCCAGCCTATTTTGGTTTCCAAGGCAGTAATAGAATAGACATGCAGTTATCGTATAGTAGGACCGAAGGATGGGGGAGGGGAGGGGAGGTGATTAAAGACCATGAAAAAAGTAAAATGTTATAATCCAGTCAATCAGAAAAGTCATTCAGGTGTTGTAGTTTCTGAAACTACGTCTTTCTATAAAGTTTATGCTGAGAAAGTTGACGCAAGTCCTGATACAGCAGAATTTTGGCTGAAAGAGTTTTGCGAAGAAACTTAGAAATAATTTAGTCCCATGATGTATTCTGGACTTTAAAAGATTCCATCCGTGTAACTTTGCTAAGTTCCCGCGCGTTAATTGAATTGATGAACTTGGAGCCAGCTACCTGTTATGGCTGCTATGTATTTCAAGCAGGAGATTGGTCTCAACAACTTAGAGACTCTTTAATTTACCCCTAATCGTATGGCTCTCCACACCCTCCACGTAGGAATAGAAGATAAGTTAACAGGAAGCGTTCTCATTGCAAAACTACCCTTAGCTAATGCCGATCCTTACTTCATCGAAGAGCAAGTCATAACAATTGCTTTCCAGACTTCAGGCGGAAGTTTTCAGCCATGCCCAGATGAATTTCGCAAGCGTTTCAATTATGCAACACTCTGGAGAGGGGAATAAGAGTGTATATCGCTCTGTAGTCACGAAACAGTATTGTGCGGCGGAGCCGCATTCACATTCTGTAGATTAGTTTTATGTTAAAATTCATCTTAACTTCTGAAGAAGCCCAAATCATTGTTGATGAACTTCAAACAGCAATTAGGGCGCGCAAGTTGGCTCAACCAGTTTATTGCTTAGAACTACAAGCAATCGCCGATAAGATTTTAAAAGCCTCGCACAAAAGAAAGCAATTCCGATGAAACGCCACACTCGCCCCCTCCACGCCCAGCAGGAACTCGATGATCTCTCCCCAAACCTCCTAGTAATGACCTTGACAGGTCTTATCTGCATCGGCTTGGCACTACTCTTGCTCCTAGTAGAGCTGTGACCGGCGGGGACTGGACAATTTCGCTAGATTAGTTAAACCAGCCATCCATCCATTTATGAACATCCCATTACTTAGAAAGGTCCAAGAACAAATCCTCAAGCAACCTTTAAACTACAATCAGGATTATTTTGAATCTGATGTTGTTGGATGCGATTCAACTCACTGTATTGGAGGCTGGGCGGCGGTCTTAAGTGGTCATCAAGGTTATTTTAACTCTGGCAGCATGGAAAATTTCGCCGCTGAGAAACTTGAACTAACTCCAAAGCAGGCCGAAATTCTCTTCTACGGCCAAAACAACATAGAAGACAAGTTTAATGGTATTTGGACCAAACAAGATAACGACGGAGCCCGCTTAACTCCACTAGAAATCGCCCAGCTCGCTTGTGAAAGAATAGACCATTTTATTAAGACTGAAGGACGGGAATAACCACAATACTACTCTTAGTTTATGAGCACTCCCCGTGGCCGAAGACCCTCCAAAATCCCTCTAACCTCACTAAAAGACTTCGTTATAATCTGGTCTAGACAACCTTGTAGCGTGTGCGAAGCAGGTAATGGAACAAGATGCAAGCGAATCTATTTAGTTAAGGATGGCGAAGAGATTTTCTATTGCCTAAAGTGTGTGAGATAACCCACCCAGAAAAGTTAATTTATGAAACTTCCCCTCTTAGGACTTTCCCTTTGCCTCACTTTCCAAGCCACTGCCGAAACAAATCATCTGGGAACTCTCTCCTCATCCAATCAATTTGTCCTAGATGGCAAACCTCCATTTATAGTCTTCTTTGAAAGTTTAGAAATCCAAACTAACATTTACGGTTTGTTAAATCATAAAGAATCTTTCATTACCAAAGATGACCTACCTACCTTTATTCCCCCTGGAATAGTTAAATTGACTGTAAGCGAAGTTGCGGGCAGCGAAACTAATGTATTTACATTTCAATTACTTTCTCCCCCTCCTCGCGTCCGATTATCCCGTCGCTACCCTAGGATAGAACCTCCCGCCATGCCAATATCATATACTCCTCCCCCTCCCTTGCCCGACGCAGGCAAAACCAATCTTAACCGTCTTAATTCCCAAGTCCCCTTACAAGTAAAAAGGAGAAGTGAATGAAAGAAATTCCATCCAAGAAGCTAATAGAAGAGCAACCAGCAGAGTTCATAATCAAGCGTTTAATGAAACATTGTAATAGCTTGCGAGAAGAAAATATACTTCTTAAAGCGAAGTTGCTTAAATTGCAAGAAATTCTCGAGCCTAGTGGAAACTAAAATGAACCCAAAAGAAACCGCAATCGAGCACGGGGAAATGTTAAAAGAACTCCGCGCCCAACTAACCAAAGCCCAGGAGGCTAAACAGAAAGCGGAGGCTGAGGTTGAACGGTTGAGAAATGGAATTACCAATTTACTAAATTGGTGCAGAATGTTTTCTGGCCCACAAGGAAACCAACCTATGAACTCAATCGTTTCAGCCGAAGATTTCAAAATCAAACTAGGTTGCGCTGTGTGTGGTCACATCGCTTGCGTCTGCGTGATTCAAGATCGGCACAAAGCGAATTGCCGCTTCAGAATCTCAGCAACTTGTCCGGTGGGAATCGAGTGCGATCACGGATATGATGTATGTCCTATTTGTGATCCTTGCGATTGTGGAGCGAGCCAAAACGAGAAAGGATCGAAATGACCAACCTAATGCATGAACACCCGTCGGACGATGTGCGAGCAGCCTGCGTAAGACTTGCGGACGCGCTTTGCATGTGGGAGCGAACCACAGGCCGGGAAAATCTCGTCATAATAAAAGATTCAATCGGATGCGAATACCGAGCTTTGTCTGGATCGCCTGTTCCAAGCTCAATTACTGACAGCCAACTTTTGGAAAACTTCAACCACCTAGCGGAAGGATCGAAATGACAAACGATGAGCTTAGAATTGCGGTGGCGGTGGAGATAGGGTGGGCTTACGAAGATCAAAAGGCCGAACTCCAAAAACTCCGCGAGGAAAATGAGCGGTTGAAGGAACAGCTAAAAGACTTTTCTGACGAAGACACGGAATGCCGAAAGCTTTTAGCAGCGTGGGATAAATCAGATTCAGTCATTGGAACAGTGATGCTGGCGGACGTGATTCGTGAGTGCTTGAAATTGCAACCAATCATCCTTCACGACGATTTGTTAGGTAAAAATAGTCCTTAATTAACTATTCTATTTATGACCACATCCAATCTCCATCATCTCCCGCTCTCCTTAGCTTTAGAAGAAGCCGAGGATATAGATAACTTTTCTTTCCACAAGCCTCCTAAGAATGGACGCGAATGGAAAGATGGTAAACAAAGCAACAACAAAAATAGAAATAGGACGACATATGAACAGCAATCAAATCGAAATCGAAGAAGTCACGGTTCCTGAAGATATCTTTAAGGACGAGCCGGAGTCAACGCCACCCCCAACGGAGTCGGAAAAACATGCGGCGAGCGAGGTTAAAGTAGAGACTCTCCCGATTCCTCCTATAGTTACAACGCCCGCGAGCGAAGCGAGCCCCGTTAGCCCAGGGTTGTCCCCTCAAAAGGAGGAAAATAATGAGGAAGAAGAGAAAACTAACGGGGGAGACGAGAAGTCTCCCCCCATAACTTTCCGTGGTTCCATTAAAGTGACCTTCCCCGAAACTGCGGTAGAGTGGGTATTCCTACCAGTCGAGACAATGAGGAAGAAGGGCTGGTCTTACCCGTCTCCTATTCCTGGCGTGCATGAAAACCACAAGGCGGAAATCGAAAGGATTGAAGAATATAAGCGATTGCTCGGGCTCCCCGAAATCCTAGATTGCATCGAAAGTAGTGTTAATAAACTCTGTCAGGATAAGTGGCGCCAAGCTTGCGAAGCTTCGGGCAAAGATAAATCCGTAGAAGAAATCGCAACTCTCTTTGCTACTATCTTTCACGAGGGTAAAACCAGAGAAGCTTCTACGAAAGAGGGTTTCTTTAAGAAATCCATGCAATATCAGAAGATGGCAATGGATGAGAAGAAAGCTAATGGAGACAAGATTAACGATAAGGTCAAGGAACTTTCCAAACTGGCTCGGGAATATAATCTCCGTGCTCAGGAACTTATGATGAAGGAGATGGAAGAACTCGGAATGGAAAGCTAGAAATTTTATGCCTGATCCAATCAACCCTCCATCCACCCCTATTGAAGAACTCCGAGGCCCTTTCGTTATAGAAATTGGCCTCGATTGGTTTTTCGATCGCTTCACTAGAGGCGTTCACGGATTTGCTACAGTCTCCAAAGACTATGGACAAATCTTAGCCGCCAAGGATAAAGAAGAAAAATTCATCCACGTAGATTACCCAGAAGAAACTCCAAGCTTGGCTTACGTATATCCAATTGATCTTTGGATTGCGTCAGTTAAACGATGGGATGAAAATAGGAAAATCTCTGAAGCCAACCGACAAGCCCGCTTTCTACGCGAGGCCCTAGCTAGGGAAATCCAGGCCAAATATGAGCGACGAGAAACGGAAATAGGCAGGGTAATCTCTATCTTTAACACCAGATTCCCCCTCTTTTGCAATAAGCAATCCCGGAAGAATCTCCGTATCCTAACAATATCCCTCCTTCAAGGTAAGGGAGATCGAGGGGTAAGATTAAAGCTGGGAATAGACGATGCAACTGTGGCGGAATTCCTTGAATTACCCCAACCTGAGCCAACTGAAGAGGAAGAATTACTTGAACTTGTTAAGGAGAAACCATCGACGGAAGTGAAAGTGAGTTAAGAGGAAAATCCAAATGAATGAACTAACCCTCCTCCCCTTCCAAGAACTCCCTTACAAGGGTCTAGTATCTTGCTTCTGGAACTATCATCACAACCCGGCCTCTAACCGTGGCCGCCTCTTAGTTATGCCCGCAGGTTGCGGCAAGACCTTCGTGTTTAGCAAGGCCCTAGCTGAAGCCTTCAAGCAAGGTTATATACCGCCTATTAAGGACGTTGCCCCCTGTAGCATCCTAGTAATAACTGTTGCCAAAGCTATTACTCAAACTCAGCGAGTCCTGCTCAAAGCCGGAGTAACCCACGCTTTGGTAACATCCCATGCTTCCATGTCCAAGACCTTCGGAGACGGTATGATTAAATGGGTCGGGCGATTTAGGGGTAACGAGATGGTAGAATCCCCCGTCTGGGACAAAGACGCTTCTCCCTCAATAATAATTTTGGACGAGAGCCAGTATGTAAAGAATCAAAACACCCTAATAGCAGAGATAATTGAAGCCGCAGTAAAGCAAGGTATCCTAGTCATTACCGTCTCTGCCACCCCCTTCACGCGCCCTTCCGAAACCACAATAACAAACCTTTCGCTCAAACTAATCGCTACCCGCGAACACAACCAATCTTTCATGTCCCAATTCTACGTAGGCGGCGCTTCCTACGAGGAATACTCCCCAGGGACTATGAAGAATTACAATGCCTATCTAGTAGCTCGCGAACTTAAGCTAGAAGCGCACGATATCAAGTTCCCGCACAGAGTTTTCAATAAGTGTGTCCTTATAGATTTTGAATCGGAAGCGCATCGCCGAATGTATGATGAAGCCTATAAAGAATACCTTCGCAAGCTTGCCGAAGCTGGACGAGAAGGCCCCTCCGGTATAGCTAAGATATGGGTGGCAATGTTGAAATACCGTCAGACTGCTGAAGTAATTAGAAGCGGGCAACTTGCCAAGGTAGGCAAGACCCTCCTCGATTCCACGGGCAAACAAATAATTATAGCATCCAATTTCCGAGACTCTCTAGACCTAGTTAAAACCATTCTAATAGATAAGTATCATATCAAAGAAAAAGAAATTTCAATTATTATTGGTGGCCGAAATTGTCAAGGAGATATTGACCGCTTCCAATACGGTAAATCTAACTTTTGTTTACTTACACTTAAATCTGGAGGCGCGGGTCTATCCTTACACCACGAACACAAAGTTGCACGACCTCGTTACGGAATTATCCCGCCGACTTGGAGTGCAATTGAGCTTGTGCAATTACTCGGACGGGCGCACCGTATCAATAGCCTTTCGACCACCTATCAAGATGTCGTCTGGTTTCGAGATACAATCGAAGAAGATGTCGCGGCCAAAGTCCAAATAAAAATGGGCTCGCTTAAAGAAGTTGTATCTCGCCGGGAGACTTGGGTAGACCTATTCTCCGCCAAGTCTAAGGAAGAAATGAAAGAGATAGAAGATAGTCTTAACAAGGATATCCTCCAAGACATGGGGGACGGAGACGAAGAAGCCGGGAATATCTTCCTAAATTCCCTACCAGTTGAAGCAATGGAGGAGGCTGGGGTATGATAGACTACGAATCTATTAAGTTTGATCTGGGAGTAGAGGAAAGACCCAAGACCCATAAGATTCCCAAGTGTCAAATATGTTGCGCTCGAGAGTCCACCTTTGTTTATCATGGTAAAAGTAAGTCAGGAGATCTGGAAGTATGGTTATATAGTTGCATGCCTTGCAACGGAATCGAATGGCTGCTAGAAAATGGCTTTGAAATATGTAGAGATGCTCATAACGACTATATTTACATTAACAGTGAACCCGAATTCCAATCCCACCTTCCCACTTTCTAACCCCTATGACCACCAGACCCCTCCATTTCAATTTCGCCTACTCAGTCTCAAAAGAACATCCTTACGTTACCGAGGGCTTCTCTCAAGCCGAAGCCTTTGACGCCCTGCGTAAAGCTGGCGCAACAGAACCCATCAAAATGTTTAACATGGGCGACGAGGGTATGTTATATAGAGACAAAGAAACAGGCAACACCTATTGGATCACTTTGCAAGAGTAAGATGTTATGTCTGCTGACTATCCCTTTCCACAATGGCAAGCTCCAAGACCCAATCCCCAAATACAATCAATATTTGATTACGTTGCCCAAGAAGCTTTATTAATCCAAAAGGAAACCACAAGCAACCACACATCTATGACCACAAAAGACAAGCAAACAATAAAGGAAATCGCCGTTAATATCACTACTCAATTCAATAAGCAATTGAAGAAGGTGGTGGAGGCGCTAAATAAGAATGAAGAAATTCTAGATGAAAAAATTGAGACCACATTAGCTCAATTTGAAGAGCGCTATAATGATAAGATTGCTTCGCATGATAAGACACTCGACGAACTCCGGGGCAACATCGAAAACCGACTAGAGGAATTAATCAAGACTTCTCCGCGTCCTTCCATTATCGAACCCCAGAAGTTAGTAATTAAAATCATCGAAGCTTCTGGTAAAGAGGCCGAAGTTACTCTCAATGCCCAGCACAGGAAGTTTCCAGACCTGGTATTGGACCTTAAAGCTGGCCATAATATCTATAACTACGGACCCACCGGATCAGGTAAGACTGTTGCTATCTTCACCGCCGGAGACGTTCTTCAGCTCCCGGTCTATGCCGAAACTGTAAATCGAGAAACATCCCCCTATACTTTCACAGGTTACATGAAAGGTGGCGAGTATCAACCCGGTCTATTCTATAAACCTTACACTGAAGGTGGAATAGTCCTAATAGATGAGGTTGATAATGGCAATGCAAACGCCATGACTACGATTAAGAAATACGCAGACAATCCCGAAGCTATGTTCGGAACAACGAGGCACAAACGGCACAAAGATTTCAGGTTAGTCTGTAATGCCAATACAATAGGTAACGGCGCAAACCAATCTTACGTCGGGCGAAATCAACAAGACAAAGCCTTCCTTAATATCTTTAAATTCCATCACTGGGATTACGATGAGGACTTTGAATACACTATTTGTTGGAAGGAATACTTAGATAGCGGCGGCGATGCTAAGAGCAAGATTCATTTCGATACCTTCCTGAAATCCATCCGAGACTTTCGACGCGCAATAGGCGAGCTAGGTATCCTACACATCCTCTCTCCTCGTAACCTTAAGCAAGCCTCCAAAGATTATGCATTAGGTAGGGAAGCTCGTCACATCCAAGAAACAATCATCCTTAAGGGTCTAGATGATGGGCAAGTTGAAAAGATCATTGCCAAGATTCAATCCTATTATCCAGGTAAAACTAAGCAAGCCAAGCTTGATAATGTTTGGGGATTGTAAGAAACAAATTAAGGAGATAAATTTTATGGGTTGTGATATACATACAATTTGTGAACGCAAGATTGGTGGGCAATGGTATCCAATTAATGCTTGGAAACTATCAGAACATTCTACAGACAATCCTGAATGGGAACAGTTGCAGGAGCTTTGGGATCAACGATTCTATAGTTTTTATACTTTCTTAGCCGGTGTCCGAGGCGAAGGGCCAAAAATAACTGCAACAACTAGAGGTTTTCCAGAAGACGCTTCACACTTGGCAAGAATTATCTACGAGAGCTGGGGTTGTGACGCACATACGCCGTCTTACATTACTTTTGAGGAGCTAATGAATTATGAATTTCCTCTTGAATTCCAATCTCAAAAGGATGAAGCGATATTACATTTTGACTCTCACGCAGCTAATACAAATAGAAGCTCTCTTCGAGTAGTCTTTTGGTTTGACAATTAACAACCACCCCATGAAAATCCACCACGAACAATTCCTCCCCTCCCTACAATCTCTCCTAGACTACACCACTAACGCAGAATCTGTTATCCCAGATAACCTCCGTCCTTCCAGGAGAAAAGAAAATTCTAACTGGTCTGGAACTGATAGCTTTGAAACCGCCCTAAACTTAGCAACCTACGGGTGGGAAGAAGGGTTAAAGAAAATCCGATTACTAACCAAAGAGATCACCCCCAAATTCTACGAACTCTTCCCTCGTCAAGACGCAGGAGAAGAACTACGTCGTGACGTAGGCGGAGCTTACGAAGACCCAGTAATAAGCGATATTGGAATCGACCCTCTCGATATGATTAATTTCAAGTCGAAGTTCGATACAATTAAGCAAGGGAATAGTTTGCAGCGGTTAATAATTGAAACTGGAGTCTCTGGTTGTATATCTCCAGAAACCTTGTTTATCCGGGGCGCTTGCATTCTAGCTCTTCTTGAATCCCTAGAAACCTTCGGCTTCCGTATAGAAGTTATCCTTCAATCGACTACAAAATCTACAAGAGACCCAAACGCTCTTTCCGTAATTAGAACTACACTTAAAACTTTTGAAGAGCATAGTGACTATGATAAGTTTGCTTTCTGTATAGCTAATTCTGCCTTCGAGCGTCGTCTAATGTTTTCTTGTATAGAAAGTCAAACCGCAGAGTTAGTAACTCTATTCGATGCAACTGGAGGCCACGGTTATCCACATAACCACCCCCTTTACATGGATAAGGATAGAGATTTTTATATGGTAAGGCCCCTAGCCAACCAAGATATAGTCCAGTGTATGACAGAGACAGTAGAATTAATTAACAAGCGTTACAAAGGTATGATACAAACAGTGGATAATCCAGACCTCGGTAGTGGGGAGGGAGGGAAGATGGTATGATAGATTATGAATCTATTAAATTCACGGACCTGACCGAAGACGAGGACACCCCGCAATGGGCGAATCCTAGAGTCTGTAAAGTAGGAGCCCCTGCGGCGGGTAAGATTTGTGGCACAGGAAATCCAGCTAACTTTTCAATAAGACTTCACTGGGATTGCGGCAAGTGTAACTCTTGTGGTGACATGGTTATATGGTATAATTTCGAGTGCGAAGAGTTTAGTAGTTGCTTTAGTAATTTTACTATCATCCGTCAAGATTTCGAGGCCCTTGTCTTAAAGAATGAATTAAAATTCTTAGACACTCTAAAGTATTATTCTAATAAATCCAGAAATGATCTTTGGATAGGCTATCAAAATGTCCTTTCAAAGATTAGAAACTCATCAGAGTATAAACAACAAGATGATGATGATGATGATGATGATAACTGCCCCTTCTAAAGCCCTGGAAATTCAAGCCGAGTTCGACGCTAGAACCCGCGACCTGGGTCTAACTGAATTAGCAATAGAACTAGGCCACACACCAAAGTCACAACTCGAATCAACCCTAGATAAAATCCTAACCGTCGATCACAAGATGCTTGAGATAAAGAATAAGATTCGCAAGCTTTCTCCTACAAACCTATCCATTCTTATCTTAGGAGAGACGGGGACTGGAAAAGAATTTATAGCGGAGGCCCTTCACGGTAATCGTAAGATGAAGTCCTTCATCCCTGTCAATTGTGGCGCAATCCCGGCAGACCTTCTAGAGAGCGAACTCTTCGGCTCCAAGAAAGGCTCATTCACAGGCGCAAACTTTGACCGAATAGGACTAATAGAACGATCCCGCGACGGCACCCTATTCCTAGACGAGATAGGTGATATGCCCCCTCTTCTCCAATGCAAATTACTCCGGGTAATTCAAGAAAAGAAATACCGCGAAGTTGGAGGCTCCTCAGAAATCCCCGTTAACTTCCGTCTAGTCTCAGCCACTAACCATCTAGACCTTCTAACTAAAGAGAACTTTCGCAAGGACTTATACTATCGTCTAGCTGGTAGCATCATAACCTTACCAACTCTTAAGGAGAGAAACCCCGAGGATATAAAACTTATCTGTTATCATTATGGTAAAACTCCCGAGATAGCAGAACAAGTAAGGGTAATTGCAGACAACCTAGCTCTCGATGGAAATATAAGAGAACTAATTAACTTAATAGAGGAAACAAATGCGCTCGATTAAACCTAAACGCCGCATGGTTACGATCATGCTTCGTGACTTACAGTTCCTTAAGCATTACGCGCTTGAAGGACTCCATAATGAAATGGGTCAAATGATGTGGGACTCATCACATGATAGAGAAGAGTATATGGCATGGTATAAGAAAGCTCGTCGATACATGAAAGCAATTGGAGGCAAGACTAAATCCTAACTACAGTCTCTTGGCACGCCCTTTGCTAATGTCCTCTCGAAGATTTTGGAGCAAGCGGATAATGATATCCGCCCTCCTCTAACCACAGAAACAAAACAAATAAGGAACATAATATGGACCCAGTTGCAGTTACATCAGCGGACCTCGAAAACTCTACCTCTAATAGTCCCGCTCTCCAAGACCGGGGTGGATATACAATCGAATACAAGCACTTCGCCAAAGGGACTCCGGCAGAAGGCTTCGGATACAACACGATCCAATATACCTCCATCGACGCAGCTAAGGAGAAGCTCGGCGAGAAAGAAGTTCTGGCGGCCCTCAACAGCGCCTTAACATCTTCGCTCCGAGTCAAGGCTAAATCGAAACTTCCCGAGAACGAGAACGAAGAAGAGCGCAAGACTGCTACAGCTAAGATGCTGGCAGACACGGGAGGGGTTCTCTTGACTGAGGAAGAAGCCACTAGCTTCGTCCCAGGCTCACGCGAAATCACCAGCCCGGCCACCCTCCAACGTCTGGCCAAAGAAGCCTCGGCTGCGGGGGACAAGAACCTCGCGCGCCAATACTACAAGCGCGCTTTGGAAATCATGCAAGCGCAAGCCCTCGCGGCAGTCGGTTCGCTGGAAGAGGACGAAGATGAGTCTGTCCCGAATGCGGTGGCGGCCTAAGAGACGTTAGTAGTAGGATCATTCGGCCCATCCTAACCAGTGGGCCGTCTTCATCTTATTAACAAAGACAAACCATGACTAAAGTAATATACCACAAAGCAGACTTCGATGGAATCTTTTGCAGAGAAATTGCACGAAAGTTTCTCCCCGGTGCAGAACTAATTGGATGGGACTATAATGATCCTAAGTTTGATGTTTCTGCTGACGATATCATTTATATCTTAGACCTTTCTGTTGACTGGCTTATGGGTCATCCTAATCTTATTTGGATAGACCATCATAAAAGTGCGATAGATAAGTATCCAAAGACTCTTAAAGGTTATAGGATTGATGGAGTTGCTGCTTGTCGTCTTACTTGGCAATGGTTCCTAAAAGGGAAGCGTGATTCTATGGGAATGATTTGGCTACTTCCAGACAAGACTCAATACATTGATAGATTGGTTCAAGAACCCGAAGCTATAAGATTAGCAGGAGAGTATGATATTTGGGACAAACGCGATCCAAACGCAGAGTTGTTTCAGCATGGATTAAGAAGTGAAGAAATAGATTTTAAAACTCTATTAGATTGGCCTGAAGAACACGCAGGAAAATACACAACTAGGCTTCTAAACCAAGGACGAGGAATTCAATACGCTAAGACCAAGGAAAATGAATCCATAATTAAAGCTGCTGGATTTACAATTGAGTTTGAAGGTCTTAAATTTCTAGCTGTCAATCATGCTAGATATAATAGCTTCTTATTCACAGCGGGTTTAACTCCTGAACACGATGCTTGCTTTGGTTTCTGTTGGCGAGATAACAGATGGGTTGTTTCTTTATATCATGCTCCAGGAAAGGAACACCACGATCTATCTTTAATAGCTGTTAAGTATGGAGGTGGAGGACACAAAGGTGCTTGCGGATTTAGTGTTAAGATTCTTCCATTTTTAATTTAAGAGTTTTATGCAACGCAAACGCTATAGTTACTCTTGGGAAAACGCTGCCCGTTACATCCCCATCTACAAACAATTAATTGAGCTCTACAAATCCCCAACTCCGGGACTAAAGAAGATAGAACTTGATTGTAATAAGATGGGCCGTTCAGTCCATACAATCCATTCTCAGGTAGTTGACGGACTCAAATGGTTAGTAGATAAATATGATTTCGTTGATCCCGGATTCAAGGATGATCTCCCTCCGGTGAAAGACTTGGCAATGTTGCGCCTAGTAATGCGGGCGCATGTTGAGGAACTCCGGGGAGTAGTCGATCTTAAGATTAACATAACAGCTACCTGCGGAAAGCTTATAGATATCGGAGCAACACGAGTTATTACAACTACCGAAGTTACCTCAACTGGCCTGGCCTCCTTCCGATCTGCAATAGAAAACTTCCTCGGTGATCCAAACAAACGCTTTGAGCAATTCAAAGACCTGATACTAACAGAAGGTGATAAGACTTGGCTTAATGGAGTCTTGTCCAATCCATCCTTAACTTTCCATTGGCAGGAGAATAATCTAACCATAGTGAAAGAATAAATCTATGGCCTCAATAGAACAACTCCTCGGCCACTCCACCGATCAGATCGAGGCAATGTCCCAAGAAGAATTGCTGGAAAAATTCCGTTCGGTATTTGATCTTGAAGCAAAGTTAATAGCAGAGGGTGAACTTAAAGTTATTAAGGATGAACCAGAGGATGAAGAAGCGGAAGATACAGAGGATGAGACTAGGATAAGAACTGCTGCTAAAGGACCGAAGAGGAAGTCTGCGGCAGAGAAGGCAAGAGAGCGAATGGACGAGATGAAGAAAGCTTTGCTAGAATTAGAAACAATTACGACGGAGGAGAAACTTAAATGACCAAGAAAATAATCTACGTTGATGCCAGTAGTTTAAAGAGTGACTCCCTCTGTGACCGTCGATACCTCCTCCATATAATAAGGGGATATACGAAGGGGTCTCGGGCAGCTAACTATAAAGCTGGCTATGGAACCTCGTGGCACGCCTTCGGTGAAAAGTATTATGCCTTACCTGCCAAGGATCGAAGCGCAAACATGAAGGAGCTTGTTAATACAGGTCTGGAATCCTACAAGAAATACGAACCTCATGTTGACCTGAACAATCCTTACGAGTTCCGAACTTCTCAACATCTTGAGAAAGTAATGTATGCTTACCATGATCGTTACCAACGGGGCGATTCTCTAGTTCCTCTAACCTATGATATTCCAAAGATTCCTGGCAATGTGTTCTTACCGGAAACTGAACGAGAGTCAACTGAGAAGTCCCTCCTCGAACAAAAGTTCTGCCTCCCTTGGTATGAGGATGAACGAATTATAATCTACCTAACCGGAACTATCGACATGATCTGCGATTACCACGGTAAGCCTATCATAGTAGATCATAAAACCTCGGCCACACAATTTGCAAAAATCCCCTTCTTCTTCGAGGGCTTTGATATGAATATCCAAACTCAATTCTATGTTTGGATATTCCGTCGTCTAACAGGAATGGATCATTACCTTCCTATAATGATTAACGGAATCTTTATTAAGACGTGGACAAAGAAAGCTCAAGAAGATAACAAGTTTGACGGAGCCCAATTCCAACGCAGCCAATTAATAGAATATACTGAAGAACAGATGGCGCAATTTGAGGGGTGGCTAATGGGCAAGCTGGAATGGGTTAAAAGGTTAGCCCTAGATTATCTTGACAAACCACAAGACTATGCCCCCACTAACTACGCCGCTTGTGGAGCTGGCTTCGGAGAACGATGCTTATTCTACCATCTCTGCAAGGAAGCCCCGCATCTTCAAGAGAGAGTATTGAACTCTTTATATTCTATTGAACAATACAGCCCGCTAAATTTCAACGATTGATTTTAATCCTATCTCCCCTCCCCCGGCACAATCTTTGCTCACTAAACCATAACCACGAAAGCACAACATGGAACCATCATCTATAATTATAACTCCAACGTCTAACTTCTTTCTTCAAGCTTTGAAGAAACATGCAGAAGCACAGAGTGTAAGCCCGCAAAATTATCCTCTTATCCTAATCGTAGGCGGATCATCTAAGGGCAAGTCTAGGTCTATGAAGACCATGCCTCCAGGTGAAACTGCAATTATAAATGTAGAGAATAAGCCTCTACCCTTTCCAAACGAAGACCAGTTCCCGTTCAGATTTCCAAGTAAAGATGTGGTGTTTAAACTTCCTTCCGATGTTGACGCTACAATTAAAAAATGTTTTGAGGAACCCGCGATCAAATACGTCGTAATAGATTCCTTCACTAAGTATCTCGAAATGTTGCACAAGCAAGCTTCAGAAACTCGTAAGGGATTTGATATCTGGTCCTATTATAATGCCCAGATCGGAGCCTTCTTGGATGGGATTAAAAACTGTGGCCCTCGATTAGTTATTCTAACGGGCATTGATGAGATCGTTGCTGACATGCAACCTAATGGCGCTTCCATTAACAATCGACGCCTTGCTGTTATGGGCCGCCAATGGGAAGGTAAAGTTGAAAAGGAATTCACTATAGTTCTATACGCCGATGCCCGAAAGGTTGGTGACAAGATGGAATATAAATTTCTTACAAATACAGATGGCGTTAATTCAGCCAAGTCTCCCGAAGGAATGTTTCCGCAACAATCAATAGATAATGACCTTAAGCTAGTTTGCGATCGCGTGCGGGAGTTCTACAAACTAAGCTAAGACAATTTCTCTCCCTGATATTGTTTCATCGAGAGGATCGGCGCAAGCCAAACAGTAAACAAATAAACACAAACATAACATATGCCAGTCACGAAAGAAGAAGTTAAGATTCCACGCAACGGTTATTTCTGGCGCGTCCAGAAAGCGGAGAAAGCAATCAGTAAGGACAAGGGAAATCCCATGCTCAAACTAACCTGCGAGCTTGTGAAAGAACCTCCGATGTTAATCGACGGTGAACAGGTTGATGTCAATGGCTTAGTTGCTACAAAGTATCTAAGCCCGCTGACTAACAAAAGGACAGTGAACGAGTTCCGCGAATCTTGCGAGATGCCTCCCATTGAGGAAGCGGATCTCCCTAATATCGAAGCCGGTCACTACGAAGGCCGTATCTTCCACGCAATTGGATCGACTAACGAGGAAGACCAGATTGACCGTGATACGAAACAACCAGTAATTAACAAACTTACTGGCAAGCCGGTGCGATCTTCCCGACTTGAGATCGGGCGCATCCTTACTAAAAATAGTTAATTAAGGTATGAATCCTGTTTCACCTTGCAGTAATTCATCGCGCGGCGAAGCTGTTTCCAATCTTGGTAAACAAGTCCAAGATGGCGTTGCTTCAAAGCTACACTATCAACGTGCCTTGTTGGAAGAACTTGGTAAGTCAATTCAAGCTCTTGTTGAAACTGCCGCTCAAGGACTAATAGATCATCCGGCACTAGCTCCTTCCACTAGCGAAGCAAAAGATGTCCCTATTAGGCAGTGTCCCTTATCTAATCAAATAGATGAGAGTAATAACATTATCAGGAATCAAATCGAAATCATTCAGGATTTTAAACGCAAGTTAAACTTGTAACAGTCCAATCATTTTGGCGACGGGTCTAATCACCCTCGCCGATTCAAATCTAGGATCAACCGGAGTAAAGGTTTGCATACTTTATTCTTGCCTCGCAGTTAGTTGCGTTCCTGCCGACCCTAGATTTGAATCTATGATTTATGACGCTTCTATTGTGTTTAGAAATCTAAATAATGATTTTGTCTGGTGCGATTTTGAAAACCTTTCAGAAGAAGAGCTAGAAAAAATTAAAACTGACAAGATGGAAAAAGGTTTTTACGTTTTCAATTTAACTTTGTTTAAAGCCTCTAAATATAAAATAACATGAATAACCCACAACCTCTCTCCCCCCTCGATCTTGTCCAAGCAATGCAAGATAGGACTAATCAATTAGTAAAGGCATTTCAGGAGATGTCAAAGCTACAGCAAGAAAAAGTTATAAGTCCTGGTGATAAGACTTGTGCCAATTGTATAGCCTATCTTGGCGAAATCCTTGAGGCAGAGAAATCAAAGAAGGTTCTACATCCCCAAATCTGGGGCGAGATAGATAAAACTTACAGGCATCTTAAGCGAAGGGAAGCTGGCGTTGCTATGATGATAAACAGGATAAAAAATAAAAGGAACTAAAGGATGCCCCCTCCCCTCATTCATCCTCCCGTCTTAGGATATAAAGGTCTTTCCATTATACTTAACAAGCCCTCAAGATTCGACACAGATCGACTAATCTCCGGGCGTGCTGGCGATTTCTTCGGTAATATACTTAACCCCATATCCAGACACAATTGTGAAATCAGAACAGTCTCTTCAATTACCGAAGGATACAAACCCTTAGAGGGAACTAAGCTCACTCTCCTCTTGGGACAAGAGGCTCTTGCAAAATATAGAACTGGAGATATCAGAACTTTACGCGGGACTATCTTCCGCTGCAACGACCAACTCTACCTCCCCACCTTCACTCCACAAGATAGCTACGATAGAAAGAACTATGAAAATCCAGAAAACGCCGACGCCAAAGAAGACGAGGACAACGAAGAGGCAGGAGCGAAAGACATTGTCAAAACCAGGCGGAAGAATTACAAATTCTGGCTCTATAATGATGTGCGGAAAGCCTTACGGATTGTCCAGTTTGGAATTAGAAACTATCCTCGCGTTGATTATAAAATACATAGACCCGCAGAAGAAATTACCAAGGCTCTTAAAACCACGAAACATCATAATTTGGTGGTAGATATAGAGACTGACAAGAATCTAAACATAACTTGCTTCGGCTTTTGCTTTTATGAAGGAGATGAACTTAGATCTGGTAGCCCAGTTACCGTTTATGTTGTTCCTAGCAAGCGTTATTTCGGCGCTTTTGCTTATTCTCGTGATGAGATTGTTAGCATCTTACAGGGACTCGCAATCGCGATGCGAGACAATAAAGTTATTGGACACAATCTTAGCTTTGATTTATTCGTCTTGGCTGCTAAGTATCTTATCCCTTTCCCTCAGTCGGTATTTGATACCATGATCGGACATCATCGCTTGTTCCCCGAGGTTGAGAAATCCCTGGGCCATGTAGTAAGTTACTATACAGATTTACCCTTCCATAAAGACGAGGGAATCTTCGACCCGAAAAACTCCGCACAAGAAGAACAACTCTGGTCGTATAATGGTAAGGATGTAGCAACAACTCTCTTCGTTTATCTAGGAATGCTTCCAGAGTTAATGAAAGCAAAGGCCCTAGAATCTGCCCTGCAAGGTTGTGCTTCATTAAGACCCTACCTAACTATGTCTTATGAGGGATGTCGTCAAGATCTTCCCAAAACTATATACAAAATAGATGATTACAATAGACGATATAATCAACTTGAGAGGATTCTTGGCATCCTTACCAAAAGGAGTCTTAACCCTCGTTCGCCAAAACAAGTCTCGCATTATTTGTATGCGACACTTCGCTTACCTGAACCGGAGTTCGATAAAACAGGGGAAGCTAACTTACACAAGTTATACATCAAGTGTGGTGCGCCCTCGATTCGCGTTATATTGGAAATGCGCGGCATCGGCACACTTAGGTCTAAGTTATCTAAGACTCTTCTCTGGAGAAATCAGCGTCTTACCTGTTCCTATAAAGTTACGGGCTCAGATATGCACCGATTGGGAAGTTCAGCGCTCCTAAAGTTCAAGCCATTTAAGGGCTATGGAGCTAATATGCAGAACTATCATAAATCAATACGGGATATTGTAATCCCCGATCCGGGTATGATCCTAGGCCAGACAGATCAAGCCGGGGCTGATGCAAAAATAGTAAGCTACCTTTGCGTTAATGATAAGTTCCGTTCCCTATTCCTAACAGGAATCAAACCTCATATTTTTGTTGCGATGCAACTAGTCCCAGAATACTGGGCAGAGCGATTAGGAATATCTTCTCTCGATGATTATATCTTTGCTTCTATTGCACAACTAAAATCCCTCCCACATTGGCATGATCTCTCGACTCTAATAGCTGATAGTGACAATGCTCCAGACCCTCAGCATAGATACTATTATATTGCAAAGCAGATGTGTCACTCCCTTAACTATGGTGCCAGTTGGGCAATGTTCCAACTAATCGCACTTAAGAAGTCTGACGGGGTATTAAGATTATCTAACGAAGTTTGCAAGAAGTATCACAATCTTTATCGCAATCAAATCTTTACTGAAATATCAACCTGGCATCAGGAAGTTCAAGAAACAGCCCAACGAGGTGGTAGAATTTTAAAGAATCTTTATGGATACCCAAGACAATTTGGAGGCTTTTGGGGAGACGAACTCTTCAAACAAATGTATGCGTTTATACCGCAATCTACGGTTGCTTGCATTACCCATCATTGCGCTATTCATGTGCAGTCTAGGATTGATTCGTGTGACCCTATCTTTGAAGGTGTCTCGCTCTTACAAAATGGCCACGATTCGCTCTTATGGCAAGCTCCTAAAGGGAATTGGAAACGTGTTGGGTTGGAGATTAAAAAGGCTATGGAAGCAAAGCTAAAGAACTTTAGGGGCGAAAACTTCCAGATGGGCAGTGGAACTTCAATAGGGGAGAATTGGGGTCCTAAAGATTCAACTAAGAATCCTCTAGGATTGGAAGAATTAAAAGGAGCGTGGTGGGAATAAATTTATGATGATTCTAATTTACATAGCTGCCGCTATCTTTGCAAGCCTGGTTCCAATTTTAATTCTGTGTCTTTGTCTTGATGAGAATACTAAGAAAATAACTTCAAGACTCGACGATATTAAAGACGAGCTTCAAAAGCGAAACGACAATGCTAGCGATGACAACGTGTGAAAAAGCTTATACTAACTATGACTCTAACCTTATCCTTGCAGGCAGATTCCGGCATTATTCTTGCTTCGTTATCTGCAATTGAAACCGGAGCGAAAACTAAAAGCCAAGAGAAAGCAGACTTCAAAGTCGGGGCCGCAGGAGAAATTAGTAGATACCAAATCCTTCCCTCCGTCTGGCGAGATCACAACTACAGTGCCTCCAGAATCTCCTGGATACCAGAAACCAATGCAACCAATCCAGATAGTTCCTTTCTCATGGCAGAGCGAATCATTTCCAGTAGAGCTACAAGATTTAAACAAGTTAAAGGACGCGACCCTTCCCCCTTTGAAATCTATGTCCTCTGGCATAGGCCGCAAGAAGCCTATAGTGGGCGGATAAAAGCTAGGACTAAGGAGAGGGCGGGGAGATTTGAAAACTTGTACTATGCTTTAATGGCCGAGAAGAAATAACTAACTAACTAACTATGACCAACCAAACCTATCTCCAAGAATCCTCCCGAACCGATGGTGACATTCAACGTGAGAACTTTGAAAACACCGTAAACAATTCACCACAAGCAATTGCCGATCTTATCCATGCTGCGATGGGCGTGGCTACCGAAAGTGGCGAGCTTATGGATGCAGTGAAGCGCCATCTATATTATGGCAAGGTCATTGATAAAGTTAATATCAAGGAGGAAGTAGGAGATATCCTATGGTATCTTGCAAAAATTGCCAGGGATCAGGGCTTCTCATTTGACGAGGCAATGGAGATGAATATAGCTAAACTCCAACGTAGGTTTCCAAACGCCTTCACTAATGATGAAGCCTTGAATAGAAACCTAGATAAAGAACGGAAAGCTATGGAAGATTTTGGGATGGTGGTTCCTCCCTCGAAGGAGGGGATAAAGTGATCTTAGCAGAAACTTCCAAGATATCCCCACTGGAATCTACCAATTGGATCGACATAACTAATTGGTGCCGAGATTATAATCTTTATAACAAGTATCCTTGCAGTTTATTCGAGCGCTATGCTATTGGGATTTATCAAATCCATCAAGGAATGGAATGGAAAGACTTAGACAACAAGGCAGAAAGTTATTGCGCCAGTTTTTTACATTTCAAAATGGTTAGCGAATTATTGGAATTTGGACTCGAAGGCTGCGTATCTGAGGATGTCGTAAACATTGAAACGAAATCTTTTGAGCCTGAAAAAATACTTTATCTAATTTCAAAAACTCAACAGCAATTGTTTTACGCTCGCAAAGCTAAGCTTGGAGGCTACTTAAGGGCTTCAAGATACAAACCTCAATTAACTGAGAAACTTCTTCTTGAAGTTCAAGAACTCTTACTGTCCTTTGTGCCCTCTTACTTAAGACTTGACGGACTCTACAACGCATCAAAAATAATGTCAGGAATACTATGATTGAAAAAGGATATACCATACCAGTTTTGGATTACGGATTTGTTCGGTATATTGACCATATGGGATCGGACGAAAGAATAGTGGAAGCAGCGCGAATTAGTTATAAATCTCCATCAAAAGGTGAAGAACAAGACAAGAAACTAATTCATTATCTTTATAAAAATAAGCATACTTCTCCATTCGAGATGGTTAAAATAACTCTTAACATAAAGATGCCTAATATTTATTATGCGTCAATATGTTAGACACCGGATGCAAAACCTTAACGAAGTATCTGCACGTTATACACAACTTCCGAACGAATTCTACATACCAGAAGTTTGGCGTGCTCAAGATACTAAGAATAAACAGGGTTCCGTAATTTCAGACCTTGACCACAAAGCTTGTTCAGAAACTTTACAAAATCTTTGCGACACTTGTTATGAAAAGTATGAACTTCTTCTAGCTCGTGGAGTTGCCAGAGAAATAGCTAGAATGGTTTTACCTCTTAACATCTACACTGAAATTTATGCTTGCTGGGATTTAAAGAACCTTCTTCATTTTATAACTCTTCGAGAAGACGCTCATGCACAGGCTGAGATTCAAGAATACGGAAAGGCTATAAAAACTATAGCTAAGGAATTCTTTCCCTGGACTATAGAAGCCTACGAAAAATTTAAATGGAAATTGATTGAATGACCCACACCATAAAGAATAAGTTCGGAGACATGATAGAAATAATTCCTATCAGACTTTCCGACCTCCCTAACTTTATAGTAGTCCAAAATCCCGTCACACAAGAAATCCTAAATGTCCACTCATCTTGTATAATAACTACATTCACTCCAGAAGAAAAGCTTGCCTATGCTAAACGAATCGCAACCAACTCCGATCCCTCTCCCGTATCCAACCCAACCTAAGAAATTCGCAGAGCAATTAACTTCCTATATAGCGAATCTAAATGGTGTAACAGAGAAGCATCGAAATTATTGTGAGCATATTGGAGAGTATGGCTTCCCTTGCATTATATCCAACGATCTCCTAACTGTTGATAATATAATAATTACCCTCCGCGATCCTTCCCTGGCCTTTTTCATTCTCTTCATAGACGACTCCTATGACAACGACATCGCAACTTTTGAATTGGGCCTGGCGCTCCAAACTAAAGCAACGATAGCTTTAATAGGACCGAAGCCTCGAAATGCTCTGCACTCATTTAGAGAAGGCGCAAAAATAATTTCCTGTTTTGATTGGGATAACTTTATAGCCCAGAGATTTCCATAATATGACAACCTATTCAAAGAAACCACCCTTTAAAAACTTACTAGACTTTGGAAATCCATTGTTAGTAGAATTTTCTGTGGTCGAAAGCAAAGACGATCTTCTGCCTGAATTACTTCAAAACTTGCGGCCTTTCTTCTCGCATAGAAATAGTATTACTTGGTGTTTACCAGCCAAGAAAACGCCACACTTATACTATATTAAATATATTGAAGTGCCTCAAGCTAATTTAATTCTTAAGGTTGAAAGAACCTTGCTTGCTCAACAACTTTATCCTGACTAAATGTCTAACCTAGAAAGAGTCCATCATTATTTCAGGGACTTTGAATCCCCTGCCCATTTTATAACCTGGCCATTTTTATTTATGGTAGCCTCTTGCCTAGGACGCAAGGTTCATCTCCAGGAACTTAATGTAGGAATATTTCCAAATATCTATCCCATTATTGTTGGACCTCCGGGCGTTGGCAAATCCTTCCCTACCAATATAATGACAAAGGTGCTAGCTTCTCTTACTGAAATTGCCCGTGACGGCAAGACTCCCCAAGCAACTGTTTGTATAACTCCATCTTGCGTTACTCTCGAAGCCCTTTACGATTTTATAGAAGCAGCCACAAGAGCTGTAGAAGCCCCTCCAAAGTCAGGCAAATTCTACCACCACGCCTCCGTATCATTTGCCCTAGGTGACGAGATGGGGTTACTATTTAAAAATAAGGATGCAACTAATGATCTTATTTCTTTTCTTATTGCAGGCTTTGATTGTGGAAGCTTTGATTACAAGACCAAGAAATCTGGTTCTGCTACTATCAAGAACATGTGTATTAATTTTCTTGGTTGTTGCACTCCTACTTGGATGGCTCGAAGTATGTCCTCAGATATGATAGGTGAAGGATTTGCGTCAAGATGTATTTTTATTTGGGGCGAAGAGGAACGTCAAATAACAACCCGAATTCATATCTCACCGGATCAAGTCGCAGCAATGGAAGACTTGAAAAAGCATTTTGCAAATCTTGCAAAACTTCAGGGTCAAGTAACAGAAACAGACGAAGCCTTTAAATTCTTCGACGACTGGTATCACGATTTCAAGCGCAATAAGATTCGGATTAATCACGACAAGAAACTAGATTATTATTACAAGAGGAAGAAACTTCTAATGCAGAAGATTGCGATGCTTGTGCATTTCTCGGAGCGGTATGATTTAGTTCTTACAGTGGATGACTATAAAAACGCCTTGATGTTATTGAACGGCGCTGAGTTAGATATGCATAAAGCTCTCTCAATGTCCACACGAAATCCTCTAGCAGCAATAGCAGAACAGATCAAGAAAGTAATTTACTCTCACAAACTAGCTTCAAGCAATCGAATCTTAGCTGAATGCTTCGATGGAGGAAATCACGATGAGATAGAAGCGGCGAAGAAATACCTTGTAGATACTCAGCAAATAGAATTAACTACGGGAGGCTACGTAATTAAAGAAGAACTCCCTACTGCCGAGGAACAAGTCTCGACTTCCGGCGATTTAACAAATCCTGGGCTCGCTTATCTTCCTCCCGAAGTAATGCCGAACTTCCTCCCTGCGTCCTCGACAGATAATCAAAGTAAGCTCTAGCTTCCCTACGATCCGAAGGAAAGGTTTGATAAGAGTTGCGCTTCAATCCCGCAATTGCTCTCTTCCTTTCCTCTGGTTCCATAGCTTCTAGCTTCGGTTTAATCTTCTCTTCTAAGACTTCCTTAGCCTCTTCAAAGTTATTCGCCTTCTTAAACTCCTTCTCCTCAGACTTCAGATAAGGATTATAGTCCTGACCCTGCTTTGTAACTGGACGTTCTGTTAGCTGGTCATAAACCCTTTTATCCCTAAACTTATCCTTCCTCTCATTCTCTTTACCCTTAACTTGAGTAACTCCAAGCTTAATCGCTTGAACATTATTAACCACAGTATCCCGGAGCCAAGCCAGAAGTGTCGGTATAGTAGGAGACCCTTCATTAACAGCTTCCATTACATCAGACAGTCCGCCAACGATATCTTCCGCAACGAAATTGACGGAGGGTATCCCCGGGGATTTGGGTTGATTTTTGAAATATAAATCCATAGAAGCTTTAGCTGCATCGGATAGGATTCCTCCAAGTCCAGCGAGCGAAGCAATTTCAAACGCCTTGTAAGCATAGTCATCTGCCGATCCTTCCTCTTGAAGCTCCTTCATATTAGGAGTTGCTGCTTTCTTGTTGTTAAGAACTTCGTTAATACTAACAATCGCGGCGCCTCCCAAAGCTCCTCCCGTTGCATAACGAATAAGCGGGCCAAAATCTCCCTTCATTGCTGGTTGTATAACATCCGCCTTAACTACGTTAGCTTTCTCAATACCCCACTTAGACAAGCTTAACATCCAATAAGCAGGCGATGTAGGTTCAAGTAATCCCGCTGGCAGTCCTCGCATTCCATAAGTTCCTTGGACTCTCTCGACAAATTGAGCTGAAGTCTCAAGAAGTATTTCGCGGCTTATAGGCGTAGTCGCCGGGTCAACTTCAGTTCCAAACTTCCTCAACCAAGCTTTAGCTTTAATCTCCCCCTTGGCCGCACGACCCCACATAGCCTGTGTAATTAACTCACCGACCATCATGTTATGAGCGCGCGTCCATTGTTCAATCGCAGTGGCCCCTTGATATTTTCGCGCCAGATCACCGAGAGATTTTAACTTATCCGCATAATAGCCAACTCCCAACCGGGCCGATTCAAGATCAGTTATATTCCACCTATTAACCCCCGCGTCCATAGAGTCGGCAAAGCCTTTGGAAAGATACTGGAAAGCCTCAATAATCTTTGGCATATCCCTAGCTTCAACATAAGGTAACATCTGCACGTAAGCAGATACATGATTGCGAATCCCAGTAGCAGTCCCAAGAATAAATCCGCGAACCATATGTTCGACAGAGTTAAAGATAACTTCTGTTTGGGTATGATCTCCGACCATCCGCTTCTTTGCCAGATCAAGCGCATCCGTATCAGCAACAGGTTCTATTCCTTTAGTGTTTGGCTTGTTCCCAAATTGATCCTCTGCATTAAACAAAGCCCTAATTTCAGGTTTAGACTGAACGGAATCAAAGTAAGCAAAGTCTTGCGAAACATTATTAAAATACCGATGGAGTAGTTTCGATGGATTCTTCTCAACCCAAGAGAAGGGCAATCCGATTCCTTGAGCCTTACGAATAGCTTGATATTCTGGAGTCCCAACACGGGGGTTAGTAGAAATTCCCCTTAGATAATCATTAAGAATCTCCTTAGCAGCCTCGGGAGTTGGCGCTTCCTTAGGATTAAACTTAAGTTGGAAGTCTACGAAGTCTTTCTTAAGACTCGCAGCTTCCGGGCCTCCTCGTTTAATTGTATTAATAACCTTAAGATCAGTGAGTAGTGGGAAGTAATTCGGATTATCCCTAGCCTCCCTTCCCGCGACCTTAATTCCTTTAGCTCTCTGGTCTTCATGAACTTGAACCAGAAGTTTCCTAAGACCTGATCCGGCATTAACCTTAGATAAATCTTCCGGGAGTAACTTAACTCCAGAGCTTCCAGTCATCCTAGTCTCATACATCCATTGAAGAACCTTAGCAGGCTCCTTGAAATCCCTAGCTATAGCATCTCCCTTGTTGACATACTTGCCTTGATTCTGTCTAAATAATACCTCAAACTCTTCCGCTGCTTTACCAGCTTTTGGAGAGGAAGTTTTAAGACGATCAACTAACGGAGCCCCGAAACTTGCCTTAGTAGTAACTTCTTCATTTATTTCTCCTGGCTTTCCCGGTCCGCTAAAATATCTTGGCCCGGCTCCATCCTCTCCACTACTCCATAACTCCGGTGACTCTGCGTATGGTCTATCATCCCGCGCTCTTCTAGCGGTATGTTTAAGTATATCTTCATCAGAAGCTAACCCTGTAACTCGTTTAACATTTGCCAAGGCGTCTTCAACCCAGGCTCTAACTGGTTTGCTCTCAATCTCTACAACTCGTTTTCCAATAAATTCTGCTCTTGCCTCGCCGTCATTAATAGATTTGAGACGATCAAAGAGTTTTCTATCCTTCGGGCTGAGACTTCTTTCGAGGTCTGCGGGGAATTGGTGGCCCCCGATTTCGTGATAAGGAGTATCACTACTAGCAATATCACTAACAGCAGCAACACGTTTACTCGGAATTGAATATCCTCTAGCTGGCTCTCCAGATGGTTGTTGGATTGTTGGCTCTTGTTTAAGTTTGACTCCTCTCTTTGCTGCATAATCTTGGGCCTTGGTTAGTTGTTCGGGGGTTAGTTTAGTTCCTTGTTCGGCAGCTTGATAAAACTTCGCCCCAGGGTCTTCATTATATTCTTCCGGTTTCAAATCATCCCCGGTGACAGTATCGTCTAACTCTTTATTAAGTGCAGCGCGCTCGGTAGATTTGGGCCGTGTAGCAACTAAGGTTTCATCTATCCCCTTAATAGGATAAGTATATTGTGGATCAGTCTCAACTTTCTTATCTCCGGGAACAGGCTCGGCGGGTCGGGCGAAGTTAGTATCAGCTAAATGTTCATCTACAATCTCAGTGGGACGAGGTTTAATATATCCGGGATCAATCTCAGGTGCCGAACTTACGTCGGGTGGATTCTCCTTAGAAACAGGAGCAGGAAAGAATTTACGTCCTAATCTATTCGGCTCATTAAACACGCCCCCCGCCAAAGCATTAAGCCCAACCCTTCCGTAGTCTATAGGAACCTCAGGAGGATTCATAGCAGCCTGTTGAGCCAGATCGACTCCCCCCGAAACTCCGGCATTAACTGGTGCTAGGATCATCCCCTCCCGAGCCAATCTATCTGGCCTAACTCCTTGTATAAGATTTCCAATCCCCCGAGCAGCGTTTAACGAGGGTTTAAATCCGGCGATGTTAGGGAGTAAATCACCGGCGAAAGAAGCTATCTTTTGATCCTTTTCTGCTTGAGCCATCTTAGCAAGCCCGGCTTGATAAGCTTCTGGAGACTGGAGAGCCTCTAGAGCTTTCTCTTGAATCTTAGAAGTAAGGAGGTTTGCCCCGATGCCAGCCCCAATTGCTCCCAGGCCGCCTCCAATTCCTGCTCCTACAGGACCAAAAGGCGCTCCTAAAGTCATGCCTGCTTTAAAGCCTCCGCCCATTGCAGGAAGGGAAGCAAGGCCGGGAATGGCAGACCTCTTTAGTCTTGTTTTAAAAGCCTCAAGCGCCCCCATCTCTGGAGGAGTAACAGGAACAGGAGCCTCTTCAACTAAAGTATCCTCCCCGTCCTCCCAAGTATATTCATTAGGATCAAGACCAAGCGCAAGAAGTTTCTGCTTCTTTTGTTCAAATGTAAGAGGCATAAAGAAGTAGATTAATATCGACCGGGAAAAAGCTTTCTAAGGTTAGGATTTCCAAGGCCGTGAATTAAAGTGTCAAGAGCTTGCTCAATAGTAGTTGGCTGCGTCACGGTTTGTTGAGTGCCTCCAGCAACTGGAGCAACCGGATACGGCCTCGCAACTTTAGGCGCGAAAGATCGAACATATTCTGAATAAGGATCAATTGCTGGAGCTTGTGCAATAGGAGGGGGCGGTTGAACAAATCTAGCATTGGGTTGTATCGCTTGTTTCGCGCCTCCATTTGGAGGAACTGTAGAAATGGAATCGCCAAATAATCCCCCCGGACGCTTTACAGGGCCTGATCGTCTAATTCCACCCGGAATTTCAGGCTTAAATTCAAGTGCTGGTTGGTTATAAATTTCTCGTCCGTCTCCGATATTAACAACGCCAGCACCTTCTGTAACAGGAACCCAACCCTCCCGTTCAGCTTGGGCGTGTTTAAGTTTAGCCGCAGCCGCCGACTCTTCGTTAATATATCTTTGCTTACCTGCATCAGCGTAATAACGATCTTGTTCGGCCTTGTTAAATTCAGGCGTATCGTAGAGTTTCTCCAGCGGTCTAAGACCCGCCCGAGTCCTTCCCAATTCTGCTGTTGTCGTTGGAACCACGCTTTGCTCGTAAATTTCTGGCGTAACCTTATTTTCGTAAGCAGCCGCATTACGAGCTCTAATTCTAAGCTCTTCAGTTTCTTGCGGCAACATCGCTTGTTTTAAAGCGTTAGCTTGCCTCAGCCGTTCCATCGCAGCCACATTGTTACGATCCATCATCCCTGCCCTAAGACCCCCCTGATACTCAGCCAAAGCCGCTTGATTATTCGCATCCGCGGCCCCTCTACTAAGCGAACCTTTCGTAAGAAAGTTCATCATGTGATTTCCAAATCCCTTAACCTTAAACTCAGGTCGAGGTAATTGAGTGGTCGCGGGATTAAGTGAAGGCATCTGAGTTTGAACTACTGGTCCAGTTGTAACTTCGTCAAAGATAGCAGTATTAACAGGTCCCCTCGAAACCTCGTCTTGAATAACAGCGGATTCATATATACGCGGATCATCTGGACTTAATTGCCCTGCTTCCATATCCGCGTCAAGAAGTCCTACGTCTCCCATACCACCAGGGTTCTCAGCTTCTAAGGGATTTCCACCAGACATTCCGCCTAGACTTCCCGCAAGCATCATACCCGCAAGAGAGTTAAGCTTCCCTTTAGGATATCTATAACCTTTTTTATTCCTTGCCATAATGTTCTTTCAAAGTTAATTCACGAATCTTTCGGGACATTTCGATTAAATGCTTTTCTCCTCCAGTAACTAACGCAACGAATCTTAGCATATCATTCCCGCTATGAGATAGGAATAAGCCCCAATCTCGTTCGCGTGGATTAGAGGATTTCCTCATATCCTCGCTAGCCGTATGCGCTTCAGATATTAAAGCTCTCAATATTAAGCTATCTTGCTCATAACGACGAAAGAAAGGACAGAATAATAATCTAGTGAACAGGCCCTGATTCTCCGCAAAAGCCAAAGCAGTCGGAGAAGTATCACCATCTACTAAGTCATCAAATGTATGACAATATGAAGACCAGAGACGAATAAAATTAAGTGCCTCGCCGTCTCCGTTGGCAATTTCCTTAAATAGAATTTCCGCTTCTTCATTCATAAAGGATCGCCAACCCAATCTTGTTCAACTGAAGTCGGATTAACTCCATTCTTCCAAATTTCTCGCGCAAGAAACGCGACGGGTTGATTGAAAGTGCTAAATCCATGAGATTCTCCTGCAAGTATTTCATACTCTCTCATAATCCCACTGCCATTGTAGTCTAGAATTCTCTTATCACCTTTCCTTAATTCTACTTTCCCCGAAAGCAATTTTACATAAACATCCACATTAGGATGAATATGGTCTGGCACATAAGTCATAGGCGGAACAATAAATAATTGAGTTTGCTCCTGATCTCTTTTGGAAATCAAGAGCGCGAAAATTCCCCTCTCAAGAATCTTACAAGGAACCGATAACGCTTGAGAAAGTTTCGTTAAATCTATCGAGTCCATCGCGCCTATCTGCGTTAATTTGATTTTTCTGTTGAACTAAACCGCCAACCTGGTTAAGAACATTAGCTCCAACCTGGTTAGCTGCGTTACCTAACGATGTATCTACGCCAGTGAATTTACTATCTCCAGCATTCGGCATAGAAGATCGTCCAGTTGCTACTTGGAAAACATCTACTCCAGACTTCATCGCGGGAAGGGCCTGATTAGCTGTTTGAAGCGCCATTGTTAGTTGATCCTTGGCCTGTGCTTCTCGCGCGCGTTGGGCGCCGCCAAACTTCATCGCACCTTCTACAGTAGCCGTCTGAGACGGATTTCCTGCAATCCCCCGAGATTGATTTTGTTGGGCAAGGCCCCTGCTTATAGCTTCATTTTCGCCTGCCGATAAACCACCATCAAGATTAATGGAGTTAAATAGCTTTTCCAAATTACCAGCCGTAGACTCCCGAGTCTTGTAAAATTCAGGGTCGGCAAGTTTCTGAGTGGTTAAAGCTTCTTCTACAAGTTTTCGGCCTGTTCCGCCAACTACGCCAAGATCACTTTTAGCTTGAGCTTCTTGACTCTGGGCATTAATTTGGTCGGCAGTTCGAGCCATTTGAGGCCCGTAAGCACCATACAATTGAGCTTGCAAGGCAGCAAGACCTGGAGCTACAGCTTGATTGGCTTTAAGTTGTGCTTCAGCCGAAGGAACAATTCCTTCATTTTGAATCCGTAGAATGTTAGGAAACGCATTCTGAAATGCGCCAAACATTTCTGCCGTCGATTCATTTGGTGGTGGTGCAGGAGGATCGCCGCCCATAAATTTTAATTAGAGTTGATAGTTTAAACTTAACCAAACAGTTCGTTCGCCAGCCCCAAACAAATTCCACATCGGGAAACTCTATTTGAAGTTGACGAATAAATTGTGACATTACTTCCCTATTGATTGCCCAGAGTTGGTCAACATAGAATCCATGTCGAAAGGCCGAGTCGAAAATGATAACGCCAGTAACCTGTGTTGAATCAGTGACAATGCGGATACCTTTAGATTCAATGTTGCTATGGACATAGGTTCCAATTTGACTTCTTGTCCATTTAGCGAGTCCTGTGCAGGATTTTCTCCCGTCAATAAAATCGATAACATCATTTATAGTTGCTTCCATTGGATGAGATTAATTTAAGCAAGATTCAAGCCAGTTGGTTAGTTATGCGGCTAAGACTCCTGAAGCTCTAAGTGAAGTCACTAAAGCAGCATAAGAAGTAGCCAGGGCATCAAGTTTAGCTTTTATAGCCTCTGTTGAAGCCTCGTCAACTACATTAATACTCCCCTCATCGTTAGCCACTATATTATAAGTAATGGGCAACGCTGGATTAACGTAAGCTACTAAGTTACCCTGAAGAACGGCTCCGCGCTCCGTCGGGCTCGCATTTGGCAACCCCGCCGAAGTAACGCTTACCGTAATTGACGCTATGAATTGGTTAAACGCCGTAACATCTGCGAACCAAACAAGATTATTGGTAAGCGGTTGGAAAGTTAAATTAATTGGTGCCGCCATAAACTTTATTTTGTTGGGCCGTATTACTGGGGGTTTGGCTAGAGTTAGCTTCCAGTTGAAATTTCGTGAGTTTTGCGCCGCCAGTCCATGTTAAAATGAATGATAGTTCTCGGCCCAGTTTTCCGTTAGTTTGTAAATCCAGTTTATTACAATTGTCTGTTAAAGTAGCTATACAAGGACCGCCGACAGGGTAGAAAACCGCCGATGTTACAGGAACAAGATTGCGCGTCAATCGACTTCCGACAGGTTGGACTCTATTATCTACTAATTCCGTAACAATTAATTGCCCCGTCTCCGCACTTTCCTCAAACATTAGTCTAATCCGTTCAGACTTAATTTCGGCCAGCGTCATCGTTGGACCTTGATCGGTATTACGGCAATCAAAGCCCCGAAGATACAGAAATGCTTGTTTATAATTCTCAGCTTCTGGCGAGTAAAGCTCATAAACCTTAGTCCCCGTCATTACGAAAAATCTTTGCACCGCATCTGTATAAGTTGAGGCGAATTGCTTTGGAGTCTGCGGGACTAAAAGATCAAGAGAGGCGAAAACCTTCTGAATATTATCATAAACTAGGATTGATCCGTAAGAGTAAGTAGTTTTGACTCCGAAGAAAGTGTAATTATCAAAGGAACCGACGCAAGGATCGGCCTGGACAACACCCTGGAAAAGTTCAGCTACAGACAGTGAGAAGACTCCGTTGTTACCCTCAAAAGTTAGCTGGCTTACAGCATTAAAAGATTTCAAGCCCTCCTTGTCTATGAAGGCAAAATCTCCAAGAATATCTGCGAAGCTAAATTGATTTGTAACGCCAGCAGTGAAGAGGAAGTTTTGATCAAACGTAGGTTCTCCATAGATCATATGATCTGGATTAAAATTCAGAGCCACTGCGTAGGCTGAATAAGCCGTGATAACAATTAGAGCGTTTGCATTTAATTGCGCGAGTAACTTTATATCGTTTGCATCTACGGCAAAAGATGTGCTTGAAGCAGGCGCGATTTTCTCCCCTGTATTGTCAATTGCTACAACAAAGTCCATCGGACGCCCGGAAACTGAGCGATAAATAGACTTACTATCAGGCGCAACAATAAAAAGAATATTGTTGAAAAACACCATCTGAAGCCCGATAGGAATATACTCTCTAATTCCTGTAAAGTCCCACTCAGCATAAGTTTGCGCCTCTCTTGCTGTAGCGTCAGGTAAAATTATCCAAGGTTGATTAATTCCATCTTGAACAATTAAACATGCGGGGGAAGGATTTGTCGAAGTCTCAAGTGTAATTGTTCCTGAAGGAGAATCTACAGAAGTATCATCATTAACTCGAAGATATTGTAACGTCGCCGCCGGAACCGCTGTCGCATAAATTCTATTGGCCGTTGCCGACATAACAAAGCCAGCTATTAAGGTCCAAGAAACAGCAGAAGCATTACGATAATAAGCAAGCCCATCTTGAAAAAGTATTAATATACTCCCAAAAGCGTAAAGACCCTGATTCATCGTAGGAGCTTCTGGCAGTCCTTCTTCAATTTCAATAGCTTCTTTAACAGGCTTAACATAGCCAAACCGTGTCCTAACATTTAAAGCTATCTTGCCTTGATTCGCTGGAATCTGGACCGTTTGTGCCAGAAGATTTATTCCACCTTGCCAAGTATCTTGAGTATAAATTAACATAAGGTAACTTATCTACTCACTCCAAATACTGTTGTTCGGTAAAGAGCCGGATAGGGCGGATGTAAATCTAAGTATTGATTTGGTGCAAGAGTAATCTCTTTCTGCGTTGTTCCATTTGTAGAATTTATGCGATTAAATATTATTTCATTCGTCTTTTGGTAAAATCCAATCGCCTTGTCGCCCCCGCCATCTTTGCCAGAATAGACTAATTCACAAGTCTTAGCTACTATAGCGTCATCGAATCCTTCGCACGGAAATTCATCGCCGTCATTAAACATTACAAAGAGAGGCTCCTTGTAAAGCACGTCAACGTAACGAGCGTTCCTTCCCTGAACATCTCCCGAAACAGGTAATTGAGAGACGTCTACAATAGTATAAACCGAGAAAAGTCTGTCATTTGGAATGACTGCAAGAGTAATTACAGTTACACCATCTGAATCGAAGCCAGTTACTGTAATATTTTGAATATTAGTAGCTTCCTTCGTTATGGAATGGACCTCTGTGAAATTGTTCAGCGCATTGACTGATTTCTCCCCTACTAAAATAGTAACAACTTCGCTAACTCGGGCCGAATTAAGCGTTGCCCCCGTGATTGTAATATTTAATGGAACTATCTCAACTTCGGCAATCGTGAAAGTTATTGGAGAAGCTGCATGTTTAATTGCTCGTTGAATCGGAGATTTCTTTACTAGTCTCCAAGAGCGCCAAAGTTCGGGCCAAGAATTGTAAGAGTATCGAGGGGCCATTTCCTTAAGCTCAATCTTAGCTCTAGTAGATCGCTCGCGCATCGCCCGAAGTTCCCCAACATAATAAGGTAGAGAAGCCGTAAGTTCTGGAACAACCTCAACTGTAATTTCTCGATAACACCCCGGTAAGTCCTGCGATTCATAAACCTCTTTTGCCGCCGAGTTTATGTAACTTAACATCAGGACTCGTTGCGTTTCCACGTCGTAACCTAAGTCGCGCGCAACATTATCGAGGATATTCTTTAGAGCCATAAAGGAAGTTAAATTAAATTGAAAGTGACGCTGGAATAACTACATCATACCGTCCCAAAACACTCATAGTATAAAGTTCCTTGAAAGGCGATTGAATCGTGATAACTCCGGTAATTAGGTCTTTAATCCCGATAGTAATTTCATCTTCATCGCCCTCAACAAGTATAACTTCATAAACACCGCCCGTATTTGAAGCCTTCAAAAACAATCTAGTGGCTGGAATAGGAACGTCAAGAGGATCGCCAACTTCGTAAAAAACATCTCCCTCGAAAGACCGCAAGGAAAGATTTCTATAGTTCCCCTCCGAATCCCTCATAGTTATATAACCAAGAAACTCACCTTCCGTAATTCCAGTTATAGGAGCTTGCGGAACTTGCAGAAACGGGGCGCCTTCAGTCACTAAAATATCAAGATAATACCAATTCTCATCTTGGTCTTGAATAAGCAACTGTCCGTTTGAAATATGATTCACGGGCATAATTAATATCCTCCAAAGATATAAGAAGTTGTTCCTCCTGATGTCGCATTAGTAGTTTGAACTGCGCCAACATCTCGATAAGAATAAGTGAAAGCGGAAAAGTTAGTTCCAAATTGGAGAAAGCCGGGACCCGCAAGTCCTCTAACAGCCGCCCCGCCGCCAGCCGTTGTATTTAACATAAAGTTTCCTGTTGTAGGACTGACCCAAGGATTAGCGGTTAATTGGATTGAGCCTAAAATATTATTCGTCGGAAACAAAGTAACATTTCCATTTGTGCAAGCTAGGAAAGCATTTGTCGTAATGAAGGGAGGCGCAGTCCACTGACCACTTCCAGTAGCATTACCTCTAATTCCAGTATGCGCTGTATTAATTATATTATTATCAATCCGAAGAATTTGACTGTTAGTTAAACCAGACGTTGAAATTGGAACATTAATTCCATAAAGCGTAACATCACTAATAAGGTTGCCTCGAATAATTGCATTAATACCGTTGCCAGATTGTATGATTCCTGTTCCATAACAACGATAAATAATATTATCTTCAACCAGCATTGGCAGCGAAGAACTACCAACAAGGGCAATTCCATCGGCTCCATTGTCCCCCGGTCGAAACTCTTGAAAAGCTATTATATTATTTCTAACTGTTGCTGCGTTAGCCAATTCGATCCCAGCTTTTCCACTCGCGGCATTAACTTGATTAAAAATAATTAAATTACCGACAATATAAGAGCCTTGGCCACCAACTCTGACTCCAGATTCCCAAGCCCGTTCAACAACATTGTTCCTAAAATCCACTATGGTTGTAAAGTTCCACGAACCATTATTATGTGTTCCTCCTGAAGCGGCCTCACCTCCATCATACGACCAAAGATTCCTAATATAAGGGATGCCAGTCCCGCTAAAAATCATAGGAGAGCGCCCACTGAAAGCCGCGTTAGTATCAAAACCAATCCGGGCAAAACCATTATCCCCCACCGTATTGGTAAACCCCTGAATCCAGTATGGACCTTGAGCTGTATTAGTAGTTTCGGCCAGCGCCGGATAATCGATCACTGTATAATCTCCGCTCCCCTTTGGGTTGAGTCTAACCGGATGCCCCTGCCGGTTGGTCAATCCCACACCGAAAGAAGCAAAAGTTTCCACGCCAGCGGGAAGGAAATGGAATGGAAACCTATTAGTTGACCCATTGATCCCGAAAGTCCAAGCCCCGCCAATATTACAAGTAATACCATTAGCTGCTGTAGTAATCTCCGTTCCAGACTTAGATTGAGTTCTCGTAACTGTAATTGAATCAGTAGCATCATCTACAGCCGTAATCCAAGCAATCCAACGAGGAAGTAATTCGCCATCAGTGTAAAAAGCCGCCGTATGATTCGTCATATCGGACGTTAAAGTTTGCGCCGACGAAAACGCATAAACTCCATTAGTGAAACCGCCATTTGTTCCACTAATTAAAGGCGCGTCCGTATTTCCTGTTCCTCCTGCTGTCTGTGTTCCTCCAGTCCGGGCATAGAAGTCACTCCATTGCGCTTGACTTGAGCTGATTGCACACAAAGAAAGAATTAAAAGTGATTTTTTCATGCGAGATTTAATAGCCAGAAAGCGTAAGAACCGAATTTGTAAGACCCGAGGCAGAATCAACATTAATTTTCACGTAGCTATCACTGGGAATTGCTAGAGTCCATCCAGTTAATGTTACATCTTTGGATTTGTTTGCCGTGCTTAGAGTTGGCTTTGCCGAAGCTGTAATAGTATCGGCTACTGTTGGAGGATAATTTGCGTAAGTATCTACCCAAACATCAAGCACAATTGACCCCGCAGCATCACCACTTAAAGTTGCTTGATTAATTGTAAAGCCATCTCCAGGTGGAACGTAAGTCCACTGTTGAAGTCCTGCAACGGGATTGACAATAGTAAAGCTAATCTTCTTAACCGGAGCAACAATGTTAGTTCCGTTAAGCAATATAGTTCCAGTGGCCACTAAATCAGACGCAGTTAAACTTGTATTAGCAGAGTCATCTGCAAGACGAACAATTAACCCAGTTCCACTACGTTGGATAGAGGGAAAACTGGCTGAAGTTCCGCCAAATTGGAGGCGATTAAAATCATTCGCAGCAAAATTGTAAAGTGTTAGAAGTCCATTTGAGGGCGATCTTATGAGTGATCTTGAAGTCCATGCTAAATCTCCTACAAGACCTACATCATCCCCGGCATCAATATCACCAGAACTTCCAAGACTTTGAGTAGCTGTAACAAATGGAGCCGTGAAAAAGCCATCACTATCAAAAGTATATCCAGCACCGAAAGTTGTTCCATAAGCCCCTCCATTAATCGAATAAGCCAAATTTAAAGTTCCTGAAGGACTCCCACTTGAAGTAATAAGATAAGTTCTGGCTCTTACAGAACGACTTTCCGCACCATTCCAATAATTTCCATGATAGAAAAGTCCCGGCGACCACGCATCATTAGAAACGCCCGCTGCGGCAACAAGATTCATTATCTCAAGCCCATTAGTAGGAGCTACCTCAGGCGGCGGGTAAATACTAGTTTTAAGCAATCGAAAATTATTGCTAACAGAACCATCATAGGCGCTAAAAGCACCTAACAAGGTAGAGTTAGTTGTTCCGTCAGCAACCCAATTATCTCCAGCGCCGCCTGTAGAAGCAATTGACAATTGGCCACTAGCTCCAGCGGTTATAGTTACGTTTGCGCCAGCTACAATATTATTTGAGATCACCCCGGAGATATTGGTAATTCCTAAGCCTGTAGGCGAAACCATCCCGCCGGTAAAAATTCCGTTCGTAGCGGTAATAGAATCATTAACTTGAATAATTTTAGCCTGAAGAATTGAGTTTGACAAATTATTCCCGTCAACAACTCTAAGGCCAACTCCACCATGAGCTAGTGTAATTCCGCCCGCAGGAGCAGCTGAGCCGATATGCGATAGATTTGTAGCGGCTATAAAATAACCATTGGTTCCTGACAAAGCTATACCAGCATAATTAAATGTGCCAAACCAATATCCATTATCAACCATATCAAGACCAGTTCCAAGAACTGATTTTCCAATGTAGGTATTTGTATTTGCTTGCGTAGCGAATACATTAGCAGTTAAACCATAGGAATTAACGCCAGCTTTCTGCGCGGCAAGATTTTGGCCTAGTCCACTAGACCCCGGTGTAGGAGTGTTAAAATTAATTGTAGAAGCTTGACTACCTAAAGAGGTTCCCGATGAAATAACTACGTTACCGCCGACCGTATTTGATTGTGCTAAGGGTGAGGCTCCTGCAAATAACTCAAGATTTGCGCCAGTTCCGTCCAACTTACGTGGTTCAGGAGATACAGAGATGATCCTATTCTCACCGCCCGGAAAAAAAATGTTTCCATCGACCTGAAGAGTTCCTGTTTTTAGTCCGGCAAGAGTATATAGTATTGAATAATGCGTAAAGATTTTATCAACTAAGCCATTGACAATTAAAGTATTTCCAAGTTCATTGAAATGTAGATCGTATGGAGTTCCACTTACTTCTTGCCTTAAATCCCAATAGTTTGGATTTGCTATATTTGGCCTCGGTTGCCCTACAATTGGATAACCATCAAGAACAATTCCGCCCAAAGCAATAACCTGATTACTTACCGCATTATTAAGCGATTGCATATACTGATGAAACGCAGTTGACCCATTAGGTAAAATCGCCGGGCCAAGCAACAAAGCCACTGGAGTAATTCCATTATCCACCGCTGACTGCATCATAACCATCATGTTATTAGTTGCGGTTGCAAGAGGAACCCCTGTTAAGGCGTCATTGATGCCACCTTCTATGACGGCAACTTTTGGGTGCAAATTTATTACATCGTTAGTAAACCGAGCCAGAAGATTTGCAGTAGTCTGCGAAGCTATTCCCATATTAGGAAAGTCCCATCCAAAAGCTTTCGTAAGCTTGTAAGGAATAGTCTTTATCTGCGTTTGATTTGTAAAAGTCGTGTCAATAAAGGAAGAGTTTTCGTAACCGCCTGAAATTTCAGAGTCACCAAAAGCTACACCAACCGGGGCTTGCATCCTAACTTCTATAGGAATAGCCGAACTTGCCGAGGCAGTTTGGGCCAACCAATTGTAATTTGTAACCGCGGGTGTGGTATCGAAGCTACTGTAAATTGTGGCGGTTCGGCCAACCGCAGTTAAGTTCAACGCCGAAGCTCCGGCAGAAGACCAAACAATCCGGCCTCCGATAAAGTCTCCAATAGCTACATTAGGAATACTGACGGTTGAAGTGTTAAATCCTGCGATGATTCCTGGCCATAAGTCTGCCGAACTTCCCACTAAATCGAAAGTTCCTGTGGGATTTTGGCGCCAAACGTGCACATAAAAGTCACTTATACCATTAGTTGCCCCAAGATAAAAGTAAACTTGTTGAATCGTTCCAGATTGTCTAATTCTGTAAACACTTCCGGCTTGAATAAAGCTTTGCTCAGTTTGCGTTCCTGTTCCACCAAAGTTCGCCGAGCCTGCTGTAGCAATATCATAAGGATAAACATTAACCAGATTTGTATTCCGTCCGGTGGCGTTAGTCAGAGTAAAGTAACTCGCCAGAGCACTAAAATCATTTGTAACTATATTAGTTCCGCCCGCATGATTAGTCGAAACATAACTTGCAACACCTTGAACAAACGTAACAAGATTCGTAGTAAACAAACTGTTCGTCATATTAATGGTGCTACCATTAAGAGACGGCGTTACGAGGTTTAAGTTTGTCGGAGAAACAACTCTAGTAGTAGTATCCCACATTACGCCAAGCTGGGCGGCTGGGATAGAAGTTACTACCAATATTGTTAATATTGCAAGAAATTTTTTCATATCACACCGTTTGAATTCTTTATGGAGCGGGCTTCCATTCTGGGCCGGAAAATGCAGGCCCATCTTTACCCAATCTTAACAGAGCAAGTTTAGCTTTAAGTTGTTCTTCTTGTTCAGGCGAGATTTCTCCTCTACGAGCCATCTCCTGAATTTGGGGCCAAAGAACGCCAAGACCGTCGATAAGAGCCAGTGTTAAGTTAAACGCAGCAAGTGTTCCCATAAATTAATTCCTTTTCAGTTTAAATAAAGTTGAGCGCGGCCAAGAACCAATTTCAAAGTTTGTAAGGCTGTTAAAACTTTGTCCTTATTTTCAGGCGATTTATTAAGTTCATAAAGATCGCGCGCCAAAATTGCCGCGGAGATTGCGCCCGGAGCTTCTTCCCGAACTTTATTAGCAATCTCCTTAATCTCAGGATACTGTTCCAAAGCAACCCTGTTATCAAATTCCCACTTCACAAACTTATGAAGTAACTCATAGGAGTCATTAATAGCTTTGTCAGCCGAGTAAAGAACTGTATCGCCCTTATAAAAGCCATTAGGACTAAGCTTCAAACTACTGCAACCTTGAGTAATCAAGAGCAAAGAAACTACAAGCAAACCAACACTAAAAAATCTTTTCATAAATTTACACTGTTCCAGGAGTTTTAACCTTACTATTTTGGCCCATATAAGTTCCAACTATATTTGCCGCAAGAGGTAAAAATCCACTCATTACAAATCCAAGAGTATTGGGGTCGATGTTAGGATAGAAGAAAACCAAAACCATCAATAACACCGCCCCAATTGAGAAAATTAACGCAATCCAAAACCGCCCGCTCATCCCCAAAATAGAACCATGGAGTTTTCCACCCGTAGGAATGGTTCCAGTAGTTTCTGTTTGGGTAGATGTAGTTGTAGTAACGGCCCCCGATCCTTTTGGTGGTGGGGGCGTCGGTTCAAACGGCGGCGTGGTTGCGTCTTCAGGCATAATTACTTCTTGTGCGCTTCTGGCTTGTGGGCTGGAGAAGCATGTTTCTCTTCAGCTTTCTTGGGAGGATGCGCTTCTTCTGTTTTAGCTTCCTCCTTAATAGGAGTAATTTTTCCAGTAGTGCCAAGCAGATCAGGCTCAAGACCAAGCTCCTTAGCTGATTTACCTTCAGGATTACTCTCATCCGTGTAAGGATAGCTAACCACTGGAATTGGTTTAGTAGTAGGAATCTGAGCCGCATTATGGCCTAGAATTTCCCGGTTATCGTCACCCTCCACGTTGCGAATAATCTTATTATCTCCAGATTTCTTCGCTTCTTGAAGCTTCTGCATGTCTTCTTTCTTATTTGGATCTAACATAATTGTTCCTTCCTCCTTTTCCTCAAATCCCCGAAGGAATTTGAAAATTATCGTGATTATTAGTTTTTGGCCTTCTCCTCTAAAGTTGATTTATCTTTGGACAAGCGCAAAACTTCTGCGGTCAATTCCTCCAATTTTTTCATCATCAAAGCGCGCTCTGAATTAACGGCAGCGTGAACTTCCTTAACTGTTTGAGAAGTCTCAGCCGCAGCTTTCTTTGCTTCTTCTACTTTAATAGCTGCTGTTCGGGCCATGAAAGTAGAGGTAATCGCAGCAAACATTGCAAGTAGTCCTGGAATAACCATACCAGCAATTAAAAGAGCGTTATTTCCATCTCCACCGCCAACACCACTCTTTTGAAGGGCTTGCAGAACACTCAGAGGAATGGTAATTAAATTCGTGTCCATAAACTATCTTTATTTTACCCCAACCCCTCGCTGCATTTCCCTAAGATACTGAACATCACGAGCGATCTGTATAAGCAATTCCCGGTCTATTTCGCGCTTCATTTCAATTGTTATTACTCGTTTCTCGCTCTCGGTAACTCGATAAGGCAACAAAGTATAAGCTTGCACGAAGCCTAAAATTCCCGTGAGCGTTCCAATTAAAATTCCAATGGATTTAAAGGAGGCTAGTATTGTTCGGGGCATAAGTTATTTAAGGATCGGCGGTGATATTTATTCTCTGCCAGGCACCGCCAACATAAACTCTAGGTCCTGGAGTTGCGTCTGTTTGGTCTATTTTCATGCCCTCTCTCGGAACTACAATTGCATCGCGTTGAGCTTTTGTCATTGGTCCTAGACCAACCGCAAGCCAGTCATTGGTAGTTGTTCCAGTTGCAACATAAAGAGCGTTATTGGACGAATCTTTTATAAGCTCACCAATAAAACCCGGCATTAGAGACGCGTTAAAAGGAGCGCCCGCTATTCCATGAGGAGGTCGATTAGAGTATTTTCTAGCTTGATACTTAAATTCATATATAAATCCACTCCGATTTAAAGTTGAAATAGGATCAACGCCACCAAGTTTAAGCGCAGGAAAGTTTGTATAAATTTCTGGCGTCGGAAAAGTATTAAGTTCTCCGCAATCGGTAAGACGAATATAAACTTTTCCAGTGTCCGCGAAATTGAATTTATTTGTAGAGAAACCGCCTCGACTTTTTAATGTAAACGAAGTTCGTCTAAATTCAACTCCCTGCGCAATCTCAGCAAAAATATCAAGAACATTTGTTGCACTATTTAAAACGCCCCCTTCAAAAACCAAGTTAGATGCGTTGGTAACTGAAGAAGCATCCTCGCCAGAAAAGAATATTTCGGCTCTAAAGTTATTAGTATCCGGCGTAATTCCGTTATTTTCCCACCAGTTTTCTATAAAAACAGAGTTTGCAATGCCGCTAGAAACTCGGCGATGGAGTTGAGTCCCAGTAGAAAAGTTAGACTCCCAACGACAATTTATAAAAGTCATTCGATTTCCACTACCAAATTTTCCTCCAATACCATTTTGGCGCGAAAGACAATTTATAAAAGTATTTAATTGAACACTTGACTCATTATCTACAAAGATTCCAATGGAGCCCGTTCCGCCATCTTGAATATCAATCATGTGAAACATATTCTGCGTAGAATCATTCAGAATCATTCCATATTGTTTACATTGAACTATAATAATATTGTCAAATATTGTAGTTCCGGAAGTTCCGGTGCCGTTTCCAACTTGTAGCCCCGTAGTTCCAGCCCCTGATCGCCCGTTAAGCGTAATATTTCTAACTACTCCATTCTTTCCGTTAGTTGAAGAGCCTGCGTAAATAAGAATGGGTATGGAATTAGTCGCTGGAATAAGCTGGGTTCCTCGAATGTCCTCGCCTTCAAGGTGAACTAAAGAATTAATCAAAAGATTTACCTTATAAATACCTCGGGGAATCTTAAGATACTTATTTGCCGCGAGAGCACTTTGAAAGGCTGCCGTAGAATCAGCCACGCCAGTAGGATCGGCTCCGAAAGCAATTACATTTGTGCCAAACTTGGCCAAATTAGTGTAAGAAGTTGCTAAAACTTTGAATGTGTTAGAGGAAACATTAGAAACAGTGGCCCCTAATGCGGGCAAACAGGCCGAAAGTAGGATAATAAGACGTAATTTCATTAGTAACGTCCTTGGGCGCCGTTAAGATTCACCACTTTAGTAACGCTAACTCGGTGGGCACCGCCCGCAGAGAAGATACTTACGCGACTAACGGCCAAACTCATGTCAATAGATCGTTCTCCGCCGTCTCCTGCATCAGCCCCTGTGGCAGCTTTAAGCACAAAATGGAACAATTCCGCAGAAGCCTCGTTATTAAGGCAAACTTTAACCGCAACAGCAGAGTTATTCTGGAGAAATATCTCTTGAAGTTTTGCGCCTTGACTGGTTGCGATATTATAAACGTCTCCATTCGCTTCAAATACAGCATCGGGAGGAAGAACCTGTCCTTTCTGAAAGGAATTAAATTTGGGAATTGTGGATTGTAAACCTACAGCCATAAAATTGTCTCCTTAAATAGTCTAGATTAAAGATTTAATTGGGTCAATCTCTCTAAGTATGTGCCCTAAAAGAGATTGACCTGTTAAACCTCCTTAACTAACGCGCCGGTTGATACTGGATCGTTAGAACAATATTAGTTGCGGAGTTGGTAATTGCCAAACCTCGACTAAAATTAAGTCTCGGACTGAATGGTAGGTTGACAGTTGACGAGGCAGGAATGTTATACGTCAACATTTGAGGATAGTTGTTCGTAGTTTGTGCCTGCGGAGTCAACGTAGTAGTAATCGTTTGATTCGTTTGGGATTGAACTGTCCCAAGAATGTTAGTAAAAGTTACCACAGTATCGCCAACTGTTACGATACTATTCGTATAAGCTCCAATAACAAACGTAAGAACATTAGTAGGAGCGTCAAAAAAGGCCACAGAAACCGCTGATGTTGCCGAATTTGCAAATAGGACACTTGTAAGCGCCAGTCCGCGACTCGAAACAACAGAGCTAATACCCGCCGAAGTGGGATTATAAGTTACTGTGGCCCCAAAGGTAGTGATAAGTGAAAGCGAGAGGATCGCAAACAACTTGGTGAAAAGAGATTTCATATTAATTCTTAATCTTTCTTGGTTAAAAGTTCGTGATTAGTCGTTGTTTATGCTTCTCCAACTTGGATTAGATCAGCCGGACGTTTGCGCTTGAATATAATTGGAAGCACATTGTAGGCATTCACGGGGATTGCTCCGTAAACGACAGAGGAAAAGAGTTTCAGGAAACGGCCCCTGTAGTTCAAATCCTGCGTAATGTTACCAGCTCCATCGTTGTAAGCAACAATGATTTGGTCAGTCAAGCGAACTTCACCATTCCAATTCATGGAATAGAACTTAGCCGCATCCATCTTCCCTGAGCTAAACGGTTTCGGCGGCGGGCCAATCTTAATAGACTTGAACGCATCCGCACCACAAACGTAAGCAAGTTCGTAAGGAGCGTTGACGTATTCAGGATTTGGACGCGTGCGTTTATTACCAGCATCGTAAAGTTGCGGAGCCGGCGAAGTTCCATCAGCTTTAAATCGAACCGGGAAGCGTTCAGTCTTCCAAGTAAGTTCACCGAAAATTTCTCCTTTAAATCCATCATTAACAATTGACAGGTTAATGTTTCGGAATTGCGAGAAGTTCGGATCATACTTGAGCATCTGATAGGCTTCAGACGAAGAAACAACAACGTATTTACCTTTGATAAGCTCGTTATCTTTCGGTGTATTAACAGTTCCCTCGAAGAAAGGAACCATGAGATCGTCGCGCATTACTGCAACGGCATCGTCTAGAGTTGCCAGAGTTAATCCTAACACGCCGCCTGCGTCTAGTTTTGCAATTTGAGCGGCCCAAAACGCCGGATTCTTTCCCGCCGCCGCCACATTAGCAGCAGTAACCGCAGTTCCAGAAGGAATATAAGGAGCAGAAACTAATTCGCTTTCTCCCGCAGTAGGATTCCCAGGGACATAAACATTAGGAACTTTCTGCGTCATAAAGGATCGAATGAATTGATCGCCTCGAATAGCGATCTGACGAACGATATCTTTATGTGTGAAGTCTATCTGATTTTCGCGGAAGTCTTGGAAAGAAGGTAGAAAGTAGAACTGTTTACTATCGAAGTCGTGCCAGCTAAGAGTGGCTTCTTCGGTTGTTTCAAGATTCTCAAAGACATCTTTCTTCGGAAGACCCTGAATAGATTCAGGATAGAAGTCCTGAGTCCCAACTGGCGTAGGTTCAGCACGAACTCCGCGAAGCGTTGTGCCCATGTTTGCAGACCAGTTAAGTTTACCATACATTTTGTCCCAAACTTGCCACTCGGGAAACATTTTTGCTTCGAGAGTTGCAAGATAAAAGGGAAGTTTCTGATACTGGTTAATATCCTGAACGTCGGACGCACCTTGATATTCAGGTAGATCGTATTGAACTGGCATAAAATTAAGCTACTGTTAGTTATCCACGAGGAGTTAATTTTAGGTTCAACTCTCACACCTTTGGGATGCCCTTCCCACATAGTAGCTGTTGCCGTGCAACGATCCTTTCACCGAGAAGAGATGTTAGCGGCTGGCCTATGACAAAACCAAACCGCCAACACCTAACCATTCATCCACGCGAGCCCTAGAAGTAGGACGACTCCAAGGAACTCAAGCAATTCATTTCCTAAGCAGAAGGCGTGCCAATCTCGCAGGATTAGTCATTGCCGCCACCAAAATCGGCCATGTCGAAAGCAGCAGGAACTATCTTTCCGTTTGCAAGCCGAATAGTTTTGGCTCCGTTTGAAAGAGCCCCAGACCCGTTGCGCGGAAGATTCCTTGTAGTAGCTCCGGCGGCTTCGACATCCTGACGTATTTGAGTCTTCTTAGTTTCAGACTCCTTATATTTCGCCAGAACTTTAGCTTGTCTTAAGATAACTCCAAACATTTGAGAAGCTACATTTGTCATAGGATGTTCTTTAAACGCTCCGGGGATGGCTCCTTTGAAAACATTCATCTCTTCCTTCGAGGGACGTAGTTCGGGGACAAGATTTCCAAGTGCCTTATCTAATTCGCATTGAACCGAAGTAGCCGCTTGGGAATGGATTTGTTTATGAGTAGCTGCAAGACCGGCAACCTCTGATCTTATCTGTTGATCCATTGCATTGTATTTTTGCATCATCATATTTAGATGAACTTTGGCAGCAGACGAGGCTGGTTGCTCTGGCGTATAAACAGGATTACCTGCCTTATCATACCCACGAATCATAGTGAAGGGTTTTCCTTCTTCAACATTAAGAAGCTGCTCTTGATAATGTGCTTGTTCATCTTGCAAACGCCCGTGACGCGCTTCAAGATTTCTGTAAGCAGGTGTTAGTGTGAAAGCTTCGGGATTGTCATAATAAGATGGAGGCAGTCCACCCTCAGTCAAAGTCTTCTCAAGTTCGGCAACCTTAGCTTTAACAGAGTCAACTTCGGAAGCCTTAGACTTATACTTGCCCAGCAACTTACTAACTTCACCATACTGCTCATTCCGCATCTTCTTAAGAACCTTAACATCTTCTTCGTCAAATCCACTGTAATCGCGCTCCTTCGGCAAGTCCTTATTGGTTCTATTTACTTTCTTCTCTTCTTCTGTCTCTTCCTTAGGCTCTTTATCTTTTTCTCCCTTAGCCTTCTCTCCCGCTTTGCTATCCAACTCGGAAGTCTCTTCACCCTCCTCTACAGCCTCCTCACTAGTCTCTTCTGGAATCGCGTTGTTAAATTTTTGCGGTTTCTTTGTAGTTGTAGGTTTGCCAGTGTTAGACGGCAACTTTGAACTCTCGTCAACTCGCTTATCTGTAGTAACAATTTCACTGAAATCAAAACCGCCTGGAGCTTCTACTTCAGCGGGAGATAATTCTTTGTTGTGATCTGTCGTATCAATGGGAATGTTTGTAGTGGCAACATTTCCGGCGGGAGCTGTAGTCGGTGCTGTCGTGGCATCAAGTGGAGCGGGCATAAGTTAGTTAGATCGGACTTGTTTCGTCCAATTCTCCTTTCTCTATTTTGTTAATTATTGTTTCCATAGTTGAAGCCTTAGTTAGTGAAAGCCTCAAAATCAGATCATTTACTCCGGGATGGGCCGCTTGGCTTGCGGCTTGACGGAGATGATAGAGTTGGTTTAAACGGAGTTTTTGCAATACGCGCCTTGTCATTGGTTGATTTAACCACTGGCTTACTTGCGCTTTCTCTACGTCGTCCTTCTGTGTTTGGATTGATTGTGCTAGAGATAACTGACCGTGAATGGATTGGCCTGAAGATTCCATAAGGTTTGTCAAAGATGGGCATAAGAATTATTGTGGTTGTTGTTGAGAAGTAGAAGATTGTTCGCCCAAAACAGATTGAACATTTGCAGCGAGTTGCTCAAATTGTTGGGCCTGTTCAGCGTATTCAGGTTTAATATTTCCATCAGGTCCAGTGACGGTAGCTTTAAGCACATTGCTAACTTGCGCCAACATTGCCTTAGCTTGCGCCTCTGCTTGCATCTGAGCCTCAACCAGAGCTTTAATATAACGCTCCGCATCTTCAGGGAAAGCCGAGCGCAAGATATCTTTAAGAAACTCCATCGCAATAGGAGTATTCATTATCACAGGCCAGGCTTGCATCTTCCTTTGGAGATTTTCAGCACGTTGAACTACATCAACATCGCCGGAAGATTTGATTATATATCGTTTAGGCATTGCAAGAATCACAGGAATCGCAGGAGGTTGAACAATAGGAATAGCTCCTCCACCAACAAATGATTCTGTTGGCATAACAGATTCAGCCAGTTCTCGTTGAAAATCGCCAAAGAGAGGAAGTAGGATTTCGCTTACATCTATCTTAGTTTGAAGAACCCTACTTTGGTAGATTCGCCAAGCTTTAGCGTAGGCTTGTCGAATGAAGATGGAAATAAGGATAATCTGAACG
>WUUC01121220.1_pt1 | contig 52960 bp, 76 predicted proteins | sample 6278441 | NCBI WGS metagenome assembly WUUC01 (sample SAMN13675441, study PRJNA597444) | soil metagenome | isolation source: soil | place: USA: Washington | collected 2017-10
ATCAGTAGTAGTAGCAGCGGTAAAGGTTGCTGCGGCAGTAGAGACACCTACAGCAATACCTGTAGTGAAGTGGTGTCCATGTTGACCGAAGAAGTCTCGCCCAATGGTCACACTAGCAGGAACGGTTGCAGAGCCAGCTGCGATAGGAAACGAGAATATAGCAGTATCACCACCAGCAGGAGCTGTAGCCTTATTGTGTAGTTGTAAGTAGCGAATAGCAGCATTTATGCTAGAACAACTGACTGAAAGTAAGTTACCAGCAGCCGCTTTAACTGATATGTCAACATCGTTAAGAACTGCAATAAAAGATGTTCCAGTATATGAGTTTGAGGCTACCGGCTTTGGCATAATTGCCATTACGTTGTTGATTAGGTCTTCACCAGCTAGGAGAGTGGCCTGAGAAACAGGAACAGTATCGGTTTGCTTAACATACAACTCACCCTTACTAGTTGCGTTCAGGGCTATATTGTCACCATCTGCGGATACTTCAGAAGCGCTTAATGTGTCTTTGCGTCGGGCAATTGTCATGTTGCCAATAGGATTTGCTGCGGCTGCAGTATCTTCAGTGTATTGTGTAGCTGGGTTAGAGACTGCGATCCCAGTAGAAGCAATAGTTTCTAACCAGTGGTTATCTGTGTGGCGGGGCATTACTTACCACCTAGACGATTCTTGACCAGCGGAACACGCGAGCCAGTGGCAATAACACCTCGTTTAGTTGAAACTGTATTGAGTTGATTAATTGTTTTGGGAACGGCTTTGTCTTTGTTGCGATTGCTCTCTTGGCCGTTATATCTTTGGAATCCCATATATTTTTCCTTTTGCATTGGCCTTTAGGCCGGTTTTTGTTTGTGTTTTAAGTATGGGGAATTATTACTAGGTTATGCAAGTGTCTAAATTGCAAGCAGTTATGTTTCTAAATCAAGTATATAATGTTCCTTAACTTCTTCGTTTTTAAGCCAATTAAGATTTAAAGTATCAAGATATTTCTCAAACTTCTTTTTATAAGAGTTTGCATAATAACCCACAATAACTCGCTTACGGGCTACTCGAAGAGCATTTTTGATTACATGCTCGTATTCATCTTGTAGAGTTGACATATCGGGTAAAATAACTACATCGTATGACTTTTCATCATACATAGCTGCGCCGAGGCCATTGACAAGAATAGTTTCACCCTCGTTGACAAATGCCTCAATAGTAGGCATAACTACTTCAATTTTAGCTTGTCCCAGAGACTTTTCTTTAATTTCTTTTCCCGCTTGGAGCGCATGTAGCTTCGCATGTAAGGAATCGACATACTCAGCCAGATCATAAAGTACGTGCCGCATGACAAAAATAAAATCAATCGTCCCATTGTCAAGGAAGGACTCTTTTTGGTAATGGAGTTCTCTTTGGTAAACATCTAACTTATCTATTCCTTTCTTGGGAGTTAACCCACCATCTCTCTTTTCCATATTTTTCTTACCTTTTCATCTACCACTGGTTGGTATTTAATTGGTATTCCGTGACGGTGCTCACCCTCAAAAGAAACTTTCGGATGAATAAAACATCTTAGTCCAGAATCCCATAGTTCAAGGGAAAGATTAATCGAATTGTCCAAATCGGCCATAGTAAATTTTGGTTGAAGCCGCTCGAGAGCGGTCTTCTTAATAATTGCGCCTGGTAAGTACCCAATCTGGACGGCATAGGGCTCTGTGGAGCTTCTAATACGTGATGGCATAATACTTGTAGGAGATACGAGCCAACCGTAAACAGGACTTTCGCCTGCGATATCAATACTCGGAGACACCATACTAAGTTTTCTAAATAATGGTCTGTCCGCAAATACGCTTAATAGTTCATTAAAATAACCATCACTGATTGTTCTGCCAGGCGGGACAAAGCTAATAAATTCAGATTCAGCATCCTTCCAGGCTAGATAGTCGTCTTGATTATTTACTGTTATAATTGTTAATTTCATTAGTCGTTGAATCTTCGGGGCGGGTCTTGAGGTCGTTTTACCATCTTGTCCCAATACAGGGCTTCGTCATAGTCACCTAGTTCTTGCTTAATATTACGATATTTGCCATCCTCCCGAACGTATAAATGTATGTAAAGGTGCCAAGTATTTGAAGCAATTGGACCAGTGATGTATTCACCACCAGACAAACCATAAAGAGCCGCAAGTTGTGCAGCTGTGATATCTCCGCTGGGATGCATTACATATTTTCCGGTTAAATCAGCCATTTTTGTTTTCTATTTATGCTAATAAATTAGCTTTTTACTATTATACGCCAAAAAGCTCTCCAGGTAAAGAGAGCTTTCGAGCTTGCGTATCTATTCGGAGAGATATCCCCAAATAGATTCTAACACGACTTAAGCGCCGTAGCTAGGATTTCCATTTACAGGGTCAAGACCCCAGTTGTAGAAGAAGTAGTGAATGCTGTAAGCTGTTGTGCCGTTTGGAACGGTAGCAGGGATTACAGTGTTGTTCTCTACAAGAGTAGCACTTGCTGCAAGGGTTGTAGGAGCTGCTTGAAGGACTTTAACGCCAGCAGTGGTAATTGATACCACCCGGACAGTTCCAGCCGCTGTAGCGGTAGTTGCAAGACGGTGGTTTAGACCGATCTTGGTTGAAGTACCAACAGCGAAAGTAGCGCCTGCGCCATCCTGGATAGGAATAGCGATTGAGGTAACTGTCTTAAACGCTTTAGCGCCTGTAACAGTTGCTGCAGTATCTGCGGTGAATGAGAAAGTTTCAGTAATAACCTTACCTTCAACATTTGTACCAGTGATTGTTACATCGCCGGTTGCGATATCTCCTGCAGTACCACCTGCAGTCACAGTTAACGCTCGAGGAACGTCTGGGTCGGTGATTGCTGTTGTGGTAGTTATTACAACAGATGCTGATCCTGTGATTGCCGCATGGATAGCGGTAGTTGAGGCTGTGCCTACAATTTTCTTGGTATTGGTAAAACCGTATGAGACTGAGAGGATGTTACGTGAACCGCCACCCATTGAGCGAAAATTACCAAGAGTCGCCCGACTCATTCGATATGTGTGATCTAGCTGTGGATTAGCCATATTTATTTTCCTTAAGGCTAGGGATTACCCCTCTTGCGAGGGGATTTACCTAGACCATTCGATTGTTAATCTACTCTATTAAGAGTTGTCGCCCTTTGAGCCATATACGCCCCGCCAGTCGCTGAAGCCAGCTGACCATCGTGCGAAGATTGACCACTTAGCGCTCTTTGTGTCGAAATCATATTCTGGACCTTCTACGCCCTGATCTTCTCGAGTGAACCACTGTAGGAAGTGATTCTTTGAGTCAATTACGAACCAAGCGGTATCAGAACCACCCATTACTGTTCCCAACCAGTCCCAAACCATAAGTCGTAGTCGGCCTTTGTATGGGTTTACGTCGTTGTTAGCAGTACCGATTCGGCCACCTGAGTTAAGAAGAATCATAGCTTCTTTCTCAAGAGCAGGAGGAACGATTAAGGTATCAGGTTGTACCATCTGAAGCTGACCCTTGTTATCCAAGGTCTGCCGCATAGTTACAAGCGCTGTTTCCAATGAATCTTCGTCAAGGTCGGCGGTAGAGTAATTTGATTGAGCCGCTACACCAACGCCTGTTGAAGGGTGGTCGGTAGCGAACAAAGCCTTGCCATCACCTGATGTAAAAGCAGCGGTGCCGCCTCCACCGGCGGTAAAGCCAAAGTTAAAGAAGTCTGCGCCAAACTGTTCCTTGGTACGAATTTTTGCAGTCGCCAAGTCACGAGCGGTACGCTTCATAACTCCAAACTGATCATCGTCGTACATTTCTTTTGTGATCGAACGACCTAGACCATAGCTTAGAGGGGTGTAGGTTACATCGTAACCTGGGATTGGGTCTTCATACTTGATAGCATCGCCTTGGCCCTTTACGACCATGCGAGTAAGACCCGATGCTGCAGTTTCCTTCTCATATGCCCGAGAAGTAGTATTCATATTGAATATCTTGTCGGCCATAGTTTCTGTTGACGCCATTGTGTCGCCGTAGACGGCACGGAATGATGGGTCAAGCAGTGAAGGCCACTGCGGAGTTGAACTAGCCATTTATTTTTTAATTTTCCTTTTATGCTAGGGGTTAACTAGCTTTTTGTTTAAACGCTGTAGGTTCGTTCTGCGATTGAGAAGATACCAATTGAGTTGTCTGTATCGCCGTAGGTATACGGTGAGTCTGGGTTGAATTCCCAGCAATATAGCTGAGCAGGTGTAGTACTTGAACTACTTGTGTCTGCGTACTGAGCACCAGTTGCACCAATGATGTCAAAGTATTCTCCAACGTGAGCTGCGACGAAAGTTTCAGTGTCATTGTCATTCTCTACCGCGTAAAGAGCGTTAGGGGTAACATCAACAAGAACCTTGTTTGTACCACCCGCATTACCGGTTACTGTGTGCTGAGCCACACCTAGAAGGCGGACACCAGCAGGTGAAGCTGAAGTTACACGACCAGCGGTCATGAACACGAAGTCACCAGCAGTAACAGTTACACCACTCGCAACTGGAAGAGTCTTGAAGACCTGTTCCTGGTTAGCGTTGAGACTGCCAACATATTTAGCACCAAAAAAGGTTGCCATATGTTTTTCTCCATTTTAATTTTTTAATTTTGCTTTTAGTAGTCGAAGCTACTTTGCGTATGTGTTGAGCTTTTTGATAACCTCTTGTCGAGTCTTACCTAAGCCCATTTGAATACCAGCATTGATTTGTGCTTCTGAGAAATTAGGTTTCTCAGCTGAACTTTTCTTGCTAGTACCTGCGCTTTTACCCCGCGCTGCAGAATCTTTTAGTTTCATGCGAACTTCTTCGTCTTTTGAATTATCTTTTAATCCCAATGAGAGCCATGCCTTTGTTAATGCTTCTTTCATACCAAGTACACGATTTTTCTTTGCAGCTACATCAGCGAAGTCTTTTATAGTATCGAAAACTTGCTTTTGTAATTCTGGGTCTGATTCGAGTTCAGGATGTGCGTCTACGAAATCGCCGTACTCTTTCTTGTTCTGAGTCTCCATATCCTGACGAGCTTTTAGAAGTGCAGGGTCGGCCTGTATAGCAGGTGCCTTACCTTCTTTAATTTGCTCTGCCAGTTCTGGATTATTAGCAACTAGAGCGGTGATATTGTCAACTTGGGCTTGTAGCTCATCCACCTTCGCCTTTAAGCGAACGGCTTCTGTGGAACTATTCTTGTAAGCATCTTCAAGATTTGGAAGGTATTCTTCTGGGGTTTCACCCTTAATTTGGGTGTAGCGCTTTTTGAACGGCTCTTCGGAATCATCTTTATCTTCGGTTTCCTCGTCATCCGAGTCCTCTTCTTCAGATTCTTCCTCAATTTCTTCGTCCTCGTCTTCTTCGACTACTTCCTCTTCAGATTCGTCTTGAGTTTCCTCATCTACTTCTTCAGATTCTATTTTGTCTTTTTCGTCAACTTTGGAGTCGGTCTTTGCCATGTTTGTTTTTCCTTTTTCAGTCCGGTCGGTTTTAGTCTTTATTTCAAGTTCTGCGTCCGGTTTCCTGTTATAATAAATGCCAGTTAATGAACTGGATGCCACCCTACTTATTGTTCCCCCATCGGAAGGTGCGACGATAGAGGTAAGTAGAGCAGCATTCAGCCCGTTAGGGCTAAAGTATATTTGGAAGGTTCGTTTTGTGGTTTTTCTTCATCTGATCGTCAAACTCTGTTAACGCATTGATTTTGCCACGTAGTTCTCGCAAAGCCTCTATGGTGGGAGCGTCCACTGCTTGACGTTTCCACTCTTCTTGCATCTGAGCCATAATAATTCTTAGAGACTTATACTCTTGACTTTCGAAAAAGTCAGCGAGAACAGATTTATCGAGTTTTTGTAAGTTGACCTTCATGATTGTATCTTATATAACTTTCTTTTTAGATTGCAAGTGTCTATGGGCCGGTGGGCTCATTAGCTACGGGAGACTGAGCACCCATGTCTACGGACTGTAGGGAGTTCATACCAGCGCCAGGAGCACCGTTAGGCATTGGAGCACCCATTGCGCCTGCAGAGCCACCTTGTGCGCCTCCTAGAAGATCTGCGGCACTACCTGTGGCTGGATTTTGATCGTGCTCTTCAAGAATGTGATTCTTTACTATCTGCTGAACGACAGGAGATAGCTTTTCAAAATCAGCGGTTTGTGTGAAGTTAATGTGAACAAGTGTGTGTTCTTCGTCAGCACCCTCGGTGCCCGGAAGTGGAATACCCTGAGCCATTACTACGTTTTCACCTTCGGCTAGCGCTCGCATTTCGTGAACAGATCGTCCATCACCCTTCATCCAGTTCTTTGGGTTCTCTTCGTTTACTTCTAGATATCGGAAGACTGCTTTCTTAGGGTCAAGTACCGAAGCGATATTTGGATTAGATAGAAGTAGGGTGAACATTTCTGTTACCTTTGCTTGCTGGATAGGCTTTGAAAGCACTGAATGAGCGTCAGAGTTAATTACGACATCAAAGTCACCTTCCATGAATTTAGCCATCTTAGCGTCTAGATCGAAACTAGAATCACCATTGACTTCATTAAAGCGAAGCGAAGTCTTACCTTGATCATCTTTTACGACTTCAAAGCTTTTACCTTTTACGGTAACTTTCTTGTAGACTTTCTTTTCTCGCTCTTCATTTTCTTCAGTTACTCGTTCAACCCGTGGAGCTGGATAGAAGAATTGGATATTTGACCACTTAAGCCGACCAATACGAACCATTGTGTCCATTTCAACCAATCGGGCAAGTAAGTTGATACGCTTCTGAGAAGATTCTTTAAGAATCGCTGCTTCAGTTGCAGTTCCACCTACGTTTACACCTTGGATTCGGTCATCAATACCGTGGGCTCGTCGGATATCTTCAAGTAGGATTTCTTCAGTTCGGAAATAAGAAGCTGGGACATCGCCATATTCAAGAGCTTGGAAAGTATCGCCAACCGAACCACCACCAGTATTGATTTCAATAATACCGTGAGGTCGTGAGTAAATTTCTTCTTCATCAATTGCGGCAGTATCTTTTACCACAAAGGTCTTATTAAGCTGTAATTTTTGCCGGTCAAGGTTTTGGTTTCGAAGTGAGCGTCGCTCTTCTGAGAGCTGCCAAATAACTTTAGGAATACCCATGCCCCAGAAGAAGCCAGGAACCATGTAGTGATAAATCACCGCAATAGGAAGCTCTTTGTGCTTGTAGGGGATATAACCATCGTGGATTGCAACGTTGTTAGCTAGTACCAGATATTCGTCAGTAGCACGATTATAATAGTGAAGAACTTCTATGTCTTCACCGTTCATATCGTGAGCTAGGCGGAAGAATGATCGAGTGCCAGTATCATCACCACATTTTACTTTCTCTACGTCAACAAAACCAGGCTTCTTAGAATAAATACGGTTAAACTCGTCTTCATGAAGAACTTCCCGTTTGACCATATCTCGAGCGTCGTCAATATGCGAAGCTGTTTCATCCGTAAAAATGTATTCGTTTTCTATGAATTCGGTATAATCATCATCAAAGTCAATGATTTCTTTTTTCTTGTACTCGAGTGAGCCATCTTCGTTAACGCCTGTTGGGTCATGAACTTCTCGTTTGTCAACTCGGTAGTAGTTAAATAAGAAGGAAGTACCTCGGATTGCTGCCGCATACTTTGCTTTAAAGTACTGGAAGTCAAAACCAGTTCTATCCATGTTATAGGTAAGAATTGCGTTCGCAAAAGCAGCCTTAGCTGTGTCGGAATCTTCCACCCGCTTAAGCTCTGGCCGTGACATACGGTCAATTGTTTCTTGCATTTGAGCCTGAATAGCAGCAAAGCCATCGGGCAAGGAGATATCGGCCCGCCAATCGTCAGGGTCGCGCTCTGGCATCCACTGCCGAAACATCTTATCGGCCATATCCCAATCGCGCTCTGCTTCTTTGCGCCATTGGTTATCAGCCATAGCGCGAAAGCGTTCCCAGACTTTGCGTCTGATAGCTCTTTGTCGCTTATTAGGATGATACGCCGGATGCGCTTCCTCTTCTTCGGCTTTGTAAGGTGTGAGTATTTCTTTTGGCATTTTATATTCCGGTCAACGGAGAACGGGGCTTGTTCATCATGTTTATTATCTTTTTATTTTTTTCTTTGCGGCCTTCTGAAGTCGTTGCGCGTGGGACAGTAGCGATTTCCAGAACCGTCGAAAGTGCGTCAATACAGTCATCATGTTTTCCTTTGGGGAAGTGAAGAAGCTCATCTTCCAATTCGTCAATTTGTTTTGCGTCTTTGATGTGCCAGACTCTTCTGAACTCGTAATACGGGGCTAAACCTCGAATACGCTCTTCTTTGGTTTTGTTTCTTGAACTGATCTCCTTGACAGGTAGCCAAACTTGTCGTCTACGTTGCTCATCATTTAACATGTAACTTAAACTCTTCTGAGTTGCAACCGTCTCTAAGGCCATGGCCTTGTAATGTTTCTTGTCATAGAGGTCAAACATGAGTTGAATGATCTGGGCGTAGGTGAGTTTTAGCCGGTAGGTATCGCCCACATAGAGTTCGCCCTGGTAGTCCATAGCAGATTCCACCATGCCGACATAATCGGAGTAAGGGCCTTCAAATGAAGGGTCAACTGTCAAGTACCAATTCATCGGCCGACCTTCAACGTCTTCCCATTTCTTGTATTGGAAGTAACTGCGCTTAAAAGTAGCAGTTTCGTTATCAACAGGGTCATTCATGTATTGACAACTGAAGATATATGAACCCTGGCTCTTTTTTTGTGCCTCGAGGAAGGTTTCATCAAGTACTTCAGGGAAGAATAGCGAACCATCCGGCCAACGAGCCTGCCGAATCATTATGTTGAAGCGGTCTTTTTCGTAATCGAGCAGATACTGGTACATATCCTTGTAGTCCCAGCGAGTACCAATCACGATCATGTACTTATTAGGCTCGAGCAGGGACAATCCAAGCTTCCAGTGATCAATAACCTGCTGAATCTGGTCGTTGTTGGTTACGTTTCGCTCAGAATGGAGGTCGTCACACACGATTAGGTCGTAGTGCATCCCGTTTTTGGTAACGTCAATACCCGCGCAGGAGAAAGTAGGCTCTTTCCGCTTCTTGGTACGAGCTGAAATATCAACCATTGAGTCAGTCCAACGAACTGAGGTGTTTTTCTTGTCGTCATCGGGATATTTGCCGTATAATGTAAAGAAAACGTCACGATATTTCTCATTATCTTCCAAATGGCCCTTGATTTCGGCCAAGAACGCCTTTGCTTTAGAGAAGGTTTCTGAGTCAATGAGGATTCTTACATTTGGGTCATGTAAAATGAACTGCAAAGAGAATCCGATGGTCACAACGGAGCTTTTAAAGGTATTTCGAGGCATCATCAAAAGCAGCATCTTCTTAGATGGGTCGTACTCATCTAAGATTTCAGTGCCGTCAATGTCTATTTTGCTGACTTTAGTTCCAGCTTTAGCTAGGATTAACTCTTTTTCTTCAGTTGATATAGGAAGAATTGATTGCGTATAAGCGCAAAGTTCCCCGTGAGTTGCTTCTGTCATCAAGTCGTAGCCAAGAATGTATTTGCACATGTAAAACAAATCTGTCTTACATCGTTCAGCAATTTGGAGTTTGGCAAGTCTACGAGCCTGTTGAAGAGCTTCTTGGACGTTTTGATTCTCTATTTGATTTTACCTTCTCATGCATTTGACAAAATGCTTCAATTTGTTTTCTTATAGTGTGAAGAAAGTTCTAGTGTTTTACAAGTGTCTACATATGAGATATGATTGTGTTTTTTTAAGCATTGTGATAAAATGAGAGAAAAGAAAGTGCAAATTATGAAAGATACCCAAATTAGCAACATTATTAACCATATCGTGCTTGTACTAGATGCTTCAGCGTCAATGCGGCGGTTCTCTAATGAACTGATTAAAGTCGCTGACAACCAAGTTGAGTATTTAGCGAGACGTTCAAAAGAGCTAGATCAAGAGACTCGTATCACGGTGTATACGTTTGCTACTGGTTATGTAGGTTACGCAAGTAAGCCAAACATTCAGTGTCTAATTTACGACAAAGATGTACTGCGTATGCCAAGTATTGGTGGTTTATATAATCCTAATGGTATGACGCCACTGATTGACGCGACTTTGCTAGCTTTGAATGATTTAGCTCTGACACCTGAAAAATATGGTCAGCATTCATTCTTGATGTATGTTCTTACAGATGGCGAAGAGAACGCGAGTGTGGGAAGAGCATCCCAACTATCAGACAAAATTAACACTCTTCCTGATCATTGGACAATCGCTACCTTCGTGCCTAATCAGACTGGTGTGTTTGAAGCTAAGAAATTTGGCTTTCCAAAAGAAAACATCGCTGTTTGGGATGCAACTACTGCTGCAGGCATTAGTGAAGCTGGTGAGAAGATTCGTCAGACTACTGAAAACTTCATGGTCAACCGTTCTAAGGGTATTCGTGGTTCACGTAACCTATTTGCGCTTGAAACTCCTAGTGTTAGCAAGGTTGCAAAGACTCTAGAGGGATTGCACTTTGGTCAGTTCCGCTTATTAGATGTTGAAGAAGATGGACGTATTGACGATTTTGTGGAATCTCACTTTAACCGTCCTTACAAACTAGGTGAAGCCTATTACCAACTGATGAAGCCTGAAAACATTCAACCACAAAAACAAGTGGCAATTCTTGCTAATTCAAAAGTCTATATTGGTAAGGAAGCTCGAAGCTTACTTGGTTTGCCAGATCACCACATTCGTGTTGCTCCAAGTAACTTCCCTGACTATACAATCTTTGTCCAGAGTACCAGTGTTAACCGGAAACTAATTGCTGGAACCCAGTTACTAATTTTAAGCTAAAGGGAATACATGGAACTAAAAGACTGCCCCAACTGCTCAAAACATCATTTTGACCCTGCCAATTGTAAAGCAATTCCAGGAGCTCATTATGTTCCAGTAGAATTCCCTCAATTTTACTGTATTTGGCATGGCATAGAACTAGAGGAAGTTGATGTTCAGGTTCAATATAATGATGAAACAGGACGTACCAAGGCACTTACTCAGTTCCAGCGGTGCCCTAAGAAAGAGTTTATATTCTTCCGTTGTCCATATACAATAATGCAAATTGCTGATGAAAAAGGAAAGATAATCCGAAAAGTAGAAACTCATGGATAGTTTGTTGGATATTGTAGAAGCTATGTTAAAGCCTGGTTGGAGTAAGATTATAGTGATAACTTTGGCTTTAATTGGATTATGGATATGGATAAAATAACCACTTTCATAATTCCAAGTCTTCATCGCCCTACTTTAAGCCGAACCATTAAATCAGTTGGTGAAGAGCCTTATTTGGTAAGATTCGATGATCTTAAAGAAGGTGCTGGAATAACTCGTAACAAACTAATTCAGCAAGCTAAAACTGAATGGGTAAGTATGTTGGATGACGATGACACGATTGTCCCTCAATACGTAGCATGTCTTGAAAAAGAGATTGCGGAACATCCCGATGCTGATGTGATTATGTTTAAAGCTTATTTCCAACATGGAGTAATCATTCCAGCTTGGCCAGAAGTAGCTTTCTCAAATATCCCTATATCCTTTTCTGTAAGACGCGAAGTTGCTTTAGAACATCCATTTGAGAATGTTCCCTTTGAAGATTATGAGTTTATCAAAAAGCTTAATGATCTAGGTAAAAAGATTATCTTCTCTAAATATTTAACTTATCTTGTGAGATATTAATGAAAGACGAAGACTTAGATTATATTTTAGAGGGAGCTTTGAATGCGGCTTTGTGGTGTCTACCAGATACTATAGGAGCGGTGAGAGTAGACCGCGTTAAGCTAAGACGTATAAAAGAGCGGGCAATTAAAGAAATTAAGAAAGCTATGAATAATGAGCGAAGACCCAACTAAAATAGAATTACAAACAAATGTCAAGCAAAAGTCTGACCCTACTATTCAACGAATGAGTGGAGTTGCACGACACGGGAATACTCCGTTTGACGTTCCGTTTATTTCTGAAATAGCCCCCAATCTTTGGCAAGGTGGTTGCGAGAGTGGGTTAATTCTTCCACAATTCATTAAGCATCTCGTCTCTTTGTATCCGTGGGAGGCTTATAGAGTAAAACATGAACTGGACTCATACGTCGCGGTTAAAATGTACGATTCAGAGGAACAAGGTTACGAACAGACGGTTTACAAAAGGCCTAAATGATAAATTCGATCTTGATATTGACCCATATGGAGATCAATAATGGCTAAGTGCGAACATCATTGGAAAATTATAGCGATTGCTTACTCTAAGGATTATCAGCATCCTAATTGTTTTAATAATGCTGGGATATCTTATGGAATAGTGGGTAAGCCCAATCAACCATGGGGACAACCAGTTACTGTTTATACCTTGCAATGTAATATTTGTGGTGACGTAAAAGATAAGCAAGTAGATGGTAAGCAGAAACCAATTTGTGAGCATATAGAAGAAAGTATCTTGAAGAATAAATGACTCTTAAAGATAAATTAATCCAGATTTGTTCTGTAGCCTATCAGCATAAAAAAATGATGAATACGCTTGATGATGCAATGAAGCGGTTCTATTTTGACGGAACTCTATCATGTGGCTGTGATACTTGTCAGTTAGTAGATGACACTCCAGTATTGTCTGAAGCAGTTAAAGATATGTTATGGAGCGATACACATATCCTGAAGCGTAAAAAAGATATTATAGGGTGAACCTAGTAATATTAAAAAGTATATTATAACATAATTTTTGTTTATAAAACCCCGGGATTTTTGGCACTATGAAGAAAATTGTTACTCAGAAAAAACTTGACAAACCGGATAATACGAAGCAAACAGCAAAAGCATTGGTAAATCTGGCAGAATATGTGGGGGAAGATGAGAAAAAGATGAAGATAATGACAATGTTATTGCAGGAATGTAATAGTTTGGGGATAAATATTAAGTAAAATTTTCCTGGTATATAGCCAGGATTTTTTTGTGGTATGCGTAAATAAATTTACTTGGGCGCTATGTGGGTGAGCTTAGTTCCTCCCCTGAGAGAACCTGTAAAACCCCGCTGGCGGGGGCTATGGGGAGCGGAGTATGGAGGGCTTGCCTGCCCTATCTGTTGATTAATCCTTAATTACATATGCATATGGCCTATTGATTAATGGCTTAGCAGAGCCATACTGTATGATTGGGTCGTCAAATGGTCAATGTGCGACGTAGAATAGGGTATACTGAGGTACGTCTGTATGTGGGTATGTGTCTATGTCGCACAACGTGGTGAGGGAGAAGGATGCTGCGTTAACCTCCATCTATAGGCTCCGCCCCCACCATGCCCACGCCTTCGCCTTATGCACCTACGCATAGGCTACTCTTACTATTACCTTATTACTTCCTTTATTCATTGTTACCTAGTACTTGTACACAGGCTTATATCTAAAGCTTCTATTGTTATTACTGACTGCTTAGCGTATACTTAAAGTAATAATAAACGGGATAACTTATTATGAAGTACGCATCAATCAAGAAAGAAGCTCAAGACAAAACCAACGCACTTGTTGCCGAGTGTGGTATATTCTTCGCCTTCTCTAACGAACAATTTGAGAAGGGCCGCCCTAAAGAATTAACTAATAAAGAGCTTATTAATATTGGCATGGGCGGATTCATGCCGAAAGCCAACAAAGAGAAATACCTTAATGGTTTAGTTGAGATAAGTAAATGGGAAAAAGAAGCAATTAAAGACGTCAAGGCTGAAGAAATTATTCTTTATGAACTTAATAACTTTGAAGCCTTTCACTCTTGTGATCTTACCGACACACTAAGCGTGTTAGCTCCGCTTGGCTACACTGAAGACCAAGTACGTAAGGTATATCGCAAGTACGCAGCTTACGCTAACATTTGATTAACTATATAGGCCACTTAGGTGGCTTCACATCTAATTAAGCCAGTGTCGCACAATATTTAACGGGATAAACTAACATGAAATATCTATTCTTAATCATTGCCGCCTTTGCTGTTGGTCACTTGGCGCATACAGATGAGATCGAGTTGATAGATCAAATGAAATCTACTTGTCATCAATCCTATTTAGTAACTAGTGGTCCAATGGAGGAAGCTTGTGGCACATTAATAGATCGTATCGAACACAACAATAAACTTGAAGTAATGTCCGATAACCTAGGTAACTTCTGGGTAGAAAGCAGGGATTAAATGGAAGTAAAGTTTTATCGTAGTATATTAACTGGTATGGTTGATTATAAGACCAGAATGTACTGTTATGCTATGCTTGGAATGCTCTCAATTCAAGAGTATCAAGAGCGTATAAATAGGCCTTAAATAGCCTCTAAATCAACCACAATTAGGCCTGTATTACCCGCTGTAAAAGGCGGGTTTTTAGTGCTTAACTCTAGTACTAAATAAAACTTAAGAAACCTCTTGCATTATTATTTTACTTAGCGTATAGTTAAAGCATACAGAACAGCAAGAGACTGATACAGCTTCTTCGCCCGACTGTATATCAACTTCCACTTCACTCGGAGAGGTGGACAGCAAAAGAATATAGGTAGTATCTTATCTAACAATATAAATTTGCTTTTCGCTTGAAGCCTCTCCATAGTTTAACAATTTATAAATCCTTACTTAGGAATGATCTAACCAACGCCTACAGCTTATAAAGTGAAGCTTGAAGAAATTATACGGCAGGTTGAGTGTCTGATTGTTCTTAGGTAAGGGACTGTAAACTAAACGGGATATTTAATATGTTATTTTACCCTCACCTTCAAAAGCAAATAGATAAGCATCATAAAATACATTTAAAACGATGGTGGCGTAAGGGCTATTGCCCTGGTTGTCTTGCATTATATGCACAAACCCATACAGACTTTTGTGAATGGAGGGCAAAGCAATTAAAACTACTTCGACCGAAACAATCAATTCTAGTTCATTTAAGCCATATTATGACCAAGAGTTAAAGCAAATGATATGGAGCAAGAGCCAACAAATAAGATTAAAAACTTTGCCCTTTGATCTGCCTCCACTAACCAAGCTAGAGAATGTATTTTCAATGATCTTTATACTAATTTTAACAATCATATGGTCACTAATACAAGTGTCTTGAAAGGGTAACATGCTTACCGCAACACCAGAAAAATGCACATTAAAAGATATCACCGTCAAAGTTTTGAGTGGTGAATATAAAGTAAATCATGATGGTAGCGCCATTATAAGTAAGCCTGTTGAACAGTTTGGCTTTATAATCTCACCCGAATATGTCTGTAAATTACACAATATTCGTGGATCGTGGAACCTTATTAAGCAACATTTGGAAGAGAACTAGAACATTTCTTATTCAGACAAACTCCATTTACTTTCAATTCCCCACACTTTAAGCAACCCTCATAATCAAATTTATGGGGGTTTAGCTTTTGTTTGCGGGTTTGTGGACGTGGAGAGTACTTAATACGCACTTTAGCGTTAGAAGGGCGCAGAAACAGCTCATATGCCTTCCCACCATAGCTAATTTCAAGGGTAGCGCCGGTTTTAGCAAGTATTTTGATGATTTGATAGATATGTATTCTAAACTGATTGAGAGAGATCATTACTTGCTAGCTCAATTAAGCGCCCATCATCCTTGCCATTCATTGCCTCAAGCAATTGATCTAGCTGTTCCTTAGTGGTTTTAGCGTCGGCCGTATAATTTACTGAAGTTGGCTTACCTTGCTCTACTTGTGACTGATGAAAGGCTTCTTTAGTTATATTAATTAGTTCGAGTACTGATAATTTCTTTAATTTACCTAATTTGTGATTAAGAATAGCTTTGTCACCTTCTGTTTGTTGTGACTCTTCGAACTCTTCGTGAATTTCTTTTAATAGTTGCTCATAATTATCTGACTCATCAAGACGCTGTTCTAGTTGGCGATGTGCTTTATCTAGAATACGCGAGGTAATACGTTGTTTACGTTGTGCGACCTTGACACCAATAGCTTCTAAGGCTTGTGATTGTCGGTCTTTGATTCTTGTAATGGTGTTAGGGGCTATTTGAAGGTCTGAAGCTATTTGTGTTTGGGTATCGCCTCTTGCAAGGCGAGCTACTACTTCAGCCTCAACGGTAATTGAAAGGCTGCTCATGTAGTTATTATATAATAACTAGAAGAAAGTAACAACCGGCTCATGAGGCATAGGAGTATATCTTATAGCATCATGCTCAATACATCCTTTGATTGGTGGTATACCACAAGCTTTGTTTTGATTGAGATTAATTTCAACAAATATATAGATCACAAAGGCAATATAGCCTAAAGTCATTAACACTGCACTGAATTTTATCGCTCGAACCATGGGTAGTAATCCGTATATTTAGTTTTACTATCAATTATCAGTAAAGGTAAATCTTTTTGCAACCGATGCCAATTTAAGAGCATTCTACCAGTTCTACCGTTCCCGTCTGCAAACGGATGAATGCGCTCAAATCTAATATGGGCTTCTTTAGGGTCAAAGTCCTTCTTCGGATTACCATAATCAATTAACCAATTGTCCATAAGAAAAGGCACCATATAGGAGGATGGAGCAATATGACCACCTACTTGGACCTCATAGTTCATTAAATCTCGATAATAACCTCTATGTCCAGGATACATATTCTGTAATAAACTAATAACCTTCTGAACACGACAAATAAGCCCATTAGTTAGATCACCTTTATGCTCCATAAGCATCTTCCAAGCAACCATACTTTGTTCATGCTGTTTGGGATCGTCACCAATATCTTCTTCAATCATATTTGACTGACGTATAAATTCTTTAACTTGTTTTTCGTCTATCATAAATCATTACATATGCTCCACATGGACAAGAAGCATATAATCCCTCTGGTACTTTACTTAATTTTAGTCTATGAGTCTCAAATAACACATGGTCTTTGAATATAGCATCTGGCTCAAGTGGAGTTTGCATTACTTTCCATTATTTCTCTCTCACAATTAAATTAGCAATTCCCATATCACATTCTTGAATGTCATCAATAGCTATTGTGCTCTCTTTCGTATAGCCTTTAGGATAACCATTGAGTTTAGAACCATATGAGTCTACGTACTGATCAATGTTTAAAGCTTGTATCGCTTGGTGAGCGTATAATTCACCACCACCAGACCAAACGTGTATCCATATATTTTTAAATGAAGATAGAATAATAAGCAATGTTCTAATGCGCTCGTTAGCAACCATCTTATCATCCGCGTTGCTTCTTAGCGTACCGTCTATATCAAAAGCTAAGCACCATTTCTTCATTTTGTCACGATGTAAGCCGTGTTGATCTACATTCATATGATTCCTTTCCCCTCGTGAAGGGGATATTAATTCCTTACCCGACTCCACATCAAGCATAGCATGAGTACCAGCAAGGTACAACTAGTTTTTACGTCTCCACACCAGATAACCAATAATAACTAGGACAATTATTAATGGAAGCAATATAAACAATAAGATTAAACCAAATATATTACTACCTGTAGAAGGTCGATTAGTTGGTCTTGATGTAGGTTTAGGAGTTATGCGAGGTGTTACATGGGCAATAACCGGAGTTATAACAGGTGTTGCTACTGCCTGGATAGGTCTTGGAGTAGATGGAATAGGTTTAACTGCTGGCTTGCTGAAGCTTGATTTTATAGCGGTTTTAGCTTCTACTATAGGAGCAACAATTAGACCAAGACACAATAAGCTACAAATTATTCGTACTGCGTATTTCATTTATAGAATTCCTTCTCATATGCTTTATAGCCCTTGAGTTTTCTTAACTCAACTAGGCTCATGTTCTTTATATCGTATCCACGCTGCCATAACTCTTGATAATAGTCATCTTCTTGACCAAAAGTTATCATACAAAGATGTATTGATCTAAGTCGCCATTCTCTGTATTCCTCTGCTATTTTATCTAGCTCTTCTTTAGAGCGGCGTACCGCTCGGGGCTTCTTACCTCCCCAAATTGTGGGCTGAGATTTACGGCGCACCTATTTGAATTTACAATCTTTCATGATTATGTAGTCATCGTCTTCGCCAGTTATTGGAACACCACCATTATCAGTACAAGCCATTATAGCTTTATCTGTAGCACCCATTTGTCTAGGAATCTGAGACATCCCCCAGCCTAAAACAAATATCACCGCTAATACTGCTGATACCCAACACATAATAAACACAAACCATTGAAAATAATGTTTGACTTCACTATCTATATTCATTTGCCTAGAAAAGCTACTGCAAACAGTAGTCCAATTGTTACTATTGACAATGCCTGAAACAGTTTTTTCTCATATTCAGAGCTTACGGCCTTTGATTGAGATGTTCTAATAGTATCCTTAAACTCTCTATTTACCGCTTTTTCCTCGCGTAGCATCTGATACAATTCCCGTTTCTTGTATTTGCTCACTAGATTCAGTCCGTATGTCTCGATGTTCTTCACTCGCTTTAACTTCGTGCGGGGTTTTGATTTTAATAGTTCTTTTGACATTGCTTCGTCCTTTCTTGACTTGCGTATGAGCCCAATAAAGGGCTTCGGCCACTAGAGTAGTAGTGTATTCGGTTATCTGCCGCTTTTCCTTGCTATCGAAGTTCTCAAGAGGACTGACAATCAAGTGACAAAGTTCATGGAGGACATTCTGTTCAACTTGCTCATCAGTGCAATTAGCGACAACAGGTAGGAAGAAACGAAGAGTGCCGCTACGATACTGCCAGTAAGACCAGCATTGTGCAAAAGTACCAGCTACATCTTCATCTCTTTCTCTACTGTACTCGACTTCAATCGTCCACCATCCAAACCCACAGGGCTTTTGCCATTTATCGAGATATTTTCTCACTCTTGCGACTTGCTTTTTGTATTCTTTATCGGTCATTCTAATCCTTTTTAGGCCACCGGACACTTGCGTAAACGCTACCGGCCAGAACAGTTGCGATAAATATGAGACTCCACACTACGGGGATATGTACCCCGAAGAAAGAAGCTATCATTTTTATACCAACTGCGCTAAGAATTATCGCCAAACCTTGATTCAACCGATTAAACTTATCCTTAATCGCATCAAACAGGAAATAGAGGGCGCGAAGACCTAGAATCGCCATAGCGTTGGAAGCAAAGATGATAAACGGGTCACGGGCTACAGCTAGAATTGCTGGCACTGAGTCAACCGCGAATATTACATCTGTTACTTCAACCACTAAGAGGCACAAGAACAATGGAGTAGCCTTTAAAGGGCCTTCCATTCGGCTAAAGAATTTAGCTCCATCTCGTTTCTTAGTAGTAGGTAAATATTTTGTGAAGAACTTGTAGCTTTTTGTCTCAGCTACATTATAATCATCGTCTTGATCTTTTAGTAATTTTAGACCACTCCAAATCAACAATGCGCCTAGAGCTAGGGTGATTACAGCGAAGCTTTCAATTAAAGCCACTCCCGCAACGATGAAGATGAAACGCATCACAAGCGCTCCAAATATTCCCCAGAACAGAACTCTATGCTGATACTTTCGAGGTACAGCAAAAAATCCCAGAACGACCGACCAGACAAATATATTGTCAACTGACAGAGACTTCTCAATCACATAACCTGTAAAATATTCAGCTCCTGCATTTCCCCCGTAGATGAGCCAAACAGCCATGCCGGTTAGGATACCTATCCCAATCCAAGCAAGTGACTGAATGGCTGCTTTCCTAATGGTGGGAGCTTCAGTTTTGCGACTGAACACTAACAGATCAAGCAGTAGAAGTGAGCTTACGAACGCTATAAATATTGCCCAAGCCCACGGGCTGATCTGTAGTAACTCCATTACTTACCTAGGTTTGTAAAGAAGTACTTGATCTTGTTTCGGTTGTCTTCAGTTAGAAAGACTCCGATAATCACACCGATCACGATACCAAGCAGTAACATAAACATATGTTTATCCTTATTTTAGTTATGAAGCAGACCGGCCTGTTGAGCGGCATCCACCCAGGTGTCCCACTCGTCAGCCATAGCTTCAGCAAATTGCTCGTCTGTTATGGCAAGACTTGGGAAGGTCTTGGTGTCAACATTATCAACTAGTCGGTAACTTGAATTAAGATCATCCAATTCTTGCAGGTAGGGAACGTCACGAAGAGCAAGGAATTTAATGAATACAGGGTAATTAGCAAGCTGACAAACCTTTTTGGTTGTCTCTTGGTAGTCGTCAGGATTACCATCGGTCACAACACCCACGTATAATGGAGAGTCAGTGGTACGGGCAATGTTTAAGACTTCTTCTAGGGCGTGAGCCAAGTTAGTAGAGCCCATTTGGTGTTTGTTAACCAATTCACGATTTACTACACCCTGATAGTTATTAACATCTACATTAATAGTGTTAAGGCGGCGGGAAGCAAAAGGAACGACAGGGATTTTACCGTCTGCATCAATTTGTAGTGCGAATGCTAGGAAGCGCTCAACTAGTGTCTGAACTGCTCCGCTTTGGTAGTCACTATACATCGAGCCTGAATAGTCCAGGAGCATGACAGCTTCGGCACGAACACCGTGCATACCTTTTTTGGCGAGCGCAACTCCAACTGCGTCACTTTTAGGTTTAAGAATTGACGGAATGTTTGTAGAAGCTGCGCCCACTTCACGCACAAGCGCGGCTGATTTTTCTACTTTTTTACCTGCTGGAGACGAGTCGAATATGTTACCAAATAAGCCCATTAAATATACCTTCTTTTATTAAAAATAAGTATAGCAAACTTAAAGTCTTTTGTAAATAAAAAACTCCCTTAATCGGGAGTTTTTTATTAGTAATGGTTAGTTACTAGACGATGCTGTACTTCGACAGGATTTCATCTGAGTTAGCGTAACCTTCGCCAACGTGTGTGAAGTTCCAGTCATCACCAGTACGGGTCAACTTGGCTACAACAACAGCGCCTTTACCGGCGTGTTCTGCAGCGAGGTCAGCACGGACCACTTCCTTGTCGCCTTCGGAAAGACTAGCAAACACGTTGCTAACTTCATCAAAAGTCTGACCTGAGTAAGAAGCTACGACGATCAAGATTTCGTCCACACCGGCTTCAACAGCGGTCAGGTCGATATCCATAGTTTCATCGGGGCCATCGCCGCTGGACTCACCGGTCAGGTCGTCCTTGTCAAGCTTAAGGCCTGGGGTCTGCATGTTACCGTAATAGGTAACTGCTTCGTTAACTTCGCTCTTGCCATTGCCGTCAGCGTCAAAACCTTTGCCGCCGGAAAGCTTAATGGCTACGAGGTCGAGGTCAACAGCTTTATCACCATTGGGGTCCCAACCAGCACCAGCTTGGAATTTCTTAACTGTTGGAGCCGAAGCTTCCTTACTTAGTAATACGGACTGACCTTTAGGTACGAGAGGCATTTCTCTTTCTCCTTTTGTGACATAATGTCACGATAAAATAGTTTTTACTTGCGATAGATTGGATTTACATCTTCTCTATTGCCCTCCTATATTTAACAATATGCTTTAGCTTCTTCTAATGTGATAAAGAAGTGGATTCCACCAGAGCATTCCTGCATCCAATCGTTATCAAATTTATCACATTTTACGGTCTTGCCTACTTCGTATTCAGTGATTCCATCATGGGTACTAATCCCTATTTTACCACCAATTACTTCAAGCACTTCTACATATTCTGCTCTACATTTACGATCAAACGCATGTGAACGCTTTGCCTCTTCAGGGATGCGTAATTTGACTATTACACCATCCCGGCATTTTTTCCAGCCTATTATAGAACCTTCGGGAAGAATTCTAGTTTTAGCTATCGCTAGCTCTCCACCTATAACTTCGCTGAGGTCTGCGGAGCTGAGGTTTGCGGAGCTGAGGTCTGCGGAGCGGAGGTTTGCGGAGCTGAGGTCTGCGGAGCGGAGGTTTGCGTAGCGGAGGTTTGCGGAGCTGAGGTCTGCGGAGCGGAGGTTTGCGTAGCGGAGGTCTGCGGAGCTGAGGTTTGCGTAGCGGAGGTCTGCGGAGCTGAGGTTTGCGTAGCGGAGGTCTGCGGAGCGGAGGTTTGCGCCCTCCTTAATAGCTGCCCTTAATGTACGCTCTAGGTTATTACCAACAGCTTCACGGGTGAAGATGACGGAACCCCATATACTCTTTATCTCAATTTTGACTTTAGACACGTTACTTTTCCCTTTACTATAGTTTTTTAAGAACTAGTGTGCTCTCGCTCAACTCGCATGTAACTCAGTCGGCTACGGATTGTGTCAATGAGTTCGGAAGTATCCGCTCTTTTGATCTGTAGCAACTTATGCATGTATGTTGAATGATTCCATCGTTCTAATTCTTCTTCTGTGTCGTCAATCTTGCGCGATTCAGCTTCAGAAGCGGTTGTACCTTTGTCAAGATATTCAAGCTTCTTCTTCTCTCGCATGGTTTTATATCCAGCCTCGTAGGTGGCTGCGTCATAAAATGCTTGTGCGACATGCTCACCTAGAAATGAATTTAAAGTTGCAAGTTTGACGGCTGCCTGGCTAAGCCAGTCGGGGTCTATCCATTTCTTATTGGATAGAATCAAATCTCTAATCTGATCTATTTTCGTTAAAACGTCTACTAACCCGTCACCATATTTTTCAGCCAGAAACAATTTGGTTTCTTTAGAGGCCATTTGGCCCTTCGGCTAGTACTTCTTGAGTACCTGGACCGAATATATCGCCTAGTTGTGTCAATGGGTCGCCTGCGGGAATATCTTTGATAACCACATCGCCGTTGGCATTATCTTTCATCTGTCGCTTGATAGTCAAGGCAGTTTTAACAAGATTAGTTGCGAACACATCTAGAGTTTCCTGACTACCGGTAGTTTTCCACACGTTATAGACATCAATAGCGGCTTTAAAGTATGCCTGTTTCTCAATTGATTCTTGGCGAGGGTCAGTCGATGAAGAGGAACCCGCCGTACTTGTCTGCCCGGACGGAGTATAATTCTGGATCGGTGACGAGTATGCGGGGGTTGAGAAATTTCCTGAATTTGCATACTGCGGATTAGGAGTTTTTGTAAACTTAAGTGCTCCACGTTGATCGGGAGCGATTGTTCCATCGAGAGTTGAGCCTACCTGCGGGGCGTTTTGTGGTTGATGGAACATGTATACCGGCTGATTGTTTGAAGCCGATGAGAGGAATGTTGTTTTGGTCAAGCCCTGAAAGTTATTCGGTTCAACATTAACAACTTGATTTACGGGAATCTGCATTTGCGCCTTTTCTTTTTGCCCTCCTATAAATTTACTATGCTCTAATATTATATTACTTAAGTTCTTGTGTCAACGACTTTTCCACAAGTGTTAAGCCATCAGGAGTCTCTATCAGATAGCGCGCCTTGTCAAATTCACGGCGGACTTTATATTCACCAGGCATTAACCAAAAGCCACTTTCTAAACGACTAAAATGTTTTGCCGGTATAGGGTCTTTTAGTTTAATCTTTTTTACTATCGAGATTGTCTGCATTCATGTACTCCTTCAATTGTCTTTTTTTAAGTCTTCGCATCTCGTGACCTTTAATAGCGGCTGCTCTGGCTATTTCAGGATCAGAGAATCCGCGTCTATGCTTCTTCCGACCATTGTCTTCATATATGCCAGGATAACGCTGGCGCATAGTCTGTACTTGCCGTTTACGGCTATCATCCATGACTTTATCCTATCTTTTACGATTTTCCCAGCTTTTAAAAGCCATTTCGCGGGCAAAGCCAGGTTCCTTAAAACGGCCTCCGTTTGTTGCTTTGCCGCCAAGGGCTCCAATAATAGCATAGAAATTAATGCCGTATCGAAATTTATTAATAATAGAAGTACGTCTTGCGGCAAGGTTCATTATGTTTTAAGTTCCTGTTGAATATTTGTGAGGATTCGAGAAAGTTCAAGAGCATTTTTGAATCCTTGTTTGTTACGCTCTACTTGATCTGAAATAGCTACTTTGAGTTCCCCCGTTTTTGAGCAATTGACAATAATATGACGAGTGGGGTTAACAGAATCATCATAGGTATCCCGACAACTACAAGCAGTGTCTTCCCCGTGTTTGCACTCAGGTTCTGGATTAATTTCTTCGGTGTAACAGGCATCATAGCCTCCCATTTGTAAAAAGTATTCTGGATATATACCTGAACCGGTCTTCCAATCTAAGATAGCCAGTTCACCATTAAATCGTGCTAAGCAATCAAATGTTCCCGCTATGTCAAGTTCACGAGAGTAAACTTTTTGTTCAGCTGCAATAACTTCTATGTTGTTCTCTCGCATAAATTGCAAGAATGTTTCGGCTATGTTGCGAAGCTGCGGATTGACTGGGTAGCCTGGGGCTGGCCGATTGTTGGCTTGGGCGGTAAGATAGTCTTCTACCCATTTGTGGCCTAGAGTCCCTAAATCAGCTGCGTCCTCGGTTTTTTGCCGGTACGCAACTTTGGCTCCCTTTACTAAGTCCTTGATAATAATTTCATCGAGGACCATACCGGGATACATTCTGGCTGCAATATGATCTACTGCAAGACCAGCAGCCCACCCGACTAATGCAGGTTTGGCGATTACCTTGAGACAACCACTAATAGAGTCTTTGATAATACGACCATCTATGGTATATGTATGTTTATCTTCATCGAACGTGAGTGTAACGGCGCCGCCGTACAGCTCATAGGATTTAGGCATGTTTCATTTATTCTGCCCTCCTATTTATATTGCACTCTTCTTTGTGCTGCCTTAAGTATAGCAGATATACCTAATAAGATCAATCAGTTATCCAATCTGTTTGGAGATTGTTATAAATGTCAGCGAGTCTTAAGAGTTCTTCATCCCAGTCCATCTTTGTAACTGTCTCAGACTTTCGTTTGAGATCGTCATATTCTCTCTCACCGACCGATGTAAAAATCCATCGTCCGAATTCGACAGGATGAGCTGTAAAGAATCGGTGGCACTTGGCACAAAGGCATTGTGCATTCTTGAGATCAGTTCTGGTAGCAGAGTATCTTCGACTGACAATGTGACTCGTTTGAAGCCATTCTCTGCTACCGCATCGCTGACAAATTCCGGTATTACGGATAATTTTACTGAATAAAGCATCACATTTACCCTTCGCCCCCTTATGTTTTTTGATTGACATTACTATGCTTGTTTGATAAGTTTGTTTTTGTACTGTTGTTGCTTATCCCGTGGCAACAGTACGCTTTAATATATCTTCTGCAGTTAGTCTTCCCATTCTACCGGTTTGGCGCATAGTCTGTAGGTTAGCTTTTATGGCTGTTACCCATGCTTGTGATAATGGCGTTGACTCTTTTTCTTTATCATCATAGACGCGTTCTATTGACGAAGGTCTTATCATCATACCATTACCGTTCAAGTTAATAAACTCTTTATTAGTTCCTCTTGCTAAGAGGTCTTTTAATTTTGTACCTCGGGTATCAGAAATTATATATTCCGCTCCACTTTTCATCTTTACAATCATAATTTGGCAAAAAGTCTCCTGATGTACTTAAGCCTTCGGCCTTCACATCTTTTAGTGTTTATAATTCCTTCCGTTTCCTTGGCTCAACCCAAGCATGGATTCTTCAGTTGTGTAGTAGTTGTCCCCCGGCTAAAAGGTAGCCGTCCTGGTAAGTGAAAATCTGTGTAAAATGTCGTATCTAATGCTTGGTATATCGCCGGAGGTTTCCGGAAGGCTCAGACCTGTCTTGCGCTCTTTAACGTGCCGCATTGCCCCTGAGTAGGCTTCCTACACGAATAAGTAAAGTAGAAGGGTTGACAAGTCTTCCGTAGTCTGTTATAAAACAGGAAAGAGCTGTGGAACCGGTTCTTTTTTAGTTATTATTACAATAATAGATCAAAACAAAATACTTATGCAAGTGTCACTAGTGGTACATAACCTGTGGATAACATGTGCAAAACTCCAAAAATAGTACAGAAGGGTTGCATATATGTTGTACATGTGCTACTGTACTATCATTGATACTTTATATCGGTGGCCGCAGGGCGGTAAATGGATTCCAAACCCATGAAGCAGGGCTCGATACCTTGCACCGGTGCCAGTTATTATACAAAAAGTAAGTGAGGGTAGCGATACCGCGTAGGTACGGTGGTTAGTGGCGGAGTCCGTCGCATGTAATTCGAATATCATGCAGCGCTTAGATAAGTCAATATGGCTCACTTACTTTTATATGGCTTCTTAGCTCAGCCTGGTAGAGCATGTCCCTGAAGAGGATGGTGCCGTTGGTTCAAATCCATCAGAAGCCACCAATAATGTTCCTTAGATTAGTCGGTTAAATCGTTTCGCTGATATCGAAAAGACCGCTGGTTCAAGTCCAGCAGGAACAACCAATTTAACTTTTTAGTTATAAAAAATAACTTAGTGTAGCTCAGAGGAAGAGTGCTCGCCTTGGACGCGAGAGGTCGAGATTTCGAAATTCTCCACTTTGACCAATGATCATTAGTTTAATGGCAAAACCTGAGTCTTATACACTCATGAAGTCAGTTCGACTCTGACATGATCGACCAATAAGCCAATATAGTTTAAAGGCAAAACGCCTCTGTGGTATAGAGGTGATCAGAGTTCAATTCTCTGTTTTGGCTCCAAATAACTTTTAGTTATTTTTGCTCCAATAACGCGAGTGGCAGGTAAGGCATCTGACGAGTCTCATAAGCTCACTAAAACTGGTTCGATTCCAGTACGCGCTACCAAAAAAATATGCCGCTTTAGCTCAGTGAATAGAGCGTTGGTCTTCGAAACCAAGCGTCACTGGTTTGAATCCAGTAAGCGGTTCCATTGTGGGAGGCCATGTTCCAAGGCTGGCGACAGTGCTTTGCAAGCACCGTGAGTAGGGTTCAATTCCCTAGCCCTCCACCAATAATCACCATTTCTAGATAATTCTAAAGTTTCGACTGAACAGTGATGCTAGAAAAATATGGAAGCTCAACCCGATAGCTGGCGACGGGACCGCACTTGAAATGCGACGAGCTAACGCCTTAGAGGTTCGACCCCTCTAGCTTCCGCCAAAAAATCTGGGTCATTAGCTCAATTGGCAGAGCAATAGACTTTTAATCTATGTGTTGCGAGATCGTGGCTCGCATGACCCTCCAAATATGGGCTTATAACTCAATAGGTAGAGTACTAGTCTCTTAAACTAGATGTTGTGGGATCATGGCCCACTAAGCCCTCCAAATAATGCCAGATGGCCAAGTGTGTAAGGCATCTGACTCTGAATCAGAAGAGCGTTGGTTCGAATCCAACTCTGGCAGCCAATGGGTGATAGACAAACTGGTAAAGTCGCCTGTCTTTGAAACAGGACATGATACAGGTTCGAAGCCTGTTCGCCCATCCAAGGAAGATTGGCAGAGTGGCTGATTGCACTTGATTGCTAATCAAGCGAAGGAAACTTCCGTAGGTTCAAATCCTACATCTTCCGCCAATTTAATATGCTATGGTTCTAAGGTGTTTCGGCAGCACCTCCGGCTGTCTACCGGAAGGGACGGGTTCGACTCCCGTTGGAATCGCCAATTATGCTCATGTGATGGAACGGTATACATACTTGTTTTAGAAACAAGCGCTCTATGAGATTGTGGGTTCAAATCCCACCTTGAGTACCAAGCAGGTTTAGTTAAATGGTATAATCATTCATTGCCAATGAGTGGTCGTCGGGTCGGAACCGGCAACTTGCACCAATAAATATATGCTTCCTTAGCTCAGCGTGAAGAGCAACTCTTTTACACGGAGAAGGCCGTAAGTTCGAATCTTACAGGAAGTACCAATTTGAGTCCTAACCTTCCCAAGAACCGTCTTAATCGGCGGAAAGAGATTGCATACTAGTCTATAGGACTCAAATAAGTTAACACGGTTCTAGGACGCACCTAGTGTCAAGTGAAAGCCTTGAGATCGTGAATATGCTCTGTTCGTCTAGCGGTCAGGATACCCGGCTTTCAATCGGGCAGACAGCGGTTCAAATCCGCTACAGAGTACCAAGCGAGTGTAGTGTAATGGCAACACGCTACTCTTCCAAAGTAGCACCCTCAGTTCAATCCTGAGTACTCGCACCAATTATGTTTTTACATAATAAAAGATTATGTTGGTTATAGTGTAGCGGTAACACGGTTCCTTGTGACGGAATTATCACGGGTTCAAACCCCGTTAACCACCCCAGAAATTTTCACAATAAAATATGTCTCATTCGACAAGTAGTTAAGTCATTTCTTTCTCAAGGAAAAGTCACCAGTGCAAATCTGGTATGAGATACCATGTTGTACCGCCGAAGTGGGAGAGTCGGGGCTGACTGTAAATCAGTTGCAATCGCTGAGTAGGTTCGAATCCTATGTACTTCACCAAGCCTTATTAGTATAGTGGCAGATTATGTCTCACTTGTAATGAGAAGACCGGCGTCCGATTCGTCGATAAGGCTCCAATTAAAAACTGAATCCGGAGTGGCGGAATAGGTAGACGCTTGAAACAGGGTTATAGGAGACTGTAACCATGCGAGGTTGACTACACCGTTTGATACCAGTAAGTTGCAACGTCAGCAGCATTAAGCTGTGGTTAGCTCATACGGTCAAATCCTCGCCTTCGGACTATTTGATACCTTGGCTGATCGGTAAAAGCTACGGATTGCAAACCCGTGAAGACCCGTTCGATTCGGGTAGGTATCTCCATGCTCTCATAGCTCAGCGAATAGAGCACGACGTTTCTACCGTCACGGTCACTGGTTTGAATCCAGTTGAGAGTTCCAAGCCTCTGTACTCCAACAGGTAGAGAGAGGACACTTAAAATGTTCACAGTGTCGGTTCGAATCCGACTAGAGGTACCAGATATTTTGTGTTACAATGCTCCTGCTTGGGGCTAGTAGTCACGGCACGGAAATTCCTAAGTCCAAAGCCTTGGGTTAGATTCCCAATAGCTCCATCATATGCCCATCTATTCCAACCAGGTAGAGAAGGTAGTTTCAAAAACTATACAGTTGCAGTTCGAATCTGCAGGTGGGTACCAATAATCTAGTTTAGCTCAGCGGTAGCAGCAACTCCCTGTTAAGGAGACGGTCATAGGTTCGATCCCTATAACTAGAGCCAACGCAATGATACGGCTTTGCCCTTCTTTCATACGGAAGGAAACGGTGGTTCGAATCCACCCATTGCGACCAGTTTTTATGCCAGTTGACAAGATTAAATATATTTGATATATTGAAATCTGAAACGCAAACTTTATACACTCCCTATCTAATATTTTTAAGCCACTCCGTCTAGGTGTGGCTTAATTTTGTGCCATGTCTAGTCTTAACAAAGTCGGTAATCGGCACAAATCATATCAAATTGTAAAACACAAAAACAACGGCAAATATGTCCGTCAACGTGATCATACTCGACTAAATAAAATCAAACATATTATTAAGCAAATTGAAGTCTCTTCAGGGGAACATCTATCCTTCTTACAAGAGCGCCTAAAATTCTGGCAACTCTCTTAACATATTGAAAAACAAAATGCAATGTGTTAAACTCTAAATATGTTAAACCAAAACACAGAATATAAACTAACAAATAGTAATTCGTTTAGTAATACGCTAAGCAATACTGACCTAACCGTGGGCTTTGCAGGTACTACTATTACGACTCCAGCTACTTATAACGAGCTTACCTATACTTCATCAAACCCTTGGTACGATCACTGGATGGCTCAGGAGCACAGTTTGCTCAAATACTGGAAGATATACAGAGAGACGATGTATAACCCTAAATATGTCGTTGGTATAGATGTAGGGATAGAAGAAACTAATAAGGAAATTAAAATGTCAGATTCAAAGAATAAAACAGTTGATCTATTTGACGATAAGTCAGAAGAACAGAAATTGCTCGAGGAATACGGTATCGTAAATGAATGCGGGGACGTTACTGATACAGGACTTCAAGTTCTGCTAAAACTTATGCTAGCTGAAAAGCGAACTGTAATTGTCGATAAGCTAAAAGCTGATAAAGACAGTAAAAAGAAACTAAAATCCTAATCTCTATCAGGTAATAATACAAAAAAAGCTTTGCAAAGGGCTTTTTTTATTGTTGCGTTTAAACTAAGCATGTGCTATTTTTACTGAGTAATCAAAGACGCAGCTTATTTTACTAGGTAAGATACTGATGTCGGGACTTCTTGTAACTCTGCAACCGCTGTCAGCAATCCCAATAGTTCCTCCGTCGGTGATCGCTACACCAACGCCCGTTCACCAATCTCTAACAAAGATTACAAACGGGGCAGTTCCACTATTTGTTTCCTCCCGACCCAAGCCCGACTACGATAAGGAAGTCTTAGTACCCTTACGCGCAGCACAAGCTAAAGCAGCGGAGGATGCTAGAATAGCGGCTGAAAAGGCGTGTACTGATCAAGGGGGAAAGATTGAGGGAGTACAATGTGTATTACCTCCACCTCCCGTTATAGAAGTTCCTGTTGTGGTAACAAGCATAGATACTGGTGATTCATGGTCGCGATTACGACAATGTGAATCAGGAGGCAATTATGCTATCAACACCGGTAACGGGTACTACGGTGCCTATCAGTACGATTTACGAACTTGGGGTAACTACGGAGGATATTCACGCCCTGATCTTGCTCCGCCTACTGTACAAGACGCTAAAGCGCGCGAGACTCAATCAGCGCGAGGATGGAGCCCTTGGCCTGTATGTTCTGCCAGACTTGGACTCTCTAGTGGCGGCAGCTGAAGAGCAGCTAGCTCTCACTCCAATGGAACGTATCCTTTCGGACAATGTACCTGGTACGTTGCGTCTCGTAGAGCGGTAGGCGCTTACTGGGGAAACGCATCACAATGGCTATACTCAGCACAATCAGACGGATATTCAACTGGCTATTCTCCAACTATCGGGGCCATCGCCGTAACTTCCGGTGGCAATCACGTAGCACTGGTAGAAGCTATAGACGGTAATCAGGTACAAGTCTCAGAAATGAACTTCACTGGTTATGGTGGTGGATTAGGAATAAAATCATTTAGATGGGCTTCCGCTTCATCATTTGGTTATATCTACTAGAAAGAAAAACAAAATGAGTGAAATATCACTTAAAGAATATATTGAGACTCGCTTTGAGGCTCAGGAAAAAGCGGTATCTGCTGCACTTGCGGCCGCTGAAAAAGCTGTTGTGGCTGCATTAGCTTCATCAGAAAAGGCCGTGGACAAAGCCGAAGTAAGTGCTGAACGGTGGCGTAACGCCGCAAATGAATGGCGCGGCGCGATGGGGGATAGAGAGCGAGATTTCCTTACTCGGAAAGAATTCTACGCGATTGTTGGTGCTGCAATTTCAGTAATAGGTTTGACGTTTCTCTTCAATTGATGAGACTTGACCGCCTTTACTCGGTTGATAAAATGTATATACGAGGGTGCATAAACAAAATAAACAGGAGGACTTCATGGCAAATAAAGACCAGAAGGACACCACAAAAGATAAAGACCTGGCGGATGTTGACACTTCGAGTGATTCACAAGCAGTGAATGTAGCAGAACCAGGCAATCCTTATACCGTATCAGCCGATGGTAGAGGAAGAGCGTATGACCCAGCGGTTGATGGTGCCCCAGGTAAAGAGGCTAAAAAGAAACAGCAAAAGGCTGACTCTCAGGCCTAGTAACTAGACGAAGTTACAATAAACCCCCTTAACCGGGGGTTTTGTTTTGTGGGTGTTGACATACATGTGTAACTTGTGCTACACTGCAAATATAGGGTAGCAATAGAACAGTTACTTCGCCAAAAATTGAAACTTTTTACAAAAAATACACTGTTCTGATCATTCTCCCAAATTTGTTTCTTAAATAAATTAAGAAAAGCACTTATAAAATTTTGCGATAGCAAGAATAGAGTTACTTCGTACAAACGAAAAACTAACTGATGCAAATCAGTAATTACTCCGCCTAAACAGCGAATCAACAATTGATGGTTTCGACCATTGTCGTAAGACCCTTGTGGGAAAGGTAAGACTCACAACGTTACTTTGCACGGTAAGCAAAGTTCGTCAGAAAAGACGAAAATCTTACCTCTGTTCATTCTTCTTCGCTGCAATAATCACTCGCTTTTGGGTAGCAATTGTTAGAGCTACTTCGTTTTTTCTCTTTGTTAAAGAGAAGTTCTACGTTCGACTCGTAGTTTCCCCGCCATATGGGGAAATAGTGAAATGGTATCACATCTAAACATGGCTTCGGCCGGTAATCTCTCTAACGCCCTTTCTCCCATTAGCAATTATCTTATAGATAGCAACTGAAAGAGTTACTTCGGTAAACAAATTCTCTCATAAGGAATTTTACTCGGTTCGAATCCGGGGTCTGGCTCCAATTTTACTTAAAATTGTGCTCCAATTATGCCAGACTTAAAACTCTATACTCTCTCGCCTTTTCTTCTATTAAAAAGATCATGCCGGTTTGATCACCGGCGCAATTATCCAGAGTTTAGGATAGCAATCGGGTCAGGGTTACTTCGAAAATTAGCTCAATGTAGAGCGTTTCTCTTTTAAAGAAAAAGTTGTGGTGTCGAAACCACATTTTCACCAAGACCACCCTCCCAATCTTTCTTCCTTTAAAAAAACTCCACCTCCTTTCGTTAGCTACTTATTAGTAGCTAGTAGCAACTGCACCCTCCGGTTGTTACTAGATGCTCATAAGCCTGCAAGGCGTAGCGTTTACGCTAAGTTGAACATCAAAATACTTTACAAACGTAATAGCAAATAAAAGGTGTACAAATGACAAAATTTAACACACAAGCAACAGCAACTCACAAAAAAACTACTAACCTAGCCGGTGGCGAAGCATATACACTCACGCCTGAGCTTGAGCTAGTATCTTTCTTGCTTACATCATTCGTTAAAGACCAGTTCTATAAGTCAGAAACTACCGTCCCTAAGCGGGTAACTGAACTTCTAGGTAAGGTCAAGCCGGACTTCGCCGCTAAAGCTGCGATTTTCACCCGTAGCGAATTCAATATGCGATCAATCTCGCACATCGTAGCCGCTGAACTTGCGGAATTTGCCAAAGGCAAGCCGTGGGCTAAGAGCTTCTATGAAAAGATTGTTGTCCGACCAGACGACATTACAGAAATCCTGTCCTACTACTTCGGTAAGGGCAAGGATCAAAAAGAAACTAACGCTATGCGTAAGGGTCTTGGAGCAGCATTCGGCAAGTTTGATGCCTACCAGCTAAGTAAATATCGAGCTGAAGGTAAGAGCATTTCACTTGTTGACGCTGTAAACATCCTCCACCCTAAGCCTTCTGAAAAGAACGGTGACGCGCTTACCCGCCTAATCGCCGGTACTCTTTCTAACCAGAGTACTTGGGAAACCAAGTTAACTCAGGCTGGACAGGCAGAAACTTCCGAAGAAGTGGCAGACCTTAAGGGTAAGGCATGGACTGGTTTGATTGAAGAAGGAAAGCTTGGCTACATGGCTCTGCTTAAGAACCTTCGTAATATCATCAGTCAGGCACCGGAAGCTCTTGACACTGCCCTTAAGCAGCTAGCAGACCCTGAGCGAGTCAAGAAGAGTCGTGTACTACCATTCAGATTCTACACAGCTTATCAGGAAATCCAGAAGCTAGGCGGCAAAGAAGCTCGCGCAACCTTGTCAGCTCTGTCAAAGGCGCTTGACGCTTCGTTCGCTAACGTACCTAAGTTTGACGGTCAGACTCTTGTAGTCGTAGACCACTCAGGCTCAATGGGTACTGGTGTCGGCTCAATGTTTCAGCAAGGCGCACTCTTCGGCGTAGCACTTGCCAAGAGCAACAACGCTGACTTCATGTACTTCGGTGACAATGCAAAATACCGAGATATTGATCTTGATGCACCTACTCTTAGCCAGCTAGAAACCCTTGACCAGCTAAACGGCGGTTACAACTGGGGCTATAGTTCAAATCAAGCTAGCGGTTACGTTGGACATGGAACTAACTTCCAGGCGATCTTCACTACAGCAAATAAGGCATATGACCGAATTGTAATCTTTACTGACTGTCAGGCATGGATGGGTAACACCAACCTAGGCCAGAACCAGTACAAGACTCGAACCGGTGCAAACCCCTTCATCTATACTGTAGACCTAGCAGGTTATGGCTCAAGCCAGTTCGGGGATAATAAGGCATTCCACCTTGCCGGATTCAGCGAAAAGATTTTCGATATCATGGCTCTACTTGAGCAGGATAAGAAGGCTCTCGTGAACAAGATTGAAAGCGTAGCGCTATAATGGCGCTACCTTTCAAATCTGAAGAGGCCGGTGATACAATCCACTTGTCAGGGGTAATTCTGAGCGATTACAAAAATAAAATCGAATATAATTGTTATTTGCCTAATATGGCCGATGATGATTTCGAAATTGAAACTGCAGAATTCACTCCTGATGATTGGGACGAATGGTTAAAACATTCTGACGATCCTACCTTTACAGAATATACAGATGAAACCCGCAAAGTTGTGAAAGCGGTTATCCGCAAGGGTACTAGACAAGTCATACAGGATGTTGTCTGGGCTACCTACCGGCGAGATAACTTTACCTGCGTCTATTGTGGGCGGAACGATCTACCTCTGACCTTCGACCACTATGTCGCGCAAGCCTTTGGCGGCGCTTGGACTGTCGAGAATGGTCGTACAGCCTGCCGTCCATGTAATAAGAAAAAAGCAAACAAAACTGTTGCGGAGTGGGAAGAAGAAATGAAAACATGGAAACAAAACCCGTAGAAAAAGTAAAACGTATTGCTCAAGAACGAGTAACATGCTATATTCCTAGACACAAGTACAATAAATTAGCCTCCAAATTGAAGCTAGAGGGATTATCGGTAAGCGAGTGGTTTCGGCAGCAAGCAGATCAAGAACTCCAAAAGAAGAAGACGCGGGTATAAAACCGCGTTACATCACAATTTGTAGTAACTGCGATCTACCGTTTAATATTACTCTCCCTGACCATTGCCGCTGCAACATGTGGGAAGCAGGAAAGAGAAAAAATGAGCCGTCAACACCCAACATTTAAGCCAAAACACTACACGATCAAAGACCTCGAAAACTGGGGCATTCGCATTCATTCAGTTGAACAGCAAGGCAAATGGCTAGCTGTCAAGACAGAAGGTGAATTTCATACAATGAAACCAGGTAAGAGCCCCTACAATCAGTATGGCGATCATGTAGCTATACATAGCATTACACTCAAGATTCGTATGCAATAAAAAATCCCCCAATTATGGGGGATTTTCGTTATCTAATGCGCCCGTACCAAGTTGGTCCTTGCCATACAACAAGTACACCAGCCAAGATACCAAGCAGATTCGCAATAGCTACCGGAACAATCATAGCCGCAAGCCATGCTACAAGTAGGCCAATAAGTACACCTACGATAATGCGTAGTACTAAATCCATTTGTTTTCCTATAAGGGTGAAATACCCTTTAATTTTATATTTGGATTCTCGTGAACGTATTTGTCAATACCCTTGAGAACTAAAGTTAGGATAACAGTAGACTGAGTTTCTGGCAAGCCTGTCAAGTAGTTTAATCCTAAGCTCACCAGATAGCTAAACCCCGCAATCAAAGCGGTACGAATAGTTTCTTTAGTACCTTCACCAGCAGCTTCAGTTGGCGTAGAGGGCTTCTCTGGCTCTACGGGAGGTATGGTAGGCGTTGGAGTTGGTTCTACTGGGGTAATTGGGGTAGGCGGAGGTACAGGAACTTCATATGGTACTTCTACACCGTGATATTTAATAATCGCACCGGGGTTATCTCGTACCTTAGTCTGAGCACCAGTAAGTTTTGCATATGCTGCGATCTGCTTGCCGTTCAAGAATACTCGGTAAAGACCATCATGAATCTCAGTTGTTGGTGCAGGAGGTGGAGTCGGAGTCGGGTTAACTTGGGGCTGGAACTCAGGCCAGTCATAAGCGACATTTGGAACTGCTACAGTACCACTGTTCACTCGATAAGCGTCCACAAACGGAACTAAAGTATTACCGCAACAAGCGGTAGCTGAGTAATGTCGGTGAGGGAATACATCATCTTGGTCAGCGGGGAACTGAGGATTCTTAGTACATAACCAATCAAGTAATTGCTGAAGAGCTTCATATTGTTCTCGAGTAGGAACTTGATTTGCATCAGGGTGGAAATAACCATCCAAACAAATCGCTATGCCATTTACATTTCCATAGTCATCTCCGGCATGCCACAAGAAGACATTGTGAGGGCGAATCTTAAAGATTACACCAGTGTTATCAATCTTGTAATGGTACTGTAAGCCAGGGCCTAAGCGAGCATAATGACCTTGCGCTTCAGAACGATATCGAGCGATTGAGTCATAATCATGAGGTCTTAGGGCTGCGTCATGATGAACGGCAATCGTCTTGATAATGTTTTCATTTCGGCTATGTCCAGGCCAACTAGGGTTGAGGTATGTGTCGCCTGTAAGGTCAACTATACCATCCATGTAATTTTTCATATTTCCTTCTATTTGTCGTTTGTTTTCTTTGCTTCTCGAGCGCTAGCCGAAGCTTCAATATTTGCGTATAAGCTCATAAGGGCTACCCACAAGACACTTTCTTTCCACCATAAAAGGGTAGGAATAATCATAAGTATCCAAAAATACATCAAGTATGTGTGATAGTCTTTTTTGATCTTATTCAACATTAAATTCTTGACTATCCCACTCTTCGACTACAGTTCGTAGAGGATTTGGATTGTAGGTAGCTCGAAAGTGAACGTGATATTTTCCAGGAGTAAGGTCTTGAGGAATAATAACTGGAAGATCAACCTTCTCATTGCATCGCTTCGGACTATTTTCTGTTGCTACAGGTAGGAATACTTCTCTAGTATCCCCAACAAAACTTATTCGAACTGTACCTTTATCATTTGTCAATTTACAAAAGTTATGGGTAAGGATTTCTGCATTGCCCACTGAGTTGACTGGTGGACGTACAGGTATAGGTTGATTTCTTACCTCAATAACATCTAACGGTACTAAGTTCCAATAAAGAACTAGCGCTACTGCAGCGGCAATAATACCAAGGGCTCCATACATAAGCCATTGAACTGGATGTTTACTTTCGGTTTTATATTTTTGATCTATCATTTTTGTATCACAATTGAAATTAACGCTCCAACTACGGCGGTTAGCATTAAAGCTACCATACCGTAAACTAGCCGCTTGACAGGTTCGAATTCATCTTTTGAGACATATTGTGAACCTACCTGGACTTCAATATTATTAAGTTTTTCTTTGATATAGACTAAATCCCGTCCGATTTCGGCTATTTTGATACCATCTGAGTTAAGCTGTGCTGACATTGTTTAATTCCCGTACTCGTTGTGCTATCTTACCCAGAGTTTTTGTCTGGTAGTGCTCTTGGCACAATGGCACAACTTTCGCGTTAAGTACCTTACCGGAATCTGCATATTCTTGACAGAATACACATGTTTTATTCGTAGTAATGTTTTTCTCTTTATCATCTGACACAATCTGACTTTGGTCAACTGTCTCAATTAGCTTTTCTCTCAATCCTTCGGGAAGTGTCTTGCCCTTAACTCGTTCGCCGTCCTTAAAAAAGTTGGACATACCATTGGCGGTATATTTTATTTCGTAGGTTGAATTTTCATGTGAAATCATTTTGTATCCTTTTTATTGCCCTCGTCCTGAGCGTTTGCCACCTCTTCCACCTGAACCTCGCGCACCTGTCTTCTTTTTAGTTTTGTTACCCTTTAGACCTTGGATATATTCTTGACCTCCAGTAGTACCATATGGGCCAAGCAGAGCTGCTGCTGCTAGTTGACTAGGATTTTGTTCCACTTCAAACCGTGTGTTACCTGCAGCGGTTTTTGATTCCCCTTCGTTATAGGCGGAGATACCTTCTACACTTTTCTTAATTTGTGATCCACCCGGAATGAAAGGTACTGTTGCTTTAAAGATAGGCGCTAGTCGTTCTCCCATATTCTCGGGAGTCTTGCCATATTTATCAGGAGCATTCATAACCGCCTTTCCAATTTCTATTGGCAACTTAGTAGCGGGTGTTTCACCGATCTTAGTTTCACCGGTTAAGAAGCCACTAAATGGTATTAAGTCTTTTGGACTCATACCAAGTGCCTTACCAACGGTATTAACCATTAGAAGTGAAGCTGCTGTCCACCGGACCATGCCAGCAATATCCTGTTTGTTGCCTTTTAAAGCACCTTTTGCCATTCCACCAAGGAATTCAGCCTGTTTCACGTTAAAACTTTGTAATTGACCAAGAGTTTTTGCAATGTCACTACTTAGAATAGGTGGTGTATCAACTGAGCTGAAGTTGAACTGAGTCTTCCGCACGAAAGCTTTAGCTGATTCAATCGCTTCATTTTCGCTCATACCCTTCTTAAGTGCCTTTGACTTTGCACCATAGTAAGCTGACCCTCGGTTAATACGTTCAGCTAGGTCGAAGATTGAGAATAAAACCTTGTCTGCTTTTTCGCCTACCTTTTTCTTAGCAGATAATGCACGGTCATTAACGAATTTGCTTGTCAGTACACCAACATCTTCTAGCTCGCTATCTCTTGAAGCCATAGCTTTTAGGAGCTTTGAATAACCTACAACGGTATATTTTTCACCTAATTGAGAGTATGTGTTAGCTCCCTGTGTAAGGTTCTTAAGTGCTGAGCCTACATTTAGACCGAGGGTTCCACGGTAAACCATCCGCCGTACAGCTCCAGTTATTTGGTTAGTTGGACGAGCACCTAGCTTACTCGTACCAGGCAATTGCTTTATCCAGTTGTCAAGCATCAAGTCAACATCAGTTGGCCGCATATTTACGCGGTCTAGGTAATTTTTAACGTACTTGTATTGACTCTGTTCTAGTTTAGATGAAGATGCTTCAAATCGAGCTAAGGCTGGATCCATATTAACCTTACGAACAGCTCGTTTTACATAAGCATCAAGTGCTTCAATAACATCTTCCTTATAACCTTTTTGTCCAAGTCGTTTCTGAACGAATGGGTCATATACACTACCAGGGATTTTGTCTTCAATAATTCGAGCTACATCTGGGTCAAATTCTACATTCTTACCGTCATCAAAAATGTGGGTAATATAGCTTGAGATTCGAGCGTCTTCAGGAAGATTAAGTTTATCTGCCCATTCACCCAAGTAAGATTTAATCTCACTAGCAATCTTTTGTTCTTTACCGGACAATGAAACTTCCTGTCCGTCAAGAGATTTGAAGACATTATTATTCTCTTTAGGGGAAAGTTGCTTGTGCCATGTACCAATTTTGTCAATTTCTTTTGGTAGGTCTTGAGCGTATTGCTCATAGCTGCTTCTTAGTAGTCGTGATTCTTCACCTAGACCCATACGCTTTAGAACATTCTCAGGTGTTCGGAACATATCTAGGATGTTGGCTTTTGCTTTGGGGTCAGTGATTTCCTTAATAACTTCTTCGGGGGCTTTACCACCTCGTTTAACTGCTTCCTGAGTTGGGGCTTTCATGTTTATGCCATCAAGAAGAGTCTTAGCATTCTCGGAGATAGGTTCAACTTTTGGAGTCGGCTTGGGAGTAGCAGGAGTAAGGGCCGCATTGAATTCTTCTTGAGAAAGCTTTTTTGGACTATAGACGTATTCATTCTTTAGGCCATTACCATAAACCAAATCCTTTAATGGAACTTGTTCAGTTGCAACTTGCAATCCAGGGGTACGTTCTGTATACTTCTTGGCTCCTGATTCTGTCAAGGAGACAAAGTCACCTTCTCCAATTGGCTTACCAGGTTCTGAAGCACGATATACACTTACTGTAGTATCGGGAGTAGCATCAGCTGGAAGTTTGTTCGCCTCATAATCTTTCGCACGTTGTAGAGCCTTAGAATCGGTCAGACGAAGATTCTCTGAACCACCACTAAGAACAGACTGGCGAGTAGCATCCGCACTCTTAAAGTTAGCTACCTTGTTCATGTTCTTTATACGATCTTCAGGGCTTCCCGGAATTCTTATACTGCCAGCTTGGCCTAGACCTTGATTGAATTTAGATACTGCAGGAGCAGCAGCTTTTCCAGCTACCTTTGCAGCTGAGCCTAGTTCAGCTCCACCAATTACATCACCAATAATACCTGCGGCAGTTAAGCCTTTGCCTAATAATCCATCAGCTTCACCAATGCTTTTTTGGACTGGTTCCTGCGTAGCATTGACGCCTGTTCCAAAAAATGTACTACTATCGTTCCCGGTTAGCGAAGCGATAAGCCGTGCCATAGTACGGTCAGCTGCTCCAATAGGAGAGTTTTGGACACCAGTAGAACCAATGGCCTTACCAAAGTCAGCTACATTAGCACCAGGAGCATTAATAGCTTCTGTACCTTCTTTAAAACCAGGGACAAAATCATCCAAGCGACCAAGGAATTTACCATCCTTGTTCATAAAACCACCAACAGCATTGCCAGTAGTATTAGCTACATTTCCTACGCCACTTGCGGCACCTTTTAAGAAATTAAAAATACTACCGCCAACATTTTTGGCAGTTTCGTCAACCTTCTTCTTAACTTTTGTCTTAGTGTCTTTTTCTACACTCTGAAGGAATGAGAATATTGACATATTTTATCCTCGATTAAAGAAGCCCATCAGCTGCTGTAGGAAATTAGGTTGTGCTTCAGATTGCGCTTGTCCACCTCCGGTGAAAGTTGGAGCTTGTTCAACAGGTCGGACGTTTGTACCTTGACCCTGCTGACCATAAATAGTTGGATAGCCTTGACGGAATAGTTTCATAACATCAGCTGCTGTCTTGCCTTTAAAGAAAGCCTTATCACCTGAATCTTCAGCTAGTTTATCTAGGAATTCTTTATCACCGTTGGCGTAAGCATTCGCTATATCCTGCATAGTCTTGTAATCTTGCTGAAATTGAAGGTCAAGATTATTTTCTGAATCTTTCAGTACATCAGCTACGCTTTTACCAGTCACTTGTGAAAATTGGTGGATATCAATTTTTTGACCCAAAGGATTATAGAAATCAAAGCCGCCATCATCTTTCCGAACCTTTTCGTATTTGTTTTTGTCTTGAAGGTCTTTGAGTTGTTGAGCTTTTGCCTTTACTTCATCTGCTTTTTCTTGCATAGCTAAACGCTGTGCATTTTCATCAGTCTGAGCTTGGACACCGTTAAGAGTACCTAAACCACCAACTCCGCGATTACTTTGTGCTAGCTGAAAGCTACTTCCAAATAGGGCTGCTAGGGCAGGATCAGAAGTTGGAGCTTGTACTTGACTAGCTCCAGTTATCGCTGCTTGTGCTTGTTTATAAGGGTCCATTTAACCTCCCAAGAATTGTTTAGTTGCTATTAGGTCTTGTGCTCGAGCTTTACCTTGTAGTGCTTGCAAAAACTGATTAACGCCTAACTGATACTGTTTACCTTCTTCAGCATATAGCGCCTGAAGTCGATCATATTCATTCTTAGCTTTTCCAGCATCAATATTACGGTCAATATCTTGTATTGCTCGGTCTAAGTCAACTTTAATAAGACCTTTCTGTTGACCAGCGTTTCGTTGACCCAATGTATCGCTACGCCCCAAATCTTCAAAGGTTCGAGTCTTTAGGGTATTAACCGCTTCTTTCTGAGCATTGAATGATCTGGTCTGTTGAGCTGATTCTACGTTACGATTAGTAACTTGTTCATTTTGCTGCTGTTGGCCTAAACCAGATGTTGTCAAACCACTTTGTGCAAGATTCGTCATCAATGCGGAACGTGCCTTGTCAAAGGTATTGCCTTCAGTATCTTGGTAGTAATCAGAAGAATTCTGGATATCACCTAGTTTAGTGGTAACATCCTGAGTAGTTCGTTCTCGCTGGATACCAGAAGCCTCTAACGCATCCTGAAGGGCTTCATCTACTTGTTTTGTACCAGTAGCCGCATCTTCCTGTGCTCGCTGCTGTTTAATACGTTCACCCTCGAGAAATTTATTTAATTGCTGTGTATAATACGGATTAACAGCATTTGCGGCCGCCGCGCGGGCTTTGGCCGAAGCACCAGCAAAGTCATATGAATAAATCTTTGGAGCTGCTAAGGCTTGCTGTTGTAATTTTTTAAGTTCAGCTGCTGAATTTCTCGCTTCTGCTTCAAGGGCGGCGATCTGGGCATCATATGCTGAAGGAGCCGAGGCTGCAGGTTTGGGCGGAACTAAAGCATACCCATTAGCAACATATGGGCTTTGTGCGGGCTTTGCTGCGGTGCCAGGATAGCCCAAGGTACTCATTAATGATTTTTGTAGATTAGGATTCATCTTTTTTCTTTTTCTATATTATGAAAACATTTGTGCCAATCAATCAAGTGTCTAATAGAATGGCACAAAGCTAGTACCTTTATTGCTGAAGATATAATATTTGACTTTTAATGGATAAGTAGGCGCGACTGAGTTTGAAGGTCCCGCGCTAGAGAAGTAATCATGCTTAATATAAAAATAAGTAGCATCCGCTTGACCATAAATAATGTCGAAAGTTCCTGGTCCATAGTGAGCTTCATAGTAGTACGTTCCTCGGAAATAAGAGCCACTTCCAGCGTATAGATTCCAATTACCGCTATCAAAGAAATAGATTTCAATCTTAGGAACATACGGCAGTCCATGAGCAATCTGAAAGAGAGTTTCACGGGCAATACTTCCTGAACCTGTTCCAGCTGAAGCAAGAGCAGTACCTGTAATATCTAATACATCAAAGTGTTTTGGCTTAGCATTTAGATCAACCAAAAGATGTTTATTACGTGAATCAAAATCTAGTTCGTTATCATGAACTGATTCACCTGCTTTAGCAATATAAAGTCCAAGTTCGCTCATTAGACAGCTACCACCAAAGGGTCTTTTAGAATTAGGTAGGCAACACTACCTGTAAGAATTGATTGAACACCTCGGAAAGATAGCGTTGCTGTGTTTGCGAATGAAAATGTTGAGATTTGACTAATTTCGGTAATCGTTGAATTAGTTTGCCAAGCCATAAAGGTAGGAAGATACCCAAGCCCATGAGTTACATTGGCAAAATTAGTGCCCCCATCAACCGGTTGTGCGCCAGACATGTGGATTGACATAGCTTTAGCGTTGGTGTTTAAAGTGTAATAATTAAAATCTGGTTTGCGCATATTTGCGCTTGCTTCGGTTTCGTCAATTATCTTGATACCAATAGGTTCTTCACCTTGATCAAGTTCAGGCGAGATTGTTAAAGTATCTGCCTTATAATTAACAGCTAAGTCTGTCAAGTAAAGTCTTAGTCGCCCTTTGATATGTTGACTAACTCCTGTAGCTGAGGTATAAAAAGTAGTCTTATCGGTATACCCTAGACTAGCGTCATCAAACCCAGTATCAACCATAAACTCCCAACCAGGAGCGTAGCCCAATTTATGTTCATACACGGCCATGCTTCCACCTGACGGGACGACTCTATCAACAAAATAATCACGATATTCTACAAGCGGCCAACGTGAATCAAGAACGGTCTGATAATCAGCCGCTCTCTCTAAATCTGTGCCTCTTTGGGTTATCTTAAGACCTGTAGCCATTATAAAGCTCCAAGTCGCACAATCTCATTATTCTCACTATCAAATATAGAAATTCTACCTGCTCCGCCGTCGATATCAATATTCCCGATTCGTAGGTGGTCGCCTAAAGAACCTGTAACTTGCATTTGGTCATAGTTAAGCTGCTGTCCTGTTGATATTGCAGGAAGCAAGTTTAGTGTTTGGTTGTTGGCGGTTACTTCAATACTTCGACTTAAGAAGCCATCAAATCCTGCTCGAGTATAATCAATTATTTCATTACTTTGCATAATAACCTTCTAAAATGCTGTAATGTGTGGAAATACCTTCAATAATTGGAGCTTCTCCTGGTGCGTTGAGGGCAAGACGATAGTTGATATCGTGGCCTTCGCTATTAAGAGGAAAATCGAACTTCTGGACAGTGTTTCTCAGTTCTCCTAGCGTTTTCCAGCCTTCGCCTTCTAGCTGGTATTGAACCAAGCATCCGGCAGGTTTTGCCGCATAAATAAAGACTGAGCTATAACTTTTGAGTTCATCAAAGTTAAAGTTATCTCTTCCTGTTTCCATGAACCATGGAATAGTAGCAGTTAAATCTAAATTGCCATCTTCGTCTTTGAGAATCAGCCCTGTGTCATCTTGGAAATAAGGGTTACGAACGTTTGATACTGTCCAAGTGAACTGAAATCGCTGATTGCGGGTATGGCTTTCAACAGACCAGATATTCATGTCGAAGTCATAGACAAATCGTATATTACCTTGTATGGCTTTGTTATCCAGAGTTAGTGAACCACCAACAGATATTTTGTAAATATTGTCAATGGCATTCGCGGAGGCAGTCGCCCAGTTGCCTAAAGGAATAGCTTTAAACCAGTCCTTAATTCCGCGTGAAATAAGTTTTAGTTGACCAGTAGAATCATTGTATGCCCAGATACCCGTAGTATGAGGCCAGATAATCCATGAGCCGATTGTGCGGATACATTCATGCTGTAGACAACCAATAGTAGTTGAAACAGGGATAAAATTCGCACCGTCCCACTTAGTAAGTGAATTACTTGTGAAAAGTATCAAACGGTTATTGGTTTTTGCCCAACCAGTAATAGTTGAATCTTCATCTTGACCTGGTGGAATTCGAAGATAGTCTGAACTTTCTGGTGTTGGATAATCAGTGTTCCACATAACAGAAAGTTTACCTTTTCGGCCATCAAGCCATACTTCGTCATTATCTGTTACGGTCACTGCGGTTGAAGTAAAGCCAATGGTATTTGCGGCTTTGTCAACTGAGGTGATAGTTAAGTCATATAGTTTGGTTTCAGTACCAGCATCATAAATGTCAATAGCCATACCTGTTTTTAGATATCGAACTGAGTCTACTTTAAGTGAAGTCAAAGTACCCGTTTGATCGGTTTTTATGAAAGTCACTATACCTTGAGCTGGAGAAGATTTGTAGGCACGATCTGGATATTTTGTACCTCCCACATCTACATTGATTGCATATAGAGAGCCTTGGTATTCAGCAATCCATTTTGCTTTTGGCATATTGAGAATATTCCGAGTTGTGGAGTAAGCCGGAGTAGAGTCAATATTCAGCGAGTCCATAAAGGTAGTGCTATTCGCGCCTACAACGTAAGCTTCATCGAGAAAGTTAATTGAACTAATTCGAGTATTAGCGGCGATTGTTGGGCCAAGATCAGTCCATGTACCAGCACTTAAATATTTAAGAACAGTAGCGGTATCACCTGAATTGTTGGTAGCAGCGTAAGCTCTTGTGCCAGTAGAATACCGATGAACAAATGCTCCTAATCCGTCTTTGCCGGTCTGAACCGCTCCACCGACTTGACTATAACCCAGCCGTCTAGAAACCGCTCCAATCAAACTACTAAAAGTGGTGTTGCGAATATCTCTTAGTTCATTTGGTTTTGAAAGCAGTCTACTTGTAGCAGTTTGGATACCGCCTGATAAATCAAACTGACGGTTTATTCGGGTAGAGGCCATTTATTTTCCTTTATCGGCGGTAAAGCCATGATTGCATCCGTCTTGTGGGGAATCGGAAGCTTAGTGGCGTACCTACGTTTTTGTTGTTAGCTCGTTGTAATTTTGCAACCTGGATGTTGTAATCAGCAAAGTACCGATCTGAAAGAGTCAAGAAATTAGAATCACCCTTTGATAGAGAACGGAAATATTTACCTAAACAGTATTGTTTGTAGACATAAGGATTTGGAGTTTCAAAAGCATCCGCCGGTGAATCTAGAAGATCGAAAGTCTTATAATAATAAATTGTTACCGCACCGGTTTGAGTAGTGAGAAACTTCGGATAGGTTTTGATTTGTTCATTTTCATCATCTAATGCAATGAACATTAAATCATCACTAGACAATGCTTCTGTATCAAAGTCAATCAGTCTAAACTGTTCAATATTGATTGGATAAAATTCTCTATTTGTTCCTTGACCTCCAAGTGTCCAAGTGTATTCAAAGCGGTCAAACTTCCACATATCTGTTGGATAAGGAATGTAAGTATCTGCTACTGCATCTACGGTAGAACTTGTTTTTAGAAAGTCATAAGGTTTACGTGCACGAGTAATAAGATCGTCGTTGACCTCATTCATCCAATTAATAAGATCGTCACGGCTAACTGTTCGTTCATCAGGGTCTTTAATCTCGCTCATAATCTCGTTGATCAAGAAACCGACTGTGTTACGGGCATAACCTGAGCCCTGTACAGGGTCAGATTGAGTAGTCTCATAACTGTTGAGAGAGTCATAATAGCTGACTTTGTAATAATAACTAGATGTACCGCCAGTATCGTCATAAGTGGTTTGGAGGTTCTCGTTGTCTACATCCATATTGACAGTGGCAAGTAATGAGTATGTACCTCCTATACCAGTTGTAGAACGATAAAATTTTACCTGATTATATTTCATCAGGTAGACAGGTTCATTAGCGCTGTGTCCGTAGGTGGTAGCAGCTACAGGCAGAACAGTACCAAGAGTAACCGCTGCATTGACAGTGCCTAATTCTGCGTTTTCGGTTCCCATTTCACCAATCAAAAGATGATTAGTATTTGCAAAACCTTGATTGCTATGAACATTCAGCGAAGTTGCTGCAGCTGCAGCATATTGAGTGAGCGTAGTGGATTCAAGACCTTCTAGGTCGATATTATAAGCGGTAATTATCATTTGTTTTTATCTTTTAGTCAAGTATGGACGAACCAAGCGAATAATCGCAAGTGTCTATTCGATATCTTTAATACGGCCTTTATTGCTAAGATCTCTTTCACGTTTATTGGGAAGCATAAATACTAATCCAGCAGCAATAGCCGCCAGAGTTTTACTAATTTGCTTTCCAATTAAAGCCACCCCCGTGACAGCTGCAGCTAAGGTGCGGTAAAAAAATTGTCTGTTAGTTATTGCAACTACACCAATTACGGTAGCTGCTAGAGTTAAAAATCTAGCTTTGATGTTTGTCATACTCGCAATACCAACTGAAGTTGCTGATAAAATTTGCGTTGTAGGTGCTTTGAATGTTATTAGAATAGCCGCCCAATTTGGTGAGTTTGGGCCAAAACCTGCTGGAGCACTAATACTATATGTAGCGTTATAAGTAGAAATAGCCGACACAAATTTACTTTCTTTACAGATTATCGTAGAGCCACTACCCGCTGCACCAAAGTTAGAATAACCAACACCGGCTGAAGTTATTAGATCGTTAAGGTCTGATTGACTTCCATAGACACTAATACCTGACCAAATAAGCTCATTTGCAGACGTTGTGCTAGCTGATGTACCGGTATTAGCAGTTGTGGCGGTGCCTGTAGCGCTAACTCTTACGTCATAAGCTGTAGTTGGAATAAGACCAGAATATTCTTCAATGACTAATTCGTATCCCGCATTTGTGGCCTGAACAAAAGTAACCTGATGTGAAGCCCCTCCGGTTATACCTGAGCTATACCAAACATCTAAGATCTTACTTGTAAAAATCTCAGTGACGGTGCCTACTTTTACATACGTATTACCTTTATTGTCGGTAACAGAAGTAGTCCCCCCAAAGGTAGAAACCATAACGATAATGCTATTTGCGCTTATAGTAGTTGAGTTAAAAGTCAAATTGACTGTAGTACCAGGAGTAGGACCAGCCGCTGCGCCTTTATGCTGGACAAAACTAATAGCCATCTAAACTCCTAAGTCTGTTGGAGAGTAATGGTAAATTGAATTTGGTCGTTTAGGGCCAATGCAATGCCAGTAAAATCACCATGAATCACTAGAGTTCCTGAAGTTGAAGCAGTAAAGTTACCAGCGTTTGTGATAGTTTTTGTACCATTTGCGGTCAGAAGTCCAACCCACTGAATAGTATCGGCGGCTGGTTGAGTGCGGGTCGCTACAACTCGAGATTCACTTGCTTCTGTGCTGAGGGTAGTATCTCCGACAGCTGCAGTGCCTGCGCCAGTTCCCCAACCAATATAATCAGCGGTAGTCTGAACAGTTTCATCTAATTTATCTATGATCCATGCTTTACCGACTGTTGTTAGAACGGTTGCCATTTATTATTTCCTTTATTTTATGAAGCATTTTTTGATTAAGAGTTTCACGAGAAATCATCCCTAAATCTTCTCTTGTACCATCAGCTCTTATAATTACAGCTGAGATTGTTGCTTCTGCTTTAGTTTTTGTTTTCATGTGTATTTTCTAGACTTTAGGTTTCTTAGGTTTAGGCGGGAGTGGTTTGCGATTTCTATTAGCCATTCCACCTGCTATATATGGTTTAATATTTGTGTTATTTGGGAATCCTCCGTAAGGATAGAATCCATTCATTTGAGGATGAAACCCATAAGGTATTCTAGCCATTAGCTTACGTTCAGCGCTCGACTGACCTCCACCCAATTTGTTCCATCCCAGCTAGTAGTGATTTTATCAATTGCACCTACTGCGGTAGATAGAGTTAAAGTTCCTCCGGCTTTCTTAAAGTTACTTGGCCAGGTAGCGGTAAATGAGCCTACTCCGCCTTGAGTTAATGTCCAAGTTGCAGTTTGGCCTTTATACTGACCAGATGCCAAAGTAACGGTAATACTTCCAGTTAATGTTCCAGATATATTGTTTGAAACATTTGGGTCAAACGTAACAGCACCGGTAAGGTTTCCTAGAGCTATAGGAATACTTTCCACAAGTAAGTCTCCGCCAGCTCCTAAAGTTGGATTAGTGAAGTTGTTACGCGCAATACGGTTGACACCTGAAACGGCGAAAATCGGAGTTTCAATGCCGTATAAGTGGTTATCGCTATAGATGTTCGCTAGTTTAGCGCCACCGCCAACTAATTCATAAATGAAATACTTAGTTTTAGTTGAGGTAGTATTTGAGCCAGGAAGTGCTGCGCCAGTTATCAAGCCGGTAGTAGGTTCAGTCCATTTAAGAGTAGACCAATCGGTTTCGCCATTTTCGTTCTGATAGTAGATATCTACATAACCTTGTAGGGTTTCAGTATTGGTAGATGTACTTACGTACATATTAATCTTCTTAGTTCCAGATGGATAAGAAGCTGTAGAAGTGTTTGGAGGAGTAATTACTAGCAAATTATTAGCAGATACAGATAAGTTTGCTTCAGATGAAGCGAGTGTTTCACCGGTATCATTCGCCCAAGAATACTTAACATAGTAGGTTCGAGCACTTAATGCGCCACCAGCAACTTGAGTCAGAGTAGGAGCAGTGGTTGCGTCAGCTAGCAAGCGGTCGTCAATTACAGTGTTGTTCTTGATAATAAATCCATCAGCATTCCCCACAAAGATTGCTTTACGGTATTCTGACCCATCATGATAGGATGCATTACAGTTATAGAAAGTATTGCCTTCTATAATAGTAGGCCAGTGACGAGAATAAGCACCAATAGCTTCATTTGAACAGTAGTAAAAGAAGTTATTGCGGAAAGTAGCCTGCAAGTTTGAATCATTATCAAAGCAAGTTTTTTGAATCTTATAGAACAAGTTGTCATGAATATTTACTAGACTAGAAGAGTTCAACTTATAGTATGCAGCTGCAAGCGATTGGCCTAACGAAATAGCTTCACCAGGAGCATCAAAGATATTTTGAGCGATTTCTATATTAAGCGAACCGTGAATATTGATGTTAATTTCATCATTATTGCTTGCATTATAACGAGGCGAGAAGTAGTTATTAATGAACTTGATGTTCTTAATACCACCCTTTAACTCGTCATGGAAGTCACAAACAGAACCAGCATGTGTCCGTTGCTTAGTGTCTATGAACCAATTTCTTTCAAAGCGCCAATTGGTGTGTGATCGTTGACGTGCGGTCCCGTCGCCAGCTGTGTATTCAGCGACATGGATTGTATGTGATTGGCTGTTACGGAAGTAGCTATCTTCAACGACCAACTTATCAATAAAGTTACCAAGAATGTACATGTGACCAAAAGCGGACGTATCGAAGTTACAGTCTCTAAAAGTAATTTCTGAAATTCTTCCATAATCACCAAAGTTCATATGACCAGATATTAGCTCTACAGAGCCACGAGAAGTATCAGTATCGTCAAGTCCCATATTCAGGAATTCACATCGTTCAACAAGAACTCCCGAAGTGGAAGCTACGCCTTCACCATTGCCACCAGTAATAGCTAGACATTGAGTCTTTAACTTACTATTTGCATCTAATGTAATGTCATACATATGGATGTTTTCAATTGGCGCTGTGTGACTTCGGATTGAGAACATACCAAGGTGATGATCTGAGCCACTTACGTAAATTGATTGAGAAGCTTTTACTATACTCAAACCTTTACCTTCACCAAAAATAACTAAGTTAGATTTGCTAGTAAAGTTTATCCGAGCAGAGATCATATAAGTTCCGCGAGGGAAGAATAATCGTCCACCAGTGGCGGGAAGTGCAGCTACCGCCAGAATAATAGCGGCGGTATCATCTGTTACGCCGTCACCTAATGCGCCATAGTCTTTTACGTTAACAACTCGTTCTACACCGAAGATTGCTAACAAAATTGCGGCATTCATTTGGCCATAAGTAGCAGCATCTGCAGCAGCAGAACCATCAGTAAGGTTTGTGATTTTACCAGCTACTTTGACCGCTCCGCCGACATCTAACTTAGCGGCTGGTGTGGTAACGCCAATACCGATGTTTCCATTTGTATCAATCAGCATTCGCTGAGCATTTGAATTTAGAACATCAACTAATGAAAGGGAAGTAGAGTTTTGAAAACCAGCTGCCCACTTCCATTCTTTGTCACCAGTCTGACTAGTTTTTAGATTGAGAGTAGGGATACTAGCTAAAACTTTTAGCTGGGAAGTAAAGGTTTTAGTACCAGCAACTGTTTCTGTGCCAGTATTATGAACTACGGTTGTATCAACGGCTGCTCTAAGCTCGTTGACATGACTTTCATATATGTGATCTTCTGGTGTGAGAGTTTCGGAGCCAGAAATGTCTCCTACTGTCCATGCCATATTAGGCCGCCTGACGTGTTAAAGGTGTTGTTGGTCGGATATCTATGTCATCAAACCAGACATCCATGAGTAAGGTAGCTGCACCTGTATGACCATATACTCGATGGTCTTGGACTCCGTACCGAGCACCAGCGGCCGGAGTAAATGTTGTAGTGTAGAAAGTCCAATCTTGGGTGACTTTGACATATGAACCAGCTAAAACAGTGGTCAATGTGTTTCCTGAGTTGTCCAAGATGATAAGGGCCAGTTGAGCGCCATGTGCTGAATCACCACTGATATAATTTGTTTTCATCCATCCCGAGAAGGTATAACTTATTCCAGGAGTAAGCGGAATAGCCCACTTAGAAGCGAGCGCTACCGTTGTACCGCTGGTTGAACTGATTGAGGCGAGAGCGCCAGTGCCTGTTAAAGATAGCTTCATTGAGTGTGTACCCGCACGCGCGACCGTTGAATCATATCGCGCCGTAGCGTTGGTTCCTGATGATTTCCATCCCCAGATACTAGGGTCGTTTGAGGCATAGCCCCCAGATGTACCATCAACCCATCGAGCAGCACCTAATGTTTGAACCGCTGTAAAGGGTGGAACTTTTTCAAAATCACCATTTCGAACTAGATTTGAATCTATTGTTCGTCGTTGTTCTAGTTTTTCTAAAGTCCATACAACTTCATTATTTCCATCAAGGGCATAGAGCTTATCAGTGGTAAAATCGAGGCCTTCTTGAAGTGAAGGAACTTTGAAACTGATGTGACCAATCACCGTACCGGACATATTGACTCGGTAAATACGGTTGCTGATGTTTTCGCCAATATAGAAATAGCCGTCCTTCATGGTTAGATCTTGAGTTTGGTCCAATGGACGACTAAGTGTTAGTGAGCCTAAGTAAGTAAAGGTGTCTAAATCATATTTATACAGTTTGTCCCCAGTCACATAGTTGCAAACGTAGATAATTCTAGCTGATTCATCAATACATAAACCAGACACTTCATTTGGTTGGGCAGAGATATCATGGGTTGCGACGAAGCTCATATCGCTAGTGTCGTAAACCGCAATACGCATACTGTCAAAGTTGACTTCACTGGTATAGTTTTGAGCGGCTACATAAAGGAAGCCATTCAGACATTGACCACCACCTAAATGATTGATACCAGCGGCCGTACCGGCCGCTGGTAAGCTATCAACTATATTCCATGAACTGTCAAACTTATAAATAATATTTGTATCTATACCGTAGAAGTATGTTCCATCTGTTGCGATACCTTGGTGGCAATTTATATTAGGTGAAGAAGCTGATTGTAATAGCGTATAGGTCGATGTGATTCGACTTGGAGAAGATGTTCTGCTTTTAATCGGTACATCAGTGGTGTATGTACCATTAGTTATAGTTCCTGTTTTGGCATTCCCACTTGAATCAGTAGCAGAAGTCCCCGATCCTTCATCGAATTTATAGTGAAAGACCTTTCCGGTTGTTGGATATTCCCCATTGTAATATGCAGCAGTTCTTTGAGCTGAGTTAAAAGCTATATTATAAACTGCGACTTCATCTAAAATACCTACCATAGAATCTGTAGCATCTCCCAATCGCCAAGCATTATCACAAATAATGTTTGTACCATCACGAGCAACACTTTGTCCTAGAACATTATCAACGTAAATTTCTAATAGTCCTGTAACCTTGTCATATTGCGCGACAATGAAATGCCATTTACCTGGTGGGAGCACAAAACTAGAGACCATTGGACGGGGAGTACTTCCCTGAGTGGTAACTAATTTTAGTTCTATAACATTAGTGGTCTGACGCATAAGCAGATTAATGCCATCATCATTAGTTCGGATAATTCGACCCGTACTTGAAGCTGTCTGATTCTTAATGAAAGTATCAGTATTGAGCCAAAGCGCTATCGTAAATGCGGTTGTAACAGTTGGTGTTGTACCAACAGCGGTAACAAGCGAAGTACGGGCACTATTAAAGCGTAAGGATGTTCCGAAGTCTCTTACTAACTTCCGTGTCATTATACATAGGTTCCGTTAACCACATGATCAGTAGTAGTAGCAGCGGTAAAGGTTGCTGCGGCAGTAGAGACACCTACAGCAATACCTGTAGTGAAG